>Ga0075163_10005832_pt1 | contig 16349 bp, 7 predicted proteins | sample JI1023141ADNA_FD_71478 | JGI IMG/M metagenome (GOLD analysis project Ga0075163, IMG submission 71478) | Wastewater effluent complex algal communities from Wisconsin, to seasonally profile nutrient transformation and Carbon sequestration -... | ecosystem: Engineered > WWTP > Effluent > Algae...
CCGCTGATGTCGGGCTTCTTCTCGAAGGACGAGATCCTGGCCCACACCTTCATGCACGGCGGCTTGTACTACGCGCTGTGGGCCGTGGGCATCGTCACCGCGGCGATGACGGCCTTCTACACGTGGCGCATGGTCGCGCTGACGTTCTTCGGCCAGGAGCGCTTCGACTCGAACAAGGTCCACGTGCACGAATCGCCGATGGTGATGACGCTGCCGTTGTGGATCCTGGCCGTGTTGTCGGTCGTCGGCGGCGTGCTGGGCCTGCCGCCCGTGTTCCACGTCGTCCACCGTCTGGAGCACTGGCTCGAACCGGTGACGAGCTCGGGCACGGCGATCCTGGCGCACCACGGCACGCACGAGTTGTCGCACACGATGGAGTGGCTGCTCCTGGGCCTCGGCGCGCTCGTCGCGCTGGTCTTCGCGCACCTGGGCTTCCGCGCCTACAAGGGCGGCATCGCGCGCGACGAACGCGTCACGAAGGGCTCGCCGATCACCGCCGCGTTCCTCATGGACGCGTGGACGATCGACACCAAGTACACGCGGCTCGTCGTCGCTCCGGTGAAGCTCGTGGCCTTCGTGATCGCGGTGGTCGTCGACCAGTTCGCGATCGACGGTCTCGTCAACGGCGCGGCCTCGATGGCGCGCGACGTCGGACAACGTTGGCGTCGCCAGGCGGACGGTCACATCGCGACCTACGGGTTGTGGATGGGTGCCTTCACCGCCCTCGTCGCCGTCCTGTTCCTGTGGAAGTCCTGAGCCGAGACGCAACTCCATGAACTTCCTCTCGCTCTCCGTCCTCGTCTTCCTGCCGCTCGTCGGCGCGCTGCTCGTCGCGGCCACGCCGTCCAAGGCGGCCGGGATGCAGCGCGCGATCACGCTGCTCACGATGCTCGTCACGGGCGTCGTCGGCGTGATGCTGTGCCTGGACTTCGACGGCTCCAGCGCCGCGGCGCAACACGTCGAGTCGGTGCCGTGGTTCACGCTGCCCGGCGGAATCCCGGTCCAGTACAAGCTGGGCCTCGACGGCGTGTCGGTCCTGATGGTCGCGTTGACCGCGGTGCTCGGCCCGATCGTCGTGCTCTCGACGTGGGGTCACATCCACGAGCGCGTCAAGGAGTTCATGGTCTGGCTGCTCGTCATGCAGACGGGCATGCTCGGCGTGTTCCTCTCGCTCGACCTGGTGCTCTTCTACACGTTCTGGGAAGTCAGCCTCGTGCCGCTGTACTTCATCCTGGGCATCTGGGGCGGCTCGAATCGTCTGTACGCGACGATCAAGTTCTTCCTGTACACGCTGTCCGGATCGCTCGTGATGATGATCGCGGTCATCTGGCTGATGTACCGCACGCACTCGACCGACGTCGTCCAGATCACCAGCGTCGCCGGTTCCCTCCCCCACGACGTGCAGATGCTCCTGTTCGGTGCGTTCGCGTTGGCCTTCGCCATCAAGGTCCCCTTGATGCCGTTCCACACGTGGCTGCCGGACGCGCACACGGAAGCGCCCACCTCGGGTTCGGTCATCCTGGCCGGCGTGCTGCTCAAGATGGGCACGTACGGACTCCTGCGCTTCTGCATCGCGATGTTCCCGGCCGCTTCGCTGGAAGCCGCGCCGTGGATGATGGCCCTGGGCGCGATCGGCATCGTGTACGGCGCGTTCCTCGCGATGGCGCAGACCGACATCAAGAAGCTGGTCGCGTGCTCGTCGGTCAGCCACTTGGGCTACGTCGCGCTGGGCTTGTTCGCGATGACCGCGGCCGGCTTGCGCGGCGGCATGCTGCAGATGGTCAACCACGGCCTCTCGACGGGCCTGTTGTTCCTCTTGATCGGCATGATCTACGAGCGCCGCCACACGCGCGCGCTCGACCAGTACGGCGGCATCGCCACGGTCATGCCGTGCTTCGCGTTCTTCTTCGTGGTCGCCGTGCTCTCGAGCGTGGGTCTCCCGGGCCTCAACGGGTTCGTGGGCGAGTACCTGATCCTCCTGGGCGCGTTCCAAGCGTCGCCGTGGTTGGCCGCGATCGCGGTGACCGGCGTCATCTTCGGCGCGGTGTACCTGTTGATGGCGACGCGCAAGCTCCTGTTCGGGCCGGTCGTGCACGCCGCCAACCGCACGTTGCAGGACCTGGGCGCGCGCGAAGTCGTGCTGATGGTCCCGATCGTCGCCCTGATCGTGTGGATGGGCGTCGCGCCGAACACGTTCCTCTCGCGCAGCGAAGGCTCGCTGAACGAGATCCAACGACGCATCGATGCGGCCCGCGGCGCGCGCGCGGCCCTGCTGACTCCGACCGAGACCGATAGGCCGCTGTTGGCCGAGCGCAGCGAGAGCACCCCCCGATGAACCGCGAACTCTACGAATCGATCTTCAGCGCGCCGACGCTGATGGCGACGGCTCCGTTCCTGGTGCTGTCGATCGGGGTCCTCGTGCTGCTCTTGGCCGAGGTCGTGCCCGGCATGACCACGCTGCGCAAGCCCATCTTCCTGGCGTCGATCGTCGTCGCGGGTTGGTACGCGTGGCAGACGATCCAAGGTCGCGAGACGTGGGCCTTCGCGCAGACGTACGTGGCCAACTCCACCACCGGTTGGTGGACGATGCTCTTCTTGGCCAGCACGGCGATCGCCTGGATCTTCGGTCAGAAGTACTACACGGGCGACGAAGCCGCGCTCGAGCCCGAGCACGACATCCTCATGCTGACGGCCGCGTCGGGCATGGTGCTGATGGCCGGCTCGCGCGACCTGCTCGTGTTCTTCGTGGGCCTCGAGCTCTTGTCGGTGCCGCTCTACACGCTGTGCGGATTCCGCCGCGCGCGCCGTGACTCGGTCGAAGCCGGCCTCAAGTACTTCCTGCTCGGCGCGTTCGCCGCGGCCACGTTCCTGTTCGGCGCGGCGCTCGTCTACACGGGCACCGGCACCGTCACGTTCGCGCGCATGAACCCGGCCGACCTCTCGAGCCCGCTCGTGATGGTCGGTGCGGCGCTCGTCGCGGCGAGCCTGTTCTTCAAGGTCAGCGTGTTCCCGTTCCACCTGTGGGTTCCGGACGTCTACCAGGGCGCGCCGGCACCGGTGACCACGTTCATGGCCACGGGCACGAAGGCCGCGGGCTTCGCGTTCCTGCTGCCCGCCGCCGCGGCGATGTTGCCCAACTCGTCGACGCCCGTGCTGGCCGTGATCGCGGTCGTGACGCTGGCCGCGGGCAACTTGGGCGCGCTGGTGCAGACCGACCTCAAGCGCATGCTGGCCTACTCGGGCGTCGCGCACGCGGGCACGTTGCTCCTCGCCATCGCGGGCATGCGCAACGACTCGCAGGCCGACGGCGCCACGCAAGCGGTGCTCTTCTACATGGCCGCGTACGTGTTCACGGCCGGTGGCGCGTTCGGTCTCGTGACGATGCTCGAGAGCCAGACGCGGGCTCCGGTGACCTTGGAGTCGATCCGCGGTCTCGCGCAACGCCGCCCCGGCGTCGCGGCCGCGCTCGCGCTGTTCATGCTGTCGTTGGGCGGCATCCCCGCGACCGGCGGCTTCCTGGGCAAGTACCTGGTGTTCTCCGTCGCCGTGCGCTCGGGGATGGTCGCGATCGCCGTGATCGGCATCGTGTTGTCGGTCGTGGCGCTGGGCTACTACCTGCGCGTCATCATCGCGCTGTACATGCAGCCCGAGGCCAGCCCCAAGGGCGAAGCGGCTCCGGTGCGCGCGGGTGCGGGTTTCGTGGCGCTCGTGTGCGCGGCCATGGTGCTCGTGCTCGGCATCCTGCCGGCTTGGTTCCTCGATCACGTGAAGTAGGGATCGAGGAAGTGCGCGGCGAGCCGCGCGGTACGTCGGGCGTTTCGAGCGGATCCGGATGCGCGTTGGACGCGTCGGGGATCGGATCGAGGCGCCCGATGTGCGTTTGGAGTGAGGCGGGGTGCGTGACGGTCCGGGCGTGACGGTCCGGGCGTGACGGTCCGGGCGTGACGGTCCGGGCGTGACGGTCCGGGCGAGCGGATCCGCGAGCGGTGCGATCGAGGTCGGGATGGCCTGTACGCACGTCGGGCGCGTGGACCCGATCTGGCTCCGCGCTGCGCGCGATCGCGGATCGGGTCCACGCGCCCGACGTGCGTACAGGCGGCAGAGGATCATGCTGGCAGCGCGCCTGGGCGCGCTGCGGGTCGAGTTCGACCGGACCTGTTCCGGCCTCCGGCCGGATCAGGTCCGGTCGAACTCGACCGCCCAACCGAAGTTGTCGCCGCGCATGCGCTGCGCGCGGACCAGTCGACCGTGGATCGTGCGCGTCTCGTCGCCTTCGGTGATCTCGACGGTCACGCGCAGGTCGCCCTGACTGAAGAAGAGAACACCCGTCGGCGAGACGTTGTCGGCGCGACCTTCGAGTTCCTTCGTCTGCACCTTGAGCTTCACCTGGCCGCGGACGGGCTGTCGGCGGTTGCGGCGGCGTTCGCCAGTCTGCGTGTTCATGTCGTCGAAGCGCTTCATCGTGAGTGATCTCGTGTTGGGCGGTGTCGCTGCGACCGGAGGGTGAAGGTGGCCGGTCGTTCGGGTACGTCCCGGCTTCTCTTCGACGACGCTCGGGGGCCGTCTTGAGGAAACGAGGGCAGGGACGCCCCAAAGTGCAACGTCGGGAACACCACGCCCACGGCCCGCACGCACGTGGGCCCGGACGTCAGGGCGTCTGCCCCATTTCGACGAGCGCCTGCGCCGCGGCAGCGTGTTCCGGGTCGGCCGCGGCCCGGACCCCGAACTTCTTTCGCTGTGCTTCGATCACGAGTCGATACGCGGCCGCGGCTCGCGCCGTGTCACCCAACTGACGATGCGCGTCGCCCAGGTCGAGCAGGATCGTGTTCGAGTCCGGATCCAACTCCCGCGCGACGCGCAACGGCTCGAGCGCCTCGGCCGGTCGTCCGGCTTGCATCAAGACCTCGGCCAACATCCCGCGACGTCGGGCGCTGCGCGGATCGAGCTCGACGACCTTGCGCAGGTGCGGCAGGGCTTCGTCCGGCCGGCCCAGCTCCGACAGCACGACTCCCAGCGCCTCGTAGGCGTCGGGCAATCGCTGCGTGGTGGTCGCGACGCGCTCGACCGCGAGCTGCGCGTACCGCAACGCCTGCTGCAGGTGCTCCGCGCGACGCTCGGGGTCCTCGGCGGCCAACATGTCGTGGAGCTTCGCGACGTGGCTCGCGCACGCCGCGTCGGGCGCGAGCGCGTCGCCGGCGCGATCGACCTCGAACGCGCGCTCGAACAGCTCGCGACGCCGCGCGGGATCCTGGGTCTCGCGGATGCGCACCTGGTACTCGGCCAGGAGACTGCGTCGCGCGGGCTGGTCCTTCGGATCGATCGACAAGTCGTGCGTCCACAGCGACTCGGTGTCGCGCCACACCGCGATCTGCGCGTTCGTCGCGCGCGCCAGGGGCAGCAAGAGAGCCACGCCGACGATCCCCACAGCGACCGCGCCGCGCGACGCGCCGGCTCCGAACCGCCGGGACAGGTGCAACAGGCCGCCGCCCGCGAGCAGGATCCACGGGATCGTCGACACGTGGCTGTAGCGGTCGGCCACCAGCTGCGAACCGACTTGCACGAGCCCCAGCACCGGCGCGACGAGCAGCACGTACGCCATCGCCGCGACGGCGATCGCAGGTATGCGACGACGCGCGACCCACACCAGCACCGCGACGACGAGGACGCCCACGATCGAGAGCACGAATCGGGGCTCCGTCGCATCGAGCGGCACGCTCATCGGGTACAGGACCATCAGGTCGTCCGGCCACAGTGTCTTCCGCACGTAGAACGCGAGTCCGTAGAAGGACTGCGTCACGCGCGCCGCGAGACCGTGAGTCTCGGCCGCGACCATCGCACCGGTCACGCGTTGGCCCACGACGGCCGACACGCCCGCGGCCGCCGACAAGATCCAGAAGGGCCACGCCTCGACCACGCGCTCGCGCCATCGACGCCACGCGCCGCCCTCCGCGCCCGCTTCGAAGCGTCGGAGCGGCCAGATCTCCAGCGCGAGCCACGCGAACGGCAGCATCAGCGCGAGGCCCTTGGACAACAAGCTCGCCGCGAACGCCGCCAGCGCGAGGCGGAACCAACGACGACTCGCACCCGCCGTGGTCACGTGCGTCAGCCAGGCCCACGTCGCGAGCAGCCCAAAGAGCCCCGACAGGCAATCGCGACGTTCCGTGATCCACGCCACGGATTCGACGCGCAGCGGATGGATCGCCCACGCCAACGCCGAGATCGCGGCCGCGATCTCGACGCGCGCGTCGACCGAGGACGAGCGCCCGGCGGCGTGGGCGCCTTCGCGCCCCTTCGCGTCGCGCGTCGCCGTCGCCAGGGTGAACACGAGCCGCGCGACGAAGAACAGCACGACGGCCGAAGCGGCGTGCAAGAGGACGTTCGTCGCGTGGTAGCCGCGCGGGTCGAGTCCGTGGCGTTCGTGGTCGATCGCGTAGCTGATCCACGACAGGGGCTGGTACGGCCCCATGTGGAACGTGGTGAACATCCAATGCAGTTGCGCCGCGCCGAGACCGCGCCACTCCGTGCGATCGAGCAACAGCTGATCGTCGTCCCAACGCAGCCACTGACCGTCGAGCGCCGGGCGGAAGACGAGCCACGTGACGGCGAGGACCAACGCCGCGCACGTCCACGTGACGACGGACGACGACGGGTTCCTCGTCGCGTTTCTCGCGGGGTTGCTCGTCAGGCGAACGTCGGACTCCGTCGCGGCGCGCGGCGCATTCCCCTCGACGCGCGCCGGACGCCGCGTGCTCTTCTTCGGTTGGCCCATCGAGGTGGAGGCGTCGACTGGTCGCGCGGTGATTTCGGCGCGTCCGACTTCGAAGCCTAGGCGCTGCATCGCCGCGTGAACAGGGCCGACGGGAGGAGAGCCTCGAGACTCGTCGCACCGGAGGCCGAAGGGACCGAATCGGCGCACCGGAGGTCGAGCGGTCCGCCACCCAGCCGACGCAGGAGCTGGCGGTGGCTCGCCTCCCCCTCGCGCGGTCGGTCGCGCGAAATCGCCGAGGTCCGCTCGACGAGCACGCGCCGCGCGAGACTACAGTAGCGTCGAGCGCGACATGACCCAGACACCCGACACCGAGGTGCGAGAGCCCCGTCTCGGCACGAAGGCCCTCACGCTCGTCTTGCTCGCCGCCGCGACGATCGCGGCGTTCGCGGGGGTGCGCGACGCCGATTGGATCTTGTTCGACGACACCGCGTACGTCGTGCGCAATCCCCACATCGCTCGTGGGCTGACGCTCGACGGTCTGCGTTGGATGATGTCGCACCCGCACGGCGGGAACTTCCACCCGCTGACGTCGATCTCGCACATGCTCGACGGCGAGTGGTTCGGGTTGGGACCGCGCGGGCCGCACCTCGTCAACTTGGCGCTGCACGTCGCCAACGCGCTGCTCGCGTGCGTCGTGTTGGCGCGCTACACGGGCGCGTGGTGGCGCAGCGCCGCGGTGGCGGCGCTCTTCGCGCTGCACCCTTTGCGCGTCGAGTCGGTGGCTTGGATCTCCGAGCGCAAGGACGTGCTCAGCACGCTCTTCTTCTGGCTCACGTTGCTCGCCTATCACCGTTTCGTCCGCGCACCGTCGCGCGGACGCTACGCGGCGCTGCTGATCGCGTTCGCGCTGGGCCTCCTCGCGAAACCGATGCTCGTCACGCTGCCGTTCGTGCTGTTGTTGCTCGACGTGTGGCCTCTCGGGCGCGCGCGTTGGCCGTTGATCGGGCGCGGCGCGGGGCCGTTGTGGCGCGAGAAGTGGCCGCTGTTCGCGTTGGCGTTGCTCGCGAGCGTTGCCACGTTCCTCGTGCAGCGCGCGGCGGGCGCCGTGATGACCTCGACGACGTTGTCGTTCGGGCCGCGCGTGGCCAACGCCCTCGCCGCGTACGGCCACTACCTGCGACTCACCGTGGCGCCGGTGGACCTGGCCGTCTACTACCCGCTCTCGACGACGCCGCCGATCGAGATGGCACTCGTCTCGGCGATCGGACTCGCCGCGATCACGGCGTGGGCATGGAGCGGGCGCGAACGTCGGCCCGCCGTGCTCGTCGGATGGGCGTGGTTCCTCGGGACGCTCGTTCCCGTGATCGGTCTCGTTCAAGTCGGCGCGCAGGCCTACGCGGACCGCTACACGTACATCCCGTCGCTGGGTCTGGGCGTCGCGATCGTGTGGCTCGTCGGCGACGCCGTCGCGAAGTCACGCGCGGCGCGCACGGCGGTGGTCGCGGTCGGCATCGGGCTCCTCGTCGCGTGCGGCGTCGCGACTGCGCGTCAGACCGCGCGTTGGAAGGACACGCGCACGCTCTTCACGCACGCGTTGGAGGTGACGCCTCCGAACGCGGTGTCCCTGCAGAACCTGGGCAACGCGCTCTTGATGGACGGCGAGCTGGACGCGGCCATCACGCACTTGGAAGCGGCTCTGCTCGCGGTCCCCGACTTCCCGGACGCCGAGAACAACCTGGGCACGGCGTTGGGTAACCAAGGACGCTACGAGGAGGCCATTCGCCACTTCCGCAAGGCGTTGCGCACGGAGAACACCGCGGAATTGCACCAGAACCTGGGGTGGGCGTTGGCCCAGGCCGGCCGCGGCGACGAAGCGATCCCCGAGTACGAGGCGGCCATTCGCCTCGACCCGAACTTCGCGGCACCACGCGCCAAGTTGGGCGCCGCGCTGTGCGCGCGCGGTCGATTCGACGAGGCGGCCGAGCAACTGACGCGCGCGATCGAGCTGGATCCGAGCGACGTCGAAACGCACCGTTCGCTGGCGATCACGCGCACGTTGCAGGGCCGCGTGGAAGACGGCATCGCGTCGTACCGGCGCGTCCTCCAACTCGCGCCCAACGACCTCGACGCGTTGAACAACGTCGCTTGGATCCGCGCCACGCACGCGGAAGCGGCGCACCGCGACGGAGCCGAGGCCGTGCGGCTCGCGGAGAAGGCCCGCGACCTGCCGCACGACCCCAACCACGTGCTGTTCAGCACGCTGGCAGCCGCGTACGCCGAGGTCGGCCGATTCGAGGACGCGCAACGCGCCGGCGAACGAGCCGTGGAACTCGCGCGCGCAGCCAAGGACGAGGACGCGGCGCGACGATTCGAGGCCCAGCTCGAGCACTACCGCGCGAAGCGCCCGTTCCGGCTGTGAGTCGTGGATCGCGTGTCGTGCGATCACCGCGCCGGCGACCACGACGACGCCACCTGTCCCCGCGACGGTGATCGCGTCGAGCTCTCTCGTCACCGCGCCGGTGATCGCACCGGCTCTCTCGTCACCGCGCCGGTGAACGCATCGGCGTCACTTGGGCGGCGTGCCCAGGTTCTCGCGCAACCAGCCGAGTTCGTCCTTGAGCGCCGTGTACGCATCGGCGTGGCTCGGATCCTCCGGCTGTCCCACCGCGAGAGCGGACTCGAGGGTCGCGAGACGTTGGGCGCGCTCCGCGTAGGTCGAGGACGCGTACTTGCCACGGATGGCGTTCTCACCGCCCACGATCGGATCCAGGGTGGAGAGCTTGGGCGGCTCGACGACCTCTTCGATCACGGGGGGCGTTTCCGGCGGGGCCTCCGGAGCCTGAGCCGCCGCGACAGGCGACACGGTCGCGGGTGCTTCGCGCTCCGTGCTCGGCGCCGCGGCCGAGGGCAGGGGCGAGAGCGGCGTGGCCGGGCCCGACTTGCCGTCACCCTCGACCGGTCGGTGGTCGGGGGCAGGAACGGAGGTCGGGCCGGAGGACTCGCGGCGGACGGACCACGCCGTCGCCGCCACGATTCCGGCCAGTCCGAGCGCACCCAAGATCAGCGTGGATCGTGAAGCCATGGGAGAAGTCTACCCCGCGCGGGACCCGTCCCCGAGCGCGTGAGGCGGGCGTACCGGCCGTCGGGGAGACCCCTGGAGAGCCGTACTCCTCCGAGAGAGTGTTCACGCCGCCGGCCTGGTCTTCGCGGCCCAGGCAGGTGCCGTGCACGTCGGATCGGGGTGTTTCGCAGGGTCTCGGTAGGGAAATCGCAAAGTTCCGACCTAGCGCGTGTGGGATACCTGGGGAATACTTTCGAGAGTCGGTCCTTTCTCTCCCGCGTCAGCCATTCGCTGCCGCAACTCCTGATTCCCGGGGCCGACTTCCCCCCACGAACGCCAACTCCGCACAGGAGCTCCACAACATGTGTTCCCCGGTATCGAGTGCTCGCAAGACCTGGCTCAGGTCGACTCTGAGTCTCTTCGCGCTGATCTTCGCGCTGATGTCGAGCAACGCTCAGGCGCAGCAGGTCGTGATCAGCCAAATCTACGGCGGTGGCGGCAACGCCGGTGCGACCTTCAACCGTGACTTCGTCGAGCTCCACAACCGTGGCTCGACCCCGGTCGCGATCGCGGGCTTCTCGCTCCAATACGCCGCGTCGACGGGATCCTCGTTCTCCTCGACGACCCAGATGGTGCGCCTGACGGGCGCCCCGGCGATCCCCGCGGGCGGTTACTTCCTGGTGGCGACGACCACGTCGGGCACGGTGGGCGCCGCGATCTCGGCCGACCTGCTGGCTGCGGCGGGCAACCTGATCGACATGGCCGCGGGTGGCGGCAAGGTGTTCCTGGTCAGCAACCAGACCCTGATCTCCGCCACGCCCTCGGTCGCGCAGCACCAGTACTCGCCGACGCAGATGGCGACCCTCGGCATCGTGGACATGGTCGGCTACGGCCAGGCCGCCACGACCGCGGGCACGCTGCACACGGCCTTCGAAGGTCGTGGCGCGGCTCCCGCCCTGAGCGCGACGTTGGCTGCGTTCCGCAAGGACAACGGCAACCAAGAGACGCACGACAACTTCAACGACTTCACGGCTGCCCTGCCGGCGCCGCGCAACCTCGCGTCCCCGGCGTCCACGTCGACGCCGACCGGAGCCTGCTGCCTCGGCGGCTCGGGCGTCTACCTGACGGCCGCGGCCTGCGCGACGGCGGGTGGCACGTACAACGGTGACTTCTCGATCCTCGGCGGCGTCACGTACACGAAGACGGCCGGCACGAACCCGATGATCGACATCTCGGGCACGGGTACCCTGCTCTCGACGCTCGACAACGCCGACGACGGCAACCTGACCCTCAACCTGGGGATCCCGGTCCAGCTGTACGGCAACGTGCGCTCGACGCTGACGATCAACGCGAACGGCATCATCAAGATGTCGCCGCGTGACTCGGTCACGGGCTCGGACTTCACGCCGGCCGCCATTCCGACGCTCGCGACTCCGAACGACTACGTCGCGCCGCTGTGGATGGACCTGTTCCCGCGCACGACGCTGACGAACGCGCACGTCTACGTGCAACAGCAGACGGCGCCCAATCGCTTCATCGTCCAGTGGAAGGACGTCTCGACGCGCGCCTCGTCCACCGTCACGCCGGACAACCTGAACTTCCAGGCGATCTTCAACCAAGACGACGGCTCGATCGAGTTCCGCTACGGCTCGATCACGCCCTCGGTGACGACCCCGGCGACGACGGCCACGGCCCCGATGATCGGTCTCGAAGACCAATCGGGCACGTTGGGCCCGAACAACCTGCCGGTCGCGACCTTGGCCAGCTTGGCCAACACGTCGGTGCTGTTCACCCCGGTCGGCGGTTCGCCGTGCTCGCTGGGTGCCGCTCCCTCGGTGGTCGGCCTCGCGTCCCCGAGCCCGACGACTCCGGGCGGCACGGTCACGCTGACCGGCACGGTGACGTCGTCCCTGACCCCGGCCAGCACGGGCGTCACGGTCGTCGGCAACCTGACCGCGATCGGTGGCGGCTCGGCCGTCTCGTTCCTCGACAACGGCGTCGCCCCCGACGTCACGGCGGGTGACGGCGTCTACACGACGCAGATCACGCTGAGCCTGGCGGCCTCGCCGGGTGCGTTCTCGCTGCCGCTGACCGTGTCCGATGCGGAAGGTCGCGTCGGCTCGGGCTTCGCCTCCTTGAGCGTGACCCCGGCCAACGACGCCTGCGGCGGCGCGATCGCGCTGACGCTGGACACGCCCGTCACGGGCACGACGGCCGGTGGTGCCAACGACTTCACGACGACCGCGACGAACCCGCCGTACTCGGGCGTGGGTCAGACGACCTCGACCGCTCCGGGCTTGGACGTCGTGTACTCGTTCACGGCTCCGGCCGCGGGCAGCTACTCGTTCCGTCTGCGCGGCTACGCCACGGCGCAGAACCCGGTCCTGTACGTGGCGAGCGTCTGCCCGCCGACGACGGTCCTCGCGGCGGCGAACCGCACCACGACGTCCGGCTCCGAGGAAGTGCTCGGCCAAGTCCTGACGTCGGGTCAGACGGTCTTCGTCTACGTCGACGACAACGTGGCCGCCAACGCCGGTAGCGCGTTCACGATCGAAGTGAACCGTTGCTTCCAGGAAGTCGAACCGAACGATTCGCCGGCCGCGGCGAACGGTTACGCCTTCCCGACGGAAGGTTCCATCACGGTCGCGAGCGAAGCCGACTTCTACTCGCTCGGCAACCTCACCGCCGGTGATCGCATCTTCGCGTTCACGGACGGCCTGTCCTCCAACACGGCGGACTGGCAGATGCGCGTCACGACCGGTACGGACACGCTCGAGTTCGACGACGACGACGGTGACGCCCAGTTCGGCATCAGCGGCTTCAATCCGGTGATCGCCGGTCGCCCGGCGACGGGTGGCGCGACCTACGTCCGTGTCAACCCGCTGAGCACGACCGTGCTGTCCGAGCCGTACCGCCTGTCGGTGGCCGTCCAGCCGCCGATCGGTTCGGCGACGGTCGAAGTGGAACCGAACGACACCGTCGGCGTGGCGCAAGCCGCCACGTACGCGAGTGGCGCTCTGTCGGCCACGTCGGACGTGGACATGTACTCGTTCACCGCGACCGCGGGCTCGCTCATCTTCTTGGCGGTCGACGGCGACCCGCTCAAGGACCTGACGGGCATCGACACGACGCTGGCCCTGCTCGACTCCACGGGCACGGTCCTCGTCTCCGTGAACGGCAGCACGACCGGCTCGAGCAACGTGGCGAGCCCGACTCTGACCGGTACGACCCCGACGTCCCCTGCGGAAGGTCTCGTCTTCCGCGCCCTCACGAGCGGCACGTACGTCGCTCGCGTGACGGGTGCGGCGGCCGGTGACTACCTCCTGTCCGTCAAGGTCTCGCCGTCGGCGTACTGCCAGCCGACGATCACGACCCCGTGCGCGGGCAACGAGTTCATCAGCAACGTCCAAGCGGGCACGATCAACAACAGCTCGGCTTGCGGGATCGGCCTCGAGAACTTCACCGCCCAGTCGACGAGCATCGGCCAGAACGGTGTCCTCGCGGTCACGGTCACGACGACGAACGCCTTCACGGGCGACTCGATGACGGTCTACGCCGACTGGAACCAGAACGGCGTGCTGGACGACGCGGGTGAAGTCACGACGGGAACGTTCGCGTCCCCGATGACCTTGAACGTGAGCGTTCCGGCGAACGCGACTCTGGGGGCGACCCGGATGCGCATCCGCCTGAACTACGAGCCCTCGGATGCCACCCCGGGTCCGTGCGGCAACTCGACGTACGGCAACATCGAGGACTACACGCTGATCGTCACCGGCGCGACCGCGCCGAGCAACGACACCTGCGCCACCGCGGCGCCGATCTCGGTCGGCACCACGACGGGCAACATCGTCAACGCCACGAACGACGGCTCCGCGTCGTGTGACTCGGGCGGTGCGGCCTCGAAGGACGTCTGGTACTCGTTTACGAACGGTGCCTCGGCCACGACCTTCAGCATCGACACCTGCGGCTCGACGTTCGACACGGTGTTGTCGATCTACGACGCGTGCGGCGGCACGGAACTCTTCTGCAGCGACGACTGCGGCGGAACCCCGTGCGGTGCGACCTCGTCGTGCTTGTCGTTCCCGCTGGCCCCGAATCAGTCGATCCGAATCCGACTGAGCGACAAGGGCACGGGCGGCACGAACTGGACGATCCACGTCAACAACGCCCTCCCGCCGACCCCGAACGACGACTGCTCCGGCGCGATCCTGATCGCGTGCGGTTCGTCGACGAACGGTTCGACGGCGGCGACGCCGGGCTTCACGGCCCCGACGCTCGAACTGCCCAGCGTTCCGACGTCCTGCGTGGGCGTGGGCAACGCGGAAGGCGGCCAGAACCTCGTGGTCAACTCGGCCGGCGTCTGGTACCGCATCATCGGTACCGGTCAGACGGTGTACGCGGACACGGCGGTCGCGGCCTACGACACCAGCCTCACGGTCTTCACGGGCTCGTGCGGCAGCCTGTCGTGCGTCACGGTCAACGACGACGCCCAAGGCTCGCCGTTCCACTCGAAGGCGGCCTTCACGACGATCCCGGGCCAGGACTACTACATCCTGGTGCACGGCTTCGGCGCGACGGACGTCGGCACGTTCACGCTCAACGTGACGTGCGACGCGACGCCGGCGAACGACCTGTGCTCGAACGCGACCTCCATCGCGGGCTTCACGGGCTCGATCGCGGGCACCAACGTCGGTGCGACCGGTGAGAACTCCTCGACGCTGACGTCGTCGGCTCTCGCCAGCTGCGCCCCGAGCTACACGCACTACGACACGTGGTACAGCTACACGCCGCCGTGCAACGGCACGTTGGCGGTCGACACGTGCGGTGCCTTCGACACGGTCGTCTCGCTCTACTCGGGTTGCCCGGGTGCGGTGAGCAACCAGAGCGCGGGCGCGTGCAACCAAGACGGAGCCGTCGGCTGCGCGCCGGGCTCGCAACTGTCGGGCATCGCCGTGACGGCGGGTGTCCCGGTGCTCGTCCGAGTCGCCACGAACGGGACTCAGACGATCACGGCCGCGGGTGGCGGTCAGCCGTACACCCTCAACTGGACCCTCACCGCGGTCGACACCGACGGTGACCTCACGCCGGACTGCCTCGACGGCTGCCCGCTCGATCCGTTGAAGATCGCGCCGGGTATCTGTGGTTGCGGTGTGGCCGATACCGACACCGACGGTGACGGTACCGCGGACTGCAACGACGGCTGCCCGAACGATCCGCTCAAGACGGCTCCGGGTATCTGCGGTTGCGGCACGCCCGACACCGACACGGACGGCGACGGCGTCGCCAACTGCCTCGACGGCTGCCCGAACGACCCGCTGAAGGTCGCCCCGGGTATCTGCGGCTGCGGTACGCCCGACACCGACACCGATGGTGACGGCACGGCGGACTGCAACGACGGCTGCCCGAACGATCCGCTCAAGACGGCTCCGGGTCAGTGCGGTTGCGGTGTGGCCGACGTCGACACGGACGGTGACACGGTCGCCGACTGCATCGACAACTGCGACACGGTCTCGAACCTGAATCAGGCCGACGGCGACAACGACGGCGTGGGCAATGCCTGCGACAACTGCGTCACCATCAGCAACCCGACTCAGGGCGACTGCGACAACGACAACATCGGCGACGCGTGCGAGATCGCGCTCGGTGCTCCGGACTGCAACCTGAACGGCATCCCGGACATCTGCGACATCACGAACGCGACGAGCCAGGACGCCAACCTGAACGGCATCCCGGACGAGTGCGAGCTCAACGGCGGTACGCCGTTCTGCTTCGGTGACGGTTCGAGCGGCGCGTGCCCGTGCGGCAACAACAGCGTGCTGGGCTCGGCCCAGGGCTGCGTCAACTCGAGCGGTCTCGGCACCAAGCTGGTCGGTACGGGTCTCACGAGCGTGTCGGCCGACGGCCTGTCGCTCAACCTGACCAACCTGCCGGTCCCGGCGGTCGCTCCGAGCTTCGTGCTGTTCTTCCAAGGCACGGCTCAGACGAACGTTCCGTTCGCCGACGGTCGTCGTTGCGCGGGTGGCACGGTGGTCCGCTTGGCCGTCAAGGCCTACAGCGGCAGCACCGCGAGCTACCCGGGCCTCGGTGATCCGAGCGTCTCGGTCAAGGGCCTGCTGCCGGTCGCCGGCGGCGTGCGCAACTACCAGGCGTGGCACCGTGACGGAATCCTGCCGTGCGGTTCGTTCTCGAACCTCTCGAACGGTCTGTCGGTGATCTGGGTCCCGTGATCCTCTAGCCGAAGTCCGCCGCGCGCGAACCGCGCGGCGGATGGACTCACCCGCGGGCGGTGTCGCTTCGAGCGATGCCGCCCGCGGTCTTTTTTCGAATCACGCCGTTCACGTCAACGAGCACAACGAGCACAACGAGCGCAACGAGCGCAACGAGCGCAACGAGCGCAACGAGCGCAACGAGCGCAACGAGCACAACGAGCGTGACGAGCACAACGAGCACAACGAGCACAACGAGCACAACGAGCGTGACGAGCGTGACGAGCGTGACGCCGCGCGACGCACACCATCTCCGCGACCGCGGCGAAGGCCGTCACTTCGGCGGGGTGTCGAGGCGCGCGAGCTCTTCGTA
>Ga0075163_10005834_pt1 | contig 16346 bp, 8 predicted proteins | sample JI1023141ADNA_FD_71478 | JGI IMG/M metagenome (GOLD analysis project Ga0075163, IMG submission 71478) | Wastewater effluent complex algal communities from Wisconsin, to seasonally profile nutrient transformation and Carbon sequestration -... | ecosystem: Engineered > WWTP > Effluent > Algae...
GGGTCAGCGTCCCGTGATTGCGCACACACCCCACCGCGGGGTCACCGTCGTCGCACAGATCCAGATCCACCGCGTCGCAAGGCAGCTCCAGGCCCAGCGCCGAGACATGGACCGCCAGGTTGAGGCGACAGAACCCCCCGCACTCCCCGGCGATCCACTGACCGCCGACGATGAAGTTGTCGCGCGTCTGGTCCTCACAGATCCCCGGCCCAGGCGCCCCAGCACAGGCCGCCTGGCAGGCCTCCAAGGTCTCGAAATTGTTGGCGTTCCCGCCGCAGCCGCCGTAGATGAACTGCTCGCAGGCCCCGGTCAATGCATTGTGGAACCACCGCGGGAAGGCCCCATCACAGTCGCCCTGATCCGCCGGCTGCTCACAGAGCGCGGGCCCCGGGCAGGGCAGCACGCTCCAGCCACACATGCCATCCGGCCGGCGCTCGCAGAGAATGGGCATCGGCATGCCGTCCTCACAGGCCGCCACGGGCGGAGGGCCCCCACACTCGCCCTCCTGACAGTCGGGCATCACTTCACATGGCCCGATGTGGAGCACATCGGTCCCGTTGCCCGCCGCGAAGCAGTCGTTGTCGTAGGTGTTGCCGTCGCAGCCACACACCGGGCTGAAGATCTCCGGGCAGGCCTCGGGCCGCTCGGCGCAGATGCCCGTGCCATCGTCGAAGCCACATCCGTCGTCGTAGTTGCAGTAGGTGGTGGGCCCGCAGCTCCCGTCCCCGCCCTGGCCACAGATTTCGCCGGGACAGACCGGGAACGTCCAGGCGCAGGCATCGTTGGGCTGGGGCTCGCAGGTGGCACCGATCATGGAGCCATCGGGGCAGTTGAGGCCGGGCGGCATAGGGCCACAGGCCTCGGGGTTGCAGAGGAAGCCCCCGCCCGCGCCGCCCTGGCCGCCAGCGCCGCCCTGGCCGCCGACACCCCCCACGCCGCCGACACCACCGACGCCACCCTGGCCGCCGACACCACCGACGCCGCCCTGGCCGCCGACACCACCGACGCCGCCCTGACCGCCGACACCGCCCTGGCCACCTGCGCCACCACCGTCGAGGGCGCCGCCGTCGACATCCTCAGACACGTCGGCCTCGCAGGCCACCAGCCCCAGCACCGCCAGCCACCCCAACCACTGCAGTCCACGCATCGGAATCCTCCGGGTTCAAGCTTCAACCGAGCGCTGTGCACACCCGGTGCCAGCAGGGTGGCCCGGGGCACTCAGGGGGTCGAGGGATGAAAATTGGTCAATCGAGTTGAGCCCTTACGCCAGCGGCTCACGCAAGAGTGCCACGCCGAGCCACCCGCGCCGGGTCACCGATGGAGACTCTGGGCGAAGACCTCGCAGAAATCTGAGGGTCCGTCCGCCCCCGATCAGAGCGACAGGCGCTTGAACACCGACTCGGGGATGGCCTTGATGACGCCCATGATGCCGCCCCAGAAGCGGGGGTAGTAGAGCGTGTCCGCCCCCGCCCGCTGGGCGGCGTAGATGGCGCGCGCGGCCGCGTCGGGATCGGCGATGGGGATCGCCGTGGACATGCCGAAGGTCATGCGCGTGTCGATGAAGCCCGGCTTCACCGTGAGCACCTGCACCCCACGCTTGAAGAGGCGGTTGCGCAAGCCCTGGAGATACAAGGCAAATCCGCCCTTGGCGCTGCCATACAGGTAGTTGCTCTGCCGCCCGCGATCGCCGGCCACCGAGCCGATGCCCACGATCGCCCCCTGCCCCCGCGCCTCCATCACCGCCGCCAGCGCCTCGCAGATGGAAGCCGCGCCGGTGAAGTTGGTCTCGATGATGCGCAGCGCATGGGCAAAGTCCGACTGCGCCGTGCCCTGATCGCCCATGTCGCCGAAGGCCACGATGGCCACCTCGATGGGCCCCAGCGCCGCCTCCACCGCCTCCACAAAGGCCGGATGACTCTCAAAGTCCGTGGCATCAAAGGGCGCCGAGGCGGTCTTCACCTGGTGCCGAATGCGCACGTCGGCGGCGATGTGCGCCGCCTCGCCCCCGTCCCGGGCCGTGATGAACACATTGGAGCCCTGCTCGGCATACACATGGGCCAGCCGCTGGGCGATGCGCGACGTGGCGCCGAGGATCAAGACACTCACTGGCCACCTCCACACAAGCCCAGGCGCTGCCCCAGGGCCGACTGAAACACCTGCTGGGGATCCCAGCGGTCCTTCACCGCCCGCCAGGCCTCCCATTCGGGATACTGGCGGCGGAAGTGCCTCCGCGACAGCCGCGCATCCTTGCCGAGATACACCCGACCGCCGGCATCGCTCACCAGATCGTCCAGGCGATCACAGAGATCCAGCAGCGGCTGCCCGGCGTGGCCAAAGTCCAGCGCCAGCGTCGTGCCCGACCGCGGGAAGGACAGCCCGCCGTGCATCTGATCGCCAAACTCCTTGATCACCGCCAAGAACGACCCCAGACCCGACTTCGTGATGGTATCCAGCGCGGCCCGCATCACGGTGTGATCGGGATCGGGCGGCACCACGAGCTGGTACTGCAAGAAGCCGCGCGGCCCATAGCCGCGATTCCAGTCCTTCACGAAGTCGAGCGGAAAGAAGAATGGCTGGTAGTGGATGACGCCATCCACCTGCCCCTTGGGGTGCTTGCGGAAGTACGCCTCGTTGAACAGGCGGATGCTCGCCTGGTTGAGCAGCCAGTTCGGCCCATCCACCGGCATCTGGAGCAGCGGCGAGATGGTGGACTTCACCTTGCCCAGCAGCCCGTCGCGCCCCACCACCCCCTCGGGCGCGTGGCCGCCGCGCTGCAAAATCCCCCGCCCCATCCCCTTGCCGCGGGTGGCGCAGTCGATCCAGGTCACCGTATGCGAGAAAGCCGCGCTGCGGGCGCTCTCCTCGAAGAAGTGCTCGAGGTTCTCCACCCGCACCGACTCCTGCACGATCCACGGCCCCGCCACCCGGTTGAGCCGGATCTCGGCGGTGAGGATGATGCCGGTCAGCCCAATCCCACCCACCGTGGCCCAGAACAGCTCCGGCTCCTCATCGGGCCCGCACGCCACGATGTCCCCCGAGGCCGTCAGCAGCTCGATGCGGCGCACGTGATCGCAGAACGTCCCGTCCACATGGTGGCTCTTGCCGTGGATGTCGTTGCCGATCGCCCCGCCCACCGTCACAAACCACGTCCCCGGCACCACCGGCGGAAAGAACCCCCGCGGCAGGAACGTCTTGACGATTTCCTCAAGCGAAACGCCCGCTTCGCAGCGCAGCCACCCGGTCTCCGGATCAAAGTCCAGCATGCGATCGAGCCGCCGGGTCAGGATCACCCGCCCGTTCTCAATCAGCGCCACATCGCCATAGCTGCGCCCCAGCCCATGGGCCAGCACCGGCTTGCCGCCCCGATCCGCCAGCGCCGCCCCCACCTCGCGCTGCCGCTCAGGCCGCGCCACCTCAGCCGTCAGCCGCGGGGAGCGCCCCCAGCCGTACAGCTCTTGCGTCGTCCAGGTCTCCATGGCCGTGCTCACTACACCAAATCGGGCGCCCAAGGCCACCCAGGGCAGCGGGTTGGGTGGCTCAGAGCGCGGAAGTGGTTGTTCTGACTGGTCTTTTTTTTAGCCTTCGCTTAGAAGCGCCGCCCCTCAGCGGGTGCGGAGGAAGGCCACCGTGTCTTTGAGGGTCTCGGCCACCGGGCGGGTGCGGAAGCCGAGCTCGGTGATGGCGCGGGTGGGGTCGAGGGACCAATAGTGGCAGCCCATCTCAAAGGTCTGGGCTTCCAGGCCGCCGAAGGCTTTGAGGCCGGAGGCCCACTTCATCAAGGATTCCGCGCGGTTGATGAGCTTGCGGGGGAGGACGAAGCCGGGGGCTTTGACGCCCGAGGCCTGCTCCAACAAGACGAGGAACTCGCGGATGGAGCAGTTGAGGGCGCTGAGGAGGTAGCCCACGCCCGGGGTGCCCCGCTCGAGGAGGGTGGGTAGGACCGCCGCGACGTCGCGGGCGTCCACCAAGGACATGCCGCCGGGCAGGGCGGCTTTGATGTCGCCGCAGAGGAACTTCACCACGTCGCCGGTGCTGGACTGTTGGTAGTCGCCGGGGCCGAGCAGGAGCGTGGGGCGGGCGACTTTGACCGGCAGGCCCTGGGCGACGAAGGTGGCGATCTCCTTTTCGGCGAAGGCCTTGGACTCGTAGTAGGGCCAGGCCTGGAGGATGTCCCAGGGCACCGGGCTGGTCTCGGTGGCCATGAAGTCGGCTTCAGTGCTCACGCCCACCGTGCCACTGGTGCTCAGCACCAACACACGCTGGAGGCCAGCGTCGGCCACCGCGCGCAACACATTGCGGGTGCCGTCGATGTGGACCTTATAGACCGAGGGGCCGGCGTTTTTGTCGCGGGTGACGGCGCCGGCCAGGTGATACACCGTGTCCATGCCCTGCACGGCGGCCACCACGTCGGCGGGCTCGGTGACGGAGCCGCGGTGCTGGGTCACGCCCAGGGCGTCGAGGTGGTCACTATGGGAGCGCCCCAGGCTGTGCAGCTCGGCCTCGGGCGCCGTTGCGCGCAGGTGGCGGGTGAGGTGCAGGCCCAGGAAGCCGCTGGCCCCGGTGATCAGGATGCGCTGGCTCATGTCACTCACAGTCCACCCACCTGCCCGCGGCGCAGGGGTCCATCAGAGGTCTCGAGGCTATGGGTCTCGGGGCGGGTGCTCACAGGCCGAACACCTGCACAAACTGGCGGAGCAGGTTCACATCGTTGGTCTTGACGCGGCCGTCCATGAACTCCGCAGGCGACGGGATGTAGCTCTCCGTACAGATGCGGATGAGCGTACGCTCGTCGGTTTTGAGCACACAGTCGGCCTTGCCGCCCGGTGGGCGGCCCTGGTAGGCGTGGGCGCCGCCCGGCTCGGCCACCACCGTCCACTTGCCCTCGGGGCCGTCGCCGATGCTGAAGTACCAGGTCAGTGGCTTCTTGAGCTTTTCGGGCAACAGCTTGGCGCCCAGCTCGGCGAAGATGACCGCCAGGGGGTTGGCCACCACCTTGCGGGCCCGCTCCACCCAGGGGTAAGCGGTGCCATCGCGCAGGGCCTCGATGGCTTGTTGCAGCAGCGTAGCAATGGTGGCGTAGGTATCGATCCGGTTCTTGCCAGCGGTCTGTTGGGCCAGGAAGTCCGCCGTGAGGGGCTGGCCGATGTGGGCGCGCAGGCGCCGGCTGGTGGGGATGGCGGAGCCCTTGGGCATGGCCTTGTGGGTGCCGCGCAGGTAGAGCGGCAACACCGTGAGGCGGGCCTTGCTCTGCAGGTAGCCGATGCCGTGTTTGAACTCTTGCAGCTGCCCATCGGGCGAGCGGGTGCCCTCGGGGAAGACCAGCACGATCTTGCCTTCGCGCATGGCCTGCTCGGCGTGGCGCAGGCTCGCCTCGAAGGCGGCGCTGCGATCCACGGGGATCAGGTTGGTGAAAGGCTCAAAGAAATCGCGCTTGTACTGCGTGTCGAAGAAGTAGTCGCTGGCGGCCAGCGCGGCCAGGTTGGGCGCGTAGTCTGAGAGGGCGTGCTTCACCAGGCCGAGGTCGAGGTGCGAGCAGTGGTTCGAGATGACGATCACCTGCTCGTTGTAGGGGATGTTCTCGCGGCCGGTGACCTTGACGTCCAGCAGGCTGCCGTACGCCAGGCCATGCAGGCTCTTGAGGAGCCGACGACCCAGGCGACTGACCGGCTCGGGCACGTCGCGGCCCTCCTCCTCGTCCTTCTTCTTGTCCTTGGCGGCGCGGCTGCTGATGATGGCCGGGTTGTCGGTGCGCTCCACCACGCGGATGACATCCTGCACCGTCTGGGCGGCCACGATGGCCTCAGCGTTGATGCTGTGGCCCCCGCGCTCCTCGAGCAACAGCCGCAACTCCATGATCTGCAAGGAGCTGAGGCCCAGCTCAGTGATGAGGTGGGTGTTCGGCTCGATGTCCACCGGCTCCACACCCACCAGCCCGGCCACCACGGCATAGACCCAGGCGGGCTCGCGGCCCTCGGGCACCCCACCCTCGCGGCGGCTGGCCTTGCTGAGCTCCAGCAGGCGCACGAGCTCGTCGCGCACCTCCTTGCGCTTGACCTTCAGCGTGGCCGTGCGGGGCAGCTCGTGGTGCCAGAAGCGCATGGTGCGGATACGCTGGTGATCAGCCAACCCCGCGGAAACCTTCTGGAAGTGCGCCTTGACCTCCGCCTGGGCGTCCTCGGGCACGCCGTCCTTGAGCACCACCAGCGCCGCCACGCGCTCATCCCCCTGGGGGTCGGGGATGCCCACGATGGCCATCTCCTTGATGAGATCGTGATCGGCGTAGATGGGCTCCAACTCGTCGGGATAGACGTTCTTGCCACTCGAAGTGACGATGAGCTCCTTGCGGCGCCCCACCAACACCAGGCGGCCGTCCTTGTCGAGGCGGCCGAGATCACCCGTGTGCAGCCAGCCTTTGCGCAGGGTGCTCTGGGTGGCCTGGGGATCGTCGAGGTAGCCCAGCATCACGTTGTCGCCGCGGGCCACCACCTCGCCCACCCCGTCGGTGTCGGCGTTGATGACCTGCACCTCCACGTTGGGGAGCTGCTTGCCCACGCTGCCGCCGCCCTTGCGGTCGCCGGGGCGCCGCACGGTGAGTACGGGCGAGGCTTCGGTGAGGCCGTAGCCCTCCAACAACTCGAAGCCGAGGCCCTCGAAGGCATCCAACACCGGCTCGCTGAGGGCGGCGCCGCCGCTGATGAGGTGGCGGATGCGCCCCCCCATGGTGTCGTGCACCTCGCGGAAGATGAACCGGCCGATGTTGACGCCGTAGTTGCGGCGCAGCCAGCGCGACAGCCGCAGGGTGGCGGTGAAGGTGAGGCGTGCAGCCTCGCCCTTGTCCTTGACCTGTGTTTCGATGCGGCGGTGCAACACATCCCAGAGGGCGGGGATGCCGATGATGCCGTTGGGCTTGACCTCCTTGAGCGCGGCGCGCAGGAGGGTGCCTTCGATCTCTTCCAGGTAGGTGATGTGGGCGCCCACACTCATGGGCATGAGGAAGCCGCACGAGAACTCGAAGGTGTGGAACAGCGGCAAAACACTCAGGAAACGGTCACGCGCCCGCACATCGAAGGTGCCCTGGAGGCTGGCCAGGAGCGCGGTGAAGTTGCCGTGGGTGAGCATCACCCCCTTGGGATCGCCGGTGGTGCCGCTGGTGAAGAGGAGGCTGGCCACCTCCTCCGAGCGGTCGCGCTGCTCGATGTGTTCCAGTGGCTCCGCCTCGAACACATCCCCCACCCGCGCGATGGGCACGGTCACCCCGGTCTGGTGATCCTCATGCACGATCAAGAGCTTGGCGCGGGACTTGTCGGCGATGCGCTGCACGCTGGGCTGCGGCATGTCGGGATCCACCGGCACAGCGGCGGCGTCCGCCAGCAGAATGCCGAGGTAGATCATGGCCCAGGCGGGCTCGTTGGGCGCCTGCAGGATGACTGCATCGCCCTTCTCGATGCCCCGGCCCTTCAGGTAGCTCGCCACGCGGCGGGCCGACTCCCAGACCTCGCCGTAGGTGTAGGTGACCTCCTGGCCGTGGGCCCGGGTGTAGAAAGACAGCGCGCGGCGCTCCGCGTGGGCGCGGCAGGCGGCGGCGAAGACCTCGATGAGGTCCTGAGCACGCGCCACCTTCTTGACCCGCTTCATCTTGGCGTCGAGCTCATGGAAGACCCACTTCTGCAGGCCCTCCATGTGCACGTCCATCCAGTAGCTGCGCCAGTCCAACTGCCCGAGATCAAAGCCGAAAACGTCCTTCTCGTCCTCCACCAACTGGGCGGCGAGCAAGCGCGACTGCAGGGACGAGAACTCGGGGTTGTTGTCGAGGATGAACGGTGCGAAGAGGTTGAGGATGGTGTCGGTGACCTCGCTCGACTTCTCCATGCCCTTCAGGGCCTTCTCAGCCTGCTTGATCACGGGACCGATCGGCGACTTGCTCAGCGGCGCGATGGCCCGACGCAGGCCGCCGGCCCAGCGCTTCATCGCGGGCGCGCCCTGGCGCTGGTAGGTGGCGCGATCCACACAGATGGCGTCCATGTTGCGCAGGGCGTGGCGCTTGACCGGGTTCTTGAAGTCGTCGTAGCGGCGGCGCCAGGCCAGGTTGGTCAGCTCCAGCGCGCGCCGCATGCGCAGCGGGTTGTCATCCCCGGTGCAGAATTGATACACCGGCACGTGCCGCCGCAGCAGCACCGCCGCACCCGCCGCCAAGGTGCCGCGACAGACATAGTCCACCGGCACCACGTCGAGGATGTTGTTGGGATCGCTGGGTGCGTTGCGCACGCCCTTCCAGAACAGATAGACGATGGGCGCGCATGTGTTGACGCCCTCGTTCCAGCCCGGGAATGGGAAGCTGAGGCTGCTCTCCACAATGGCCGGGCGCACGATGGTGACCGGCACACCCGTCTCGGCCGCCCGGCGGAGCGTGCAGCCCTCACCGATGGCCTTGGTATAGGTGTAGGTGTTGGTCCAGCCCCACTTCTGGGCGCGCTCCATGCCTTCGCGGCGCAGCTCTTCATTGATGAACTTGCGCTTGAACGTCTTGAAGCCGTCCTGGAGGCGGAGCGGGTTTTCGTAGTCCAGGCCCTCGCGGGTGAGGGCTTCCTTGGCCTGCTCGAGGAAGGTGGCTTCCAGCACCTGGGCGTCGGCGCGGCGGCGGACCTCCTCGGCCAGGGCCACGGCGTCGCGCAGCTCGCGCTCCGGGTCGAAGTCGAGGCCGTTGGGGGCTTTGCCCACCCGCGCGGGATCTTCCAGGATGGGCCCCGACTGCTGGCCCGCCACAAAGCAGGTGCTCATGTGCACCAGCCCACAGCCAGCGGCTCGGGCGAACTCGATCTTGTGGGTGGTGCCCAGGCTGTTGACGCTGAGGGCCTGATCCAGCGGGGGATCAAAGTCCACGTTACCGGCACAATGCAGAATCAAATCAACGGGATCGGTGCGCGTGAGCTCTTCGTAGTCCTCAGGTGAGAGGCCGAGCTGGTCCATGGACACGTCGCCCGCGACCACGTTGACCACCTCATCACACCAGGTCTGCAGGGCCTCGTTGCCCACCCGCTCGGCCACCGCCTGAAACGGCTCCGAGAGCGCGACCACCGCGTCAAAGCGCTCCCGCGCGTCGGCGTAGGCCTTGTTGGTGCGCACGAGCACGCTCACCCGGCGCACCTTCGGCAGCTCGGCCGCGATCATCGCGAGCAGCACCTTGCCGACGAAGCCGGTGGTGCCCGTCACAAACAGGTGCTTGCCCGCGAGGGTCTCGCGCACGCTGATGGGCGGGAGGGCCGGCACCTCCGCGGGCGCGGGCAGGGCAGCGGGAGAGTGGCCGTGCATGCGTCAGGCCTCCACGTCGCAGATCATGATCGGGGGGCAGTGGAACATGGAGACCTCGGGCTGGCTCTTCCCGGTGAGGGTGCTCGCCATCTCCAGCGCTTCGTCGAGGGTGCGGGCGTTCATCCAGCCCAGCTGCTGGGGCACGCGCGGGTGGTCGGCATCCACGATGATGACCTGGTTGCGCACGTGCTTGCGGCCGGCGTCGCCCCAGTACCACATGTAGAAGGGGTGCACCGGGTGATAGGCGTGCCCCTTGCGATACATATGGATGTAATCGGGGTTCTCGACGAACTCCTTCTCATACTGGTGGATGTCGTAGCTGTTGGTGCTGATGGCCAGCATGCGATGATAGAACTCCACATAGGAGGGGTGGTGCTCCCGGTGGAACTCTTCCCGGCAGGTGTGGAAGGCGATGATGACACCGCCTTCCTTCACCAGCGGGACGCCTCGATACATGTTGAACAGATAGCCGAGCACCATCACCTGCACCAGGATGGGGTTCATGATGCTGTAGACGCTGTAGGGGGTGATGGGGGCCACGCCCATCACCACCACATCGGCCTGCCCCTTGACCGGCACCGCGTACTGCTCGAAAGACTTCTCGAGGATGCGCTTGTGGGTGGGCTCCGTCTTGCCGGCGTGCACCGCGATGACACCGTAGGGGGCCGCGATCTGATCGAAGATCTTGCGCCGCGCCACCTCGGGCATGCGATCGAGGGCCGCCTTGGAGGTGTGGAAGTTGAGGCGGTCGAAGTCGTTCCAGGTGCGCTCGGGCTTGTTGAGGTGGCTGACGAGGCCACCAAACATGCGGTTGTTGATGGTCGTCTCGATGTGGAACACATCCAGCTTCTCATCCACCAGGCGGCCCATGCGGTCCATCACCTTCTGCAGGTGGGAGGACTCGGGGCGCGGATCGAAGTAGCTGTGGCAGCGGTGCAGGGCGTGTGTGTTGTGGTGCGCGGACACCGAGAGGTAGTCGCACAAGCCCACGGTCACGCTCTTGTGGCCGCCATTCATGGGCACGAGGTTCAAGTTGACGTAGATGAGCAGATCGCTCTCCACCGCCCGCTTGTTTAGGCGCACGTGGTCGCCCTCGGGGGTGATGCCCACCTCCACGATGCCGTCCGGATCTTCGGCGTCGTGGTTGTAGAGGCGGTCGGGGTAGTAGGCGTCGTAGATCTTGTCGCCCACCATCCGCTTGATCTCGGGCCCCGTCATCCGCCGGTGCAGACAAATCGCGACAATAATGTGGATGTCATCCACCCCATAGTCGGCGCACAGGCTGAGCACCTCGGTGAGGAGGAGCTCGCGCACGTCAGGCCGCTGCATTGGGGGCAACGGCAGGGAGATGTCGTCCACCGCGATGGTGAGCTTCATGCCCGGCCGCAGCTTGGCAAACAGCGGCTCGCTCTCCTCGGGGTGGTTGAGGGCGTAGCGAATGGCCGCCTTCAGGTTGCCGATGGGCTCCATGGGCGGGTTGGGGTAGATGATCCGGCTGCCCCGGGGCAGCGAGATCTCCTTGAAGCGGGTGCCGTGAAAGGCCACCAACGGCCCCGTCTTGTCATCGACGAACTCGATGTTGGGGTCACGGGTGATGCGGGGACGCGGGCGAGCCATGGTGCAGAAGTCCTCGTCTTTGCTGGAGAATACCGGCTACTTGGCCCACATGACCGGCCAGTCATGGGCGTGCGCGGTGGCCTTCAGGGTGGTATCGGGGTTGACCGCCACGGGGCGGCCGACGGCGCTGAGCATCGGGATGTCCGAGGCGCTGTCGGCATAGGCGCGGCAGTGGTTGAGATCGTAGCCGTGCTCGAGGGCGAAGCGGCGCAGCGTCTCGGCCTTCTGGGGGCCCGCGAGCACCGGGGCCACCAGCTCGCCGGTGGCCTCGCCGTCGATGAACTCGAGCTTGTTGGCGAACCAGTGGTCCACCTCAAGGTAGCGGGCCAGCGGTGCGGTGATGGTGTCGAGGGCGCCCGTCACCAGGACCTGGGCGTAGCCCTCGGCCCGCGAGCGCTTCATCAGCTCGATCATGTCCTGGAAGACCTTCTTCTTGACCACGCGGTCGAAGAGCTCCTCGCCCAGGACATAGAGACGATCTTGAGGGATGCCGCGGTAGTTGCGATAGAAGATGTCGTTGAAGAACTTGCGGCCGATGCGATCGGCCACGGCGTAGAAGGGCAGCGCGGCAGCCAGGCGGGCCCCCCGGGTGAGGCGATCGGCCAGCCCGGGCACGTTGAGGGCGTACCAGCCGTAGATGTGCACCACATTGGTGCTGATGAGCGTGCCGTCCACGTCGTAGAAGGCGGCGGCCTTCATGAGGGCATCCCCAGGGGTCACAGCACCCGCAATGGCCGCGGCTCTCTCCGCGTTCGGTGACGAGCACCGACCCCCACTGCACTGGCTTGGCGGGCAGGAAGGTACACGGAACGGCATCTGAATCAAGAGCGGAGCGGGTTACGCGGTCTGAAGGGCCCCGCTGGACACGGGGGGAGGGCCATTCTTCTGCGGCCAGAACGCGGCGACTTTATACGGTTTTTGGCCCCGTCATACGGCAGCTTTGCGGGGCCGACAAAGGGGGCCGAGCGGGCCGATGGCGACCGATGTACGCACGCCTGCGAAGCGTGGTTTGCACCCGCCGGGCAGCGGTGACCTTCGGGGTGCTTCCCCGCTGGCCCGCTGGCCCGGTATACCAGCACGCAAACGGTGGAGGGGGAGCCTCATGATGCGGCGGGTGTGCTGGGCGGCGATGCTGCTGCTGATGTGGAGCTGTGACGACGAGCCCGCGGGCCCGCAGATCATCACGCCGCCCGACGGGGGGGTGGATGGCGCCATCGACGCTCAGCCCGACGCCGACCGACCCCCGGTGGACATGGCGCCGCCGCGGCCCGACAGGGCGGTGCCCGATGCCCACGTGGTGGATGCGCTGCCCCCCGATCAGGGGGTCGATGCCAGCAACCCGATTGCCCTCTGCGACAACGGCCGCGACGACGACGGCGATGGGGCGGCCGACTACCCGGCGGATCCCGGCTGCGAGAGCCCGCTCGACAACGACGAGACCGACCCCGCGCTGCCCGCGTGCCGCAACGGTGTGGACGACGACGGCGATGGCCAGGTGGACCACCCAGCGGATCCCGGCTGCGCAAGCCCCGATGATCCCAGCGAGGCGAGCGCCTGCGCCGGCCATGTGGTGCGCGACATCAGCGCGCTGCGGCGGGTAGAGGGCACCACGGCGGGTGAGCCGGCGTCCCTGGAGGCCTGCCGGGCCAACATGTCGCCCGAGGGCGTCTTCCTCTTCACGCTGCGCGATCCCGTGGAGACGCTGCACTTCGACACGGCTGGCTCGAGCTTCGACACGCTGCTGCAGGTGCGGCGGGTGTGCGACGACGCGGCCAGCGAGGTCGCCTGCAACGACGACGTGGAGCCGGGCGAGCGCACGAGCGCGGTGGACATCGATCGCCCCGCGCTGGGCGACTACTACGTGGTGGTGGATGGCTTCCTGGGCGGCCAGGGCGACTTCGTGCTCAACATCCGCGCCGCGGTGCGCGACGGCCAGGCTTGTCCCGAGGGTGAGGGCCCGGTGCAGTGCCGCCTGGGGGCCATCTGCTTCGAGGGCGAGTGCGCCGCGGCGCGCTGCGCCAACCGGCGGGACGACGACCGCGATGGCCGCATCGATTTTCCCAATGATCCCGGATGTGTAGCCCTCGACGACGACGACGAGACCGATCCCGAGGTGGCGCCGCAGTGCGCCGACGGCGTGGACAACGACGGCAGTGGCCAAATCGACTTCCCCAATGATCCCTCGTGCGATAGCGCGGCGGACAACGAGGAGGCCCGGCCGCCGCAGTGCCGCGACGGGGTGGACAACGACCGCGACGGGCTGGTGGATCTGGCCGATCCCGGGTGCCAGGGCAATCCCGACTACTTCAGCGAGTTCAACGTGGAGTTCTGCCGCGATGGCATGGACAACGACCTGGATGGCCGGATCGATTATCCCAATGATCCCGGGTGCATCGGGCCGGTGGATCCCGACGAAACCGATCCCGATCCCCTGCCCGCCTGCGCCGATGGCATGGACAACGACGGGGATGGGCTGACCGACTATCCGGCCGACGTGGACAGCTGCCTGTTTGCAGCCGATGCCACCGAGGACGACCCCTGCACCCGCCGAATGGCCACTGAAATCACGGGGTTGGCCGATGCGCGGGGCACCACGGCCGAGCTGCCCAACGACTTCGAGGCGAGCTGCCAGCGCTTGACGGGCCCCGAGGAGCTGCTGCAGTGGCGGGTGGCCGCCGACCGGCCGCTGGTGGGGTTGAGCCTGTCGACGCGAAGCAGCGACTTTGACACGGTGTTGTCGGTGCGCACGCGCTGCGGCGGCGGCGAGGTGGCGTGCGACGACGATGGCGCGCCGCTCGGCACCTCGTTCTTGCAACTGGGGCCCCAAGCGCCAGGCACGACACTTTGGATTCTGCTCGATGGCGGCTACCCCACGGCCTCGGGTATTTGGCGGCTGCACGCGGTGGCCGAGCTGGCCGAGGGCGCCAACTGCGCGGGCGTGGGCCGCGGGGCGTTTGTGTGCGGTCCCGGGCTGGCCTGCCGCGATGTGGGCGGTGCCCAGCAGTGCGCCCCGGCCGCCTGCGCCAATGGGCGCGATGATGATCGCGATGGGATCATCGACTACCCCGATGAGCCCGGCTGCGAGAGCGCCAGCGACGACGATGAGCGTGATCCGGCGGACCTGCCGGTGTGCGCCAACCGCGTGGACGACGACGAGGACGGGGTGATCGACTTCCCCGATGACAACGGCTGCGCCTTTGCGGCCGACGCCTTCGAAGGCCCCGACTGCCGCGACGGCATCGACAACGACGGCGACGGCACCCTCGACTACGACCGCGACGGCGACGGATTCCGCGATCGCAATGGCGACGTGGGCTGTGCCTGCAACGACGACCCGTCGGAGGCCCAGGAGCCGCAGTGCGGGGATGGCTGCGACAACGACCGCGACGGCCTGATCGACCTGGCCGATCCGGGCTGCAACAACGATCCCAACCGCGACAGCGAGTTCAACGTGGCCCAATGCCGCGACGGCATCGACAACAACGGGGATGGCCGGGCGGACTTCCCGCTCGATCCCGGCTGCACCAGCCGCAACGACAGCTTGGAGGAGACCCGCAATCCCCTGCCCGCCTGCGCCAACGGCATCGACGACGATGCCGACGGCGCGATCGACTTTCAGCCCAACGGGGGCGGCGATGGCGGCTGCACCTCGGCCGCGGACGAGGACGAGCGCAGCGCCTGCGAGTCGGACCTGCCGGACTTCCCGGACAACGGCGAGGCGCGGGGCAATACCAGCAATGTGTCCGACGACCACGACGGCACCTGCCGGCCCGGCGACGCCCCGGACGTGACCTTCATCGCCCGCGTGCCCTACCCCGCGCGCGTCCGAATCACGAGTGAAGGCAGCGACTTCGACACGGTGGTGTATGTCCGCAGCACTTGCACCCCCGTGACCGTCTGCCCCCCGCCGCCCCCGCCGCCCCCTGCGCCGGACGGGGGTGTGGCCGATGGCGGCGTGGAAGATGCGGGCGTGGTCGACGCCGGGCCGCCGCCGCCGGTCTGCGTGCCCATGGACTCCGAGCTCGCCTGCGAGGACGACGTGGTGGGCTTCCTGGGGGTGGTGGAGCTCGACTGGGCGGGCGGCGACCTGTACGCCTTCCTGGACGGCTTCGGCAGCGCCACCGGCAACTACCGCTTCGCCGTGGAGGCCGTCTACCCCCGCGGCGGCCAGTGCGGCCCGGAACAAGTCGGCTACACGCGCTGCCCCGCGGGCTTTGCCTGCCGCCCCGACGCGGTCCGGGGCATCGCGACCTGCCAGGCCAACTGAGGTGGCAGGCCCACCGCGCTACATCGCCGTGGCTGGCAACATCGGGGCGGGCAAGTCCACCCTGGTGGACTTCCTGCGCTACCGCTTCGACCTGACGCCGTTTCCCGAGCCCAACGCCGAAAACCCTTTCTTAACGGCATTTTACGGGGACATGCGGCGGTGGGCGTTCCACAGCCAGATCTACTTTTTGACCCACAAGTTCCGGCTGCACCAGCAGTTGACCGACCACCCGGGCACCGTGGTTCAGGATCGTACCATTTATGAGGACGCTGAAATCTTCGCGGAGAATCTCTTCCGCTCGGGGCTGATGACGCCCGAAGAACACGCGGTTTACCGAACCTTGTACGAGGGCATCGTCCGCACCCTCCGGCCCCCCGATTTGATGATCTACCTCCGCGCGGAAGTGCGCACCGTGCGCCGCCGAATCCGCCTGCGGGGCCGTCCAGAGGAGCAGGACGTCCCCATTCAGTACATCCGGAGGCTGCACGATCTCTACGAAGCGTGGTTTGCCCACTACGACCGGTCACCCACCCTGGTAATCCCGGTGGATCGTCTTGATTATATTCAGGATTTGGTTGATCGGCTGGAGATCATCCAGACGATCGAGCGCTACCTCACCGCGCCGCCCCCGCCAGCGGCCCGAAACGGCCTTTGAGGGTGCCCTTTCGCATTCGACAATGCTTGAACAAGAGAAAACAATCTTGGTAGAAGCATTGACAGAGGGGGGCGCAACCGCCTAACCTCACCCTGACGTTAGGGTTCGAGTGCACAGGAGGATTCAGCGCATGATCACCCGGAAAGCGGCCCCCCTGGACCTGGAAGAAGAGCAGATTTTGGTCGCCGAGGCGCAGTCCGGCGATCATGCGGCGCTGGCCCGCCTGCTCGAGGCCCACTATCAGCAGATGTACTATTTGGCGTTGAAGGTCACCCGCGACCCGGTCAAGGCCCAGGACGTGACCCAGGAGGCGAGCCTCCAGGTGCTGCGGCGCATCGACCAGTTCCGCAGCGAAGCGCGCTTCGGTTCGTGGCTCTCCCGCATCGTGGTCAACACCGCCCTGCTGCGCCACCGCCGCGAGAAGCGCCTCGTGCCCACGCCGGACATCTACCCGCCCTTGCTCAAGAGCACGCAGCCCGAGCCCGAGGAGATGGCGCG
>Ga0075163_10005835_pt1 | contig 16345 bp, 13 predicted proteins | sample JI1023141ADNA_FD_71478 | JGI IMG/M metagenome (GOLD analysis project Ga0075163, IMG submission 71478) | Wastewater effluent complex algal communities from Wisconsin, to seasonally profile nutrient transformation and Carbon sequestration -... | ecosystem: Engineered > WWTP > Effluent > Algae...
CTGCTTTCAGAAATTCTTGAGTCATGTAGGTCATCAGGCTTGCAACGATGTGATTCTCTTGTTTCGTGTAGGTTGGGTTTTCAAAAAGCTCTGCCCGTATGCGATCCCCTTGCACGTTGGCTACAGAGATCTGTTCACTTAACTGCCGTGCGACAAACGACTTACCCGCGCCAGGCATGCCATATAACATAAATAGAACTGGTTTTGTCGGTACAATCTTACCCATCTACGCATTATTTATACCAAAACTGGCCGATTATGACAACGAAAGACGGTATTTTCTGTGCTGATGCTTGTTTTTTTGGTAAAAAATCGGTACCATAGCAGAGTTCTTTGACAAGTAAAGCAGATACAGTAAGCTTGTTAGGTTTAGTGTTTTCTTTGTGCGGACGTGGCGGAATTGGTAGACGCGCTACTTTGAGGTGGTAGTCCTGATAAGGGGTGGAGGTTCAAGTCCTCTCGTCCGCACCAAAGCACTTGGTCTACACGCTAGGTAACGACAGCAGAGGGGCAGATCCCTCTTGCAACTTACTTCTAGCTTTATCCTCAGCTGGAGCAACGCGACCACAAGCGTCAGCGCAGTCTTCAGGGGGAGTAGTAAGCCTTTCGAATTTATTTCGAATGGTTTACGGCAGAGGGGTAAGCCCCTCTTACAACAAGGGTGATTAGCTCAGTTGGCTAGAGCATCTCGTTTACACCGAGAGGGTCGGGGGTTCGAGTCCCTCATCACCCACCAAACTAAAAAAGTCTATTCAAATTGAATAGGCTTTTTTAGTTGCATAAAAAGACACCTTTTAACACCGAACACTGCTTGCGGTGTCAAGGCTTCTCGAGAAAGCCCTACGTACCTACGAGATGAGCAAAAGATATTAACACGCGTATGTTGCGCCACCTTTCATGCGAGTCTCAAAGATACGAAACCATTTGATGCGCTTAGGTTACACCAATAATGCTTGTATTAAGTTGACCAGAAGATATTCTGGTGTACTATATACTTAGTTTTAAGCACAAGCCCTAAGGAAAGAAATATGAAAAAATTACAAACATCAGGGTACAGCCACCATTTTCTTCTACCTGTTATTGCGATCTTAGCCGTGGGTCTTATCGGTGCAATAACGCTTCAAGCATCAAATGCAGCGACGCCTACGAATAACAGTAGAGAAATAAAAGGACGTTCTTCTGCGTGGCCCGTTACGACAGTTGATGTCACTAGCACTCTTCGCAGTGGTATTTACGGTCGTAAGTTTAGAGGAGACGGAGCTGAGACCCTACGGTTCAAAAATGGCTACAGTGTTATTTTACTTGGTGATGCGTTTGTGCGCAAAGACGACACAGTCCCTGTTGCATATCAAGAGGCCAACGAACAGCAGCCGTATATGATGCGCAATAACATGATCACAGTAAGTCCAAAGGGTGTAGTACGAAGTGCAGTGAGCAGCAAGGCTTTACTTGCGCAGAAGTCATTTATTGATGTGCCTACGTCTGCGTTACGTACAGGTGGCAAGAATTTCTACTGGCCTATGGCTTCTGCTGTCGATAACAGTACGAGGGGTAAGGGCCGTACGTTTTATGTAATTTGGGGGCAATTTTTTACTCCTGACACTAATCCGAGTGCATTTGAACGCGTTGGCAGTAAGATAGGTGTGTATTATGTCACTGATAAGGGTGCTCTGCAGTTCAAGCGTTTTATCGCAACACCATCACATAGTGCCAATAAGCCGATTTGGTGGGGCTCAGGCTACGCGATAGATACAACTTGGATGTATATATATGGCTCCAACAAGCCTGACGGAGAATACATATGGGGGCATGATCACTATTTGGCTCGCGTAAAAATCGCTGAAGTTGCTTCACTTAACAAATGGCGCTTTTGGAATGGCTCTAATTGGACAAGTAAGCAGACCGACGCAGCAGTCGTTATACCAAACAGCCAGGGCGTAGAAGCTCACTTTAGAATTCGCCGGGTGACTGGCCAGCCAGGATATACTTTCATATATAAAAAATATTCTCTCATTGGCGATGGAGTATACCGAGCGACGAGCAACCTTCCGCAGGGCTCATGGTCGTTTGAGACAACACCACTAACAACAATCGCTAAGTTAAATAGCACTGACTATACATATTGCGCCTATGAAATCCCGCTAAGCAATGGTAGTTACGGCGCAGTCATTAGCCATGGAAATAGCGTCTGGGGCACGCCAGAAGATCAAGTCGGCGTCTTCCCTATGTGGTAATAAATGCTTAAGAGAACTAGATTGGTTAGAGTTTTGCCCGCCGTTTTTTGCCCCTTCGGAACCCGCGGGCGAAACTTCTGTTAGTCATAGCACGTCGTTGGGCATAGGAGCTGAGACCTCGAAAAGCAACTACTGCCCAAACAATATTCAGCACCACACTTACGTAGGCGTGCTTCTGCCACGTGTAAAAAACCAAAATAAGTGACGCGATTACATTATCGAGCTCGTACAAAGGAGACGACACTTTCCACTTATTATTGTTGACACGCCAAAAAGCAAATAGTAGCAAAACACCCCCGACTAGACCCAAGTAATCGATTGGTTCCCACTGCATGTTTACGATTTTGGTAGATGTTTATAAAGTCTGTCTAAGCTGTAGCTTGCCCTAATGAGTGGTTTTACGAGGTCGGTGGTCACATTGACTTTAACACTAGGATTTAGAAAGTTAAAGGGGTCAAAAAGCGCTTTTACTTTTCTAAATAGCGCATAGGCGTCAACGCCGTATGCCTCAGCAAGATAAGGGCCTCTGAGTCGTCCGTCACCGCGGCTAGCGGTGAGCGAACCACCATGTTCAATAACAAGCTTGTTATATTGACCAAGCAATCGGAAAGCCTTTTGCCTTTCTCCCAGCTGCTCTAGATCCAAAAAAGGCTGTGCGTGAACCATACCATCACCTACAGAGCCCCACAGCGCAACCTGCAACTTATTGTCGGCAAACAGCTTATAGACGCCAGCCACAAATGTAGGAAGCTGCTGGATAGGCACGATTCCGTCGTCTATCAGAGGTACGGCCTTTAGCCTTCCTTCCGAGTGGCTTATCAGTACTGAGCTTGCGGCGCGAATCTTTCGAAGAGCGGCCTGTTCAAGGGGGTCATCGGCAACAATAAGTTTTTCAGCATCATTACCGATAAGCTTGGTGAGTTCTTTAATTCCCTTTTTGCGGTGACGCTCTGTACTATCGTCAAACTCAAAAAGCAGAACAATTTTGGGCAGTGGATGAGGCAAGACATTCTTTAGGAGATTAGGATTCAGCTTGGAAACTAGCTCTAAGAGGTGATAATCAACCATCTCTACTGCGCTCGGCTGTAACTTACTGTGCTGAACGGCTTGCACTGCAGCCAGCGCTGACTCAAGGCTATGAAACGACGCCATGATAAGATGTGTCTCGGGATTATATTCAAGTGTGTCAAAGGTGATTTCCGTAACGGTCCCCAGCGTCCCCTGGCTCCCTAAAAATAATGGGGTTAGGTCAAAACTCCCATCTCGATGTTTTACGTCCGCGAGGTTGTAACCAGAAGTGTTTCGACTGACATGACGTACTGAGCTACTGACGGTTTCCGCATTTTCTTCAAGAAGTGCATCTAACTTACGGTAAATATCCCCCTCGAAGGTGCTGAGACCCATTTTTTTGCCTAGCTCGCGCTTTGTGAGGCGCTTCGTTGTAATCACTTCACCATTTGCAAGGACCACTCGGAGAGAACGAACCTGTGCGGCAGTGGTGCCGTACTTGTACGATCTCTCACCCGAGGCATTATTGCCGACAGCCCCACCTACGGTACTAAACTCGAGGCTACTTGGGTACGAGGGTACATAGCGCTCATGGGTGTGGAGTGTTTGTTGGAGTCGTCCAAAATTCAGCCCTGGTTCTACGACCGCTCGACCACTTTTGAGGTCAAGCTCTACAATCCTATTCATGTGCGCAGGAAATACCATCATAACACCGCTCCCGATAGCGGCGCCACTGGTATCAGTGCCGGCGCCACGCGGCGTCAATGGAATGACTCGGCCACGTTCGGCTAATTGCCACAAGAAACGGGTTGTTTTACGAACATCGTGTTCGTTTGCAGGGTAGACCACAATAGAAGGCTCTACGGAAAATATGCTGTGGTCGGTCGAAAAGTGCCTTAGCGCATCTTTACTCGTCGAAACCTCGCCTAGTAAATGTTCCTGAAGATACTGTGCAACCTTACTCATCTACTTGTAGCCTACCCTTTCCATGTTTCTCTTGTCTATTTCCCATGATAGCACACTAACCGTAAGCACTATCACACTTAGATCGGTAACTGGTTTATTATGACTGACGTAGGCTAATTAAAAATTCATGTTTCTGTAATACCATGTAGCAAGAAATTCAGCTCCGCAAGGCCCCATAAAAACGGGTGGAGAATCAGGGTAAAAATACTCTAAATTTAGGTAGCAGTTTTTCACGCCATTTGCATAGCGGTAAATGAAAACCGCCGGTACGCCGCCAAGAGTTTTATATTCAAGACGAAAACGTTGGTTTTGATCCACAGAGTCACATGTAACCATTTCTGCTGGAAAACCTCTGCTGCCTTCATATGGCTTAGCGGAAATGCATTTTCCTGATAGTGAGTTTTTAAACTGTACCGTAGGCCCGGCCGCTACTCTTATCACACGCCAGTTCGCTTTGTCCTTTACCACTGTAGAGGTAGGGTGAGCCGGATCTACTATAGTCTTAAATACGGGCTCGGTACTACCGGCGTAGCCAGTTTGCAGGTAGCGGTCACTGCCACGAGTATTTTGCCAAAGCTGCGCGAATGGCACAGTCGCCTCTGCCTCGTTGGGATCTGGGCCTGGAACTTCTTGTGCGAGAGCAGTTGCAGGTGATAACGCTACCACTCCCAAACTACCTAGCATTAGTAACCAGAAAAAGGCTCGTTTTGTGTTTGTACGACAGGCTTTTAGACTCATCATTTCCCCTCCTTAGATTACGTCTAAATAGTATTCCTGCCGTGTATAGCTGTCAGCCAGCTAGCATCTGTTTTGCGGAAAATGGTACGACCCCAAAATAAAAACGAGGTGAAACTTACTTCTTAAAAAACACAATCCCAGGTGAAAACCTCTTCAATCTTCGCTCAAGAATTCCTGGTGCGGATGAGAGGACTTGAACCTCCACAGGGTTGCCCCCACTAGTACCTGAAACTAGCGCGTCTACCATTCCGCCACATCCGCGTGACTATTTTAGTGATTAGTGTACATAGTAGTTTAATGTCGTTACGGACGCCCTGCCGCCGGCGGAATGGTAGAATATACCTACCCTCATTGATTGGCGGTTCCTCATACTGACCACCACACCCGCATTTATACACGCAGTAGAACAGAGGTATAATACGTTCCTGGACTAAAAAAAGCAACTACCCTTAAGCGACGATTATTCTCTAACTACACTAATTTGTCACTTGTTTTCGCACGATGGACCAGTCGGCAACATTGTTGTAGCGGTCAGTGTCGGTGTTGATCGTATGGGCCGTCTGTCCAGACACTTCACCGCGAGTGACATAAAGTATCTCTGGTTCGTACAGAGTGATGGCTGGGGCATCGTCGTGCCAAGCTTTGAGAAAGGGTTGGTACTTGATGGTACGCAGTTCGGCGTTAGAGCGAGTACGACCAGCTTCGAGGGAGGCATCTGCGATTTTTGACGTATACTCCGAGAAGTTTAGGCGACTTGCTGCGCGGGCATCAGCCTGGGAGCTATGCCAATATGCATACACGTCTGGATCAACACCTATAGAAATGCCATATACGAGTGCATCGTAGTTGTGAAGTTGAACTGTAACCTGAAAATCCGTTGTTTGCTGTAAAACTGGTATCATGTCGACGCCAATTTGGCGCCATTGCTTCTTGAGCTCGCGCATAATCACACGGTTGTCTGCTGTATCGTCTGCGTACACACGGAACATTAGCTTTTGGTTATCTTTGGCGCGCACTCCATCCTTCCCTGCTATCCAACCGGCTTCCGTTAAGAGCGCTTGGGCTTTGGCTGCGTCGTATGGTTCTTGCAAGTATGCTGCGTCAAAGCCTATCTGACCTCTTAAAATTGGCGATCGGACTGGCACTTGCTGCGATGGAAGTTTGGCAATAATGTCACGTTTATATGTTCCATAATTGAGCGCGGTCCGAACTTTGGAGTCAGCGAGCAGGCCGGTGTTTTTTAAGAAAACCATGACTGCTGCCGTTGTGCGATAGTGAGAAGCGTAAGACGAGGAGTCGTCTTTGATATTTTTGGGCAGCGATTTCAAGCCCGCAATAGCATTGATGGTTCGATCACCGTATGCTTTAAGCAACTGATCGGTGCTTTCGTAGGTGTGCAAAGATACGCCGTCGAGCATCGGACGGCCAGCATGGTAGTTCTCAAATGCTTTGAGCGAAATAATGCCTGTTGAACTCCCAGTTGCCGTAGCACTGCTTAACTGCAGCGTTCCCCACTCAAATGGGCCCGCACCAATGGGGCTTGTGGTATTAAAGCTATCTGCACGGAGCTGTCCTGGGTCAATCTTTGAGACGATATGCTTCGGTACAATACCTGTGGTTAGACTCTGCGGGAAAGATGCGAGTGAGTTACTGAGTGAAAAACGCACTGTACTAGCGTCGGTTGCAGTAACCGTCACACCCTTCCAGCCGGCCAGTAGAGGTGATTTCACATCAGGGTTTTGGATAAGCTGAAAGGTGAAGACAACATCATCGGCGGTCAAAGGCCGACCGTCGTGCCAGCTCAAGTTCGGTTTAAGATGTACTGTGTAGTTTTTTTCTGTGTCATCCAGGTCATAACTTTCCGCGAGGTCGCCGGTAAGACGGTTTTTCTGATCATATGTGAAAAGGCCCGCAAAAAGCAGTTTTGACACTGCTGCGTCAACAGCGCCAGTTGCAAATAGAGGGTTTGCACCGCTGTAAGTTCCTACCATCCCTTCACTATATATACCGCCCTTGCTAGGACTACTGTGTTGAAAAACACCGGATAAATTGAGTGTCTGGAGTATGGTTAGACTAATCATAAGTACGGCGAGCGCGCCCCACCCAAATGCAAACCGCCTTGATTCCACAAGGCTGTCGATACGTTCTATAAAATCTGCTTCAAAAGACCGTCCGGCGCGTGACACGCGGGTGTTTGCTTGCCGCTTGCGTTGTTTGAGTGCTCTCCGGAACCGTAGTCGACCAGCGCGAGATAATTGATTCATGGTTTTGGTATCGACCCTTTACCTAGGGTTGTTAGAATATAATCCCTGCGAGAAGCGATACAACAAAAACGACCGCTGACAAGATGGTGAGCTGATAGATTGTTTTATCGGTACCGCGTCTTTCGGTATTGATTTCGCCGCTACTGCCAAGGCCAGCGCCAAGACTAGCACCCCTCGTTTGCACTAAAATAAGCAATGTCATAAGGAGCATCGCCCCAATAGAAATGTAGTTGTATATACTCATAATTACTCTAGTATAGCGGTCACAAGGTAATTTACCAAACCAATCACCATGCCGGTGACTATTGCCGCGCCAAAGCTACTGACCTCAAGGGGAGCATAGAGTTTGCTTGCAAGATACACCGTGATGCCGTTAATGACGATCATGAAAAGCCCGAGAGTTAAGACAATAAAGGGAACGCTCATTACGACCAGCAAAGGCTTGAGTGTTGTGTTGATGAGTGCCAAAATCAAACCGGCTACAATCACTGCGCTCAGATTATTTTGTAATGAGACGCTGCCGCTAAACAGGCCGGCAGCAATCCAAAGGCCAAACGAACAGATGATCCATCTGACAAGTAGGTTGCCTAAAAATCCTCGTTCATTTGCTGTTTTCATATGCGTAGGTGACGTCTCATGAAAGTATAGTGCTTACAAGCCATTTGAGCAATCGCTGAGCAATTGGTACCCGTGCGCGGTTATGAGCACATCATCCTCGATACGCACGCCTATTCCCTCTTCGGCGATGTATATACCTGGCTCGCAGGTAAGAACCATGCCTTCAGCAATGGGTAGTCGGTAGTTTCCCACGTCGTGCACATCAAGTCCCAAAAAGTGTGAAGTCGCGTGTGGGTAATAGCGCCAGGCCGACTCTCTGTCTTCGGCGGAAGTGATCAGGCCTAATTTTACCAGTTCTTGACGCATGAGCTTCCCAACCGCCTTCTCGTACTCATGAAATTCGGTGCCAGGCTTCAGTAGTGCAAGTGCAGCGTTTTGCACGGTTAGCACTGCGGCATGTACGTCCTTTTGTCGACGTGTCGGCTTACCGAAGCCAAAGGTCCGAGTGACATCGGCGCAATATTCATCTGCCTGCGCACCCACATCGCACACAACCAGCTTACCCTTTTCTAACACCCCGTTATTATCTATGTAGTGCAGCGTCGTTGCGTGCTGACCACTTGCAAGAATCGGCTCAAACGCGTGTCCACTGCCACCATTTGCCCGAAAATAGCCAGAAAGAAAAGCCTCGATTTCATACTCGGTACTATACGCTTCGAGATCTTTTCGTACTAGTTGAAGCGCATCAGTGGTTATGCGAATTGCTTTGGTAAGCGCTTGTATTTCTTCCGGCTGCTTTATAGCACGGAGACTATGTAGATCATCTTGCACTTCAACAAGTGTATGTCCAGGGAAGCGACGCTTTAGTCTCAATACAAGCCGCTGCCGAGCCGGGTTCGTGTAGAAACCATATGGAGCCATGTACGACGAAGGTGCGCCAAGAATCCCGATCGTTTTTACCCTACTGGTCAGCTGATGTATGTGTTCCCAGCCTTGTCTCTCGTTGTAGACGTGTTCTATGCCAGCGTCAGCAAGGGCATTATCTGCATTTCCTGCGCCATCAAAAGCAATTCGTGATGCTGAGCGTCTTGGTACCACTAAAAAGCTACTCTTCTTTGAAAGAACCAAAATGACGTCCGGTTCATTGAGCCCCGTCAGATACCAAAAATTCCTATCCTGGTGGAATGGGAATGTCGTATCGGCTGAACGCTGCATCAGGCCTGCCGCCGCTATAACAATGACGTCTTGGCCGCTGCGCTCAAGTAAAGCTTGTCGGTTACGTTTAAAAAACTGAGGGGGAAAACTTTGGGGTTTCATCTGCGTGTGAGCCTCCACCACAATGAAGGGTGTGTCGGCATTGACTCATAGCGTAAAGACTGCGTCAAAACCTGGCTACCATTTTTTACTGTTAGTGTGGGTGCTGTCTTCATTGCATCGTTTTCCTGGCTCTCTAGAGACAGAGTGATCGCATCGCCTTTCCACCTGACTACCGAAATCTCCTTCCTGGCACGTACCAGACCTTTTTTGCCCCATTTTGTCTCGTAGCGAGCTACGTTCTGTCCATTCGCAATCACCAGGCGTTTCTCAAAGTTTATTGGCAATGATGCAGCAAGGCGGTTAGAGTTTTGAAGAGCTTCTGACAGACTACTCGCACCCATAACAGCACCGCTATATTGAACTTTGCGCCCCTCCAGTAGAAAGGCGCCGGTCATTAAAAAAGCTCCTGGGTCTTGCTCGTTATTGCCAGTTTTGAGGCCATTGATGCCATTTTGCCCTAGAAGCGTATTGTAGTTGGTCATTGTTCCCGCCATGGCGAACGTTGCTTCTGTCTGAGCGGCAATCTCAATAAGGACAGGGTTTGATTCGGCAAGCAGCCCGAGACGCGTCAAATCCGAGGCACTACTAACGGTACTCGGGTCATAACCACTGGCATCTGAGCCTATCCTCGTGTTTACAAGCCCCTGCCGCATGACATAATTGTTCGCATAGGTTTGGTATGCATCCAGAGAGCCAAACGCCCAAATCGCTAGGGTGTTTGCAATGTTATTGGCCGAGGGGATCATAAGGGCTTGGATAGCCTGGTACTCACTCATCTTTTGGCCTTCATATACAACTACTCTTGAACCATTTCGCTCAATCTCATCTCGAAAGAACTGTACATCCGACTTCGTCATGGTAATGAAGGGGCCTTTTTCGCCTGGCTTGAGGGGTTTTCGTTCGAGTACGCAGAGTGCTGTGATGACTTTTGCGATGCTTGCCGTTGAAAGTTGTGTTTGAGCACCGCTCGTGCCTAACATGCCAAATCCTTTTGCCGCTACGGCACCTTGACCGTCCGTAGGCAGGGCGAGAGCGGTTTTATTACTCGGTATTTTGGCTGAGGTTGTGAGCGTGTACGTTGGCGCGGGTATCGGACGGAGCAACTGAAACGTAGTAGCTGTCGCGATGCCTAAACCCACCCACAGCGTCTTTTTGGGTGGTTTTTTTGTTTCTACTGGTTTTTGGTATGTTTGATGCGACTGCACCGGTATTTTGACAACCCTCATATGTTAAGTAGCTTAGCATATTAATCTAGCAATATCATACGTGGAGTGAAAGGCCTCCTTATGGTCATCGGCGGGCATCGTTGCTATACTAAAAGTAGCAAAATATTTGAGGGAGCAAAGCACTATTAACTATGAAACAAATTTTTAAAACCACAGTTCTACTAGCAACTTTAACGGGTCTATTTATGGCCGTTGGGACGTATGTTGGGGGACAGCAGGGTGCCTTGGTTGCACTTTTCATGGCTAGCATTATGAACATCGGCATGTACTGGTTTAGCGATTCCTTGGTGCTCAAGATGCAACGAGCGCAGCCACTTGCAGACGGACAATATCCAGACTTTCGCCGTATCGTAACGGAGCTTGCAGAGCACGATGGTTTGCCAATGCCCAAGCTGTACGTCGTTGAGACTCCTATCCCAAACGCGTTTGCGACGGGGCGTAGTCCTTCACATGCAGCTGTGGCCGTGACGACGGGCATTATGGACATCATAGATACAAATGAGCTCAAGGCTGTGCTCGCTCACGAGCTCGGACATGTCAAAAATCGAGATATGCTCGTTTCTACCATTGCCGCATGTGTGGCCGGCGCAATTTCATTTATTGCACAGATGGCAATGTTTGGCGGTTCACTCTTCGGCGGCGGTTCAGATGATGAAGGTCGCGGTAACATCTTTGCGTCTCTTGCTATGCTCTTTTTAGCTCCGTTGGCGGCCACACTTATTCAAATGGCTGTTTCTCGGAGCCGCGAGTACCTTGCAGACGAACATAGCGCCGAAGTCTTAGGTGAAGGAAGCCATTTGGCAAGCGCCCTCACGAAGCTAGAGAACTTTAAGGCCTCCGTCCCACCTTTGCAGGCGTCTCCGGTGCAAGACGCTACCAACCACCTTATGTTCACAAATATGTTCTCCGCAGCTGGCCTCGCAAGCCTTTTTAGTACTCATCCATCTACGGCTGATCGGATCGCTCGGCTAAAGAGCATTGCTCCCTAAACTGCTTGAACTATTTAAAGGATTAAAGTATGCCTCAAAAAATGTCCAAAAAAAAGCCGCGTCAGATAAGCGGCACCAAAAAGCCCACAACCCCTAGGCGTCTAAGCGTGCCAAAACGAAGTCTTCGTAGCCCCAAGACATGGATTATTCGAAAGCCACGTCCAACATATGTTCCACTTCCTAAAGCGAGAAGATTACTAGCAGCATCTGCACGGCTTATTAAAAGAGACTGGCGCACATTTTTAGGAATTACTACCGTGTATGGCCTTTTGACACTTGTGCTCGTTCGCGGCTTATCGATTGGCTCCAGTAATCTGGCCTCATTAGGTATTCTAGATGAAGGCCTCACTGGTTTTTGGGATAAACTCTGGTCTTCAAGTGTGAAGCTCGCGACGGTAGTGTCTGAAGGCGCTGGAGGGGCCGCTGCACCAACCGCCAGTCTATATCAGATAATCGTATTCGTCATTTGTTCGCTTGCACTGGTGTACGCCTTTCGCCAACTTCGCAATAAGCAAAAAGTTACGGTCAGACAGTCTTTTTATAATGGCATGAACCAACTCATACCTTTCTTACTTGTTCTAATCGTTCTCTCTATACAACTCTTGCCTATTGTGGTGGCCGGATTTCTTTACAATGCCCTTATTGTGCAAGGCATCGCTTTTCGGTGGTATGAGCTTTGGATCTCGTGGGCGCTGATTGGGCTGCTGTTGTTCTGGTCGCTCAGAATGTTGACTGGAAGCATTTTTGCTCTCTACATCGTTACCCTCCCAGACATGACGCCGATGCGCGCACTCCGTAGTGCTAAGAAACTTGTCTGGCGCCGTCGACTGCAGATCTGGCGTAAAGTCATACCCTTTTCGGTGCTTTGTTCGCTCGCGCTTGTGATAGTTATGCTACCGGTCATTTTTTGGTTCGTAGGTCTAGCGCCTTACATGGTCTTTCTCTTTACCTGCGTTATTTTTACGACTACTCACGTCTACATGTATACGCTCTACCGGGAGCTCTTATGACCAAGACTGAAGCAACCGAGCGAATCGCCAAGCTCCGCGAACTCATCAATGACTACCGGTACCACTACCACGTACTCGACGAATCTACCATGAGTGAAGCGGCGGCCGACAGTCTCAAGCATGAGCTTACCCAGCTCGAAGAGCAATATCCAGAGCTAGTGACTCCAGATAGCCCATCGCAGCGTGTTGCAGGTGTTGCGCTGGACTCTTTCACAAAAGTGACGCACCGCTACCCCATGATGAGTTTGCAAGACGTTTTCAACCGCAGCGAGGTTGAAGCATGGGTCAAACGAACCGACAAACTTCTACCTGGGGCTACGCATGAATTTTTCTGTGATGTCAAAATGGACGGCCTCGCCTGCGCGCTTGTGTACCAAGACGGAGTACTTGTACAAGCAGTAACCCGTGGTGACAGTCGAGTCGGTGAAGACGTCACGGCAAATGTCCGGACAATCCAAAATGTACCGCTGCGACTGAGAAATGAAGTGAAATTTGCTCGTTTTCTCCAGGGGCGGACAGAAATCCGCGGTGAAATTATCATGACAAAGCCTGAGTTTGCGGCACTTAACGAGCGTCAAAAGGCCGCCGGAAAACCCGAGTTTGCAAACCCTCGCAACCTTGCCGCCGGAACCATCCGCCAGCTCGACCCTCGGCTTGTAGCCGAACGCCCACTTAGCTTTCGCGGGTATGACCTGCTGCGCGAAGAACCGAGCGATATTCCAACGTACCTGTATGCTTACGAGGCAATGGGCGCGCTTGGCATTACCAGGAGCACTGACGCTGCGGTCGTGACCGGCATAGATGCGGTGATGCAGTTTGTTGATACGTGGGAAACGAAGAGGCATGACCTACCCTTCAACACTGATGGCTTGGTCGTAAAAGTGGACGACCGAGCCAGGTATGCTAGTCTTGGGACTGTGGGTAAAACACCGCGCGGGGCTGTCGCTTACAAATACGCCGCTGAAGAAGCCACAACCATCGTCAAAGACATTGTGATTTCCATCGGCCGCACGGGCGCGGCGACGCCGGTCGCGGTTTTTGACCCTGTGCAGGTTGCTGGCACAACCGTGCAACACGCGAGTCTGCACAATGCCGACGAAATAGCACGGCTAGACGTGCGTCGCGGCGACACTGTTATCATTTACAAGGCTGGTGATATCATCCCGCAAGTTGAGCGCGTGCTTACTGAGTTGCGGCCAAAAGATAGCAAGCCTATCGATTACGAAACAGAGCTTGCTCATCAGTACCCCGAGCTGGAGTTTGAAAGAGCTGCCGGCGAGGTTGTGTACCGGGTAAAAGGCCTCACTGGCCCACTCATTTTGAAGCGATCACTCCAGCACTTTGCTTCAAAAGGCGCCCTTGACATTGACACCCTTGGGGAAAAAAATGTCGTCGCTCTCGTCGACGCAGGCTACGTAACCGACCTAGCAGATATATATGGGTTGACCAAAGAACAGCTGCTCAAACTTGATCGTTTTGCCGAGATTTCGGCGCAAAAACTCATCGACGCGATCGCCGAAAAACGCACACCGCCACTAGAGCGTTTCGTCTACAGCCTGGGCATTCGCCACGTGGGGGTCCAAACGGCCATTGACCTCGTGAAGCGCTTCGGCTCACTTGAGAACCTTACAGATGCAACCATAGATCAACTAGCGGCAGTGGACGGCATAGGCACGGTCGTTGCAGAATCAATTGCTGCTTGGTTTGCTGACGAAGACAACCTCGCTTTACTCTCCAAGTTCAAGGCGTCAGGGGTCACGCCTCACTACGAAGTGAAGACTGGCAAGCTAGCAGACCAAAACTTTGTTGTCACTGGCACGCTTGAGTCTATGGGACGAGATCAGGCAGCCGAGCGCATACGGGCGCTCGGCGGAACCTTTCAAACTGCCGTTGCCAAAGACACAACCTACCTTGTTGCGGGCGGCAAAGTAGGCGCAAGCAAACTCAAGAAGGCTCAGTCCTACGGCACTCGCATCATAAACGAAGCTGAGTTCCTAGAACTCTTATGAAAGCGATTTACGAGGAAGATTTCCATGCCAGGATAGCACTTTGCCTCATGAGTTTGAACTGAAGTCCTACGCCATTATTTGTTCTGTTCAGGCAGAATGCAAAAAATATATTGCTGAAAGTAAGTAAGCAACCGAAAGAGCTTTTTTTTGACGACAATTTCGGATATGCTTATGGTAAGAGAAAACATCTTGAAGGAGTGGGCATGCAAGACGATAGACAAAATGTAGGTAATCCAGTAAACCGGCGCAGAGAATTTGCCGACCAGGTGAGTGATTCGACGTTTGAAGCGCATAGCTTAGAAACGGGAGTCGAAACCGAATCTGTTCCCGTGAGCCAGCCCGACAAACATGACATAGTGTCTTTTGATCCCGCGCCTGAAAAAGCGCCAATGGCTTCAACGATTATTCAGCCTACTGAGCCAAAATATACCCCAGAGATTGAAAACCCGCTAGAATCAGAAACCTCAGACGTCGCATCGACTGATGAGACTCGAGACGACTTGCCTCACGAAGAAGAATCGTCTTCGGCGAGCGATACCGAGCGCATTAGCCCCATGACTGAGCGCTCCGAAAACAACCTTACGGCAGAGGAACAAACCAAAGCACAACTAGAGGTAACTGAAACGACACCAGTTGCCGCACCTGAGGTGAGTAAAGAAGGTCAGCCACAAGAACCCCCCCATACTAGAGCTGCTGAGACTTCAAAAGATTTTTTTGCCACAAACAATGAGCAGATAAAACCAGTCGATGACGAGCATCTGCTTGCGGCCCACAACGTTACTCCCCATCATTTTGCACTTGGTAAAATCCTGATCCCCTTACTCGCCATTTTGATTGGAGGTGTTTTGGCCTTCGGAGCCTATAAATTTATCACAACCTCCCGACACAATTCTCAGGTTAATAACACGTTCGAGCAGGCACTTGCCAACACATTTTCAACAAAATCTTTTACGAAACAAGTTGTATACAACCAGGCCAACTACACTGAGTCAAACTACGACGTAAGCGATGTCAGAAAGCCTAAGATGTCGGCCAAGACCTTCGTCACTGCCGGTGGCGTCAGCGGCTTTGGTGCCGAGGGCTACAGCACGCTTGAAAATGGCTATGTCAAATTTAGCGTGACCAACCCATCAGACGCTCAAAAACAATTCGCCGACAAATGGATTCAAGTGCGCAAAGACGGCAAAATACCGCCGACTGTCGACGCGAATTTGCTCGAGTTGTATGACGTGAGATTTACTGCCTTTGGACTTACTTCACTCGGCAATTTTACGACTGCTCAGCAAAAAACCCTTACCGACTACATCAAACAAAACAAGGTTTTTGTGTACGAACCTTTTGCGGTAAAAACACAGCGGAGCAATGCCGAAAACCTCTACATGTTCCCGGTTACTGCCGAAGCCAGAAAAATAGCCGCTCTGAGCAAAAAAATCGCCGATATGGTTGGCTACGGCATGGCGCCTGATCTGTCAAAATCTAAAGCTAGCTTTAAAGCCAATCTTTGGGTCAATGCCGACACCGAGCGCATCGTCCAAATAGAAACCACGAAAAACGGCCAGCCGGTCTCCTACAATTTCTACAATTTTGACAAGACAACGCTACCAACAGAACCCAGCGCCGAACTAGGTTGGAGCGATTACGCGGCCGACAAATAGGTCTGCTGAACTGTAAAACCACGTCTTCTCCCGCCCATGCGGCTTGACAGATTGTAGCCGACCGTTTATGCTTATGGTAGTTCGTGCGCTTGCAAAGCGGCGCTTGACCAAACAAATATAGTTAAAACAAAATACGTTTGAACACTCACCCGCCGCGGGTGGGCGCGCACGAAACAAAAACTGAGCCTGTGGGCTCAGTTTTTTGTATAGAGCAACGTATAGCTAGCCAGCAGTTGAAATGTTTGACATATTATGCTATACTTTTCATACTATGAATTCTCTAGAAGTCAGACCAGAGCACGTTAATGCTCTGAGGGCGGTCGATTTACGTCTTGCCTTTGGCAATCACGGCTACATAGACTATATACCTA
>Ga0075163_10005836_pt1 | contig 16342 bp, 7 predicted proteins | sample JI1023141ADNA_FD_71478 | JGI IMG/M metagenome (GOLD analysis project Ga0075163, IMG submission 71478) | Wastewater effluent complex algal communities from Wisconsin, to seasonally profile nutrient transformation and Carbon sequestration -... | ecosystem: Engineered > WWTP > Effluent > Algae...
CCCGAACCCGAACCCGAACCCGAGCCCGAGCCCGAACCCGAGCCCGAACCCGAGCCCGAGCCCGAGCCCGAATCCGAACCCGAGCCCGAGCCCGAGCCCGAGCCCGAATCCGAATCCGAACCCGAGCCCGACGGGCCGTGGCCGATGGCTGGTGCGGCTGGCGGCGGTGGCGATGATGGCGGCGGGCGTGATCGCGGCGATCGCGATCGCGACGGGGGGTGGGCGGCCGACGCGGGCGCGGGCGGCGGGGACGAGGCCGGCGCTGGCGGCGGCGCGCGCGCTCGACGACTGCGCGAGCTGCCATCCGCGGCAGGCGACGGAATGGACGCGATCGGTGATGGCGCACGCGGTGGAGTCGCCGCTGTTCCAGTCGCTGGAGATGTTGATCGAGGAGCAGGTGGGACGCGATCGCGCGTGCCCCGACGGCGCGGGCATCCTGCGGGCGCCCGATCCGCGCGCGCCGTGCCGCAACCCGCGCACCGGCGCGATCGTCACCGGCGCGGGCGGGGCGCTGTGGTGCGTGAACTGTCACGCGCCGGGCGAGAACCTGCGGGCGGCGCTGCCAGCGTGGGACGCGCTCACGCCGGGTGCGCCGTCGCGCCGACCGCTGCGCGACCTCCTGCCGGCGTCGACCATGGAGGGGATCGGCTGCGCGTTCTGTCACCAGGTGACCGGACCGGTCCACCCCGGCGACGCGCGCGCCGGCGGCTACCAGGGCAACCCGTCGTGGACGTCGACCGAGACCGGCCTCGTCTTCACCACCCGGCCCGAGGACGCGCGCGGCCTGTTCGGCATCGGCAACAGCGGCTATCGCCTCGACCCGACCGCGTTCCTGGCCGGACGCGCCGGCGACGACGAGTTGGTCCCCGGCGGCGCCCACCGCCGGACCCCGGCCGCCGCGGCCAGCTACCTGGCCTCGAGCGAGTTCTGCGGCGCCTGCCACGACGTCCGGCTGTTCGGCACCGACGCGCTCGGGGTCCAGGTCCGCGGCGAGCACTTCAAGCGGCTGCGCAACGCCTACAGCGAGTGGGTCGAGTGGGCCGGCCGCGAGCGCCGCGCCGGCCGGACCCCGGCGTCGTGCCAGGGCTGTCACATGAGCCTGTTCCCCGGCACCTGCGTCGCCGGCCCGCCGTCACCGGCCCCCGGCCTCGCCGATCGCGCCTGCCCGCCCGGCACCCGCTTCGCGCCGGCCGCGCCCGGCACCTTCGCCCGCCGCGACGGCGCCCGGGCCAGCGGCCACTACTTCTCCGGCGTCGATCTGCCGCTGGCCGCCGCCTTCGACGGCGCCGCGCTCGACGACGCCACCCTCGACGTCACCGGCGTCCCGCTCGGCGCCCGCCAGCGCCGCGACCTGCTGCTGGCCAGCACGTTCCGCTTCGCGATCGACCGACCGGTCCGCGCCGGCGCGCAGCTCGACGTCCCGATCGTCGTCGAGAACGTCGGCGCCGGTCACCGGGTCCCGGCCGGGTTCAGCCAGGAGCGCGAGATCTGGGTCCACCTTCGCGTCACCGACGCCGGCGGCGACCTGGTCTACGAGGTCGGCCGGGTCGATCGCGCCGACGACGACCTGGCCGACAAGCGGCTGCTGCGGGTCACCACCACCGACCAGCTCGTCGATCGCGCGGGCCGGCCGCTGGGCCTGTTCGGCGCCGACGTCGCCGACGGCCCCGACCTGCCGCGCTGGAGCCCGCCGCCGGCCCGCGGCGGCCAGGAGTTCCGCGGGCGCGGGCTGATCACCTTCCAGAACGGCTTCCTCCGCTGCGTGCGCTGCATCGGCGTCATCGACGCCGCCGGCGCGTGCCAGCCGCTGCCCGGCCAGGAGTCGCGCCGCGCCGATCGCTACGCCGACGGCGACTACGATCCCGACAGCGGCGCGTGCACCTCCAACCTCGTCGGCCAGGACGCCTTCCTCGAGACCTACTTCCCGATCGGCGCGCTCGACGCCAGCCGCGGCGCCGTCCGGGGACCGGACGCGATCATCGACACCCGCTCGCTGCCGCCGGGCGTGCCGGTCCGCTACGTCTACCAGCTCGACGCCGCCGGTCACCCCGGCCCGTACACCGTCGAGGCCCGGTTGATGTTCCGCGCCTTCCCGCCCTACCTGCTGCGCGCGTTCGCCGACTACGAGCGCGAGCAGGATCGGCTCGGCCGCCGGCCGAGCGGCCCGCTGCTCGACGGCCGCGCCCTCGCCCGCCTCGAGCTGGTGGAGGTCGCGACCGCGCGCGCGGTGCTGCCGTGACCGCGCTCGCCCACCCGTCGCCGCCCTGGCCGCCGTCGGTGTTCGACAGCCCGGTGCTGCGCGGCCTCGATCCCGCCGGCCAGGACGCGGTGATCGCCGCCGGCCGGATCGTCGACCGCGACGGCGTCGTCTACCGCGAGGGCGACGTCAGCGAGTCGCTGTTCGTGGTCGTGGCCGGCGCGGTCGAGCTGACCGCGGTCCGTCGCGGCGACGCGGCCGCCTCGGTCCTGCGCACCGCCCGGGCCGGCGACTCGTTCGGCGAGGAGGCGATGCTGCCCGGCCTGACCCGGCGGGTCACCGCCCACGCCGTCGCCGGCGCCCGGCTGGCCGAGGTGCCGATCGCGGTGCTGCTGCGCGCGCTCGGCCGCACCGGCGGCCAGGCCGCGGGCGCGCGCGAGATCCGCTACGTCGAGCGGGCCGCGGCCCGGGCGTTGCTCGCCGGCAGCGTGCTCGGCCGCGATCTGCCCGCCGACGACACCGAGCTGTTGCTCGACGGCGTGACCCTGCAGCGCTTCGGCCGCGGCGAGCGGCTGTACGACGCCGGCGATCGCGCCGACCGCGCCTTCCTCGTGGTCGAGGGCCTGATCCAGCTCCAGCGCGAGGACGAGCGGGCGGCGGTCGTCGCCTACCTCGCCCGCGGCGACGCGGTCGGCGACGACGACGCCCTCGCCGGTCGCGCCCACGCCACCACCGCGGTCGCCGCCGGCGATAGCTGGTGCGCGATCGTGCCGCGCGCGCTGCTGCGCACGCTGGCCGATCGCAACCCCGGGCTGCCCGCCCGGCTGCGGCGGGTCGCCGAGGCCGAGCAGGCCAGCCAGGCCGCGCTGGTCGGCGCCGCCGCCGCCCGCTCGACCCAGCACGTGTTCAAGGATCTGTACCGGCTGCAGGTCGCGCGCAGCTTGCTGGTGATCGAGCAGGACGGCTGCGTGCGCTGCGGCCACTGCGCGTGGACCTGCGCCGAGGTCCATGGCGTCAGCCGGCTCGAACGCCGCGGCGACAAGCTGATCACGCCGGTCGGCGACGGCGACGGCGACCGGCGCGCCGCCAGCCTGCTCTTGCCCAGCACCTGCCAGCACTGTCGCAACGCCGCCTGCATGATCGATTGCCCGACCGGCGCGATCGGCCGCGACCCGACCGGCGAGGTCTTCATCCGGCCCGAGCTCTGCACCGGCTGCGGCAACTGCGTGCGCGGCTGCCCGTGGGACAACATCAAGCTCGCGCCGCGGCTGACCAGCCCGCCCCGCCGCGCCCTGCCGGTGGTCGACGACCGCGAGCGCGCCCGCGCGTTGCTCGGGCTGTCGGCCGAGGTGGCGGTCAAGTGCGACCTGTGCCGCGAGCACCAGGCCCCGGCCTGCGTCGAGGCTTGCCCGACCGGTGCGCTGATCCGCATCGATCCGTCGCGGGATGTCGCCGAGGTCGCGCGCCTGTTCGGCCGCGCGCCGGGCGCGGTGGCGAGCGACGTCCTCGCCGCGCTGCCCGTGACCGGCGCCGCCCGCGGGCTGGTCGCCACGGTCGCCGTGGTCGCGGCCCTGCTGCTGGCGGCCGCGGCCTCGCGGCCAGGCTGGCACGCCGAGCGCGGCCCCGGCCTCGCCGCCGGCGTGATCGCCGGCCTCGCCATCGTCGGCCTCGCGGCGTACGTCGTGCCCAAGCGGCTGGTGCGCCGGCGGTTGCGACCGCGGGGCGCGCACGCCGCCATCACCGACGGCGACCGCCCGCCGGCGCGGTCGCGGACCCGCGGCCCGCTGACGCTCCACCTCGTGCTCGGCCTGGCGGTACCGGCCGCGGTCCTCGCCCACGCCGGCGGGCGCGTGCCGCCCTCGGTGGCCGGCGCGCTCACCCTCGCCTTCGCGCTCGCGACCGTCGCTGGCGGCCTCGGCGCCCTCGCCTATCGCGCGCTGCCGCGCGGGCTGACCCGGCTCGAGCGGCGCGGCGCGCTGCCCGAGGATCTCGCCGGCGAGGCGGTCGAGCTCCGCGCCCGGCTGTTCCGCGAGGCCAGCGGCGCCGACGCGCTGGTCAAGCGGATCGTCCTCCGCATCCTCGCCCCGTACGCCCGCGCCCCGCTCGGCTGGCTGGCGCTGCTCGCGTCCGGTCGCGATCTCGGCGGCGAGGAGCGCCGGCTGCGGGCCCGGATCGATGGCGTGCTCGCCGGCCGGGGCCACGATCGCCTCGACGGGCTCGACGCGCTGTGCCGGATCGCGGTCGAGCTGCGGGCGTTGCCCGGCCGGCGCGCGCTGACCGCGGCGCTGCGCGGCTGGCTGCCGCTGCACGTGGTCGCCGCGGCGATGACCCTCGCGCTGCTCGTCGCCCACGTCGCCATCGCGGTGCTGCCGTGAGCTCGTCCCCCGCGCGCGCCGCGGTCAGCAGCGACGTCGGCCGGTTCCGCGGCCTGGTGGTCGCCGCCGCGGTCGGCGCGCTGGTCGCGACCACCGCGGCGCTGCTGCTGACGTCGTCGGCCGCGCGGCGCGGCGCGCCGGGGCCGTTGTCGCGCGCGCATCAGGCGGCCCACGTCGCGTGCGCCGCGTGTCACACCGGCGGGGTTCGCGCCCGCCCGCCCGCCACCGCCTGCGTCGCCTGTCATGGCCCGCACCCGTCGACGCGCGCGCCCCACCGCGAGCTCGCCGCCCGCGGCGCCCTGACCTGCGCCGGCTGTCACCGCGGTCACCGCGATCACGGCGGCCTGCGGGTCGACCCCGACCGCGGCGCGGTCCGTGACGACGATGTCGGCGCGCGCCCGGCCACCGCCGCCCGCGGGTTCCGACCGGTCGCCGCCGTCGACGTCCCGTTGATCGCCGCCGCCGCGTGCGCGGCCTGCCACGACCTGCGCGCCGCGCGCGATCCCGCCGCCGGCTGCATCCTCGCCGGCGTCGCCACCTGCTTCGACGAGCACCGGCCGATCCGCGGCCCCGGCGGTGCGCTCACCCCGCGCGCCGCCGCGTGGGAGGCCGCGCGCGCCGTCGCCCGCGAGCTGCCGGCGCGCCACCGCGAGCCCGCCGGCCCGGCCACGCCGATGCGCTGGCTCGGCCTCGGCCTGCTCGCCGCGGCCCTGACCTGGTCCGGCGGCCGCGCGCTCGCCCGCCGCCGCCGGCCACCGACCGCCGGCGTCGCGCCGCCGCCGCCGACGACGCCCGGCGGGCCGCGCCGCCTGCCTGTCATCGACGCCGCCACCTGCCTGGGCTGTCACGCCTGCGTCGAGGCCTGCCCCTACGACGTCCTCGAGATCCGCCGCTACGTCGCCGTGCTCGCCCGGCCGACCGACTGCTGCGGCCTCACCCTGTGCGCGCAGCGGTGCCCCAACGGCTCGCTGGTGATGGGCCCACCTGTCGACGGCGACGTCGACGCCGGGGCCGACGTTCGTCCAGCCACCGCGCCGGCGACCACGACGACCACCGGGCGCGATCCGCTCGAGCACCCCGACGTGCCCGGGCTGTTCCTGGCCGGCGACGTCACCGGCCAGGGCCTGATCCGCACCGCGATCGATCAGGGCGCCCGCGCCGTCGTCGCCATCGCCGAGCGCCCGCGCACCCGGGCCGGCGACGACACCCTCGATCTGATCGTCATCGGCGCCGGTCCGGCCGGGCTGTCGGCCGCGCTCGAGGCCCAGGCCCGCGGGCTGCGCGCCCTCACCGTCGAGCAGGACAGCGTGGCCGGCAGCGTGCGCAGCTTCCCCCGCGGCAAGCTGGTCCTCGACAGCGCGCGCCCCACCGCCGGCCGCCTGTGGCTGGCCGAGACCACCAAGGAGGAGCTGCTGGCCCGCTGGCTGCTCGCGGTCCGCTCGGCCGCGCCCGCCATCCTCGAGCACCGCCGGGTCACCGCCCTCGACCGCGCGCCCGGCGCCGCCGGCTTCACCGTCACCGCCGTCGACGCCGACGGCCACCCCACCACCCGCCGCGCCGCCCACGTCCTGGTCGCGATCGGCCGGCGCGGCTCGCCCCGCCGCCTCGACGTCGAGGTGCCGCCCGCGATGCTCGATCACGTCCACTACGCCCTCGCCGACGCCCGCAGCTTCGCCGGCCGGCGGGTGCTGGTGGTCGGCCTCGGCGACGTCGCGATGGAGGCCGCGCTCGCCCTCGCCCGCCAGCCGGGGACCGCGGTCACCGTCAGCTACCGCGGCGCCGACTTCGCCCGCGGCAAGGCCCGCAACCTGGCCGAGATCCGCCGCCGGGTCGCCGCCGGCGCCATCCGCCTGATCTGGCAGAGCGAGGTCACCGCCATCACCGCCGGCCTGGTCCGCCTGCGCACCCCGACCGGCCCGACCGATGTCGCCTGCGACGCCGTCCTGGTCCTGATCGGCGCCGTCGCCCGCGACGACCTGGTCGGCGGGCTGTTGACCCGGATCTTACAGAACCGACCCGCCGACCGTGCGTTGCACCCCGAACCACCCGCGCCGCGCGAGGAGCCGACCCGATGAAGCTCACCACCGTCCTGACCCTGAGCGCGACCGGCATGGTCGCCACCGCCGCCGCCGTCTGGTTGACCGTCGACCCGGCCCGCCCCGCCGCCGCCTCGGCCACCACCCGCCCCACCCCCGGCGCCACCGCCGCGCTCGAGCCGCCGGCCGAGGCCAAGCCCCCGGCGCCCCCGGCGGTCGACCACTCGCACTTCCAGGCCGGCAAGACGCTCATGGTCGAGGGCCGGCTCGGCCACCAGGTCCTGCCCGCCGACGTCGACAGCGAGACCTTCCTGTTCGTCGACGTCACCGCCGACGCCACCGCGCAGGCGGCCCGGCCGGCGCCGCTCAACCTCGCGGTGGTGATCGATCGCTCGGGCTCGATGAAGGGCAAGCGGCTGACCAACGCGATGGCCGCGACCCGCACCGCGATCGAGAAGCTGCGCGACGGCGACGTGGTCAGCGTCGTCACCTACGACGATCGCGCCGACGTGGTGGTGTCACCGACCACGATCGATCCGACCTCGCGCCAGCGGATCCTGCGCGAGCTCGATCGGCCGCGCCCGGGCGGCGACACCTGCATCTCGTGCGGCATCGACGCCGCCATGCAGCTCCTCGGCCAGCGCCAGGGCATGGTCAGCAAGATCCTGCTGCTGTCGGACGGCCTCGCCACCGCCGGCGTCCGCGACATCCCCGGCTTCCGCCGCATCGCCGACGACTGCCGGCGGATGGGCGCGTCGATCACCACCATCGGCGTCGACGTCGGCTACGACGAGAAGATCATGGCGGCGCTGGCCCGCGACTCCAACGGCGATCACTTCTTCGCCCCCGACGCCGCGACCCTGCCCGGCATCTTCGACCGCACGATGGCGGCGCTCACCCGCACCGTCGCCCACCACGCCGACCTGGTCGTCGACCTCGCGCCCGGTGTGTTCGTCGAGCACGTCTACGACCGGGTCTCGACCGGCGGCGGCGGCCAGATCGTCGTCCCGTTCGGCGCCTTCGCCGCCGGCGACCACAAGACCGCGCTGCTCCGGCTGCGGGTGCCGCGCGGCGCCGCTGGCGAGCGCGCGATCGCCGCGGTCCGCCTGCGCTACGACGACCTGGTCGGCGACAAGCCGGGGACGTGCGAGGGCAACCTGGCGGTCCGGACGTCGACCGACCCGGCCGAGCTCACGCCGCTCGACGGCCTGGTGTCGGCCCGGGTGTCGGCGAGCGAGACCGCCGAGGCGCTCGAGAACGCCAACCAGCTGTTCCGCGACGGCCGCGCCCTCGACGCCACCCGCCTCATCCAGCAGCAGAACACCCGCCTGCAGATGGAGCACATGCGGGCCCGCCGCAGCATGGACCCGATGCGGATGCCCGACGTCGACCAGGCCTTCATGGTGCAGAAGGCGGCGATGGACAAGGCCGACGTCGGCTTCCGCCCGGTCACGCCCGCGGCCGCGCCGCCGTCGGCCGGCGATCGCGCCGCCGAGTCGCAGGCCCGCTCCAACCAGGCCGACGCCCTGCGCCTCGAGCAGTGAGCGCCAGGCCGTGATCGGGCCCGCACCATCCGGCACGGAGCTCGACGCGGCGTCCGCGGTGCTACCGTCGCGGCGATGCGCACCTCGATCGTCGTCGCGTCGCTCGCGTCGTGCTTGATCGCCTGCGGCTCGCGGCCGGCCGGACGCCTGCCGGTCGAGCCGGTACCGGCGACCACGCCGCCCACGAGCACCGCGCCGGCACCGCCGCCGGTCGCCGATCCGGCGCCGCCCGCGTTCCGCCTGCCCGGTGACGTCCGCCCGACCCGCGGCGAGCTCGAGCTCACCATCGTCCCCGATCGCGAGCGCCTCGACGGCATCGCCCGCTACGCCGTCGACGTCGTGCGGCCGACCGCGGTGGTCTGGCTCGACGCCACCGGCCTCGACATCGCCGGCGCCACCATCGGCGGGCGACCGGCCCGGGTCGTCGCCGGCACCGACGACGTCATCGGCCTGGCCCCGCCGGTCACGCTCGCGGTCGGTCCGACGACGATCGAGGTCCGCTACCGCGCGCCGATCGATCGCGAGCGCAGCGTCGGCGTCTACGCCGAGCGCGAGGGCGACGAGTGGTACGCCTACACCTTCTTCGAGGCGATCGACGCGCGCCGCGCCTTCCCCGGCTTCGACGAGCCCGGCTACAAGATCCCGTGGCGGCTGAGCTTCCACGTCCGCCAGGATCACGTCGCGCTCGGCAACGCCGCGGTCGTCGCCGAGACCGCCGAGCCGGGCGGGATGAAGCGGGTCGACCTCGCCGAGACCCGGCCGCTGCCCAGCTACCTGGTCGCGTTCGTCGTCGGCCCGTTCGAGCTGGTCGACGGCGGCACCGCCGGCCGGGCCGCGACCCCGGTCCGCTTCGTCGTGCCCCGCGGCCGCGCCGCCGAGACCCGCTACGCCCGCGAGATCACGCCCCGCGTCGTCGCCGCGCTCGAGGACTACTTCGACATGCCGTACCCCTACGGCAAGCTCGACGTCGCGGTGGTGCCGCGCTTCTGGGGCACGATGGAGCACCCCGGCCTGCTGGCGATGGGCCAGCCGCTGACGCTGATCCCGCCCGACGCCGAGACCACCGATCGCAAGCGGTCGTACACCAACATCCTCGCCCACGAGCTGGCCCACTACTGGTTCGGCGATCTGGTGACGATGGCCTGGTGGGACGACACCTGGCTCAACGAGGGCCTCGCGACCTGGATGGACGGCAAGATCACCGACGCGGTGGTGCCGGCCTGGCGCTACGCCGACGGCGGCGTCGCCAACGGCGAGGAGGCGATGGCGAGCGACGAGCTCTTGGCCGCGCGGGCGATGCGCCAGCCGGTCGACAGCAAGGACGGCATCCAGGCCAGCTTCGACAACAGCACCACCTACGCCAAGGGCGCCGCGGTCCTCACCATGTTCGAGGGCTGGCTGGGCGCCGATCGGGTCCGCGACGTCATCCGCGCGTACGTCCGCGCCCACGCCGACGGCAACGCCACCGCCGACGACCTGTTCGCCGCGCTGGCGGCCGGCGCCGGCGCCGAGGCGGCGGCCGCGCTCCGCACCTTCGTCGAGCAGCCGGGCGCGCCGCTGGTGACGATGGCGGTGCGCTGCGACGGCACGGCAGCCAGCCTCCACCTCGCCCAGCGCCGCGCGCTGCCGGCGGGCGTCGCCGCGCCGACCGAGCAGCGCTGGCACGTGCCGGTGTGCGTCCGGACCGGCACCGGCAAGGGGCCCGGCACCCGCACCTGCGCGCTGCTCACCACCGCCGAGGCCGATGTCGCCCTGCCGGGTCGATGCCCGCGCTGGCTGGTCGCCAACGCCGACGGCGCCGGTTACTACCGGTCGACCGTGACCGGCGCGATCGGCGCGCCACCGCCGGCCCTGCTGACCCGGCGCGAGCGCCTGCGCGCGATCGGCGACATCGGGGCCGCCCGCGCCCGCGGCGACGTCGATCTCGCCACCGCGCTTTCGGCCGGCGTCGCCCTGATGGCCGACCGCGACGCCAAGATCGCGCTGTGGGCCGGCGGCCTGCTGGCCCCGGTCCGGGTCGACGTCCTCGACGACGACACCTACGCCCGCTTCCTCCGCCTGCTCGATCGCACCCTCGGCCCCCGGGCCCGCAAGCTCGGCTGGCGCCGTCGCCCCGGCGACGACGACGACACCCAGGCGCTGCGGCTGGCGATCGTGCCGGCGATCGCCGAGCGCGACCGCACGCTCGGCGACGAGGCGACCCGCCTGGCCCGCCTCGCGCTGACCGATCGCGGCAAGGTCGACGACGATCTGCTCGGCGCCGTGCTGCGGGTGGCGGCGCGGCGCGGCGATCGCGCGCTGTACGACCAGATCGTGGCCGCGGCCCGCGCCACCACCGACCGTCGCCACCGCGCCCGGCTGCTGAGCGCGGTCGGCGCGTTCGTCGATCCCGCGGTCGCCGCCGACGCCCGCGCGCTGGTGCTGGCCGGCGACTTCGACCTGCGCGAGACCCGCGGGATCGTGTTCGCCCAGCTCGGCCAGCGCGCGACCCGCGACGGCGCCTGGGCCTGGCTGCGCGCGGTCGCGCCGGGCGCGATCGCGGCGATGCGCGACGACGAGGCGGCCGGCATGATCGGCGCCGTCGCCGGCCTGCGCTGCGACCCGACCGGCCGGGCCGAGGCCGAGGCGATGTTCACGCCGCTGGTCGCCGACGTCGACGGCGCCGCCCACGAGCTGGCCAGCGGCCTCGAGCGCGCCGATCGGTGCATCGCCGACCTCGCCCGCGAGCTGCCCGCGCTGCGCGCGTTCCTCGCCCGGTACTGAAGGCCGCGGTCGTGGGCGTGTCAGGGCCAGCCCGGCATGGGCTCGGTCGCGATGACGTCGGCGCCGTGGGTGACGACGATGGTCGTGCTCGCCGCCGTGTAGTCCTGCTTGAAGGCGATCTGGCACTCGCACGGCTGCGCCGCCGCCGGCCCGCCGTCGTCGACGAACAGCTCGATCCGATCGCCGGCGATGCCGCCGCTCAGGGTCGGCGCGCACGACGTCGACGGGCTGACGATCATCCCCATCAGGTTGATCGCGCTCTCGCGCCGCGCCGACAGCCGCGGCGCCGGCGATGGCGATGGCTTGCAGCGGACGCTGGTGACGCGCGGGCCGATCGGCCGCGGCGGCGGCGTCTTCATCGGCGGCGCGTGCTGCGGATCGGCCGGCACGACGGTGTCGGCCCGCGCCAGGCCGTCGACGCACGCCCGCTCGCGACCGGTCGCGAGGTCGATCGCGCACACGTACACCCCGGCGCTCTCGACACCCTGGACGATCAGGTGGTCGCCGTCGACGCGGGCCGCGACCCGGTTGAGGTATGCCGAGTGCGCCACCGGGCCGAGGCCGCTGACGGCGTGACGCCAGCGCGGCGCGCCGTCGACGAGGTCGAAGGCGAACGCCTCGGTCCAGCTCGCGTTGGGGTGGTGGATGGTGCCGACCACCGCGTCGCCCGTGACCTGCACGGTGACCAGCTCCGACCGGATCGGCCCGTTGGTGCGGGTCAGCATCGCCTGCCAGCGCGGGGCGCCGCCGCGCGGTCCGATCCGGACCACCAGGTCGTCGCCGTCCCACCCGGCCCACGCGGTCTCGGTCCCGTGCTCGACGCTGACCTCGCCATCGGCCGAGATCGCGCCCGCCTCCATCCGGGCCGGGATCGCCGTCGCCGGCGTGACCGCCAGCCCCAGCACCGCGCCGGTGACGACGTCGACCAGGCCGGTGGCGCCGCCGGTCGGGGTGCGGACGTGGACCCGGAGCTGGTCGCCCGGCGCCCGCTGCTCGAGCTGGATCGCGGCGCCGCCGGCCACCGGCAGCGTGCCCCGCGCCCGCACCGCGCCGGTCGCCAGCTCGAGCAGCGCGATCTCGACCGCGTCGGCGCGGATCGCGGCGATCGCCGCCACCCCGGCGTCCTCGATGATCACCACCGTCGGCGCGGTGACCGCGGTCGGCACCGGCAGCGACGCCGTCCACGGCCCGCGTCGGGCCCGGGTGCCGCCGTGGGCGTCGATCTCGAGCGTGGCCGCGGCGGCCGTCCCGCCGGCGTGGGCGACGACCTCGAAGCCGTCGCGGTCGGCGCAGCGGTCGGCGCGACCACGCACCTCCATCGACAGCTCGCACCCGGTCGGCGACGCGGTCCAGCGGAACGGCACCGCGACCGGCGGCAGCACGGTCGTGGCCGTCGGGCTCATGGTGGTCGATCGGGTCGACCGCGCGCCGACGTCGGGCTCACCGCGACCGCCGCAGGCGACGAGGGTCAACGCGACGAGCGCGGCGGCGGCCGGGCGGGCGGCGGGTCCAGCGAGGATTCCAGACATCGCCGCATCAGACACCGGATCGGCCTCCGGGCGTGGCTGGACCGGGCCGTCGCCGTGCGGCCGCGCACGCCCTCGGCGCCACCATCGACGACCGGCCGCACCGGCGCGGTCCGGCGGTGAGGCCGGCCAGGCGCGCGTGCTAGCCTGGCCCGATGAAGGCTCGCGGCTCGGTCGGCGCGGGGCGCGGCGCGTACGGTGGCTACGGCGCCGGCGCCAGCCTGGTCCGCGCCACCGCCACCATCGCCGCGCCGCCGACCGGCGCCGTCCGCCTCGCCGTCGTCGCCGACACCCACTCGGCGCCGCACCCGGCCACCACCGCGCTGATCGCCGCCTGGGCGCCGACCGCCATCCTCCACGCTGGCGACATCGGCGACCCCGCCGTGCTCGAGCCGCTGGCCGCGATCGCGCCGCTCCACGCGGTGCGCGGCAACATCGACGGCCACGGCCTGCCCGACGTCATCACCATCGACGTCGAGCGCGACACCGGCCCGCTGCGGGTGCTGCTCCTCCACATCGGCGTCGCCGGCGTCCGCCTGCGCGCCGAGGTCGCCCGCCTGGCCCGGGCCGAGGGCGCCGCCATCGTCGTCTGCGGTCACTCCCACGTCCCGTTCGTCGGCGACGACCGCGGCCTCACCATCTTCAACCCCGGCTCGGTCGGTCCCCGCCGCTTCAACCTGCCGATCGTCTTCGGCACCCTCGAGCTCGCCGCCGGCCGCGCCCGCTTCGGCCACGTCGACGCCGAGACCGGCCGCCCCTGGTCACCGCCCTCCTGACCGCGCCGCCATCGAGTGACGAACGTCTGGCGGCGTACCGGTCGTGGCCGGTCCGAGCGCCCGACCGCGGGAGATCGTCACTCCCGTGATCGCGGCGCGGGAATATCCGGCACGATGTGCGTGGAGACGAGGAACCGCAGGAGTCACCATGCGCAGCCATCGCGATCTCGGCCCCTCCAGTGACGACGCCGCCAGCTCGGCCGGCGCCGTCGGCAAGCGAACCCTGACCGCGAGCGTGCAGCGGCGCGCGGCGCCCGCCGCGCCGCCAGCGACCACCGCGCTCGCCGCGCCCACCGGCGACGCCGGCGCCGGCCTCGACGATCCGTTTGGCCTCCATCTGACGTCGCCGGTGCAGCGGGCCGGCGGCGGCGCGGCCGGCGAGGACCCGGCGCGCACCCAGGCGATCGCGGCCGAGGGCGTCGCCGGCAGCGGCGGCGCGTTGCCGTACCTCGACACCATCCAGCGGTCGTTCGGCCCGGCCCACGACGTCGGCGGCATCGAGGCCCACGTCGGCGGCCCGGCCGCGACCGCCGCCAGCGCGATCGGCGCCGAGGCCTACGCCACCGGCACCCGGGTCGCGTTCGGCTCGAGCCCCGACCTCCACACCGCCGCGCACGAGGCCGCGCACGTGGTCCAGCAACGGGCCGGCGTCCACCTCCGCGGCGGGGTCGGCGAGGCCGGTGATCGCCACGAGCAACACGCCGACGCGGTCGCCGATCGCGTGGTCCGCGGCGAGTCGGCGGCCGATCTGCTGTCGTCGTACCGGGCGAGCGGCGGCGACGTCGCGGTCCAGCGTCAGGAGCGCGAGACCGCGCCGACCCCGGCCGAGGCCCACGAGCGCGGCCAGGCCAGCGCCGCCAGCGGGCCGGCGGCCACGATCGCCGAGCAGATCCGCGCCGGCGGCATCCACGTCGTGATCGCCCGCCAGTCGGTCGAGGACGACATCCCGGTGATGGCCGCCGGCATGATGCGCCGCCATCAGACCCTGGCCCAGGTGCTGGCCGGGGCGCGCGCGCCGATCGGCGGCTCGCGCGAGTGGCAGACGCTCAACGGCCTCGGCGACGACATCAAGGGTCAGCCGCTGACGTCGGATCAGGCGACCCAGCTCGCGACCGCCCACTACCGCAACAACCGCGAGTTCATGAACCAGGCGCCGCGGGCCGCGCGCGCGCAGCAGGCGGTCGGCGGCTCGCCCGACGCGCCGGTGATCGGCGCGCCGATCCCGTTCCTCAACACCGACAACCCGCTGCGCCTGGTCGAGGCGATGTCGGTCGCGGCCCGCGATCTCGCCGCGACCACGGGCGCGACCGGCGCCGGCCCGGCCAGCCCCGGCGCGACCGCCGAGACCCCGGCCGCGCCCGCCGCGCCTGGCGGTGGCGAGCACTCGGGCGCCGCCGCACCGCCGTCCAGTGGCGCCGCCGCTCCCGCCGCCCCGGCCCACGCCCGCCGCGGTCGCCCCGCCCACGTCGTCCCCCACACCCAGAACATCGCCGAGCTGTCGATCTTCACCCACGGATCGCACGGCGCGATCGAGCTCGGCAGCATGGGCTGGGCCAACGCCGGCACCGTGTCGGCCGGCCTGTCGGCGATGCTGGCGCCCGGCGTACGCATCAACCTCTACGCCTGCTCGGCCGCGTCGGGCGACGGCTCGTTCGCCGAGAACCTGGCCGAGAACCTGGCCCGCGACCAGGACAACCCGCACACCGCCGACGTCTTCGGCCACACCACCTACGGCAACACCGCCACCCTCGCCGCCGGCCGCCACTTCCACGCCGACGCCGGCGCCGGCGCCGAGGCGACGTCGACCACCAACTGGCAGCTGGTGTTCGATCAGACGTTCATCGCCGAGCAGGCGGCGGCGATCTCGACCGCGCTGATCGCCGAGCACCCCGAGGCGACGCCCGAGCACCTGGTGTCCGTGATCCGCAACGACGACTGTGGCCCGCGCTGGCTGAGCGGCGCGCTCCAGCGGGTGCAGATCGAGATGCGCGGCCGCGGCGAGGGCACGCAGCAGCTCCCGGCCGCGTTCGTGATCGGCATGGATCCGGACCGGGCCCGCGACGCGGTCCGCGAGCACTGGCGGCTGCCCGAGCAGGGCCAGACCACGGTCCGCACCTACCTCACCCGCCACGCCCCCGGCGCCGGCGGCCGCCGCGGCGGCCGCCACTGAGGACCCCGAGCGGCGGTCAGGGGGCCGGGCGGGTGGCGAGCGTCGTCACCGGGCTCTTCGTCTTGTCGAGCTGATCGGAGACGATGACGCCACCGTCGTCGGGGACGGCGATGTGGAAGCCGTCCATCAGCGCGCCGCTGTCGAGCTCGCTGTGGCTCCAGCCGTTGCCGCCGCGGGTCGCCGACACCAGCTTGTGGGCCATGCCGTCCTGGTAGACCACGCGCGGCGCGCCGCCGGCCAGGTAGATCGCGGCCCCGGCGCCGACGTTGTGCGGTCGGTCGCCGGTCCGCTGACCGTCGTCGACCAGCTCGGCCGTGCCCGGCGCCGCGCCCAGCGTGGTGTAGAAGACCTGGTCGCCGCGCGCCTCCTGGTAGACGACGTGGATCGTGCCGTCGGCGTCGACCACCGCGTCGGCCCACATGCCGCGATCGCCAGCGTCGTCGAGCACGACCTCGCTGCCGGGCTGACCGACCGAGGCGATCAGCGCCGCCCGCGTGCGATCGTAGTAGACGACCACCAGCCCGCCGTCGGGCCGCGCGATCGCGGTCGGGAAGCCGAGCCCGCCCGGCGTGGTGTCGGCGACCGCGGTGACCTGGGCCCGGCACGCGCCGGCGACGCAGACCTCGTCGGTGGCGCAGCCGGGGGTGCAGTCGGTCGCCGGGGTCACGCACACCTCGGGATCGCCGTCGGCCGCCGGCGCCGCGCACTTGTCGCCGCTGCCGCACAGCCCGGCGCAGCTGGTCGGCGCCGACGCCACGGTGGTGATCGTCCACGCCCCGGCGCCGTTGGGCGCCGGATCGCCGGTCACCGCCAGCCGCAGCTCGGTCGCCCGCCCGCCGTCGGCCGCCGGCACGCCGGTGATCAGGTAGGCGATCGCGGCGCCGCCGCCCGGCCGCGCGGTCATCGACGCGAACGCGCCGATCCGCTCGCCGCCGTCGGGGACGTCGACGTCGTG
>Ga0075163_10005837_pt1 | contig 16342 bp, 7 predicted proteins | sample JI1023141ADNA_FD_71478 | JGI IMG/M metagenome (GOLD analysis project Ga0075163, IMG submission 71478) | Wastewater effluent complex algal communities from Wisconsin, to seasonally profile nutrient transformation and Carbon sequestration -... | ecosystem: Engineered > WWTP > Effluent > Algae...
TCACATTTCTCACCGATCCGGTCTTTGGAGAGCGTGCGTCCACCTTCTCTTTTGCTGGTCCGAAACGCTTCGCATACGACACGCACATGACCGCTGCCCGGCTACCAAAGGTGGATGTGGTGCTTCTGTCGCATGATCATTATGATCATTTGGACCACGGGACAGTGCTGGAGTTACGCACGGTGGTGGAACGCTGGGTCATGCCACTGGGTGTGGGTGCCCATTTGGAAGCCTGGGGTGTTCCAGCTGGCCGGATCACCGAGCATGACTGGTGGGATCAGGTAGTGGTGGATGGAGTGGAGCTCACTTTGACCCCCACGCGCCATTTCAGTGGGCGAGGACTGACGAACCGGTTCAGTACGTTATGGGGGGCATGGGTCCTGAAGGCCGGTGGGAAGGCGTTGTACTTCGGTGCGGACTCAGGTCCCGATACGATGTTCGCAGAGGTGGGTCGACTCCATGGACCGTTCGATCTGGTGCTCTTGGAATGTGGCGCCTATAACGACAACTGGGCCGACATTCATATGCGTCCGGAGGAGACCGCCGCCGCCGCACGTGACCTGGGTGCGAAAGTGTTGATGCCCATCCACTGGGCGAAGTTCAGTTTGGCCATGCATCCATGGAAGGAGCCGGTCGAGCGCCTGACGGTCAGCGCACGTGAATTGGGGATACCGGTGTTGACCCCCCGTATCGGTCGCATCGTGAATGGACCGGACATGGGGATGAGCGAGCGATGGTGGGATGAGTTGGAATAGTTGCGCACCATCACCGCTCGCTACAGTGCCCTGAGGACAAGATGAGTGAACGGTGAAGGTGAAGTGCGAAGGATCGATCTCCAGTGCCATGGTCCTGAGGGGCGCGCGAGGAGTTGGACGTGGCCGAGGGGAAGGAATGCATCCAACGCATGTGCATGGTAATTGGCAGCCATTCCAGGGAACCCCATGGCTTCGTAATGATCGAAGCTCCGTTGCCTCGCTTTCTCGGCTTCCACAGATGATCCGTACAATACACTGTCCAGGACGTGGATCGTTCCACTTGGTCCCAAATGCCGGATCGCTTTCTTGATCACGACGGAAGGTTCGGGGAAGTACTGGATGCTGGCTGGGAACAGGACCACATCGAAATAAGCTGGAGGCAGGTTCGTGGTGAGGAGATCCCCACGTGCGAATGTGGGGCCATCGTGGAAAACGCGCGCCGCTTGTTCCAGTTCCGCGGTGAACGGATCCAATCCGAGCACATGATGACCATTCCGCTGAAGAGCGGCTGTGAGCCAGCCGTTCCCGCAGCCGACCTCCAGGATACGTAACCCCGATCCTTGAGACGCAAGAACTTTCAACAGTCGCGCCGTACTACGTGTACGTAAGGACCACTCGGACGCATTCCACAGGCCCTTGCCTTGTGGGAGTGCTCGCACCTGATCATCGGTCAGCATCCGCCCTTCCGCCCCGCGCACGATCCCGTACAATGTCGCAGCTTCTGTGGTGGGTCCCAATAGATGGACACCGTTGAGCACAGGTACGTCCTTCAGCCAAGGCCAATAGCTGGTTCCATGGCTCATCGCTTCCGGAGGGTGATCAGGAAGTGGTCTCCCCAGTTGCGAAATGGCCACCAGTGAGCCAGGCGTTCCTCCCAATGATCCAGCGATCGATAGAGGCTGGGGTATCTGGTCGTGAACCGGTCGTGGTGTGGCGGTGGTGTCAACAAGGATAGTGCACGTAAGGAAATGAGTTCATACTGTGGTCCCAGTTGGCGCCGGACCTGGTCCGGCGAATAGTAGTGACACGTGAAGTGTTCACCTTCCAGATGCGCCTGCGTTCCACCTTTGTTGAATCGCCGGAACGCTGAGCGGAAGTGGCCTTTCAGAAGGCCAAGTACTTCCCAAGGGCTGAATCGCGGCATGATGACAAGGGTGCAGGTTCCACCGGGCAGGAGTAACCGGTCCATGCCTTGAAGTACACGGTCGAGGTACGGTGTGCAATTCAAACCGCCGAAGTTGCTGAATACACGCTGGAACCGACGCTCTCCCAACCGGTCGAGGTCCAAGTAGGAGCATTCCATGACCGCTACGGGAAGTTCCGGGTGGGCACGTTGTTTTTGCTTCAGCTGCGCGATCATTCCCGGTGCGGCGTCGGTCGCTAGGACATGTATGCCGTGGGCGGCGAAATGGAAGCTGTCAATTCCGGTGCCTGCGTTCAGTTCCAGCAAATGGTCCCCTGGATGCATGAGCGCCAGCGCTTCCCGTCTTGTGATACTTCGGATCCGAGCAATGATGGGATTAGCGGCATCGATGGCATCAAAGGAGCTCGACTGGCGGGAGAAGGCCATCAGTGCTGACGACGAGGATGGTGTTCGGGAGGACATCCTCAGGTTCTGGAAGCCCAGGTCAGACGTAGATGTTCCACAGCGGTGGCAGGAGCGTAATAGAGCATGGAAAGGGCCCTGCGCGGACTGAAAGCCATCTTGCCCTGCAATGTCAAAAGGGCTTGCTGGCGGCGGTAGCGTTTGTGCACGTAGCGATGAAGCCGTTTGTAGTATCCGGGGCGATGGCGATTACGGAACAACATGGCAAGGTCATCGCTATCGGACCAGTTCGCCTTCCCATTCAACTCGGCCTTCACCAGCGCGTGGAACTTGGTCCCGGGCAACGGGTATGAAACGGACACACCGATATCATCGGGTTGAAGTTCCTCCACCATTCGGATGGTCCTTTCCACGTCCGCTTCGGTCTCGCCCAAGTACCCGAATTGTAGGAAGAATCCCACACGGACGCCTTTCGACCGGAGCAGTCGGGTGGCCTCAGCGATCTGTTCCACGCGGGTTCCCTTGTCCATGGCGTCGAGTATGCGCTGACTTCCGCTCTCGGCGCCGACCCACACTTCTTCCAGGCCGGATGCGACGAGGGCGTCGATGGTGTCGCTTTCCAAGAGGAGGTCCACCCGGCTCTGGATCTTGTACCGGATCCGAACACCCCTTTCGGTCAACACATCGCGGAAGCGCTGCACCCAGCCCGGTTTCAGTCCGAAGATGTCATCTGCGAACCAGGTGTGGTCCGGTGCATGGTGCTTTTGGAGGAGCACGAGCTCATCCACCACATGCTCCGGGCTTCGGCTGTTGTACCGGTTCCCATAGATCGGCTTCGCGCACCAGTTGCACTTGAACGGGCATCCCCTGGTCGTAGCCATGTTCAACGAGAAGAAGCCCTGTCCATCCTTCCAGATGCGCCGGTAGGGTTCCAGGTCAATGAGATCCCAAGCAGGGATGGGCAGACTATCGAGGTCGCGTATCACAGCCCTTTTGGGCGTTAGAACTAGGCCGTCCGCACCTGCATGGGCAATGCCTGCAATGTCATGACCTGAGCCCGCATCACACCACCGATCCACCAACTCGGCCACCGTGATATCCCCTTCGCCCAATGCGACCGCATCGGCCCCGGCCTTCAAGTAATCGGCGTAGTGATCGGTGGCATCGGAGCTGTTCATCACCACCCGACACCCGGCGTCACGGGCCCATCCGATCATGGTGAACGCGGCTTGGCGCATCACCGTGAGGCACATCTTGGTCAGGTAATTGAAGCCATCGTCATGGATGACCACGATATCCGGTCGAAGCACTTCCAAGCGCTCGCGGAACACCTCGGGAGATGTGGCCAGACAGGTGTCCACAAGGTTCACGATGTGCCCGTGTTGGCGAAGGATGGCCGCAGCTTGGAGGGTTCCCAAGGGCGGATATGGACGACCATCCTTCCACTGTTTAGGGTCCAGACGATAGAAGTAGGCCGGGGCGATCAGAACATGGGCCATCCTCAACGCAGCGTTTGCCCGAGTTGCTTCTCCAGAACGATCATGCGGTGGTGGAATCCATCGAGCACCCGTTGTTGGAAATTGCGGGGGTGATGCTTGCTTACGTACGTTCGGGTGCGTAGTGCCAGATCGAAGGAGCGCGGATCCATGTGACTGAACTTCCACTTCCAATAGCGCCAAGTGTACCCCATGGCCTGGTCATCGAGGAGGTCACCGAGTCGACCACTCAGCAGGCGCTCCAGGGTGGATTTGAATCGCGCACGGCCTATAGCGATCTCCCGGCTGCGCGGTTGTGGTGTGGCTGGGAACAGGGCGAAGGCCCATGCATTCCGATCGAAGAAGGCCTCCGTGGTCCCATTGCCATAGAGTGGAAGTAGTGTCACCACTTCCATAGCAGTGAACCGGTTACGGTCCTCCACCGTGAGGTGCTCGGTATCGAGGAAGTAGTTCACACAGAAATCCCGGCGGCTGTTGAGCAGGAAGAACTTCTTGTAGAGGATGAGCAAGGTGCGTGCCACCCAAAGACGGCCCGGTGTGGTGATGATGAAGTAATCGATATCCCCGTCAGCGGACAAGCAACCCTTGCTCATGCTTCCACTGATGAACACGGCTCTTACGAAGGGGAATCGCGCGATGCGCCGGGCCATTCGTTCCGCCTTTGGAAAGCGGACCCTTGCGCGTTCTTCGGAGATCTCACGAAGGCGCACGCGATGCATGCAATCCTTCAATGCCCAGTAGCCTGCGAATTCCTCGATGATACCACGGTCCCTCAACTCGTGGAGTACGCGTTCCAGGCTGCGCTCACCGGGTTCGAGGAGATCGGTGAAACGCAACAGTTCATCCTGGGTGAGGGGATGGTCGAAGATGTCGAAGTATGCAAGCGTACGTAGGACCGCTCCTCGGACGAGGAGTAACTGATGATCCCTGGTTGTGGAGAGCATGGACAAGTTCGGTGGTACTTCGAAGACGCTTGCTCCGGTCGAAATGTGGCCTGAGGGGGCATAGCGCTCCTTGGAGGCGAAAAGGTAAGGTCCGGAGCATGTACAACGGAGTACCTTGGGCCGACCTGTGCAATCGGTCACCATGTCCTCCGTGCCTCGTTATGCGGCTCTATGGGTTTGTCTTTTGGCCCAAGTGTGCGTCCTTGTGTGGTTCGGCATCGTGGACCACCCGGGTGTTAACGGTCAGGATGGCCATGATTACCTGAGGTCATCACAGGCATGGAGCGCTTGGGCCTCGGGGGGCGAGTGTCCTCATGTACAGGAGCATCCACCCGGGTACCCCTTGCTGGGCGCACTGCTCGGCGGCGCTTTTGGACTGGAGTTGGAGAGCCTCCGCTTGATCAGTGCGCTCTCCTTGTTGGTGCTCATCGTGCTCTGGGGATCGGTGTTGCGACGCGCCTTCTTCGGTGGTCCTACGTTGGAGTTGTTCCTGGTCCTGTCGCTTGTGCTTTCGCCTTTCCTGCTGCGCTATTCCCTGGTGGTCATGAGCGACGTGCCGGCGATCGCACTAGCTGCTGCTGCGTTCGCCGCTACGGTACGTTGGTGCAAGGCTTCTGCACCGGCCGGGGGGGTATGGTGGTTGATCCTGGCCATGTTGACCACAGGTATGGCGCTGACCGTTCGGCTGGCTGTGGCGCCCGTGCTACCGGTGTTCATCGTGGCTTGGGTGTATGGGCCCGAAGTAGGGCGCCGTTGGCGAATGGGCGCAGCGATGCTGCTTGTCGTGATCACGATGGTCGTGCTCCTGTTCACACCGGGTTGGCCGTGGTTGATGGAACTGGTGCAGGGGCCATTGCGTGAGTGGACCCCATTGAACTTGCTCCGACGTGAACTGGTCTCGGATGATGGTATCCTTCGTTATGTTCTCCCCAATGGGTTCTATGTGCTAAGTGTGTTCGGGCATCCCGGTTTCCTGCCGATGGGCCTGTTGTTGCTACCATTTCTTCAGCGTTCGGATCTCGCTCCACTACATGCGCGGCTCGCGTTGGGTGTGGTGGTCGTTTACCTGCTTTTCATCGGAGGTCTTCCGTTCCAGAACGATCGGGTGCTGCTTTTTGCACAGCCGTTCGTGGCGTTGCTTTTGTTTCCCGCCTTTGTTCGTGCCTTGGAATGGGCATCGGCGAGAGGTCTTCAGGCATACAAGCTGATGGCTCCTGTCATGGTCGTCCAGGCCATGCTTTTCATCCGGGCCATGCTTCCCTTTGTGCAACAGGGGGTGGTGGAACGGGAATTGACCGCTCTGGTGGTGGCCTTGGAACCGTCCCGTATCTATACCCACGGTATGGGTGCTGCTTTCGATAACGGTTGTCCGAATGCCATGGTGATCGAGCTTTGGTACGGGGATATCGAGGTGTTCGAACCCGGTGCATTGTTCGTGGTTCGACCTTCCGATCTTGCCGAGCAATGGGCCGGCCATCCTCCACTGGACAATTGGCTCCGGGCCAAGGCCCAGGGAGTGCAAGTACTCCTTCAACGTTCGGACGGTTGGACCATCGCCCGGGTCATGCGTTCGCCGAGTAGCGCGGGTCCTGCTTCCAGGGTACCTTGACCACACCTTGTACGTTGAGCGAGCAGTGCCCGAACTCCTCCTCGACGACACCGGTGAGGAGATAGACGCCGCGGCCGTGAAAGGGGAAGCGGGCCTCCACGTCGGGGAATTGCGTACTGTCCCAGAAATCGCCAGCCGTATCGATGAAGCTGCCGAAGCTCATACGTTCGCCTGCTCCGGTCCTTGTTGGCTTCACATGCACCACATAGCCGAGCATGCTGACACGTTGGCCGATGTTGCGGGGCATATCGCGGGCTGAAATGCGAGGTGGTGCGGGTGGTGAAGAAGCAGCGGGTTGTGAAAGGGTTCGAGGGGGCGAGGGAGTTCGGACCTTCTCATCACCCTCCTCCCCACGATCGCCGATGGTCTCCACCAGCAGGAACGGGTCGCACAGCGGAAAACCGAGGAGCTCGAGTTCATCGTAGGCATCGCTCAGGGCGAAATGTTCCAGGGTAGGCAGGAGGGTCGAGGGCGCTCGGGTAATGAAAAGGTCGGGTACGTGTTCCCATTTCTTGCCAGTATGGATCAAGGTGAGTTCCCACAGCAGTTCGGGCTTGCTCTTGCCCGTGAAGCGCAAGGCGCCTGCACGGATGAGCGTACGTGCGTGATCCACGCCGATCGGTACACGCCTCAGAAGATCGGATAGGTCGGCGAAGGAACCATGGCGACGGCGTTCGATCAGGATGTGATCGGCGGTGGCGGTATCGAGGCTCTTGATGTTCTGGAGGCCCAGGAAGATGCTGGCCCTTGGCCTTGGGGTATCGGCTGCTGGCCGTTCATCGGAACGGTCAGCAGCGTGCAACGTGCACAGCTCCTCGCTCCGGTTCACGCATGGCGCCTCCACCACCGCCCCGGCGCGCTTCGCTTCGTGCAGGTAGAACTCCGTGTGGTAGAAGCCGCCGAAGTTGTTCGCCACGGCCACCATGAACTCCAGCGGGTGATAGGCCTTCAGGTAGAGGCTCTGGTAGCTCTCCACCGCGTAGCTGGCGCTGTGGCCCTTCGCGAAGCTGTAGCCGGCGAAGCTCTCGATCTGCCGCCAGATCTCGGCGCTCTCCGCCGCCGGGTAGCCCTTCTTCAGGCAGTTGTCGAAGAAGCGCTCCTTCACGCGTTGGAACTCCTCCCGGCTGCGGTACTTGCCGCTCATACCGCGACGCAGGATGTCAGCCTCGGCCAGCGTGAGCCCCGCGTACAAATGCGCCACTTTGATCACGTCCTCCTGGTACACCATCACGCCGTAGGTATCGGGCATGATCTTGTACATCGCGGGATGCGCCTGCTTGCGCCGTTCGGGATCGCGGTGCCGCAGGATGTACTCGCGCATCATCCCGCTCTGCGACACACCGGGTCGGATGATGCTGCTCGCAGCCACCAGCGTGGGGTAGTCCTGCACGCCCAGCTTCTTCAACAGCATGCGCATGGCCGGGCTCTCCACATAGAAGCACCCGATGGTGTCGCCGGTGCGCAGGAGGGCGTTGATCTTCGGATCGTGCTTGAAGCGCTCTATTGCGTGAATATCGACCGCTTCGCGGAATGTAGAATGATGAATGATGAATGAAGAATGTAAAATGGCTGCACCGGAAGTTGCGTTCGGGGTTGCTCTACATTCTACATTTTTCATTTTACATTTTTCATTCACCATCTCCACCGCATCCCGGATATGCCCCAAGCCCCGCTGGCTGAGGATGTCGAACTTGTACAGCCCCAGGTCCTCGGCTTCCAGCATGCTGAACTGCGTGGTGGCGAAGCCCTTCGGCGGCAGGTGCAGCGCGGTGTAGTGGGTGAGGGGCTGCTCACTGATCAGCACGCCGCCGACGTGGATGCTCAGGTGGTGGGGATGCTCATGGAAGTGTTCCGCGTAGCGTAGGATGGTGCGGGCGATGCGTTCGTTGTCGATCTCCACGCTGCTGCCGTTCGAGGCCTTCGCGTTGTCGCCGCGTCCGATCCAGCGCGAGTGGGCCGTATCCCCTTCGGCGAGCGCATCGATGTCCGCAGGTGGAAGCCCGAAGACCTTGCCTAGTTCACGCACCACGGCGCGGCGCTGGTACGTGCTGTATGTGGCGAGCAGCGCGACCCTGCGCTGATCCCCGTAGGTGTCGAAGAGGTACTGCGTCACCTGGTCGCGGTCCTTCCAGCTGAAGTCCAGGTCGAAATCAGGCGGGCTGCTGCGGCTGGGATTGATGAAGCGCTCGAAGTAGAGGTCGAGCTCGATGGGGTCCACGTCGGTGATGCCCAGGCAATAGGCCACCAGGCTGTTGGCACCGCTGCCGCGCCCCACGTGGAAGAAGCCCTTGCGCTTCGCGAAGCGGATGAGGTCCCAGTTGATGAGGAAATAGCTCACGAAATCCTTCTGAGCGATCACGGTGAGTTCACGTTGCACGCGATCGAGGACCGGTTGTGACGGTGTGGGATAGCGCCGGAGCAACCCCGCCTGGGTCTCCGTGCGCAGCAGTTCGAGGTCCGCTGAAGCATCATTGCTCCAGGTCATGCGGTTCTTGCTCTTGCCGTGGGCGAAGTGCACATCGCATTGGTCCATCAGGCGCCGGGTGTTCCACACCAGCTCCGGCACATCCGCGAAGGCGGTGCAGATCTGTTCCTCGCTCAGGAAGCGGTTCTCCGGTGCCGAGACATGTGCTGTCGGCGTGGTGCTCAGCAGGGTGTTGGTGTCCACCGCGCGTTTCAGGCGGTGCACGTTGAAGTCGCGTTTGCTCAGGGTCCCATCACTGCGGAAAGTGGCCGTGACCAGGGCGAGCAACTTCTCCTTCCGCGCCATCAACGGCGAGAAGCGCAGGCGGTTCACATCGCCCGGCCGCACGCCGATGTACTCGTTGGGGCGCAGTTTGGCCGGAATGTTCACGGCACCGTACAGGTAGATGATGAAGGCGTCCGGAAGTTCCGGTGCTTGTTCAGGAAGCGCGTTGCCGTCCAGCAACCGGTCCGTTAGCAGGGAGGCCAGCTGCTGTACTCCTGCGTTGTTCCGCGCGATGCCGATGTACAGCGTTCGTGGCCCCACCTTGAACTCGATCCCCGCCAAGGGCCGCACCTTGTATTTGTCCGCCAGTCGGAACAGGTCGCTCCAGCCCGCCGTGCAGTTGATGTCGGTGAGCGCCACCTGCTGAAGGCCGAGATCGTGCACCTCCTGCAGCACTTGCTCGGGTGAGAGCACGCCGTGGTTGAGGCTGAACCAGCTGTGGACGTTGAGGAGCACGGATCATGGATCGACAGGATATGCGTCGATCTGTTGATCATAAGGTAGTCGATCCGGTGCTGCCTACAGTACCTTCCGATCATCCTCCCCCTCCCGGTCGAAGAACAGGTGGTCCGGGTCGAGCAAGACCTCCAAGGGCTTGAGGGTCGTGGTGATGCGAACGTGGTTCTTCCCGCTGAGCAAGCGGACCCGTTGCTTCACCTCTTCACCGCCCTTCACGCGCACACTGACGTCGATCCAGTCGTTCATCGGCACCTCCGTTTCCTTGCCCGAGGGATCGGCATGCAGCTTCACACAGGTGATGGAAGCGCTAACGGTCCACGACCCATCCGCCTGCTCAACGGCCGAAGCGGAGGACAGTGCGTTCCTGTAGAAGGTGATCCGCTCCAGACCATCCACCAACAGATAGCGCAGACTATCCGGGGTCACGGCCTCCAACGCGCGATACAGGTCCAGTGTGGTGGGATAGGGGGCTTCACCGAAAGCGAAGGAATCCACCATCGATCGATAAGCGGAATTCACCTGTTCCTCGCCGATCAGGTCGCGCAGGGCATACATCACCACACTGCCTTTGTTGTAGTGGATGTACTGCTGGTCCTCCACCCGCATCAGCGGCAATTCCCCAACGCCTTCCTGTCCCCGACCGCGCAGGTAGTTGTCGCGTTCGTACTTCAGGAAGCGGCGCATCGCCTTGCGACCATACTCCTTCTCCATCACCATGAGCGCCGTGTATTGTGCCATGCTCTCCACGAGCATGGTGGATCCCTGCATGCGCGGACCCAGCACCTGGTGGCCCCACCATTGATGGGCCACTTCGTGCGCCACCACGTAGTAGACCATGTCGATGCGGCTGGTGTCGCGCAGGTCGGTGATGAATCCGATGGCCTCGCTGTACGGCATGGTGCCCGGGAAGGATTGGGCGAAGCGACGGTACCTGGGGAACTCGATGATGCGGGCCACCTCATGCTGATAGGGGCCGAATTCGTTGGAGGCATAGCTCAGTGCGTCTCGCATGGCCTTCAACATACGCGGAACGTTCGCCCCGTGCTCCGGATGGTGGTACACCTCCAAGGTGACAGCACCGGCCTGCTCACTGGCCACTTGGTAGCGCGCGCTCAGCACCGCCCAGAAGTTGAAGATGGGGGCTTGGCAGACGTAGCGGTACCAGCGTTTTCCATCCGCCGTCCAGTCCTTCACCAAGGTCCCCGGTGCGATACCGATCTGGTCCGGTGCAGTGCCGATGGTACATGCAAAGCGGATGCGGTCGGCATGGTCCATGGTCTCGTTCGTGGCACGATCACGCGGATCATCGCTCAAGGGTGCGGTGCGCGGTCGCACCGGAAGGCCAGCCTTGCGACGTTCGCCTGGGTCGGACAGCTCCACTTGTTCCTGGTAGCCGATCATGGGTAACAGGTCCATCGTGTTCAAGAAGGTCCCGTTCTCCACCAATGACAGGAACTCCACATCGTTCGTGAAGCCCTTGGGCGCCCATTGGCCAGTGACCACGACCCGTGCGGAGTCGCCGGTGGTGAGGGAGCGATCCAAATGGAACATCCGCTGGAACCGGGCGCTATCGTTCAGCACCAAGCGGGCGTTCGGCACCTCGAAGGTCATGTTCATGTGATCGGGCAGGCTGAACCACAACGTATCCACCGGAGCTTCACCCTTATTGGTGAGCATGATCACCGCGGTGTATCGGATACTCCGCTCCTCCGGATCGAGGTCCACGGTGATGTCGACGGCGGTGAAGTGTGGATGAGCGGTGTTGGTGAAGCGCTTGTAGGTCCGTTCGTAGTCGACCTGGAGCGCCTCCGTATCCTGTTCGGTGACCGGTCGGTTCAGGATACGGGTATTATAGACGCCGATGAGCAGCAACACGGCCCACGCGCCGAATGCGAGTGCTCCCGTCCTCCAGGATCGCTTCCATCGGATCCCCGCGATGCGCCAGCGCCAACCCCAGTTGGTCTCACCACCACGCACCACGAAGAGCGATGCGATGAAGAGCAGGCATACGGCGAAGGCGAGCCAATATGCCCGGAAGAATGACCAAGGCATCATGAACGGACCGAAGCCGTTCATGTCGGAGTACAGCAGGCGAGGTCCGCCATAGAACACCAGCAGGTTCGACTCCACTTTCAGGAATTGCCAGATGAGCGTGTTCACGGCGAAGAGCACGACGAACAGCCCGAAGCCCACGTACTTGTGGTGAACGAGCGTTTGGATGGTCAAGGCCACCATGGACCAGAACGCGAACGCGATGACGCCAGGCAGGATGAAGCCCAGCACGTAGGTCATGGGCTGGATGTCGGTATAGCCCTTCGCGAGTTGACCGATCACCCCGATCACGGCCATCAGGGTGAGGACGAACGCCCCGACGAGGATGAGCGTGCTGAGCTTGGCCAACAGGGGGAGCGAGGTGCGCACAGGAAGCGCGTTCATGATCCCCTCCAGGTCGGCATCGCGATCGCGCCACAGGAGTTCACCGCTGTAGAAGGTGATGAGCACCATCACGAACAACATGGACATGCCGCGCAGCATCTCCGCCACGTGGTAGGTCACCGGCCAGCTGTGGTTGCCGAAGGCCGAGGTCACTTCGCTCAGGGTGACAGCGGTCATCAGAAGACCAAGGCCTGTGATGATCCAGAACACCGGTGTGCCGAGCAGGCCACGCAGGTCGGAGCCTACCAAAGCAAAGAAGCGCCGCCAACGTGCTACCCGCGTACGTTGGAGTTGGACGTGAGGGGTCTCCTTGGCTGTTCCGGAGATCAGTGCTTCGTCATCGACCTTGAGGTGACCGGGTCGCCGCCGTTCGGTGAACGAGAAGCGGAGGTAGCCCACAAGGAAGATCACCGCTGAGATGCCCAGCCAGAGATAGCGATTCCAGATGAGGGCGCCACTCAATGGGAGAAGGGCGCTGTTCCGCTCATCCACGCTCCAATAGCGCGTCACCTCATCCAGTGCTTGGTTGGCGAAGGGGTCCAAGAGCGCGGCAAGAAGACCATTGTCCATCTCCGTGGAATAGGCTGTGGCGATCACATTGAGCACGACCAGGGCGATGGATGTGACGAATGCCGCTGCCGCCGAGCGCACCACGGTGGCCACCGCGAACATCACTGCACTTTGGAAGAGGATGCTGGTCACAGCGAACAAGAGGAAGGCCTGCGCATGGACCATCGGATCGTTCGGACCGAAGCGGATGGGGTCGCCCGAAGGGATCCAACTGCCGACGATGAGGCCCGCGGAGATCCCCAGCGTTGGGATGAGGGCCACCAAGGTGCTGCCCAGAAAGCGGCCCAGCACATATTGGCGTTTGGTGACCACCGTACTGAACACGATGTCCGAGGTTCGGTGTGCGAAATCGCGGATCGCGGTGGCGTTCACGAACGCCGTGACCATGGGCAGCCACAGGAAGGCCAGGTTGGCATAGAGCTCGTATACGTGGTAGGGTGAGTTGACATGGACCATACCCGGGCTTCCCTTGCCGCCGCTTTCGAACACGGCCAGCGTGCACGCGAACGCGAAGGCCATGCCCAGGAAGATCCACAACTGGGGCTGACGCAGCCAGAAGCGGAGTTCGAAGTGGATGAGGCGTGTGATCATTCAACGCATGATGAACCGAAAGTGACCCCATAACGAACGCGATCGAACAGGGAATGCATAACGGCCCGTTTCGTTACGAACGCGACCCCCCATTCGACCGATCAAGGCCGCAACGACTGGACGACCGACCTCATTCAACGTCCAATGACCGATCATTCCGATCGACCGTTCCTCACTCCACATCCACCTTCTTCACATTGTCCTGCATCACGCGATCGAAGAACAGGTTGTCCCGGTCGATCACGGCCTGCATGGGCTTCTCCGGTACGCTGAAGGTCAGCTTGTTCACGCCGGAACGCAGCCGTAGCCGCTGATGTACGAGTGGCACCTCGTTCAGCGACTTGTCCGCTTTCCTTCCCAGCTTGGGGTACCGCAGAATGCTGACGTCCATCCAGTCGTTCATGGTCGCTGGTGTCTCGCGCCCGAGGGAATCGGCGTAGTTCTTCTCACCGAAGAGTTCGAGCGTCACTTCATAGGTGCTGTCCGGTAACATTCGGGCGCTGGCCTTGTCCACCCGGTTGTTGTAGAGCGTGATCTTCTTGAAGCCGTCGATCAGCAGGTATTCCAGGCTGTCCGGCACCACCTGCTCCAGTTCGCGGTACATATCGAGCGCGGTGGGGTAGGGCGGCTCGGCGTAGGCGAAGGTGTCCACCAGGTTGCGGAAGGCGGTGTTCAGGCTGTCCTCGCCAACGAAATCGCGCAGACAGTACAGTACCACGCTGCCCTTGTTGTAGTGGATGTAGCCTTGGTTCTCTACTTCCAGCAAGGGCACTTCCTTGAGGTCCTCGCTACCGCGTGAACGCTGGTAACGGTCGCTTTCGAGTTTCAAGAACTTGCGCATCTGGTCGCGGCCATACTCTTCCTCCATCACCATCAATGCGCTGTACTGCGACATCGTCTCGCTGAGCAGGGTGCTGCCCTGCATATCGGCGCCCATCACCTGGTGGGCCCACCATTGGTGCCCCATCTCATGCGCCACAACGTAGAACACCATGTCGATGTCGGCGGTGTCGCTCAGGTCCGCGATGAAGCCGATGCCTTCGCTGTAGGGCATGGTGCCGGGGAAGGCTTGTGCGAAGCTCTGGTAGCGCGGGAATTCGATGATGCGCGCCTGCTTGTGACGGTACGGTCCAAAGTTCGCGGAGTAGTAGGCCAACGACTTGCGGATGCTGTTGGCCATGCGTGGCACATTGGTGGCATGTGTGGGGTGGTAGTACACCTCCACCTCCACGTCATTCCACTTCTCGCGGTGCACCTCGTATTTCGCGCTCATGAACGAATAGAAGTTCATGCTCGGGTGGTCCACCACGTATTCGAAGTAGCGCTTGCCGTTCTCGGTCCATTCGCGCTTGAGGCTTCCGGGCGCGATGGCGATCTGGTCCGGAGTGGTGCTGATCACGGTGCGTACGTTCACCCAGTCGCTGTTGGGCATAAGGTATTGTTGCATGCGTGTCAGGCTGTCGCTGGTGAGCCGCGGCATCCGTTCCTTCGGAGGGAGGTCGTGGTCCTTACGGTCGTTCTTGTCCTGTAATTCGCCGTTCGCGGTGTACCCGATCATGGGCAACACGTCCATGTTGTTGAAGAAGGTGCCGTTGTGGTTCAACTGCATGGCCGATACGTTGTTCTCGAAGCCCTTCTCCTCATGCGTGGAGGTCACGGTGAAGTGCAGTTCCTCGCCCGGCATCAACGGCTTGGCCAACTTGTAGATACGGTAGTTCACCCGCTCGTCGTTCAGCACGAGATCGGCACCTGGTATGGTCGCATCCTGCTTGATCCCGCCACCACCCATGTTCAGGTGCAGCGAGTCGATGGGTTCGCGCCCCTTGTTCTTCACGGTCACCTCCGCCACGCTGCGCAGGCTGCGAGTCGCAGGCAGCAGGTCGATGGTGAACCGGATGTCGGTGTAGTGCGGCTGCGCGATGCCTTCGTATTTCTTGTAGGTCTTCTCGTAGAACACGGCATCCTCCTCCATCTGGTCGCTGCCCGTCACCTCGTTCAGCACTTTGGTGTTGTAGTAGTTCCACACACCGAGCCCGATCCAGGCGGCCAGTGCGGGTAGGAGCCACCACCGGTGTTGTTTCGCGCGGATGCCCGCCAAGCGGTTGCGCCAGCCCCACGATGTCTCACGGCCCCGCACCCAGAAGATCAATGCCACGGCCATCAACACGCCACCGAAGGCCCACCAATAGGCTTTGAACCAGTACCACGCCCGCAGCGAGGTGCCATAGGTGTTCATGTCGGAGTACGGATCGCTGGGAGCGGAATTGAAGTTGGCCAGTCGTGTGCTCACGTCCAACGCGTTCAACAGAATGCCATTGCCGATCAGGAAGACGATGAACACCGCATAACCCACATACTTGTTGTTCACCAGCACGTGGATCATGAAGGCGAGCGCGGCCATCACGGCCATGCCCACCAGGTTGGGCAGGATGTAGTTGCCTAGGTAAACGCCAGGCTCCAACTGGGTGTACCCGTTCAGGAGTTGGAAGATCATACCGCCGATGGTGGTGATGACCAGCAACACGGCGAGCAACAGGATGAGCGCCGTGTACTTGCCAAGGAGCCCGATGCCCAAGGGGATGGGCGTGGCGTCGTGCACCTCATCGAACTTCGGTTCGCGTTCCTTCCACACCAGCAGACCGCTGTAGAAGGTGATGAGGATCATAAGGAAGAGTGAGAAAGATCCCTCGGTCACCTCGTTGACGTGGTAGGTCACCGGGTAGATGGTGTTCTCGTACAGCGAGGTGGAGAACGATAGGCTCAGGAACATGTTGAGCAGGCCGATGCCGGTGACCAGCAGGAAGGCCGTACCGCGGAGCATGCCGGTGAGGTCGTTCCACACGATGCGTCGCCATTGGCGGATGCGTGCGGTGGTACCATGTTCCCGTTGCACCACGGGCACTGGGGCCGATGCGGCGCGCAACGCAGTGATGTCCGCGGTCGCGGCGATGGGCTTGGCCTTGGTGGCTCGGTCGGTGAAGCTGAAGCGCCAGTAGCTGAACAGGAATACGGCCGCAGCGATGATGATCCAGACGATACGGTTCCAGAGGAACACACCGTTCATGGGTAGGAGCAGGGTGTTCTTGTCATCCACCGTCCAGTAGCGGCTCACCAGCTCGAACGCTGTCCCTGCGAAAGGGTCGAGCATCGCTGCGAGCGTCTGGTTCTCCATTTCGCCCATGAAGGT
>Ga0075163_10005838_pt1 | contig 16342 bp, 14 predicted proteins | sample JI1023141ADNA_FD_71478 | JGI IMG/M metagenome (GOLD analysis project Ga0075163, IMG submission 71478) | Wastewater effluent complex algal communities from Wisconsin, to seasonally profile nutrient transformation and Carbon sequestration -... | ecosystem: Engineered > WWTP > Effluent > Algae...
CCGAAACACCTGCATCGAACCACTCCGCTGCTCTGTCTTCATCAGCACCGCAATCGTTCCATCGCGATGGAGGATCAGCCGATGGACCGAAAGCCGCACCCTCGCAAGCGGCTTGTCCGTATGTGGGGACCATAGGTACAAATCATGGTCCGTTGCCGCCAACACCATTGGCTCATGGCCCGCTCCCGCAGCAATCATCGAGAGGTGCTTGACTGGGGCGGGCGTATTCGTAACCAGAGGAGCAAATTCGACCTGCGGGCTATCAGCACGGATACTCCACCGAAAGATCCTATTGTCCTGGGTGGCCAGAAGTCCTTCCATTCCGCCATCGCTCACCGAGACGCCGGAAATCCTCACAGCGTTGCTGGGCTTGAGCAACGTAACGTCCTCAAGTCGATCCCCCTGTAGATTATTGGAGCTTGGCGCAAACAGTCTGGCCGCCCCTCCGTCCTGATACGCGACGATCGCATGATCTCCGTGAGGAGATATCGCCATCGGAATGATTGGATAGCCCCGATGATCGGCACTCAAAACACTCGTCCGAACAGATTCCTTGATGAGCCGGCCATCTCGGACCTTTGCAATCAGGAACTTGCCTTCTCGTCCCCCAAGGAGCACCTGGCCACTCTCAGGTGCCACCGCCATTCCGTAGTCATCGTAGGGCGACAGACCGAGTGCTTTGCGAGTATCCAACGCGAGTTCAGCAATCCGGAGTTCTTTCGCAAGTACGTCCTTCGGCTCCACCGTCAAGAGTCCAGCTTGCGCAAGCCGATGACGAGCTGTCCATCGGACACAAGAGAGAGGAAGGTCTGCACCAGTACGCCCACGTCGGAGCAGCCGATCCAGAAGTGGCAACACAGACGGGTGGTCACTGGCCACATTCTCAGCGCTCTGCAACCTCCGCTGGCAGTCCTGGTTTAGCTCTGCAAGAACCTGCCGGTCCGTTCGCACACGGGTGAAATGGATACCGCCCCAAAACATCACCGCAGAAACCACCGATGTCGCTGCAATCCAAGCCTTTCGCCTTCTTTGGATCGCTGTTTGGTGCTGCAGTTCCAGTTGCTGCCGCTCCCGTTGCGCATGCAAGTACGCTTGCCCTTCAACTTGGTTCCTGGTGTTTCTGTCGGACTCCTGCCGCTCCCACTCTTGCTTTTCTACCAGCAGCTTGCAACACGCAGCTTCCAGCTCAGTGGCATCAGAGAACCGAACTGTAGGCTCGAGTCCCAGGGCACTGATGATGAGTCGGTCGTAGCGCTGCGAGGCGAAGCGCTGCTCCCTTGAATCCTGATCCTGACAGAGTGGGCGGTAGACCCCCGGAGAAGGCACAGGCCAAACGATCGCCTGCGAAAGCATCTGGTAGAGAATCACGCCCAGTGCGTAGACGTCATGACTCTTTTTGGCAGCGATGGGCTGGCTGGTTTCAAACGCGATTACCGCCTCTGGCGGCATATAACCTGATGTGCCACAGGGAGAGCAGAGCGAAGGAACCTTGCGTGGACAGAAGCCATCCTGAACTCGCTCGCCTACTTGTGCAATCCCGAAATCCAGAACCTTGATTCCGTGCTTCGCCGCACTCCCATGCTCGGTCACAATGATATTTCCGGGCTTGAGATCACGATGGATGACCTCTTTTTCATGCGCGAACTTTACGGCCCGCGTCAACTCCAGAAATAGCTGGAACCACTCTTCTGTCGTACGTCCAGGCGTTCGATCCTGAAGTTGGTGGAACAGCGTTTCGCCCGAAACATACTCCATCACCATAAAATACGCACCGATGAGAGCACTCGGCAGGTCGGGGTCCGGTTCAATCCGCGATACATCGTGTACTTTCACAATACACTGATGATTGAGCGCTCCGGTTGTCAGCGCTTCCTTCAGAAGCTTAGCCTCTGCCGCATCGATAGGATTCTGGCTGGGATGGAGGATCTTGATCGCAACGTCGCGCAGAGCAAACTGTTCGTCCTGAGCTGCATAGACCTGCCCCATTCCGCCTTCACCGAGCTTTCTACCGATGCGATAGCGCCGATTCAGTCTCAGGCGTTTGGTTCGGTCGGTATCGCTGCCAAGCAATGTTAACGAACTCATCTATTGCCTCTCAAAAAGTCAGCTACTACTTGATCAGGCTCTTAGGACGGAGTCAGACGCTAGCACGGGTAATGCCAAGACATACAAGACCATTGAGCACACATTCGGGCCTTGCGTTGCGCTGGCAGCCCTTGATAGCGTTCGACGCATGCTCCGGGTCCGCGTGCGGCAAGACGGTCAACAAGATGCTATTTACCATTTTGAAAAGCACGAGATTGCAGTCGGAAGAGTGCATGGACTGGACATCGTGCTTCCTTCAGAGGAAGTCTCTCGCCACCATGCACAGATATCGTGGAGTGGCAGTGTGGTGACCGTCACCGATAAGAACAGCACGGCAGGCACTTGGCAGAGAATCGTCGGCAGCAAGGAGGGACATTTTTCAAAAATGGCCGTTGAGATAGGTGGCTATGAGCTCACCTTTGAAATCGTAGAAGCAGCAACGAGACCACCAGGCTCCTCCAAAACGCCGGTTGTGGCAGTGGCGCAGAGCACGCCACGGGAACTCAACACGATTCCCACACCTGCTGCCGTTGCCGGACCGGCACCCTTGCCGCGCTCTCAAGGGTCGGCAGCGAAAGAGTCCACGGGGCCGAGTCTAAGACGACTTCTCGATCTGCGACTGCGCACCACAGACGAATTCGATGCCTTCTGCCTAGACTACTTCCCCGGCGTATATAAGCGCTTCGCGCCCGGAATGACGAGACTGGCCAAACAGAACCATCTGCTCGAGTCGGAGCGTCGAGAATCGATCGAGCAGGCCCTCACCGAGCACGAACAGTATCAGCCGCGCTAGGGACCGTTGACCCACCCCTAAAGATTGATCCACGAATCAAGGGAGGAGAATTTTGCCCCAAGGAGATGGATGCCTGGGCGTCCCCACAGCGCGCTGGGGAACTTAACCCCCCGCAGAATATGAACTCCTACACACAAACAAAAAACCCAGAGAAAGCCATTCCTAAAGTCACCTTTGGATCAACTTTGGGGGGCAGGTCAAGATCGAACCGGACTTTCTGATACACTCCAATCTGATGAAAGCAAAGCTGGCGCACAGCTTCCTCTTCCTCTTGGTCTGGGTGAGTTGCTGGTCTCACGCAGCCGCAAATGACTTGAGCATTCGCATCCTGTCACCCGGCAGTCAGGCGTTGGTCACGGATGAGATCGTGACAGTCCAGTTGGCGCTGCGGCTGCCAGAATCGGAGCAACTCGAGCGTGTGATTCTGTTGGTGAACGGGCAAGCGGTAGCCCAACAGACCAAGCCCAATCAGGATCGAGACATTGTGGTGCTTCCAAACTCGACAGGCTCACCCGTTCTGCTGGCAGGGGAACGCAAATACATACTATCTGCGACGCTTCCTAGCCCTATTGCGGCACCGGAATCCGAAGTAGACCTACAAGCACGACTAGAAACCAAGAGTGGTCAGTCGGCACAGGCGAGTCGCACCATCCGCCGACGGACAGTGAATTCCTCCCAGTTTGTACCAAAGCCCCGGATGTATCTCCTAGCCATTGGTGTCAGCCGCTATCGACAGCACGAGCTCGATTTGATGTTTCCTGCCAAAGATGCAACCGAGCTCGCGGGCGTGCTGGCCACACAACAAGGTGGTTTGTATCGGAGTGTACAGACCAAGCTGCTAACCGACCAGATGGCCACCAAGGCCGCCATTTTGGATGGACTAGAGTGGTTTCAGCGACAATCCACCAGCAAGGATGTTCTGGTTCTGTTCATGGCAGGACACGGCATCAATGATCCGAGCACAGGTCGTTACTACTTCCTGCCTTATGATGCCGAACCAGACGCCGTGAAGCGGACAATGGTGTCTCAGGAAGACATTCAAAGCACGCTGAGTGCGATGACGGGCAAGGTGATTGTGCTGCTAGATAGTTGTCACGCAGGTGGCTTGACCGCAACGCCAGGGCTGCGTGGATCGATGGACATGGATGCTTTTGTGAACGAGCTGAATCAGACCGAAGCGGGTCTCCTGGTAATGGCCGCCTCCAGTCGACGACAGGCCGCCAAGGAATCCCCGGCCTGGGGAAATGGTGCGTTTACAAAAGCGCTACTAGAAGGGCTGGGTGGTGCCGCAGCGTATTTGCCGGGTCGGCCGATTACGGTGAACATGCTCGACCTGTATGTCAGCGAACGGGTCAAGCAGCTCACCCTTGGGACACAGCGAGCAGTCACCACCAAACCAGCGTCTCTGGGGGACTATCCGATCGCGTTGCCACCGGTCCAGGCGCAACCGCAGACCGCTCCGGACCGGTCTGAAAGACCTCTTCCCAGTCCACCAGCGCTTCCACCATTCCCCCTGGACAGCAGTACGGGACAAGCCGCGCCAAACAATCCGATTCTGCCCAAGCAAAGAGCGCCTCTGTACAGGCAGTGGTGGCTGTGGTCAGCAGTCGCTGGAGTTACGGTAGGCGCTGCCATCCTGATCGGACTGCTGGCAACTTGGCAGCGTGCGCCAGCGGATGCCACCCGATTGACCCTGGTGTTTGAGCCAACCTTCTGAGCGCCTATCTCCAGAACATTCACCATCAAACGCTCTGGAGATAGGGCTCGCGGCAGGAGGGGGCTACCTCTCAACCCTGCCATCGGTTGGCAAGGCATCGTCGGCTCCTTTGCATCCAGAACGATGCCACGACCATTCCGCCGAGGCAATTAGGGACCAGCCTTCACCAGCCCCTGATAAAGGAGTCGATTGGGGGTCGCCGCTGTTGCCAGTTTGACGATCCCAGGGGTTGCCGCCTGCAATATCTTCTGTTTCAGCGCATCGTACGGTAGGTCTCCGTACATCGACTTGAACAGCGCAGCCGTACCGGTGACGTGCGGTGCCGCCATCGAGGTTCCGGAAAGCTCCATAGTGGTTCCTTTCAGCCCTGTGGAACGAATCCTTTCTCCCGGTGCGTAGAGCCCAACACAGGCACCGAAGTTGGAAAAGGACGCCTGCTGGTCGCCCTTATTGGTCGCCGCCACCGCAAGTGCAGAAGCGGCGCTCGCCGGCGATTGGGTACAAGCATCGGTATGCTTGTTTCCTGCTGAGGTGACCACCAACATTCCAGTGCTCGCAGACAGCCGGTCGATCGCTTGATTGAGAAGCATCGACTTGTCTCCTCCGATCGAAATGTTCACCACGGCGGGTCGGATGCCATTACGGGCCACCCACTCGATGCCTTGGATCACCGTTTCGTTGGTACCCTGCCCACTGCGGTCCAGCACCTTCACGCCTCGCAACAGGACGTTCTTTGCCACTCCGTAACGAACGCTTCCGATGGTTCCGGCGACATGCGTACCATGGCCGTTCTCATCGCGCCCATCGCCTCCAAAGGCATCGAACATGCGCATGGCGCGACCGCCAAATTCAGGATGGGAGTCTTCCATACCGGTATCAATCACGTACGCCCGGATGCCTGAGCCGTTGAAGTCGTATCGATAGCGCTTGTCGAGCAGTAGCTCGCGTCGATCGATGCGGTCCAGGCCCCACGGCTCACCAGCGGGATCTAAGACCTGCACCGCATCTGCATGAACAGGACGAACTGGCTCGATCTGCGCCACACTTGGGTCAGCACGCAGTTGCTCGACTTGCTCGGCGGACAGGGTCGCCGAAAAGCCCTTGAGAGCGTGGTGAAACATCGACTGCGTGGTGACTCGATACTTGGAAGCAAGCTGGGCGAGTTGCAGTCCCGAGGCCTCCGCACTGGAGCCGGATGTAGTGCTCACGAGGCTTACCAAGTAGCGGCCTTCCGTTTGTGCCGGACTGGTCCGAACCTTGGTAGGACTTGTCGGTCGCAATGGCTCTTCCTTGGCCACCTGCACCAGCGCCGAGGCAGCAGATCCAATGCCGGATTCCGCTTCCTGTGGAAGCGCATCGAGATTGTCGCTCCCAGATTCTGCGCCGCAACCAAGCATGCTCATGAACAGCAGCCCGATGGTTGGCGAAAGGACTCGGTGGCACGAGGGAACATGGAACAGACGACTGGACAGCGTTGAACGTGACATGACAGGGCTTCCTTTCGATCGTTGTCTCAGCAGACCGAGCAGGCTGATTCCCGCTCCTTCTGCTCGATTGAAAGGACACCGCCATCACAAGACCTATGCGCAGATTTCTTGAACTACTTGTGCAGCAGTGGAAATAGCACGGACCCAATCCCTCGTTCGTTGAGGGAACCCCACACGACCTCTCCGCGATCCCGTACACCACTGGTAGGCGGAGGTTCTCTGTCTTTCTCTCCAGCAAGCAGCGCTGACTTCATGAGAGCAGCCTGGGTCTGTGCGGAGAGGGATTCACGAGCGGCGATGACGCAAAATACCTCGCGCCCTGAAGGTCCGGAAATCTGGTAGGAGCCATCAAGCGGCAACGATTGTTCGGTACCAACCGGAGTTGGCGTCGAGTTTGGCTGTTTCACGTCAGGATAGAGCGTCGACCAAGACCCGCTGCTTGCCAGATGCCCCACATAGAGATGAAGCGGCTCACGAACGGTCATCGCGAGCCGCACTCGATCGCCATTGTGCAAGGCCGCGCCTCGCCATAGGCCACTCTCACCACGAGCGTCGGTTACCATCGACACCGCCAGAGAGAACAAGTTCGGGGTACTACTTGCCGAGGTACGATGAACGCAGCCTGACCAGATCGGACAGACTCCCAGAATCAGCAGACTCGCTTGGACGATTCCTCGCATTTTTGCTCCCTATTTCGAACGTGCGCAGCGAAACCCCACATCCGTCAAGCCGACATCCGGGGCATACTTGCCACGCGTCGCTGACCGCGTCATCACCGCCGGGTTGCTATACGATCCGCCGCGAAAGGTTCGCAGGCGGCGTCCCTCGCTGTTTGATCCACGTACCTGCGGGTCTTTGCAGGGCTGCGGACACGACGGATACGGAGTTTGGTAGGCGTCAGCAACCCACTCGGCTGCATTGCCACCGAGATCGTAGATGCCCAGCGGAGTGACGTCTTGCTCTGCTGTTCCAACATCAAACAGTCCGCTATGAAAACCTGAACAGCGCAGCCTTCGCTGTTTCATGGTTCCCGGCGCATAGTCCCACAGCGCGAACATGACGCCTCTACAGTCCGGCTCCAGATCGCCCCATGGAAATCGTCGTCCCTCTGGACCTCGTGCAGCGAACTCCCACTCTGCTTCCGTGGGTAGTCGCTTGCCAAGCGACTGACAGTACCGCTGCGCTCCATACCATGTAACCTGCCGCGCCGGCTTCAACTCCATCTCTTTGGCAACATAGAAGTCCTGATGATCGGCTCGGTACTGAATCTCATAGGTAGGCTGAAACCAGGGATAGAGATTCACAAGTGGTTCGTCTTGCGCATAGACCCACTGCTCGTCTGGCTTCGGCGACTTGATCTGAATGTCACCGCGCTTCCCTAGCTGATTGAGCCAATTCGCCAGCTCGAAGGTTGTCACTTCGGTGGTGTCCAAAAAAAACGAAGAGACGGTCACACGTCGCTCCGGCAGCTCGCGTTCAAACAAAGAGAGGGGACAGTCTTGCTCATCGCGCTTGCACCAGACCCAAGCAGAGGCAACCGCTGGCTGACCGCTGCCCATCACAAAGGAACCACTTGCTACCTCGACCATCTTGGGTCGTAGCCAGCGATTCACCACTCGACTCTGCCACAGGGCCACAGAGACTCCTACGACCACCAACAAGATCAGAATCATGGTCGGGAGTAGAAGTCTTCGGTGTTGCTGGGGACGAAGTCTCGCCAGTGCATGGAAGACTTCCTCTGCGGAGCGGGGACGACATGCAGGATCACGCGCCAAACACTTCTCGACCAGTTCCGCGAGTCCTCGACACTCCGGAGGAACGCTTGGCACCAAAGACGGAACCGGTGCCGTCAGGATTTTGGTTCGCAGATCGTCTAAGGAATCCGATTGGAACGGTGGGTGCCCGATCAGAAGTTCAAACAGCAGCGCACCAAGAGAGTACAGATCGGACTGGGGGGTCGCTGCGGTGCCTCGCCATCGCTCCGGTGCCAAATACAGCGGTGTTCCGACCAGCGCCTTCTGCTCGACACTCATGCGGACCTGCGGCAGAGAGTCTGGGTGTAGCCGGGGCAACCCATCCTGGGTCGATAAGTGAGCCTCCTCCACTGAGGCCAAACCGAAATCTAGCAATTTTACCGAACCGGATTGCGTGAGCATTGCATTGCCGGGCTTCAAATCGCGATGGAGCACACCGCAACGATGCGCGGCACATAGCCCCTGTGCCAGGTCCGTTGCGATGCCCAGTGTCATCTGCCAACTGAGGGGTTTGTGCAGTTCGTCGAGACTCTGGCCGGGTACATACTCGTAGACAAGGTATGGGTGGCCCGAAACCTCACCCACGCGGTACAAGCCGATGACATGCGGGTTCACCACCCGTGCAATCGCTCGTGCTTCGTTGAGGAACCTCTTGTGCTGAACTGGATCTGAACGGACAGAGGTTAGAAACTTGATCGCCACGCGCCGTTCCAGCAGCGTGTCTGCGGCGAGATGAACCTGTCCCATGGCGCCTTCGCCCAATCGACGGAGCAGGCGGAACTCTTCAAAATGGGTCGGTGGATTCCACAACAGTGGTTCTGCCAGAAACGAAGCGCTGAGCTGGCTGCGATCTGTCGAGACGTCAGGAATCACCGTGAGAGGCTCGCCGAACGAAGGTGTGGCCTCAGCCGCCAAGGAAGCCGCCATTTCGACCAGCAAGTCCCGACATAGCTGGCAGCCCTCAATGTGCGAGTGCACCTCGGCACGCTTACCGTTAGCCATCTTTTGCGCCACAAAGGAAGCTATTTCTTCGTCGCTGAGATGGTGACCAACCATGACTGGGCGGAGTCTATCATGGGCACACCTAACATGCTATTGTCGGACACCGGGTTTTCGAACTACTCTTCACGCCATGAGTGAGTATTCGGCCCTGTCTCGTCTGTTCTGTGATCACTACGCCGCCGCATCGTCCATCGACCCCACCGAGGACGGCGATCCGCTTGAGGCAGTGCTCTCCTCGATATGGTTGCGTGGGAGTAGTGCCTACCCTACCGTGCAGCTATCAGCACCACTCTTTGTTTCTTATATTGCAGAGAGAATTGAACCTGCCGCAAACGGGACAGCCGTAATGGAGTTACTAGAAAAACTACACGTCGAGGATCTGTTCTTGACCTGCGCTTGCTTTTTCTCTATTAACGAAGCCATTCAAAAATTTGATCAGAAATTCATTGGGAAGGTACCGGCATTTCTGTCTCACATGCGTCTCGACAATAGCTTTTCGGCAGACATCCAGCAAGAGCTTCGGAAGAAACTATTGACTACGGAAGATGAGCGTCCAATAGGGATTGCTGGATATCATGGGCGTGGAGACTTAAGCAACTGGCTCCGTGCGGCCGCGATTCGGATGGCCATCAGCCGTCGGCGAAAGCGTGATGAGCAGACCATTCTGGACGAAGGTTCGACGGCAGAGCGACTCACCGAGCTAGCTGCGGATCCGGTGCTCCTGCACATGAAGCAGCGCTACGGTGCCGAAATCAAAGCAGCCATTGAGTCAGCGATTTCTAAATTGAACCCAGAGCAGCGGAACCTATTGCGATTTCACTATATAGATAGTCTGTCAACGCCGCAGATTGCGACCATGTTCGGGATCAATCAAAGCAATATATCACGACGACTGATCGCCATTCGCCAAACAATTTTGCAAGAAATTCGTGATTGTATTCAACAGAAATTGCGACTTTCCGATTCTGATTTTTTTGAACTTACAAAGCAAATCCAGAGCCAGCTTCAGTTGAGTTTGAGTCGAATCCTTCGCGAATAGCTGTAGGCTCACCTTCGAGGTCTACGGACTACGATGAAGGAAGAATAGTCGTCCTGCTCGCTCTTTGCCGCCCGAATCTGCGGTGTTTCCCAGCAGCCACAACAGGCGTCCGTCGAGACTCCAGATCTTCTTGAAATCAATTCGCTCCGGACAAGAGGGCTGCGCACTGGCTGGACGCAGTACGTTGGCGTCAGCATCGTACTCCAGCACGGTACAGCTCGTCCCCGTGAACCAGGCGTGCCTGGCATCCGCGGCCCATGCAGCAGAGAGGTTCTCTGGGTTGCCCGCAGTGCGCAGATCCATTGCCTGCCACTGTCCCATCACCCAGTGATAGACCACTGCGAGCGGCATATCGAGCCTCCTCCCAACGATCCACAGATCATCACTGGAGGATCCTGTCACATCGTAAAACTCTCCTGCGGTTCCGATTCCCTTTGGCTTTCGATCGCTCCAGATGCTTCCATCGTAGTGATAGACACCGAAGGCATCACCGACCACCCAAACGTCGGTTCGCGAACTGCCCCAGATGCCGTACGCTTTGAAGCCCGCAGCCAACGCATGACTTTTATAGGTCACACCAGCGACGCGCTCAACAACCGATACATCGGCAGCGGTCGAAACACCTGCGTAGTATAGGGTGTCCGCGACTCCAAAAATGCGAGCGTTTTTCGGAAGGTTGGCGATGTCAACATCACCCTCCGGCTGAGCCGTTGGCTGCCGATCGATCGTTCGATAATCGCGGACTTTGGCTTCGGTATCGCTGCGCAGCGAGGCCGTCAGCCGATTGGCGCCGAGGCCATGTACTGATAGAGCAGAGAACCCCTGATCGCTCGCTACGGGGGCTTCCTCCAAGTGATCACAACGATGTCGCAGCAGACCGTGCTCGGTCGCCACCCAGGCGCCACGCCCAGTTCGGTCCCACAGATTCCAGAATGTTGTCTGCGAACTGTCTTCAGGTGTGGGCAGCTTGCACCAGGAACCCGCGCTGCATCCAGGCAGTGGGCTTCGTTCCTGTAATGTGATCTCCATCAGCTTCGGTCGCGGCAGTCGCGTCAACACCTGTGGAGTAGCGGTTCCCTGCTGGAGGACGCACCCCTCCTCATCAGAGGCGGTGAGCTCCACGCTCAGCTCGCCGTAGACTTCGGGCACCACCAGGACCAGGGAGCGGCGGTCGCTGGCTACCGCCGTGCAACCGACCACAGACAATGATTCAACCCCAGGCTTGCAAAGCTGCGCAACTGAGAGCGGGTGCCCATCGAGCCGAGCCTCGATCTTCAGCACCGCAGCATCCTCTTGCAGACCGCGCACGTCGAGGAGTACCTCCAGCGGGCCACAGCCAGTACCCAGCGCCAGTCCGCACAGGACGGTTGCAGGATGCGGCCATGCAGGACGCGGCCATAAGGATGAGCCAAGACCCACTCCCTGAGCCTGATGCGCCTTCCGCGAGGGCGAGCAACTGGGTCGAGACTCCGTCTTGGTGGCGTGATCTGGAGAGACGATTGAGAAGAGCATCATCGCCATCATAAATTGGGTTCAAAAAAGCTGCGCATAGGTTTGTGACATGCGGCGTCTTCCTCGGTGAACGGCAGCGGAGCAGGGTGCTCCAATCGCCGATGACTCCACAGGAAGAAGGAACGACACATGTCCACTCCAATGAACGAACCCCTAAAAACCGCAGCAGTGATCACGCGCCCGGGACAACCAATCGAAAATCCCGGACCCCAGCTTAGCGTAGGAGAGCAAGGTGCAGTGGCCTTGGCCGATCTTGGGGTCATGGAGCGGATCGTGGGAACGGCAAATTTCCTACCCGTGAGCTTCCTGGAAGAAGGTGCCCGCGTGCAACGTGCAGTGGGTCGCGTAGTGCTTCAGGATGGCAGCGCGCTCGGAACCGGTAGCTTGGTTGCTGGCTCGCTTCTCCTTACCAACAATCATGTCCTTCCCACTGCGGCGTTTGCACGCACCACGCGAGTCGAGTTCAACCACCAAACGGACTTGCGGGGCATCCAGTTGGCCTCGGACGTGTACACGTTCGATCCGAGCAGCCTGTTTATCACCAGCACCAGGTTAGACTACTCGCTGGTTCGGGTTCGCTGCAAGAGGATGACGTTGGTCGAAGCGAACGAGCTTGAGTACATTCCGAATCCCGATGACCCACGGCCTCCGATGCCGGGACGTCCGCTCGATCCAGGAGTTCCGCTCCTATTACCGCGCCGCACGCTGCCAGCAATCGACTTTCCATTGGTATGTGCTGGGAGCCGGTGGGGATCGTTGCGGCTGCCCTCCGGGATGAGGACTTACGCCTCGGATCAGCTAGTGAACATCATCCAACATCCGGCAGGACGTCCGAAGGAAGTCGCACTTCAAGACAACCGGATCGTCAAGGTCTTCGCTGAGGTGATCCGGTACGAAACGGACACTGAGCCTGGTTCATCTGGTTCACCGGTGTTCGATAATGGTTGGAAGATTATCGCTCTGCACCACTCGGGCGGTGATCGAGCACCGAGTGATCCGTCCGGCAATACCTGGCTCAACAATGAAGGTATTCGGATCGATGCCATCGTGAAAGACCTCCTCTCTCAGCTTGCGCAGCTACCAGGTGGAGACAAGGTCCGTAATGAGCTTGGTATCTAAGTTGCTACGCTCTCGTATTGGGTCTGTGCGCAAGTATAGCCATCCAGCACTTTGCATGCAGACCCAGAGGCTTGGCTGAAATCGAAAACACGCAGAATACGGAGTAGGATCATGTCAAACGTAAAACGATGTCCGCAGTGTAACTTGATAAACGTCACGACCGCGATTGTCTGCGACTGCGGCTACGATTTCCAGTCCAAAACATGCGGCCAGAGCCTGCACCACTCTACTCCTCAGCACGCCTTCGGCGCGCCGAGTACACTCACGGACGTCGTCGAGCCGGTTCTCTCCTCCGTGCTCAGCATTTTGTGGGTAATCATTTGGGTGGGGGGCATCGCTTCCTTTTCAACTCGGCTGGTATGTAACCAGTTCGGGGGCTGTCTCGATCAGCAAGAAACAGTCAGCCACTTGTTCTCTGCCGCGCTACACAGTTTCTCTCAAGGAACAGCTCTGTATTTTCCACTGTTGCCATTTCTCTTCTTCTCTTTCTGTTTGACGGTTTCCTATTCTCGTGCGCGCTAAGCAGGCGGTTTCAAGCCAGCTAGACCATGCGCTGCTGATGAATGCGAACATCGATCCGGAGCAAGGCGCTCAGCGCAAGTTCGGCCTGATGTTTGTTGCTACATAAATGTTGAACCGTGAAAGTTCTCGGTTGATCTGAGCGCGAAAAAAGTGAGATGAAGCCATGTTGGAAAAACGTCATATCGCACAGGAAACCTGCTCCACCAAACCATGCACCAATCGACCGATGATGGTCCGGGCGTCGCTCGCGCTCTCTATCCTAACGGCTGTTGCCAGCTCTCCGGCGAGCGCATCGCAGGTGTCGGAGCAGCCGCTGCCAGAGCTCATTCGGGACTCAGGTGCGGTGGTCGTAGGCAGGGTTGTGCAGTCCCACGCACGATACGGTGACGCATCCCACCGCTTCATCGTGACGGATTACACGGTACAGATCGAGGACGTTCTCGACTCATTCCGGACCATTCAGCCTCACTCGACGCGGACCGTTACCTAGTGGGGCGGCACACTAGACAATCAGACCCAGCAGATTGCAGGGCTCTCCTATCCGAAAGCAGAGGGACGGTATGTCTTCCTACTGCGACCACCAGAGTCATCCCAAGTGGTTGGGGTTCCGGTGGCGGGCGGAGGTCAGGGTCTGCTGTCCGTAAAACAAGACCCGCAGAGTGGCTCGTTGCGACTCTACAGAACGGAAGGTGAACCAGTCCAAATGACGGCACTCTCGGGCGAAGGCGCGCAAGCCAGCCTCTCTTCAAACGCTGAGCCATTGACACTAACGGGATTCATGCAGCATGTGCGCGCTCACATCCAAGAGTATCACCAGCTTCCACGGAGCGTGCAGTCGGGTCAGCAGAGTGCACACAGGGTGCCGCTTACCTTTCGTCAAGACACACTGGAGTCTCCGAGCCTTTCACGGCGAGTCTCAGTGCTTGAGCCGCTGCATTGTCAGGCCAAACATCCCGAGGAACCGGGGTTGATGGCATCCTCCGTTACCCAGCACGTGTCGGGTTCACCGCGCTTGCTGGCGACCAGGGCCCGTGAGTCCGGCGCACTGGGAATCGAGTTCTTCAAGCCGATTGGTGTCGCCAAGGCACCTATCGTGGTGAGTCAGCTTCCACCAGGGAGCCTCGCGCCAGAGGATCAGTATGCGATGAGCTTCTGGAACACCTATACCGCCAAGCTGTTCAAGGTCTATGCCACGCCACCAACTACCTGGGCATAGAACAACGGAGTGTTTGAAAGCGCTGGGTTTGTCAACGACACCACCATGACCGCACAGTTTGGAACCACATGGGCGGCGATCGGCGGTATCGCTGTGACTTTCTTGCGGAAGGACGGTTCCGGCGTCATCACTGAAGCGGATATCGCGATCAATCCCTCGGTGTCGTGGACCCTCGATGATGAGTCGCTCTCCAATGGCAGCAGCAGCCAGGCGCTTCGACTGTCGCTGACCCACGAACTGGGTCACATGCTCGGACTGGATCACCAGTTTGATTACTTGGCGATCATGAACTATTCGCCCAACCGCTTCCGTGGCAACGTCCTACTGTACATGGACGACCTTGCGGGGGCCTGGGCTCTGTGTCCAAGCTTGGCTGTCGATAGCACAGACCTGGGAGTCTATCTGTTCCGTTCCATTGGAACCCAGAAATGGTAGGAGGCAACCATGCCATCGAGTGTACGAATCGGAAGCCGGCTGACCGTCAATGACTACCATGTCGAAAACGTCGGTACTCGTTCCGTTGCAGCCCCTCGCATTGAGTGGTATCTGACCACACAGCGAAACTTCCGCAGTACCTATCACTATCTCGGCGCAAGCACGTGCTCACGGCTGGATCCGTTTCACTTCTTCACTCCATCGGCGATGAGCGTGAGCTTCACCATTCCGTCCGCGGTTCCGCCAGGAAACTACTATCTGGCCGCGTTCATCCGTGATGATGGCGGAGCACGAACTGCCGCCTTCCAGACCGATAACAACCGCGCCTTCAGCCATCGCCTGATCAGCGTCACGCGCTAATGACTCGCCCCCCAATCCGCTCTCATAGAGCGGATGACAGTGCGGATGCTGCCCCACAAGGACTCCGTCCGCAGAGTGCTAGACCGATGCTCTCGCTCGAAGGCGAAACCAAGGCCCCCTATCAAACGGAAGAGCAAGCACTACGGTGAGTAGTGCAGCACGGTTCCGCCCTCGCCCACAGCATAGAGGTTGTTGGGGCTGGTTCCGAAGATGGCGCGGAGGGTCGTGGTGACTCCCGATGTCATGGGCTTCCACATGCTGCCATCCCACTGCAAGATCATTCCGCGATCACCCACCGCGATGGTGAAAGTGTCGCCGCTCGACCACATGGCGCGGATAGCATTGGTTCCGGCACCTGCATCGACGATGCTCCAACTGTTGTCTTGGTTGATACCAGAGACACTTCTCCGGACCATCGCACCGTTGTCTCCCGCTGCATAATGATACGCTGCCGTTCCGCACAGCATCGAATGGATGTTACCCATGATGTAGACGCCAGAGGACATCTGCACGGTGGTCTTTGCTGCACCATCCCACGCGGTCGCAAATCCTCGCGCGCCTATTGGTATTCCCCCAACCAACAGGTCGTAGGTGGACTCTCCAGGAAGCTGACAGATGCTAAGAAGATTGGCGGTTCCTGCCGCTAGATTGCCGGTGACCAGAGATCCTCCGCTCGGCAGAATCAGTGAAGTACCACCATCTCCAACGAAAAAAGTGTTCGGAGAGGAGTTGTTGCCCATCGCGATGGCGCGAAGGTCTGCCGTCGATGAATTGCTCACCTGCGTGAATCCGCCACTGCTCCACTTGAGGATCGTTCCGCCATCACCCGCAACGTAGATCACGGCTCCTGAGGGCTTTCCCACCACTGCGCGGAGCGTCTTGGTGGCTACCACAGGTGGGAGCTGTACGGTCTTCCACGTCGCGCCATCCCACACAAACGCAGCGCCAGACTCGCCAACTGCCATCAAGTTGCTTGGGGCCGTACCGCCGACTCCGAGTAGGTTGGCCGTGACCCCGGACGCAGGCATAGTCTCTTTGCACCAGCCTCGACAAGTCGAGACGGCAGCCTGCACCACGGTATCCTGACTGACGGTCACCATGCACGATGCCGCTCCTGTGCAGCCGCCGCCCGACCAACCGGTGAACGAACCCGCCATCGGGTTCGCGGTGAGGGTGAACTGCTAGTAGTACTGCGTCATCCACCCGCAGAGCTTGCTAGAGGTGGGTGAGCGGAGTGATGGGGAGTGCGGTTGGGTCTGCTTGGAAGGGGTCCGATCCACTCGAGGAGCCAGGGGGTTACA
>Ga0075163_10005839_pt1 | contig 16341 bp, 11 predicted proteins | sample JI1023141ADNA_FD_71478 | JGI IMG/M metagenome (GOLD analysis project Ga0075163, IMG submission 71478) | Wastewater effluent complex algal communities from Wisconsin, to seasonally profile nutrient transformation and Carbon sequestration -... | ecosystem: Engineered > WWTP > Effluent > Algae...
GCCGCGGTCCGCGCCGGGGCGCAGGTGTCGGTCACCGTGCGTCTGGACCCCAAGGTCAAGGCCGCGATCACCACCATCGGTGAGCACGCGTGGACGCCCATCGAGTACACCGACGCCATCTTCGACGAGGTCAGCGGCACGTGGGTATCGAGGGCCGAGGTCGCCGAGGTGCCCTTCACCGCGTTCTCCTCCAAGAAGGCCACCGACCAGGTTCCCGGGCGCCTGGTGGTGCGACGCATCCCCGACGTCAACGCTGACAAGAAGAAGGCAACCGGGCAGGGCACCCTGTTCGACACCTGGCGCTTCCACGCCTTCTTCACCACCACCGACCCCGCCGACCTGGACACCGTGGCCGCGGACAAGACCCACCGCGGGCACGCGATCATCGAGCAGGTCCACGCCGACCTCAAGAGCTCCGCCCTGGCGCACCTGCCCTCCGGGAAGTTCACCGCCAACGCCGCCTGGCTGGTCCTGGCCATCATGGCGTTCAACCTCACCCGCACCGCGGCCACCATCGCCGGCGCCGACCTCGCAAGGGCCACTACCGCCACGATCCGCAGGAAGCTGATCACCGTCCCCGCGCGGGTGGCGTCCTCAGCCCGACGGGTCACCCTGCACCTACCGACCGCCTGGCCCTGGGAAACGGCGTGGAGCCGCCTGTTCAACCACGGCTGCGGTCCACCAGCATTGGTCTCTCCCTGACCACCCAGCCCACACAGGCGCAACCGGACAACCGACGTGGAACACCCCGACAGAGAGGTCAGGGCAGCAGCCCTGCCCTCAAGCCGCTACTGCGGACCCCGACGAAATCAGCTCACCCCACCCACGCCATCGGTGGATCGAGGTTTAGACATGCGAGGGGCGCTTTCTCCGTCGGGTGTGTCCGCGCTGTTCACGGGCTGGTTACGCTGGGAAGGTGGTTGACGAGGCGATCGAACGCGGGCGACGAGTAACGTTGGCTGACGTCGCTGCGCGGGCCGGAGTCTCGGAGGCCACGGCGTCGAGGTCCCTTCGGGATGTGGCGGTGGTTTCGCGCGAGACGCGGGAGAAGGTGCTCGACGCGGCACGGGACCTGTCCTACGTCACAGCACTGGACGCCCTGCGCGCGCAAGCCGCGCCACGCCGCACCGTCGCAGTGATCGTTCCGTTCATCACACGCTGGTACTTCGGCGCCGTGGCGTCTGCGGCCGTCGACAACCTCCGCGACCACGGCTACGACGTGCTCCTCTACCACCTGGGCAGCGTCGAGGTGAGAGACGCGTTCTTCGAGCGCATGCCCTTGGCCGGACGCGTGGACGGGATCCTCTCGCTGTCCATGCCTCTCACCGAGCAGCACACACTGTCGTTACGTTCCCTCGACATGCCCCTGGTCAGTGTCGGATCCATCATCCCGGGTGCACCCGCCGTCGGCATCGACGACGTCGCCGCTGCCCGCAGTGCCGTCAACCACCTCGTCAACCTGCGACACCAGCGCATCGGACTGATTGCCGGGTCCCCCGACGACGAGCGATTCGAGTTCGCGTCCTCGGCGAGCCGACGGCTCGGCTACCGGCAGGCCCTCGAGACCGCCGGCATCGCCTTCGATCCCGACCTGGTCGCATCCGGCACCTTTGGCGCTGCCGGTGGGGCCAGCGCGATGACCGAACTACTGAGTCGACAAGCCATGCCAACCGCTGTCCTCGTGGAGTACGAGGAGTTGGCCTACGGCGCCCTGTGGGCCATCCAGCGAGCGGGACTGCGCGTTCCTCACGACGTCTCCGTCGTCAGCATCGATGACCAAGAGATGGCACAGTTCCATGACCTCACAACCGTGGCGCAAGACCCTCAAGAACAGGGCCGCATCGCCGCGCGGATGCTCCTTCAACGCCTGGGGGCAGACAAAGGAACACCGCCGTTGGAGCTGGTGGTCGTCCCCACCAGGCTCGTCCTTCGAGGCTCCACAGGACCCGTGTCACCCCACAGCTGAACCGATCTGCAACGCTCCGGGTTCCGCTGAAAGGCAGGCAGTCTTCCTTGATGGTCGTCCACAAGGGCTGTGAATCGCTCCGGCTCCTGTGGAGACTCGGCTGCTTTGAGCCGGACCACGCCGGCACTGCGGAAGATGTCAAGCAGTCTGAGACACGTCTCGTCACGCGGTCTGTATGAGGGCCTCCGGTGAGGGTTGGTTGATCCAGGCGGCTTTGGGCAGTTTCGGTGCCTCGGGTCGGCGGTTGGCGAACCGGTGTGGGTGGGCAGCGTGCGCGGCGTCGAGGGTGTGCTGTCGTTGGGCGCGGACCTCGGTCGCGGTGCCGTGGTGGACCGATGCTGGGGTGTGCAGCCCGATCCCGGAGTGGCGGTGCTCGTGGTTGTAGTAGCTGAAGAATCGCTCGCAGAACGCGCGGGCGTCGGCCAGGGACCCGAAGTTCTGCGGGAAGACGGGTGCGTACTTCAACGTCTTGAACGCGGCCTCGCTGTAGGGGTTGTCGTTGGACACCCTGGGTCGGGAATGACTGCGGTCTACGCCGAGGTCGAGCAGCAGTTGGGCCACGGGTTTCGAGGTCATCGAGGTGCCCCGGTCGGCGTGGACGGCGTCGGGGATGCCGTGGACGCCCATCGCCTCCTCCAGCATCGTTTTCGCGATGTCGGAGTCCTCGGTCGTCTGGACGGTCCACGCCACGACGTAGCGGGAGAAGATGTCGAGCACGACGTAGAGCTGGAACCAGATCCCGCGTCCGGGGCCGCGGATCTTGGTGATGTCCCACGACCAGATCTGGCCTGGTCCGGTGGCCAGCAGTTCGGGCTTCTTGCGCGCCGGATGCGTCGCCTGGCGGCGGCGCTCACCGGCAGCACCGTGGGCACGCAGGAGCCGATGCATGGTCGACATCGAGCACGGGTAGGTGCCCTCGTCGAGCAGCGTGGCCCAGGTCTGGGTCACCGACTTGTCGCAGAACCGCTCACTGGTCAGCGCCTCAAGGACCTGCGCCTGCTCGGCCTCGGTCAGGGCGTTGGGCGGGCTCGGCCGCTTGGGCGGCGGCCCGTAGAGCCGCGGCTGCTTGGCGCGGTAGTGGCTGCCCCGAGGGCGTCCGGTCAGCTCGCACGCCCGCTTGACCGTGACATGCTCTGCGAGCTCGTCGACAGCAGGATTGATCACCGCAGTGGCGGCTTCGGCGTGCCCGTGCTCTCGGAGAGCATCTCCAAGAGCGCGTGTGCTTTTCCCACGATGTCCAACGCCGCCTTCGTGCGAGCGAGCTCGGCCTCAGCGTGCTCCGCACGCGCACGGAGCACCGCGATCTCACGATCCCGGCGGTCACGGCCCTTGCCCGCCTTCGGCCCGAGCGCCGACACGGCGCCGGCCGCAGCGGCCTTACGCCACTCGGTGATGTGGGAAGAGTAGAGATGCTCGCGGCGCAAGATCGTGCCCCGCTCGCCGTGGTCGGCTGCGTCGTACTCGGCCACGATCTGGGCCTTGTACTCAGCGGTGAAGGTGCGTCGCTTGGGTCGATCGGCTCGTGGGCTCACCGCCCCATCATCGAGGGCGGCATCAGCCAGAGTCATGGTCATCAGGTGTCTCACTTCTCGCCCCGTGCAGAGGGATCGAACTCAGTACCGGTGTCTCACCTAAGCCTGACGCACAGGGCGAGGCCGCAAACGATTACTTAGGCGCAGCGTTGAGACGTTGCCAGAGTCTGTCCAAGTCCATCCTGCTTGACCTTGTGCCAGACGTGTCGGACTATCCGGAGCACTGGACCAGAGCGACAGTGGCCTCCGCTGGCACGGTCGGGCTTGGGCGTCAGAGGCACCCTGACTGGCACCGAGGGGCGAACATGAGGCCCTACCTACGCGTGGCTAACGTCTTCGAAGACCACATAGACACGACCGACGTCAAGGAGATGCACTGGGCGGACGGGACGTTCGAGCGGTTCCGTCTCCACCGCGGAGACATCCTCCTCAACGAGGGTCAGACCCCAGATCTCCTCGGACGTCCAGCGATGTACCGCGGGGAGCCAGCGGAGGTCGCGTTCACCAACTCTCTTATCAGGTTCAAGGCGGGCACGGGCGTTCTACCCGAATTCGCCCTCCTCGTCTTCCGCCGTCACATGCATGCGGGTCGCTTCAAGCAGGAGTCACGGATTACCACCAACATCGCCCACCTCTCCGCTGCCCGGCTTAAGCCCATCGAGTTTCCGATCCCGCCCGTGGCCGAGCAGCAACGACTTGTCGAGATAGCAGGTCTGAGGTTGGAGGCGGTGCGGCGTGTTGAGGTCGAGACCAGGGCACAGCAGTTCCGTTCCCGCGGCATAAGCCGAGGCCTACTTGCAGCGGCCTTCTCCGGGAAGCTGACCGCCATGCGCACTGACACCGAAATCATCGAGGAGAATGCTCAGTGACGATCCCTGACTTCCAAACCCTGATGCGGCCCGTGCTGGACTACTTGGCTGACGGTTCGGTTCACCGGAGCCGTGACGTCAAGGACGCCATGGCCGACAAGTTCGGGCTCACCGATGCCGAGCGAGCCGAAATGCTGCCAAGTGGCCGACAGCGAACGATCGACAACCGGGTGGGCTGGTCTCTGACCTACTTGACCCAAGCGGGCCTGGCGGCGCGACCCAGTCGGGGGCATGTGGCCATCACGGACGAAGGACGGGCTGCTCTCGCTGCGAACCCCGAGCGGGTCGACATGAAGACGTTAGAGGAGTTTCCTGCCTATCTGGAGTTCCGCGACCGGACCCGGGAAAAGACCGCCTCGAAGGCGACGGAGGACGTCACCCACGTCCCAGCGGCAACGCCCACGGACATGGTGGAGCGGGCGGTAGCCACCAACCGGGCAGCAGTGGAAGGGGAGGTCCTCCGAGCGGCGCTTGCATTGTCGCCCACCGGATTCGAGGAGCTGGTGGTGCGGCTCCTGGCCGCCATGGGTTACGGGCATGCAGGGTCCGTCGAGCGCACCAGCGCCACCGGGGACGCCGGGGTTGACGGGATCATCAGCCAGGACCCACTCGGGCTGGACCGGATCTACGTGCAGGCGAAGCGGTACGCGGTGGACCAGGCCATCGATCGACCGAAGATCCACACCTTCGCCGGGGCACTGCTCGGCAAGCAAGGGGATCGAGGGGTGTTCATCACGACATCGAAGTTCACAGCCGGTGCACGGCAGGAGGCGGAGAAGATCAACGCTCGGATCGAGCTGATCGACGGCATCCGTCTCGCAGAGCTGCTGGTGCAGTACGGGGTCGGCGTGCAGACCGAACAGGTCGCCACCTTGGTCAGGCTGGACGAAGACTTCTTCGAGGGACTGTGACTTCCTTCCTGAAGCCTATGACCAGCGACTTCCACCTGAGAGAGAACCCGTGAGCGACGCCAGACGACTCGTCGACAAACTGTGGTCTTACTGCGACGTCCTACGGGACGACGGCGTAGGGGTCTTGGAGTACACCGAACAACTGACCTACCTGCTCTTCCTCAAGATGGCCGATGAGCGAGCTAGGCGACCTGAGGGCTTCGGGCGTGAGGTGATCGTCCCGGAGAAGTACTCCTGGCAGCGGCTGCTCGACGCCACGGGGGTCGACCTCGAGGTGGTCTACACCCAGATCTTGCTGGGGCTGGCGAGGGAGCCGGGGGTCATCGGGACGATCTTCCGCAAGGCGCAGAACCGCATTCAGGACCCGGCCAAGCTCGGCCGCTTGATCGTGGACCTGATCGACAAGGAGAAGTGGTCGGAGTCGGGGACTGACATCAAGGGCGACGCCTACGAGGAGCTGCTGTCCAAGGGTGCCTCGGACAAGGGATCCGGGGCAGGCCAGTACTTCACTCCAAGGGCCTTGATCCACGCGATCGTGGATGTCACCAGGCCCACGGTGGCCGACACGGTCGTGGACCCCGCCTGCGGGACCGGCGGGTTCCTCCTGGTCGCCCACGAGTACGCAGCCGCCACCGCGTCCTCGATGACCCCCACCGAGCGTGACCACCTGCGCGATGACTTCGTAACGGGGTACGAGCTGGTCGACGGGACAGCACGTTTGGCCGCGATGAACCTGCTCCTGCACGGGATCGGCACACCGAACGGGGAGTCTCAGATCGAGGTCAAGGACTCCCTCATCGCAGACCCCGGCCAGCGATGGTCCGTGGTCCTGTCCAACCCGCCCTTCGGGCGGAAGTCCTCGCTGACGATGGTCGGTGCTGACGGTCGTGAGGTTCGCGAGGACCTGGAGATCGAGCGGCAGGACTTCGTCTCGACCACGAGCAACAAGCAGCTCAACTTCGTGCAGCACATCATGACCATCCTGGACACGAACGGGCGTGCCGCAGTGGTGCTCCCGGACAACGTGCTCTTCGAAGGTGGTGCCGGGGAGGTCATCCGCCGGAAGTTGCTGACCGACTACGACCTGCACACCATGGTTCGGCTGCCGACTGGGATCTTCTACGCCCAGGGCGTGAAGGCGAACCTGCTGTTCTTCGACAAGAAGGTGGCCCGCCCCGGCCAGCCGTGGACGGATAAGCTGTGGGTGTACGACCTGAGGACGAACAAGCACTTCACCCTCAAGCAGAACCCGCTTCGGCGAGCCGACCTCGACGACTTCGTCAGGGCCTACAAGCCCGGCGAACCCTGCAGTGAGAGAGCAGAGTCGGAGCGTTGGAAGGCGTTCACCTACGACGAGATCATTGCCCGAGACAAGGCCAACCTCGACATCACCTGGCTCAAGGACGACTCTCTCGAGGACTTGGACAACCTCCCCTCGCCGGATGTCATCGCTCGCGAGATCGTTGAGGACCTGACCGCGGCCCTGGCGGAGTTCGAAGCGGTCGCTGCCGCCCTTGAGGCTCAGCTCGCCAAGTGACTATCTGGCTGTCCCGATCGCGACTGTGCGCTAGGGAAAGCGATGGCGGTAACTTCTCACAGCTGCCACCACCGGCGCTGCTTCTCTGGTGCGGGTTCAGGCTGGTCCTCTACCGCGGGCCGGTGCTTCAGGACATGCGCCGCCGCGAACTCCGCGAACTCCGCAGCTGAGCCCGGAAGCCCGGAGTCGCTGTTCGCAAGGAACACGCTCCCGTCCCACAGCAGGTACAAATCGGCAGAGTCGTGGTGCCCCATCTCCACATGGGCGAGCTGCACCTGTTGGGTCAGCGCCGGGTGCATATCGCCCTGCAGTTCAGCAGCGGCCTGATCTCCCGTCCCTGTGACGTAGACCCGACCGTCGGGGCCGGTCCCGATGTGCGAAGGCGTCCCCGGAACGCGCTCGAACAGGTCGCGCACGACCTGCTGGTACCCCTCATCCCGAGGCAGCGGGACGGCTTCGGCCTGGACACCCCGGTCTGTCTTCCAGCGTTGAAGGGCCGCCTGGCGTGCCCGCTCGTCTTCAAGCTTCCGTTCCGCGTCGGCTAGCAGTCCCATATTGGGAGTGTGCCATCAGTCAATGCGTCAACGAATGCGACATCCCAAGCGGGATCTCCAAGCGTCCGTCAGATGCTCCCCGCCAAGCCCATGGATGTTGGTAGCTGGAGCTTGACACCGGTAGGGGCCACTTCGGGTCTGTCGGGGGACGCATCCTGGTCCGTTAGATCCCGGTGAGATCGACCTCATCCGTGCTGGTCAGGAGGCCCGCATCGGATACCGGATCTGATGCCGGCGGTCGCTGAGGGCTCGGCGGCGCAATGGGTGATAGGCGCGGGGGTGATGGGTGAATGGGAGGAGTTTCGGTGCCGCGGCGTTCGCGTCTAGCGCCGAGGCCTCCCCTGGCTCAAGCGACGGCTGACCGCAGGCGCACGTGAGTGATGGCCGCGAGTTGCAGGAGCGGGTTCGGTCCGAGCCGCATCGGCTTTGAGCACGGCCGGATCGGGCAACTTTGAGGCGAGCCGGTAGCGGAGGTCCTGGGCGGGCATCGGCCCGAGGGGCGAGTCGCCTACCAAGCGTCGGGTGAGATTTGGGACGTCGTGACCGGCGTCGGCAGCGTTCTGGAGGATCTCGGCGAGAGCCGGCCAGTCGCTCTCAGTGGTGAGGCGTGGGTCGATCCGATCGGCGAGGGCGCGCCAGCGTTGGCTGGGGTCACACTGCGCCTCGATCCGGGCCCGGACGGCGGCGATGTCGCCGAGTTGGCCGGTCGCTGCATGGGCGGGGTCGCGGTTCCAAGCCTGCACCGAGGCACGGAAGTGCTTTGCGGCGGTCTCGATGTCGATGCCGGCGTGGTTGGCTGCCTCGGTCGTGCTGGTCGCCCAGGTCGAGGGTGGTCGGGCGGCGATGACTCGGGTGGCCGCCTCGAAGGCCGCGCGGGCGGGGAGGTTGGTGAGTCGTTCGTTAATCATGACCTGTCCGAGGGCCCCAGCGTTCTCAAGGAGGCTGACGAGTGCGGACGCGCCATGGGTGTGCAGGATGGATGCGGGGTCGGTCCCGTCTGCCAGGGCGATGGTCAGCGGGTCGGTTGAGTGTTGGGTGAGGAGCCAGAAGGCGCGTTCGGCCGCGAGGCGGCCGGGCAGGTCGGCGTCGGTGGCGACAATGGGTCGGGTGCTCAGCGTGGCGAGCTGGCGGGCCTGCTCGTCGGTGAGCGCGGTTCCGAGGGGCGCGACGCCGACGTATCGGCCGTGACTGGCGAGGGTGACTGCGACGGCGTCGAAGGGTCCTTCGACCAACACGGGGACTGCGCCGTCGTCGAGGAGCCCGGGGATGGCCCCATACAGCTGGGTGCCCTTGTGGAACAGGACGGTGTCGGCGGTGTTGAGGTACTTCGGTCCGCGCCGGTCGTCGTCGGTGAGGTCGGGGTGGCGGCGGGCGACGAACCCGAGGATCTGGTGGTCGTGGGTGATGGGGAGGATGACGCGGCCGCGGAAGCGGTCGATGAGGCCCCCGGTGCTGGCGAGGGTGGCGAGACCGGTCTCGAGGAGCTCGTCGTCGGTGACGCCGCGCCCGCCCAGGTGGTCGACGAGAGCGGTCCACCCATCCGGTGCGTAGCCGGCGCTGACGTGAGGACTGGTCCGCCAGCCGGCCAGTCGGTCGTCTAGGTAGGCGCCGGCCCAGCCGGTGTCGACACGGGCGGCGTAGAAGTCCATGGCCATGGCGTTGATATGGGCCAGGCGTGTCTGGTCGGCGACGGCGTGGTCCCACGCCGCAGCGCGGTCGAGCATCCGCTGGATCTGTGAGTCGGTGGGTTCCAGCACGCCCATGCTCTGCCGGTAGAGGGCGGCGGCGGCAAGGTCGATGGCCACCTCGTCCGCGACGGTGTCCCGATCCGGGCGTGCTCCTGCCCTTTCGCTGCCGGGGTCGAATTCGGCCCATTGGTCCGGTGCGGGGGCCTCGACCAGCGGGCAGTTCTGGTCGGTGGGCCACCACGGCTCGGCGTCCGCGGGCATCTCAGCATCGACGTAGTAGGGGGGTGCGGGGTGGTTCTCGCTCTCGTCGAGCGGAGAGGGCGCGGTGGCCAGGACCGATAGGCGCCACACCATGGCCTGGCATTCGTCGACGTCGACGGCCGGGTCGAAGGCGCCGGCCATGACGACGACGTCGACGAGTGCCAGGCCTCGGGCAAGGGCATGCTCGATGACGGTGACCAGCGACGGCCACCACGGGCTGTCCTGCAGTTGTGCGGCACGTTCCGGCCCGAGTGCCGTGTTGAGCTCGCTTGTCCAGGTTGGGGTGAGGTCGTGCTGGTCGTCGACCTTGTTGGCGACGGCAGGGGAGAAGTGGCGGCTGATCCGCCACCACAGCGCGGCGGCTGCGTGGTCGTCGGGCAGAACACTCTCCGCGACCGCTGCTCGCAGGAGGTGGTGGGCGTTCAGGCCTGCGCGGGAGACTGCGGCGAGCCGCTCGGCCAGCACCGGGGTGAATGCGTCGCGGCGGACGGTCGGAGCGATCGTCTCGAGCAGCGGCCCCCATTCGGCCAGCGCGGGGGAGCGGCCTTCCGTGACGCGGGCGTCGAGGTGGCGCTGCCAGTGCGCGGGAGTCTTGGCCAGCTGCTTGGGGCCGGTGGGCCGTTGGTCGGTTTCGGGGACGCCGGTCGCGGCGCGCCACACGGTGACGTCGGCCAGAATGTCGACGTCGGGGCGGGCGCGTCCCTGACATGCCCACGCGGGGGTTGGTGCGGTGTGGGAGCGGTCGTGGACCTGGGTGGCGAGGTCGGTGACCAGGCGCGCCCGGGCGGTCAGGTATGCGCCCCACGTCTCATGGGTGCGCAGGGCGCTGGGGATGCCGGGCAGCCAGGGCAGCGGTCCGGGGCCGGCGTCGCGTAGGCCTGTGTCGTCCAGGCGCCAGTCCAGGACGGCGGCGCGGTCGCCGGCGGTGTCGAGCTCGCGGGATGCCGCGGCGGTCTGGAGGTGAGTGAGGGGGTCGCCACCGCTCGCTGCGAGCAGGATGAGGTGGGCGCGCAAAGTGGGCCACGCCGGGTCGTCGGTGATGCCGTCGACGACCCGGTCGGCTCCGGCGTCGAGGCGGGCGATCGTGGCTCGTCCGAGGTGGTGTTCGGCCGCGACGTGGACCGCGTCGACGTACCGGGCCGCGGCGTCGGTCAGGCGGTTGGCGGGGTCAGCCTGCTCAGCGAGCATCGTGGAGGCGGAGACGGGGGAGTCGTCGCGGGCGAGGATCCCCTGCAGCAGGTCGGTGGCGGTGGACGGGTGCAGGTTCTCGGGGCGGATGACGCTGTGCGGGTCGCCGTCGCCGACGACCTGCAGGTACAGGTGGTTGGCGTGTCGGCCGCGGGTGAGCATCGTGTACAGCTGCTGGCGGGACTCGGTACCGGTGGCGACCCCGTGCATGGTGTCTGCGGAGACGCCTTGTGCGCCGTGGACGGTGGTGGCGTAGCCGAGCTCGGTGGACGCGGTCACGTACGTGCGCGGCAGGGTGATGACCCGTCCGTGTCGGGCGTGGCGCACCCGCAGGGAACCGTCGTTGCGCACCGCGACGACGGTCCACCTGTCACCGTTCTTGACCCAGTCGGTGGCGTTGATCCGGTATCGGCGGTCGTTGGTGCGGGTGATGACCTGCTCCCCGACGTAGGCGGTGTTCCCGTCCGCCAGCCGCGCCCCGGCATGCGGTGTGGTCCCAGCGAGGCGGTGGGCTTGGGCGCGCTGGTTCAGCTGCGAGGTGAGGTCACGGGTAGGGGCGAGCATGATGCAGTCCTGCCCCTCGGCGCGGTCTCGGGCCCAGGCCGTGAACACGTCGTCGGTGACCACGCCGAGGTCCCCGACATGGACCCGCCCACGGTCCAGGTAGAACCCCAGCGCTGCCGGTTGTCCGTCGCGCAGCGCCAGGGACGCGGCGCCTTCGGCGGGGTCGACGAACCGCATCAGCTCGGTGAGGTGCAGTGCCCCGTGGGTTGCGGCGATGTCCCGCAGGACGCCGCCGGCGCCGATCGCGGCGAGCTGCTGGTCGTCCCCGATGAGGCGCACGGACCCGCCGCGGGCAATGACGAAGTCGACGGTGGCGGCCAGGGACAGGGTGTCGGCCATGCCCGCCTCGTCGACGACAACCAGTGTTGCGGGCCCGATGTTCTGGGCCCAGTCGGGCAGGTCGTTGCGGGCGATGGACCAAGTCAGTTTGGCCAGGGTGTCGGTGCTGGCGCCGAGCTGCTCACGCAGGACCGCGGCCGCCGTGGCGGACGGGGCGAGGCCGATGACGGTGCCGCCGTCGGAGTCCCAGGCGGCGGCCAGTGCGCGCATGGCGGTGGTCTTCCCGGTCCCGGCGGGCGCGATGGCGAGCTGCAGCCGGGCCCCGGAGGTCGCCATCCCGGTCACCAGGGCGGCCTGTCCGGCGTTGAGGGTGACCCCGTTCGCGGCCTGCTCCAGCAGCGCGATCCCGACCGCGCGCTGGCTGGCGCGGCGCCCGTTTCCGCGTCCGGCCATGGCGACCAGGCGCCGCTCGGCGGCGAGGATCCCCTCGGAGGTGAACAGGGTCGACCCGGCCACCTCGTACATGCTGGACCCGTCGGCCCGGCGCAGTTGCTCGGGTTCGGCGACGTCGTCCAAGGGCTGGGTGATCCGCACCGACCTGGCGTGAAGGACCCGCTCGACGAGCCGGTCCACGACCGCTTCCACCTGGTGCGGTGCCAGCTCGGCGGCGCGAACCCGGCGTTGCGCCTCGGCGCGCACATGCCACACCTGCCACGTAGAGCGGGACTCCTGCAGAGTGCCGACGATGGTCTTGGCGGTGGCCTGAACCCACGCCGAATCCACTTGCTCGGTATCGGCTGGGCTGACGTTGGGGGACAGGGCCGCGGTGACCATCGCGGTCACCGCCGCGGGGCCGCCGAGGACCTGGTCGGCTTCTTGTGCCCAGGTGGTGCGCTGTTCGGTCAGGGTGCGCGGTTCGTGCTTGGCGTCGCGGGTCTCCAGGGTGGCCTGCTGGGCCAGGTGAATGGACTCGACCACCGTTGGGGGGCGCCCGTGGTCGGCCTGGAACGCGGTGGCGAGCTCGCTGCGGCGGGCCTCGATGGAGACCCGGCGGGTGGACCATCGCTGGTTCAGGCGCGGGTCGACACCCACGACTTCGCGGATCGGCCGCTTGCCCGCATCGGTGCCTGCCCGCTCGGTGAAGACGAGCCCGAGCCGGGCCTTGAGGTGCTTCTCGATGGCGGTGTTGTACGTCTCTGACGCGGTGACGTGGGCCTTGAACAGCACCCGCCCGTCGATGGCCAGCCACTTCCCCGACGCTGTTTGCACCTTGTTTGCGACGGCCACGTGGGTGTGCAGGTCGGGGTCCCCGGCGCGGGAGTCGCGGTGGGTGAACGCGGTTGCGACCAGCCCGGTGACGTCGACCTGCCGCACCCCGCGGGCACCTTCGCGGCTGTACAGGGCGTGCTTCTCCAGGAACGCCAGAGCGTCGTTGACAGCGTCGTGGTGGGCCAGCTCGATCTGGGCGGCGACGCAGACGGGGGCGACCGCCCACAGGGCGCTGATGCTCTTGACGGGGGAGAACGTCAGGTCATACCCGGCCACCGCGGTCGTCTTCTGGCGGGAGTGCTTGGCGATGGTCGCCGCGACCTCACGGGCGTCGGTTGGGGGGCGGCCGTGCTCGGCGGTGAAGAACTCCACCGCGACCTGGGTGCGGACACTGGCCCGTTCGTCCACGGTCAGCGGGTAGCCGCGGGGGTGTCCCTGGGCCACGGCGAGGTCCTCCACGCGCTGGGCGACCTCGAGCGGGAAGTCGCTGACGTCGCCGGCGTGGACCCGGTAGGGCGAGCCCAGCCGAGCGACGCCCTGGTAGTCCTTCTCGGTCAGTTCGGGCCCCTGGAGAGCGGCCTGCCGTTGCGCGGCCAGGGGGTGGTGACCGGACCCGAACAGCAGCTGCATCTGCTGCGCGGTGACCTCATCCCCGACCGTTAGCCCCTCGATGCCGGCCAGGCCGGACCCGACCCAGACCCCCGGGGTCTCACCCTTCTCCGCGTAGTAGGAGGCCAGGCCGGGACGGGCGCCTTCGGTGCGGTCGTGCGCAGCGACCTGGCGGGTCAGGTAGTCGTACCCGGACCCCGCAGTCAGCTTGTGCAGGCTCATCGTCACTACCCCGAAAGCCCCGGCGGCCCCTGTTGTGGCCAGTCCCGTCAGCCGGGACTCGCCGCGGTTCGACCGGTGGTGCATGAGGTGTGTGGGCCATGAGATTTGCGTTTTCGGGGCAGGGACGTTGGTGCTGAGGTCGTCGCGGCGGTGGTTCGCTCCGGCTCGGAGGAGCGCGTCGCTGGAAGTGGGGGAGGGCGGCGTGTCCACAAGTGCGGGGTGGAGGGCTTTGGGGGGTGAGCGATCAAGCGGAAGGGAGCACGGCGATGGGGTCGACACCGGGGAAGCAGGCCACGCGGCAGGCGGCACGCCGTGCCGCGGCGGAGGCGCAGGCGACGCTGATGCGCGCCCGGCTCGAGCGTGACCGGCGATGCGCCGCCTTGGGTGTTCAGGTGGTCGCCGCGCTGCGCGAGCGCGACGACCTGGTGCAGCGCTACGAGCGCCAGGCCGGCGAGGCGCTGCGGGCGCTGGTCGTCGACGAGGCCGTGGGCGCGGCCGAGGCGGTGCAGTGGTGCGCCGGGGCGGTCACCACCCGGGAGGTCGCCCGGCTGCGACGGCTGGCCGAAGCGCTCCCCCACGACGGCGCCGGGGGGCGACCGGCGGCCCGGGGCGACGACGCGTCCACATCCGGCGGGGCCGACCACGGCCATCCACACGTCGACCCCGTGACCGCCAGTGCCGCCCGCCGGGAGGCGCACCGTGAAGAACCACAGTGAAGGAGAGGCCGTGATCACCACCACCCCACCCGCCGACGCGCAGGGCGTGCGGATCATGCAGCGCGTCGCCCGGTCGCTGGTCGCCGCAGAAGTCCACGCGGTCGACCTACCCGGCACCGACGCAGACCAGTGCGACTTCGCGGTCTGCACGGCTCTGCTGACCTCGCAGGCGTTGCAGATGCTGCCACCGGGCGTCACGGTCGACGACATTGACGCCCCGGCAGAGCGGGACCCGGTGGCCCTGCTGCGCGGCGCGGAGCAGCTGCTGCGCGGGCACCCGGCCCAGGACCTGCCGCCGGGGACCGCGAGCCTGCTCGGCGACCTGAGGGCCCTGATTGGCAGGGCCACGGCATGACCCGCCGCGACCACCGCAGCGTGGGTGAGATCCTGCTGGACGCCGACCACACCGCCCGGGACCTTCTGCCGGACGTGGGTGACCTCGACGCGGCCGCGATGCTGCGCACGTGGCCTGAGGTGGTACAGACCGCGGCCACCCTGTGGTCGCTGCTACCCGCGGCAGCGCAGGTGCGCGCGACCGGACCCCACTCAGCCCCTGACCCCATAGCTCGGGTCGCGGCGATGACTGCTGCCCTGCACCGCGGCAGCCGGACACACCGGTGGCCCGGTCCCGGCCCCACCGACCCGCGCCTGCGGAGCATCGCCGACAGCTTCGCGCGGGCCGCCGAGCTCGTCGACCGACACCGTGCACCTGGCCCCGCCCGCAACGCCGCGGTCCACGCGGACGCCGACGCCTCACGCGCCCGGATCATCCACACGCTGTACATCACCACCCACGGGATGCGCCTTGCTATTTTGGCGCACACCCGCGCGGTTGAAGCCACCGTGACACCGTGGGGCAGGATCCCCGCCCCAGGGGGCCTCAGCACCCCCCGGTCCGTCCTGAGCCGCCTGGACGCCGTGGAGCGGGTCGCCGGCGCCTACGTCTCGCGCACCTTCCCCGCAGCGTTGGCTCGTGAGCACCGGCACGAGCCATATGGCTCACGGATTGCGACCGCGGTTGCAGCGTGGGACGTGCACGCCCACCGCGCGATCGTGGCCAACCCCACACCAGGACACCTGCGCCTGGTCGCCAGAACCCAGGAGCTGCTGCTGGGCCACACCGCCGTGCTCCTGTCCGCGGCTGCTCATGCCGGCGCCATCGACTCCTTCCAGTACGCCACCCGGCTCGAGCAGCCCTTGGACCTGGCACGCGCGACATGGGGGGCCAGCGGCCGGTCCTGGGCCGAGTTCGCCTCGCATGCCGCACGCCCTGACTCTCCCGTCCTGACCCAGGCCGCCGCCGAGGTTCGCGCTGCCCTACGGGAGATCACCATCGACGGCTCCACCGCCGCCGCCCCCGAGGTCATCGCATCCCGCGTCAACCTGACCTCGGTGGCCGGAACCCTCGCAACGGTGCTGTCCTCGTCCACCGACCTGGCCCACGTCGTGCATGACGTCGTCACCGACCCGGCGGTGACGTTCCCCGCCCGGGCGGTCAACGCCGCCGCAGTCGCGGGGAGCACCAACTCCCGCGGTGACGGCGTCCCGGGCAGCGACGCCCCACATGTCAACGTCAAGGACCTCACCATGAACCGGCCGGTCCCGCTGACCCCGGCCGTACGCGCCCTCGAGGTCGGCCGTGCCGAGTACCTTGTCGCGGCCAACCAAACGGCCGCGTTCGCTGCGTCCTGGCTGCCCACCTTCACCGCGGCCACCGAGCGACGACAGAAGGCGACCGCCACCCGCCGGTCCAGAAGCCCACAGCCGGCGCGTGCCCGGGCTGGCGCGGCTGCCCCACGCCGATAGCTCAGCGACCCGGCCGCGCGCCCCGATTCATCGCCTGGCCTCCATTTCGGTCAGGAGCGGGCCTGCTCCGCGGGCGCGCGGTGACCTCACGGGCCTCTGCGTCCACCCACGAGTCGGTGTCAGGGCAAGCGCGGGGCCGGCCGGAGGGGATCTGCAGCTGCGTGCGCCACCGCAGGATGGTGCGGTCGACCACGCCCAGGTGTTCGGCGATCTGGGTGTCGCTGGCCCCACGTGAGGCCATTACGCGCACCACCGCGGTGCGCTCGGTCGCGGTGAGCGAGCCTGCGGAGCCTACTGAAGCGGCCGCCCGGGCGACGGCAACCTCGTCGATGACGCTGTCCTCCCGCCCGGTGGTGGTCGGGTCGTGGCC
>Ga0075163_10005840_pt1 | contig 16339 bp, 16 predicted proteins | sample JI1023141ADNA_FD_71478 | JGI IMG/M metagenome (GOLD analysis project Ga0075163, IMG submission 71478) | Wastewater effluent complex algal communities from Wisconsin, to seasonally profile nutrient transformation and Carbon sequestration -... | ecosystem: Engineered > WWTP > Effluent > Algae...
ACGGTAGCGATAATCTGCAAAGCCAGACCACCGAGCATTCCAACGCTCTTGACGATGGCATCGGAGTAATTGACGGGCGGGGGCGGAGGTGCCCCTATTTGGCTCGCCGCTCGCTGCATGTTCGAGACCACCGACCCAAGCATTTCGCTGGTCAGGCCGAGGACCTCGATCATCTTCTGGCTGTGTTCTACGTGCCGCCTGGTGATGTTGGAGTGCGTCTCCGCCATCGCCTGCATCTCAAGCCGATACGTCTGGTTGAGGACTGCCTGCTCCTGCAACTCTTGCGTGTGGCGGGTAGCCCGTGCCAGGCCGAGCGCATCCTTCTGCATCGCCACAGCCATCTTGTGTTTCTGAAACTCCGCCGTCGAAGCCCGGAGGTTGACTTCTACTGCGGAGAGCTCTTGCAGGTGCTCTGGCATGATGGCGGGCGGAGTATGTGCGGCTGACAGCGTGTGTGGACGCTCGGGTGCTTGGTGCTGATCCTCGGGACGTTGAACCCTTAGATATTTCAGACTCGGCGTCTTCAGCGGAGTGCCCTTTTCGGTAAAAAAACCGATCAAGTACAAACCATTAGGAACGTCCAGGATGCAGTCATCCCAGAAGCTATAGAAGCCCTCGGTCGGATAACGTCGGGTGTTCTCTCCCTCAACGTCACCGATAAGGACCACCTTCGTTGCATCAGGCGGGCAGACCGCTCTGAGCTGCTTCCTTAAGTGCTCATCGTACTGCAATGAAAAGGTAGCCTCCCGGTCAAAATAAAATTGGGACGTACTCCCAGTCAAGGAATTCTTACAGAAAAAGTACTACGCGTCGCTGACAGACTCTGCGGCTAAATCGGAAATCTTGCAGAGCTCCTTTTTCTGCCTCCTTTTTTCGATCTGCCGGGCTCTGTGGGCCGGTATGTCGGGGCTTCCCCAGGACGCGTACCGCCACCGATCGCCTAGGGGACTCGGGGGTAAGCGCACCCGCAGCTCTGGCTGGTCTTCGCGTAGGGGCTGCAGGGGAAGTGGCTCGCCCTTGTCGCAAACGCCGAGCAGTTGCACCCGGTAGTAAGCCGCTACCGGGACCGCAGGCCACTCAAACGGCTGCCTGAGCGTGAAGAAGTCGCCAGGCCGGCGCAGCCCGTTGGTATCGAGATGCGATCGCCTGTTCGGCTCAGGGAAGGTGATCGATCGGCAGGCTCGGCTGGTAGGGATCTCTAGATTGATCGGTGTCCGAGTTGGGTGGCCATCTACTAGATCAAGGATCAATCGGTAATACCAGGCTCGCGGGTCCGCCGCGAGCATCTCTTGGCCTGCCCGCTCGAATAAGGCACGGGCAGCGATATCGTAGCCGGACGCGGCGATGCTCGATCGAAATTCGCTCAAGATCTGCCGTCGCTGCCGACTTGATCGGGTCTTCATGCATCGAACCGAGCAATACGAGTGATGAGGAGGCACTACCGGCTCTGTCAAACAGTTCCTGCACACGATCATGCTCAATATCCTTTTTCCTGGAGTGCGCCGGCCAGTAGCGGACCATGAGCTAACAGAAAAATCAAGGATTCCTTTTTCTTAGCAAGCCCTCCTTTGTTCGCCCATGAATGCGAACAGACTGCGGTCGGACTGCTGGAAGACCGCTGTCGGACCGCTGAAAGACTGCGGTCGGGCCGCTGGAAGACCGCTGTCGGACCGCTGAAAGACTAGCGCCTGGGCCGTAAAATGGAGTCTTGCAGGGCTGATCAGGATAGCGCTCGGGTGCCGCAGGGGCCGTAGAAAGCCTACGAGCAGCCAGTGCGCTGCTCGCGCGTATCTCGGGCGCATCTCGCGCGTATCTCGCGCGCATCCCGCGCGCATCCCGCGCGCATCCCGCGCGCATCCCGCGCGCATCCCGCGCGCATCATGCACCCAAAGCCCTACCGATCCAACTTACCGTGAGATTTGGCGATTGCTCCCGTGACAGCGCCCGCACGATCCGGCCGAAAGGGGGGCGCTTGCGCGCGGGCGGTCAGGTGCCTGATCGTGCCGACTCAGGAGAGCAGCGGTTCGCCAGAGGTAGGGGATTCGGCCTTTTCATGCGGGGTTACAGGAGTTCTTGGTCTCGGCCCGGCTGCGCCGCTCTGAGCGGACGCGTTAGTGCGCCACACTGTCAGCAGAAGGGAGGTACTCGGGTCGCCGAAGATCGCTCTGTAGCTCTCGCCTGAGCAGCATGAAATGCAGATGGTTCGAGCCTTTCACACCGAATTTCAGCCTCTTCACGACGCTCCAGCCGGTTCTGCCCAAGCTATGCTGCAGCTGTTCTCCGTCATACCTGCGAATGCGTAGGACAACGAAGCGCTTCGGCGGGCTTAGCTCTCCGACATCGACCTTCGCGATGTAGGCCAGCTCGTAGCTGCCCCTCACAACGCAGTCGGTGTTTAGCTCGATGCTGATGTCCACCGATCGCATGCCTTTGCAGTAACGCTGGAAGATCCCGGTGAGCCACTTGCGGTGGCTTTCGCGCACTTCCGCAACGGCTGGATCGGCGAGCCTGATTTCATCGGCCCGCTCAGCACATCCAAGTGCCTGTGTATAATCAAGTAGGAAGAAGTCCCCCAAGGACGCACCTGCTAATGTGTCACGGAAGAATCGCAGTTCATTGTCTAGGTTTGCCAGAGTATTTCCAAACATCGTCAAAACTCTGACCCGCTGATCTCCCACAAGAATCGGATATTGAGACAATTCGTGGAAGCTACCTTGGAGCGCGATGATGGTCACATCTCGCAAGACCGAGCATGCATGCTTATATCCCTCCGTAAGCAAGGCATGACTTATATCTAGTAGGAGAAGCCGAATCTTGAATCGACCGTTGGCTTGTTTCTGAATGGCCTGCACTAGCGAGCATTCGCGCCTGGCGTCCCCACAGCCAAGCGCGACAAGGTCTAGCCACTCTGTACGGACCGATGCGGCAATCAGTCGCGCCATCTGGTCTATCGGCTTTACCTTCTCTGCTTCGTCTACCTGATAAGAGGCTTGATTTGTCAAGGCCAGGTAGTCGCTAGCGCACTGCGTGTCAAGATAAGCATAGGTTTGCTCAAGAGAGCATCCCGAGCCCGCCAAGCGCTCGCACAAGTCCGCCAAGAGCTCTCGCGGGTCGTACTCGGGGGCCAGCCAAATCGACGGATGAACGCCCGCAGTCCGAGGTGCAAGATCGTCGAGGCTGATGCCCAGCGCCTGCACCGACAGCAGTCTCATTAAGACGCGCACGGTCGGCCGCCGAGTACCGCTCTCGAACGCCCTCACATAGCTCGTGGACACACCAATCCGAGCTCCGAGCTCCTTCTGCCCCAGGCCAGCGGCCTTCCTGTGGCGCTTGAGGACGGCGGCGAAGGTCAGCCAATCGACCTGGCTCTCGTCCAGGGGCTTGTCCCCACCGTCGAGAGTCCGCTGCGCTTCCGTGAGGCGCTGCGCGAAGGAAGAAAGCCTTGTAGCGGTTTTGTGTCGCGCCGCCACAACTTGTACATCGGCGATCAGCTTCGATAATCGAGCCGATAGGTTGGCGAGCTCGTTACCAAGGTCGGCGGGTGATTCGGTCGTCATTGCCGCCTTTTAGCATCCGCTTTAATCCTCAGCAACGGTAGTCGGCAACTGATTCCTGTAGCGTTCGCTGTGGCGCAAAAAGGTACGAAGATCACAAGCGAGTTGATCCATAAATTATTCATTGCGTCGTGATGCCGGTTAGACCCACGAGCCGATACCCGTCGAAAACCTAGAGTCCAATTAATGGAGCAGAGCGATGATCAAAGCGCCGTTGTCCCCGGCCAAACCTTCGCACTTGGGGGAAGTCGTTCGTGTGCTGAGGGAATGCGCGGGCTTGATTAGGCAGGATCTTGCGGATGCCGTCGGCCTATCGGCGAGCACAATTCGCAATATTGAGACCGGTCGCCACCGGGGAACATCTTGGACATTCGCCCGCTTGCTAGCCCATCAATGCATGGCTGATCTGCGCAAGCTGGCAGCAGAGCATGATCTTATGGTTCCCGCCGGCAAGCCACGGCACCGAGCAAGCCCATCACCGAAGCAGAACCCAGGATAGAAGACGTGAGCTCCATCCCGGTCTGAAATATGAGCGCGTGCGATCACGACTGCCTTTCGGGCACTCGGCTCTGAGCGGGATGGTGGGCTTGGTCGGTGTGAGCGCCCGTTGGTTGAGAGCTCCGGCCCGCCAATGTTGAGCCATCTGAACACAGCGGGAGGACGACATGACTCCCGAGCGCCTTGCGGCCAAACAAGCTGGTGTGCGGCTTTGGATGCGCCGGATGCGCCTGGACCTTACTCAGGCGGAGCTCGCCGAGCTTTCCCTACAGCCCATCGCGACGATCGAGAAATTGGAAAAGGCTTCCAGGAAAGTCTCCCGCGCGGCTCGTCGTGCAGTCGAAGGTGCTCTGCAAGCAGCCGAGAGGAAGCGATTGGAAAGAGAAGGACGCGATCCATGACCTTGATACGGCAACGTCCTACGTGCAGGTGTTGCGGGCTTCCGGCAGTAAGGGGCCGCTGGGGCAAGCGCAGGAGAGCCGCATATGGCGGGAGAAAAGAGCTTGCTCTTCCCAGCGATTTTCCCGTGTGGCTCTGCCGGCAGTCGCGCGCCCTGTGCCTCACACCGGATGTCGTCGCGGCGCTGCAGGCGGCACACCGCGAGAGCGTCAGGCAGTCTGTTGTCAAGTCGCTGGATGAGCTCAGCCGATGGTGTTCAGGCCGGAAGCTGGAGACGAGGCTGGGCGTTTCGCAGGGCTATTTCTCTCGCCTGAAGCACGGCAAGGGGCAGCCTAGCACTGTGCTCGCGATCCTTCTCGAACTGCTGGCACGAGACCCCACCCGGCTATCCGAACTTGACGATCACTGGGCCTGACGGCAATGACAATGGCTTACAGACTCGGGAGCTAGCAGAACGTAATCGGTTCAGTCGACTCATCCATAGATGACCGTGCGGCCCCTCTCAACCCCCTTTACGCGGCAGGTGTTTCGATGGTGCTCACCTCTCAGATCGCAGTGGTCGCCAGAAAACGGATCAAACAGATGATTTCAACGCCTGCCTCGGTGAGCTCGGGGGATGTCGGCTCGTCATGGTACGGCGGCCGTATGAGCTCGTCTTTGGCCGTGAGGCGGCTGGGCACCCTGGCTTTCAGGGTGGCGCTGTGGGCCTTCGTCTTCGGTAGCCTGCTGCTCGCAGGCCGGCAGGCGGTAGCTCAAGACATGCCCCACCGGCCGATCCTACCGGGTTTCGGCGGGCTCTGTGATGGTGGGCCGCTGCCCTGTACGCGCATTGATGAGTTGGCGTTTAACGCTCGCGTCGATGCGATTTTGCTCCCTAACACCAGCCTGCGGAACATTGGCTTTGTTGCGCCATACGGCTTCTCGATCGCCGCACTCGGGCATGTCGAAGGCGGAATCTTTACCCATACGTCGTTCTGGGATCAGCCGGTCGGCGGACAGTCGCAGGCAATGTGGCAGCAAGGGCCGGTGCGCTTCGCTCTCAAGGGGCTCCTGTGGCCGCTGAAGAAAAACGCGCACCTTGGTTTCGCAGTGCTTCTCGATTTTGAGTACGAGGCACGCTTGCCGCACTTCGACGGTGCCAACCAGCTCGGGTTGCTGACCGACTTGGGCGTATTGCGTGCAGTCGTGAACTGGCCGATCGGCCTGGCCGAGGTGGGGTTGACCGCGGGCGCTCTTTTTGACTGGCAAGGCCGCTATGGCACCGCTGAGGTAGGTGCCCGCGCTGGTCTGCATCTGCCCTTTTTGCGAGACGTAAAGGTGTTCGCCGAGGGCCTTGCGCGTGGCTTCGCGTCGGTGGTGAAGGCTGACGAGACCACCGGACCGCTGCCAGGCGCAATCGACCCCACGCGCGCAATAGTGCCAGGCGGCGCGTTGGGGTTTGGCATCGCTTCACGAATGAACAGGAAGGTTGACTTTGCGATGGTCGTCCATGTCGGCTTTGGCGACGTGGCGCCGTTCTTCCTGACGCTGCGCTTTGCTGACGTAGCCTGGGGTGAGGGATACCCGCGCCCACAGAGCCTGGTGGTTGATGCGCTTCGGGAGTTTGCCGCATGGGTCCGCGAGCAAGCCGCCTCGATCGATCCGATTTTCAACGAGACGTGCCTCATGCTCGATGATGGGCCAAACGGGCACCTCGGCAAGAGCATGGATCTGCTCGGGCACAAGACCAGCGACAAGCAGCACTGCATTTGGAATGGGCTTTGGCTGCGCGCAGACGCCCACTACTGGAAGAACAAGCGCGGAACCCTGCTGTGCCACGACGAGGCGCGCAAACATTGTTTTGCCGAGCGGAAGTCGAACAAGGAGCCATGGGAGCCGCTTGAGAATCCGGCGCACACGGCGCGTCTGCGGGGCGATTGTATCTTTGAAGATGCTGAGACCAGGGGGCGATTGACTCACTTCGGCCAGCTCACGCCGGATGGTCGAAGCTGCACAGACGGAAGCACGACATTCCGGGTAGGCGAACACGTCGCTTACCATCCGGAGCTGCGCCAGATCGATCGGGGTATGCAGGGCACGACTCGGCAGCATCCACCGCTGGAGTACGATGCTCCGCCTACCGGGCTGCAGCGTCTTGCCACAGCGCTTGGCCGCGGCATCGAGGCTGGCCAGCAGGAGAATAAGGAGTCGGAGACACGGACGAAAGCGCAAGCCGCCGCTGCAGACCAGCAGATCGACGCCACGCTGAAGAAGGCCGAACAGATGACGCCGGCCAAACTGATGGACGGGCTCACGGCAGCGGAGCGAGAGGCGGAGGCCGACATCCAGCACGCTGGAGCCGACCCCATGGGGACCTTCAACCGCGCGCTTGGCTCGATCAAGCAAGGAATCGAGAACACAGCAGCGTCGGTCAAAGAAGGCGTGGTCGGGACTGCCCAGCAGGTCAAGGATGGAGTGGTAAGCACTGCGCAGGATGCGTCTGCCTGGGCAAAAGAGCCCGCGATCGAGAAAGCCGAGGACGTGCTCAAGTTCGGTGGGCGAAAAGCGGCCACGGCACCGCGAGACGTAACAGTAAGCGTTGGGACAGGGATCGTAACGGGCGGAGCGACCAAGCTGATCGGTGAGGCCGTGCTGGAGGGCAGAGCAGCCAACCGATTTGCAAAGGCCCTAGAAGAGGCAGAGGCCAGGCCCCACCACCCTGAGCTGCCGCCTCATCGTGGCAATGGTGGCCGCGGCGGCGGACTCGATCATGCGAAGGTTCAGGATAGAATCAAGAAAGAGGTAGCAGGCAGCAAGGACGAACAAGCGGTGTTTCTGACCAACGGAGAGAAGCGCATCGTGGATGTGCGACGGCCAGATGGGAGCATACATCAAGTAGGTGACATGCGCAGCCGAGGTGGTACGCTGCGTCCATCGTCGCGCGAGCGCGGCGCAATAGAGGACATACGCAAGGCCGAGCCAGATGTGGACATCCACTTTCACGACAAACGTGGTAAGCAGCCCTCGTTGCTGAATCCCGATCAAAAGCCCGACTGGAAGCCAGCCCCCAGCAGGCACCGCAAAGATCCAGATTAGGACCGCCATGAGCAAGCAGATCAACTTCAATGCAGCCCCCGCCGACACAGAGCGGATTCATCAGTGGCTTCTTACGGAATTTCCCGGGCTGACTTTTGTTAGCCAGGGGCGGGGACCGCGCGAGCACACGGTTCCGATCGATGCCAGCACACCCGGAGCGTTTTGGCACTATCCCGTGAGCCTTCTCGTGCCCCTTTGGGCAAAGCCACTCCTGTATGTCGAAGATCTCGGCGACCGTTTCCCAAACGAGTACATCATCACTGCACAGGACAGTCCAGTGATCGAATACAGCCCTTGCCATTGGGACGCGGCCACGCAGACAGTGACCAGTAGCCGATTCTATTGGGCCTACTCGGGGGAGTTACCAGCGGAAGCGCTGAGCCAGATCAACAAGCTCTTTCGCTGGGTTCAGCGCAACACTATTGCTACCCCCGTGAAGGGACCGTTTTGCAGGTTCTTTCCAGTAGCGGCAAGAAACGCGCGCTTTGCACGCCAAGCATTGACTTGGACAGCCAGGCCCAACCCTCTCTATGAGTCCCCTCATGACGCTGCATGCTAGACGTTGCGCTGCCAGGCACGACCAGGGTAAGCTCAGCCTCAATGCTGCTGTACCTTGGTCGGGCCATCCGCATTTTACTTGCAATCGTCGTGTGTCTGGGCGTGACAACGCCCACGCTTGCAGTTGAGGATAGCAGCGCGAGCCGAAAGGTCGCAGCGGCTCACACCGAAACGGCTCAGCAGGCCGCAGACCGCGGGGACTATAAGCTAGCTGCAGTCGAGTACCAGGCTGCGCTAAGCATCGCTGAGAGCTTTAACCCTCGCGAGCCTGAGATCGAATCTGACCTTCTCAACAATCTCTCCCGGGTAAATGAGAAACTCGGTAATTGGTCCGTAGCCATTGAGCAGGCGCAGCGGATGCTTACAATTTCGCCCAACATGCCCATCCGCGAACGAGACGAGCATCAGGGAAGGATAACCCGGATGCGGGCACTGTTGGGGCAAACCCCGCCCGTATCACCGAAGCCGCCAGAGCCTGTAGCACCGGCGGCACCCATCGCGCCGGTAGCGCCTGTGGCACCTCGCACGCGTTCTTCCCTTCCTGTGGGAGGTATCGCGCTGACTGCGATCGGCGGGGGATTACTTATTGCATCGATCGGCTGCGCTGCCGCTTTGCCGGGGGCGATCGATCGGCTGCAGGGCTCCTTGACCCTGCCGGAGATTGACTCATTGACCTCGCAGGCGAGGACGCTGCAAGGCTTGGCGATAGGATTGGGGTCAGTCGGGGCGCTGGCCGGCGCGGGTGGGATAGTCTGGCTGGTTCTCTGGAAGCGTTCGCACTAGCGAGCGGTGAGCATCTCCAACAAGCGGGCTTTTTGCTCGGCAGTCATCGAGGCCACCATCTGGGCCAGCGGATCTCCCCCCTCGGGCTTCATCGCTGCGACGAAGCGCTTGGCTCTGCTGTTGTCGATCGCGCTGGGATCTGCGTAGTGCTTTGCCGTCGTGGCAAAGCTCGCATGCCCCAGGCTGGCCGCTACGTGATGGGAAGTCGCGCCCCCGACGAGGGCTAGAGAGCTATGCAAGCCGCGCAGACTGTGTGGGCAGTATTCGGGGATACCGGCGCGGCGGCAATAGTGGTGCAGCCGCTTCCACAAGTAATTCGCCGAAGGGCAGCGTGGCAGATGGCGCGCGAAGACTCTCTCCGAGCCTGGCCTGTTGAGGCAGAGCGGCCACAGAAGCTCAGCAACATCGGGGAATAGATCCAGAGCTCGGCGAGCGTTGCGGGTCTTCCCCCTCACCACAGTCACCTTTCGCCCCTCTCTCTCAACGGCGGCAACTTCTAGCTTCATGACCTCACTCGATCGCAGCCCGAGATAAAGCTGGACGAGCAGAGCCAGTGCCCCTTCCTCGCCAGCCCGAGCCCCCTCGAACAGCACAGCGTCGAGCTTTTGAGCATCAGTCTCCGTCGGTTGGACCTTTCCAGCATTCGCCCTGCCGATCGGTTCTACGGCAGCAAAGGGATTGCTGCGCGCCAGCCCCTTTTTGACAAGCCACTTAAAGAATTCTTTCGTGGTCCTGAGCCTGGCCTGATGCGTAGCTGGCTTGATTGGCCCAAACTTTCCTGTCCGCTTCGTATGGGCGACGTAGATCTGCTGCGCCTTCGACTCATTGATATGCGCCAGCGGCATGTCCGGCAAGAACCAGAGAAGCCGCTCGCCTATCATCTTGGCCGACAGAGGCTGAACGTATGTTTCCTTGTATGCCACGAATTGCTTGATCGCTTCGTGGCACGAGAGCGGCGTGGCGCGTGCGATTTCCTCCCGAAGCTGAGGAATCAGCAATTCAGCTTCCTCTCGGGTTGCCAGCGTTACCGACCGCTTCGTCTTGGTCAAGGGATCGTAGATCTGTACGCGCCAACGGGTGCGTGGGGGAGTGGGCGGGTACGGTCCGAAGATCTGCACGGCGGTATAGTCGCAGTTTTTCAGCAGATTTTCTAGAGTCTCGCGGGCTTTTGAACGGCGAGCGCTCATGGTGCACACACTGCTGGAGAGCTCGGGTGCGGTAGCTCCAGATGCGTCAGTGTTTGGGCCACGACCATCGCATTCTCGGCGATGAGTGCCATCGCTTGCGCCAGCGTGACCTCGGCATTAATGGTCGAACCACATCCGGGGCAGCATCGAGCCTGGTAGTATTGGCCGGGTAGGCCCGTCTGAATCCCCTGAAACAGCAAGAGCCTCAGCTTGGCTGGATCGTCGCGCAGCGCCTGGTGCACCTCGAGCGCTTCGCCGTCGGAGTGAGCGAGAAATTGACATTTCTTACGGGTGGACATAAGGGTGCTCCTGGGTTGGGGCCTACCCGGTCCCTGGAAAGATGGGGTAGGCTCTGGCTTGGCGGTCGGTACTTACCGGCCGCCATTTTTTCGCTGCTTTTGAGCTTGACTTTTCGATGTGCCTCTCTTGCTGGCTCAGTTCGACCTGCTTGAGTAGTATGCTCAAAGACTTAAAAGGTGCAACGATAGTTTGATGAAAATAGAAATGTCGCCGGGAAACTTTTGATTTCCTCAAACGGCTTGTCGTGCCGATGCCGCGGGCGTATAGCCTGACGTGATGGCAAGCAAGGGAGAATCAGTCAGCAGTCGCGGGCGGAAACCGAAGGTTCGCCCGCTGCCTGACCCCGCGATACCGGACGAGCTCGTTCTGTTCCAGCGCGCGCTCGCGGCGCGCGTCAGAGAGCAGCGGCTTGCTAAGGGATGGACGCCTCAAGACTTGGCGAGCCGTGCGGGGCTGACAGATCAGAGCGTGAGAAATGTCGAGGACTGCAAGCGGAATGTATTGGCATGGACAGTGTACCGGCTGGCCAAGGCGCTTGGCGTCCCTGCTGGCTGGCTGGCGTTTGGTGGATGATCGTGGAGTCACGCGCTTGGGTGAGCGCCCCGACCATAGTCACCGGCCGGGCTTATAGCGCGGTTGTAGTTCGGACACGATGTGGCGTGGCTGGTCTGAGCTGTGCCCGCCATTGGTGGTATGCCCAGCGGCTGCCGGCGCGGCGAGCTCGCTTCGCGAGGCCTGACACTCGCGGATGGTACCCTGACGAGTCCGTGGGCGCACTGTGACGATGTTGTAAGCAGGCTTTCAAAACTCGAACCAGCCGACGGGCAATTGCAGATCTGACGTCATACCTACATGTCAGCCCAATGTCTCGCCCGGCTGGAGCCGACCTTCATGGCACATGTAAACGCCTGCTGCGTCCCGGACGCTAGGTGCTGCGGTTCCACAGAACGATACTCTATCTGTGACAACGTGTCTTTCATGCACTGCTCCCGTTTACGCTGGGGATCGGTTTCCGGGTCAGACCCGGCGCAGGCAAGGGAGGGCGCGAGCTCCTACTCGCGCCCTCTCGTTTATCCACCCTGAGCACTCAGGGATGTTGCTCAGTCGAATCGCTGCGCCTCGCGGTGGTTCAGTCCAGGCGCAGAGCGCACGCCGACACTGCCCAGGCCAAGCCACTTCAATCGCTGGCTGGATCGCGGTCGCGAGATGTGGGATGGTGCTCAGTTGAGCGTTTTGTTCCGGTAGTTAACCCTTAAAACACGACAGATCGTCAGGTTTTCAGGCAACGGAGCCAAAGTCAACAGAAATGAGAATCACGGTCAGTCAGCTCAGGCAAGCCCGCGCGCTCCTTCGGATGAGCCAGGAGCAGCTTGCCAAGGCCGCAGGCATCGCCCGGCCCACGCTCTCGGAAATCGAGAACGGCAAGACCGTGCCCCACGAGTCCACCACCGAGGCCATCCGGGCTGCGCTGGAGCGGCGGGGGATTGTGTTCACGGATGAAGGGAGGCCGACCTGCTACTACGACGAGACGAAGGCGGAGATTCATACATGAGGCATGGAAGCGAGGTAGCCGCCTGGTCCTGTGTAAGCAGACATCGTCTGCGTGCAGTCGAACACCTGCTGCACTCCAGTCGCATGACGAGGCTCCTAGGCAGATCCGACGCTTCTTTATTACTGTCCTTTCGGGTAGTATCTGGATGTGACACTCACAAAAGCATGCGTGCCTCATTCGAAATTCAGCATTCGACATCTACCCAGACCCCGCGTGCGACTCCAAGGGCATGTTTGCTTTGCCGGGCGGCCTTTGCGGCAAGGCCCAGACGCGGAAGAACTCAATAAGGCCACAGTTCCCTGCCAGCGGACGAACGCTTTCGAGCATCACTAATTCGGTAACACCGATCTATGGATAGCAATGCCGACACCTGAACGCCAGCTCGAGGAACAGCTCATCGAGAAGCTCCGCGGCCTCAAATACGAATACCGCTCGGACATCCGCGACCGCGCGACTGTGGAAAAGAACTTCCGCGAAAAATTCGAGGCGCTGAATCGGGTCCGTCTGACGGAAGGCGAATTCAGGCGGCTGCTTGACGAAATCATCACCCCCGATGTCTTCGCCGCCGCCCGCATCCTCCGTGAGCGCAACAGCTTCACCCGTGACGACGGCACTCCGCTGAACTACACCTTGGTCAACATCAAGGATTGGTGCAAAAACAGCTTCGAGGTCATAAACCAGCTCCGCATCAACACGGACAACAGCCACCACCGCTACGATGTCCTCCTGCTCATCAACGGCGTGCCGGTGGTACAGATCGAGCTGAAGACCCTCGGCATCAGCCCACGCCGCGCGATGGAGCAGATCGTCGATTACAAGAACGACCCCGGCAACGGCTACACCAAGACACTTCTCTGCTTCCTCCAGCTATTCATCGTCAGCAACCGCAGCGACACCTGGTATTTCGCCAACAACAACAGTCGCCACTTTGCCTTCAATGCAGACGAGCGCTTCTTGCCCGTCTATCAGTTCGCCGACAAGTTCAACAAGAAAATCACCCACATCGACAGCTTCGCCGAGACCTTCCTCGTCAAATGCACCCTGGGCCAAATGATTAGCCGCTACATGGTGCTCATCGCCAGTGAGCAGAAGCTGATGATGATGCGGCCGTATCAGATCTACGCGGTCCAGGAGATCGTGAACACGATCCACCAGAACTGCGGCAACGGCTATATCTGGCACACGACCGGCAGCGGCAAGACGCTCACGTCCTTCAAGGCTTCTACTCTACTGAAGGACAACCCCGACATCGAGAAGTGCCTGTTCGTGGTGGACCGCAAGGATCTCGACCGGCAGACTCGCGAGGAGTTCAATCGCTTTCAGGAGGGCTGTGTCGAGGAAAATACCAACACCTTCGCATTGGTACAGCGCCTCCTATCCGACGACTACGCGGACAAGGTGATCGTCACCACCATCCAGAAGCTTGGCCTCGCACTAGATGAAAACAGCAAGCGTAACAAGCAAAGCAAAAAGGCCGGCCGGCAGACCTACAAGGAGCAACTGGAGCCGCTGCGCGACAAGCGCATCGTCTTCATCTTCGATGAGTGCCACCGCTCCCAGTTCGGCGAGAACCATCGGGCCATCAAAGAGTTCTTCCCGAAGGCCCAGCTCTTCGGTTTCACCGGCACGCCCATCTTCGAAGAGAATGCCTCCCGCGTGAAGGTGGAGGATCAGCAGGCCTCGTTACAGACGACTGAGGAGCTTTTCCAGAAGCAGCTCCACGCCTACACCATCACCCATGCCATCGAAGACGTAAACGTCCTCCGCTTCCATGTCGACTACTTCAAACCGGGAGGCAAGAAGGTGCCTCAACCGGGGGAGCCACTGGCAAAGAAAGCGATCATCGAGGCCATCCTCACCAAGCATGACGCGGCCACTGGCGGGCGCAGGTTCAATGCCCTGCTCGCCACCGCCTCCATTAACGACGCCATTGAATACCACAGCCTGTTCGCCGCCATCCAGAAGGAAAAGCAGGCCGCTGACACCGACTTCCGACCGCTAAACATTGCCTGTGTCTTCTCGCCGCCCGCCGAGGGCGATGCCGATGTGAAACAGATTCAGGAGGACCTGCCGCAGGAAAAGGAAGACAACGCGGTAGAGCCAGAGAAGAAGAAGGCGGCCCTTAAGGCCATCCTCGCCGACTACAACGGCCGCTTCGGTACCAACCACACGGTCAGCGAGTTTGACCTCTATTACCAAGACGTACAAAAGCGCATCAAGGATCAGCAGTGGCCCAATACAGACCATCCCCACGCGAAGAAGATCGACATCACCATCGTGGTGGACATGCTCCTCACCGGCTTCGATTCCAAATACCTGAACACGCTCTACGTGGATAAGAACATCAAGCACCACGGCTTGATTCAGGCGTTCTCCCGCACAAACCGCGTGCTCAACAGCACCAAGCCCTACGGCAATATCCTTGACTTTCGCCAGCAGCAGGACGCTGTGGATGCCGCCATCGCCCTGTTCTCTGGGGAAAAGACCGGCCAGCAGGCCCGCGAAATCTGGCTGGTGGACAAGGCCCCGGTGGTCATTGAAAAGCTGCAAGACGCCGTGCAGCAGTTGGACACCTTCATGAAATCCCAGGGCCTCGCCTGTGCCCCGGATGCCGTGCCCAACCTTAAGGGCGACGAAGCCCGCGCCGCCTTCATCAACCACTTCAAGGAAGTGCAGCGCCTGAAAACCCAGCTCGACCAATACACCAACCTCACCGGGGACAACAAAGCGGCCATAGAGAACATCCTGCCCAAGGAAAACCTGCTCGGCTTCCGTGGAGCCTACCTGGAAACCGCCCAGCGCCTCAAGGCCCAGCAGGGCAAGGGCGAAGACAAGCCCAGCCCGGACGTGGACCAATTGGACTTCGAGTTCGTCCTCTTCGCCTCTGCTGTCATTGATTACGACTACATCATGGGGCTCATCGCCCGCTTCTCTCAGCAGATACCGGGCAAGCAGAAAATGAGCCGCGAGCAGCTCGTCGGCCTCATCCAATCCGATGCCAAGTTCATGAACGAGCGCGAGGACATCGCCGCCTACATCGCCACGCTGAAAGCGGGCGAAGGCCTCAGCGAAAAGGCCATCCGAGAGGGCTACATCCGATTCAGGGTGGAAAAGGAGGCCAAGGAACTGGCACACATCGCCGCCAAGCATGGCATGGCCACCGCCGCCCTGCAGGGCTTTGTGGACGGCATCCTGCAACGCATGATCTTCGATGGCGAGCAACTCACCGACTTGATGGAGCCGCTCGGGCTGAGCTGGAAAGCCAGACGCATGAAGGAACTCGAACTTATGACCGACCTCATTCCGCTACTCAACAAACGTGCCCAAGGGCGCGACATCTCCGGCCTCAGCGCGTATGAGCAATAAGCCGTAAGCAATGACTATGAAGAAACACGACAAGTCCGCGCTGGTGCCCAAGCTGCGCTTCCCAGAGTTCCGGGATGCGGAAGGGTGGGAGGAGACCCCTCTCAAAGCAATCGCCAACCCAGTCGCCGAGAGGGCTATTCAGCGGGAAGAGGAGAATGTTCCGGGACGTTATACTTCGCTCACATGAATGCGTGGTCCACGGGTTCCGGCATGCCCCGTATGCGGCATTTAGGTTCACCCGATCAGCCCCGACTTTATATAGCATCATGCCTCGATATCGCAACAACTAAGAACGTAATGTCTGCGCCTACTTGTGAGATCGTCTCTTGCGTCCATTGCGCCCTCGCATCATCTTGGCCAGTGTCACACACGGCACTATGGAGAGCATATGAATCTGATAACAATCCGACGGGACGATCGCCCGGGGCGCGGCACCGTACAGCTAGTAACAAACGAAAATCAAGACGAACGCATAGACATAACGCATTTGTGCTCAAAGCTTGTCTATACAACAAAACACCAAAATGACTACCTAATCGGCAGACTTAGTTGCGCGGACGCTACCGCCTGCTGGGAAATACTAAAGCGGCTAAATCATGACAATGGATTGGTATCATTTTTGTTAATAGTTGAAGTCGTTCTTGACGATAAATTCCCTGGAAAAGCGGAAACGTTAGAGGCGGTAGAACTAAAAGGATGTGACGAAACGTCTTTGGGCTTTAGATACAGGTGGTTTGATTCTGTCCCTGGCTGAATCCGAAACGATCAAGCATTCCTTGTTTCTGCGGCACTCTCCGCCCACTCTGGGGCGTCCCCCTGCCCGTAGGCCAGCCATGCCGCAGTCACGCCGAGCGCCCGCGCGAAAATCTCGATAGTGTCGATCTGCGGCTTGCGGTTGCCTGCCTCGACTTGAATGATCGTCGAGTTCGTGCACCGTGCTTTCGCTGCAAGCGCACGCTGTGACAGCCCGGCATGTTCCCGCGCCTGCTTGAAGCGGCGGCTCAGGCCGCTGGAATGGGGCGCATCTTCGGGCGCTCGCGTGGTCACTTCGCTCATGTAGCACCACC
>Ga0075163_10005841_pt1 | contig 16337 bp, 16 predicted proteins | sample JI1023141ADNA_FD_71478 | JGI IMG/M metagenome (GOLD analysis project Ga0075163, IMG submission 71478) | Wastewater effluent complex algal communities from Wisconsin, to seasonally profile nutrient transformation and Carbon sequestration -... | ecosystem: Engineered > WWTP > Effluent > Algae...
ACGTTGAAGAAGTAGGCCACGAAACCGGACGCGTAGAGCACCGACTTGCGGGCTTCCTTGGCGTTGGTCACCGTGAAGAAGCGCATCAGGATGTGCGGCAGACCAGCGGTACCGAACATCAGGCCGAGGCCCAGCGACAGCGCGGTGACCGGATCCGGCAGCAGGGTGCCCGGGAACAGCAGCTTCTCACCCAGGCTGTGCAGCGAGACGGCCTGCCCCATCATCTTCTCGAAGCTGAAGCCGAACTGGGACATGGCCAGCACCATCACCAGCGTACCGCCGGCCAGCAGCATGCAGGCCTTGATGATCTGCACCCAGGTGGTGGCAACCATGCCGCCGAAGGTGACGTAAACCATCATCAGCGCGCCGACGACGAACAGGGCGATGTTGTAGTCAAGGCCGAACAGCAGCTTGATGAGCTGGCCGGCACCGACCATCTGCGCCACCAGGTAGAAGCACACCACGGTAAGCGAAGACACCGCCGCCATCGTGCGCACCTTGCCCTGATTGAGCCGGTAGGAGGTGATGTCGGCAAAGGTGAACTTGCCCAGGTTGCGCAGGCGCTCGGCCATCAGGAACAAAATGATGGGCCAACCGGCGAAGAAGGCGATCATGTAGATGTAGCCATCGACGCCCTTGGTGTAGACCAGCGCGGTGAGACCGAGCAGGGTGGCCGCCGACATGTAGTCGCCGGCGATCGCCAGGCCGTTCTGGAAGCCGGTGATGCCGCCGCCGGCGGTGTAGAAGTCGGACGCCGATTTGGTGCGGCCGGCCGCCCAGTAGGTGATGCCCAGGGTCATCGAGACGAACAGCACGAACATCCCGATGGCGTGGAGGTTGAGGGGCTGCTTCTCGGTGGCGGAGATCGCGTCACCGGCGAAGGACAGGGCCGGCGCCAGGAGGCCCAGCAGTGCAATATTGAGACGGGCCAGCATTACTTCACCCCTTTCGCGGCGTCGCGGACGACTTCTTCGGTGATGGCATCGAACTCGCTGTTGGCGCGCTTCACGTACACCGCGGTCAGCACCCAGAAGAAGATGAACATGAACAGCTCGGCGGCAATCCCGACCGTGACGTAGGAGCCCTCGGACAGGCGCTGGCCGATCAGGTTCGGATTGAAGGCCACGACCATGAAGAAGCCGTAGAAGATCGTCAGCACGATCACCGACAGCAGGGTGGCAAAGCCCTGGCGCTTCGAGACGAGCTCGGTGAAGCGCGGGTTTTTGCGGATGCGTGCGTAGACCGCACTCTGGTTTGAAGTACTCGACATGTTTCCCTCCCTAAGAACTGAGTGGATGTGGCGCGAACTACTGCCTGTTGGCTCTTTCGGATGGCGACCCGCAGACTGCCTTGTTGTTCTTGTATGTAGATTACGCAGGGCGAAGCCGCGCCGCAACAACGCCCGAGCGGATGATATAACATATACAAGACTCCATACCACAGCGTATGGGATTTTTTTGCAGCGCAGCACCCACAACCCAACACGGAAGCCCCCCATGTCCGGAGAAATCCACTTCAGCCAGGCCTCGGGCATCGCGACCCTCAGCCTCTCCAACCCCGACAAGCTCAACGCCGTGGACGCCGACATGTGGCGCGCCCTGCAGGCCCGCATGAGCGCCCTCAACGTCGACCCTGAGGTGCGCTGCGTCATCCTGCGCGGCGCAGGTGACAAGGCCTTTGCAGCCGGCGGCGACATCGAGGAGTTCCTCGTCGTGCGGGCCACCGTCGACGACGCCCTGCACTACCACGAAGAGCTCGTCGCCGCCGCCCTCGACGCCATCCGCGCCTGCCCGGTGCCCACCGTGGCGATGATCCAGGGCGCCTGCATCGGTGGCGGGCTCGAGATCGCCGGCTGCTGCGACATCCGCATCGCTGGCGAATCGAGCCGCTTCGGCGCGCCGATCAACAAGCTGGGTTTCTCGATGTACCCCGGCGAGATGGCCGGCCTGCTCGAGCTTGTCGGCCCGGCCGTGCTGCTCGAGATCCTCCTCGAAGGCCGCATCCTCGGCGCCCACGAGGCCCTCGCCAAGGGCCTGCTGACCCGCGTGGTGGACGACGAGGAGGTCGAGCGCGAAGCCCTCGCCACCGCCGCCCGCATCCTCAAGGGCGCGCCCCTGGTAGCCCGCTGGCACAAGCAGTGGGTGCATCGCCTGATGAAGGGCGCCCCGCTGTCGGCCGACGAAAAGCGCGCCGCCTTCGACTTCCTCGCCACCGAAGACTACAAGGAAGGCCTCGACGCCTTCTTCGCCAAACGCCCGCCGGTGTTCAAGGGGCGCTGAAAGCAAGAAGCCCCGGGCTCGCCGGGGCTTCTGAAACAAAGTCGGTGCTGGCGGCTAGCCCCCCAGCACCGTATGCAGCATCTTCGCCGACAGCACGATCAACAGCCCGGCGAAGACCTTCTTCAGCGTCGCCACCGGCAGCTTGTGGGCAAGCTTCGCGCCGATCGGCGCGGTCAGGCTGGAGAGCAGGCTGAGCAGCACCAGCGCCGGCAGGTACACAAAGCCCACCGACAGCTCCGGCAGCCCCTGGGCCGACCAGCCGTTGATCAGGTAGCCCAGCGCGCCGGCGACAGCGATGGGCAGGCCGATGGCCGCCGAGGTGCCGATGGCGTTGTGCACCTTCACGTTGCACCAGGTCATGAAGGGCACCGACAGCGAGCCGCCGCCGATCGCCACCAGCGACGAGATGCCGCCGATCACGCCGCCCACGCCCATCAACCCGACGGAGCCCGGCAGCTCGCGGCTGGGCTTGGGCTTGACGTTGAGGATCATCTGCACCGCCACGTAGGCGGTGAAGCAGGCAAAGAAGATCGCCAGCGGCTGGGTGGGCGCCCGCGAGGCCACGAAGGTGCCGGCGAAGGTGCCCGCCAGCACGCCCGGGGCGATGCCGCGCACGATGTCCCAGCGCACCGCGCCGTGGGCGTGGTGGGCGCGCAGGCTGGAGATCGAGGTGATCACGATGCCGGCCATCGAGGTGCCCAGCGCCAGATGCACCAGGTGCTCCCGCGGGAAGCCCTGGGCCGCAAAGAAGGTGGTGAGCATGGGCACCATCAGCGCACCGCCGCCAACGCCGAGCAGCCCGGCAAAAAAGCCCACGAAGGCGCCGAGCGCCAGGTAGGCGGCCAGCCATTCGATACCGATGTTCATGTCCAGTCCTGCAGGTCGGTTGCGCCGAGCAGTTGCCCGACGATGAAACGCCACTCGGCCGGCTCGACCGGGGTGATCGACAGCCGGTTGCCGCGGGCGAGGACGCGCATGTTCTCGAGTTCGGGGCAGCCGCGCAATTCGGGCAAACCCACCAGCCGGGTCTTGCGCACGAAACCGACGTCCACATGCAGCCAGCGTGGTGCCTCGGGGGTGGACTTTGGGTCGAAGTACTTGCTCGCCGGATCGAACTGGGTCGCGTCCGGGTAAGGCTCGCTCGCCACCCGGGCGATGCCGGCAATCCCCGGCTCGGCGCAGCCGGAGTGGTAGAACAGCACCCCGTCGCCCACCCGCATGGCGTCGCGCATGAAGTTGCGGGCCTGGTAGTTGCGCACCCCGTACCAGGGCACCGTCTGGCCGGGCCGGGCGGCCAGGCTGTCGATGGAGACGTCGTCGGGTTCGGATTTCATCAGCCAGCAGCGCATGGCAGCACCTCGTCGCGGGATTGGACGCGTGGGCGGAGGCGCGCGCCGCAGCCGCGGTTGTCGCGCAAAACGCCGCCGAGCACAAGCCGGCGGGCCCGCAAAAGCGCCTCCCGCCCCTGCGAACCGCTATCATCACGGCATCTCCCGCCCGATCCGGATGCCCGGCCGGCATACCTCAACCGCGAGTCCACCGCCATGCGCCCCGATTTTCTGTGCCTGCCCCGCAGCAGCATCGTCCGCCTGTTGTTCGTGGCCTGGGCCCTGTGGCTGGCGGCAGCCGGCTGCAGCGCCGCCTCCGGCCACACACGCCACGCGCCGGTGGCCGCGGCCGAGCCCGCGCCGCCGGCGGCTGTCGCCGTGCCGGCCGGAGAAGAGGCCGAGCTGGTGCTGATGAACCGCCAGATCGTGCGCTTCCGGGCGGCCTTCCTGGGTGCCCCGCCCCGCCAGCGGGCCGAGCGCGGGCGGCTGGCGATCGTCGCGCAGCTCGAGCGGGGCGGCAGCGACACCGTCAGCGTGCAGCCCAACCCGGTCGGCAACATCGTTCTGGTCGGTGGCCAGCTGGCCTTCGTGCTCACCCCCGAGGACACCGACAAGCTCGCCGGCGAGACCCTCGACGCCCTCACCGACACCACCCTGGCGGCCCTCCGCACGGCCCTCGCCGAATCCCGCGAGAGCCGCGACAGCAAGACCCTCGTCGAAGGCCTGGCGGTGTCAGCCGGGCTCACGCTGGTGTTCGCCATCCTGCTCTCCGGGCTCGGGCGCCTGCGCGGCTGGATCGCCGGCCGCCTCGCCGCTGCCATCGACGCGCAAACCCGCCGGCTGCGGCCGGGCGGCGCCGAGCTGATCCGCGGCGAGCGCGTGCTGGCCGCGGTGGGCTGGCTCACCGGCGCCGCGTTCTGGCTGCTCGCCGCCCTGCTCGCCTACGCCTGGCTGGCCCGGGTGCTGGCGCTGTTCCCCTACACCCGGGCCTGGGGCGAGCAGCTCGACGACTACCTGCTCGGCGTGCTGGCCCGGCTCGGGCTGGGCATCCTCGAGACCCTGCCCAACCTGCTGGTGGCGGCGCTGATGTTCCTCGTCGCCCGGGCGGTGGTGGGCCTGCTCAAGCCCGTCTTCGACCACGCCGCCAGCAGCGGCAACGGCGTTGGCTGGCTCGACAAGGACACCGTCGAACCGACCCGCAAGATCACCAACATCCTGATCTGGATCTTCGCGCTGGTGATGGCCTACCCCTACCTGCCCGGCGCCCACACCGAGGCCTTCAAGGGCATGTCGGTGCTGATCGGCCTGATGGTGTCGCTGGGCGCCTCGAGCGTGGTCGGCCAGGGCGCCAGCGGCCTGATCCTGATGTACTCGCGCACCCTGCGCACCGGCGAATACGTGCGCATCGGCGAGCACGAGGGCACCGTCGCAGCGATCACCCTCTTCAACACCCGGCTGCGCACCGGGCGCGGCGCCGAGGTCACCATCCCCAACGCGCTGATCGTCGGCAGCGCCACCCGCAACTACTCGCGCACCACCGACGGGCTGGGCTTCATGATCGACATCACGGTAACGATCGGCTACGACACCCCCTGGCGCCAGGTCGAGGCGATGCTCCTCGAGGCCGCCCGGCGCACCGCCGGCGTGCTCGCCGACCCGGCGCCGCGGGTGTTCCAGACCGCGCTGTCCGACTTCTACCCCGAATACTGCCTGGTCGCCCAGGCCGCCCCCACCGGCGACGCGCCGCGGGCGCGGGTGCTCAGCAACCTCCACGCCAGCATCCAGGACGTCTTCAACGAGCACGGCGTGCAGATCATGTCGCCCCACTACATGGCCGACCCGGCCCAGGAAAAGCGCGTACCCCCCGAAAATTGGTACGCCCCACCAGCGCGCAAACCGGATGCAGGCTGAGCGCCGGGTTATCATCCCGCCCGCGCCCTTCCCGGACCGTTGCCCATGAACCCGACCCCCGAACGCCGCAAGAACCTCGCCCTGCGCGAGGCGGTGGACCAGGCCTACCGCCTCATCGAGCCCTTCTTCGACCCGGCCAACGCCTGGAACGGCCAACAGCTGGAGCACCTGGCCTACCGGCTCATCCGCGAGAACCTGCCCCAGCTGCCGCCCGCCGACGTGCACGCCATCGTGACCGCCGCCACCCGCATCTACCGCAGCCGGCACCCGGCCGGGCAGTAGGCGCCGCGGCAAGGCTTCCGGCCATTGCCCCCGCCCCGTCGGCCCTTTTCCATTTTTTCCATCTTTTCCAGGCCACGGCTGGCTGCAGCCAAGCCCCAACGGCCCTCATCCACCCGTGACGCGCTTCTACCCCCTTCTCTTCGTGTTGCTGTGGAGCACCGGCTTCATCGGCGCCCGCTACGGCCTGCCCTACGCCGAGCCGCTCAGCTTCCTGAGCCTGCGCTACGGGCTGGTGATCGTGCTGATGGGCGCCGTCGCCCTGGCCACCCGCGCCCCCTGGCCGCAAACACCCCGACAGTGGCTGCACATCGGCCTCACCGGGCTGCTGGTGCACGGGGTGTATCTGGGCGGTGTATTTACGGCGATCAGCCACGGTCTGCCGGCCGGCATCGCCGCGCTGGTGGTGGGGCTGCAGCCGCTGCTCACCGCGTTGGGCGCCGGCCTGCTGCTGGGCGAGAAGGTGCGGCCGCGCCAGTGGGGCGGGCTGGTGCTGGGCCTCGCCGGGGTGGCGCTGGTGGTGTCGCACAAGGTGGTCGGCGCCGCCGGCACGCCGCAGCTGGCCGCCATGCTCGGCCCGGTGCTGCTGGCGCTCTTCGGCATCACCGCCGGCACGCTGTACCAGAAGCGCTTCTGCCCGGCCTTCGACCTGCGCACCGGCTCGGTGATCCAGTTCGTGCCGACCCTCCTCGCCACCAGCCTCGTCGCCACCCAGACCGAGGCGATGGCCGTCGACTGGAGCGGCCACTTCGTGTTCGCGCTGCTGTGGCTGGTGCTGGTGCTGTCGGTGGGCGCCATCAGCCTGCTCAACCTGCTGATCCGCAGCGGCAGCGCGGTGAATGTGGCGAGCCTGTTCTACCTCACGCCGCCCACCACCGCGCTGATCGCCTGGGCGGTGTTCGGCGAAACGCTCACCGGCCTGGCCCTGGTGGGCATGGGCGTCACGGTGTTCGGCGTGTGGCTGGCCCGCAAATGAGCACGCCGGCCGCGTCCAGCACCGTCGCCACGCGCATCCTGGGCATCGACCCGGGCCTGCGCAACACCGGCTTCGGCGTCATCGACACCCTCGGCAGCCAGCTACGCTACGTGGCGAGCGGGGTGATCCGTAGCGGCGAGGGCAGCCTGCCGGAGCGCCTCAAGGTGATCCTCGACGGCGTGCGCCAGGTGATCGCCACCTACCAGCCCGACCAGGTGGCGATCGAGATCGTCTTCGTCAATGTGAACCCGCAATCCACCCTGCTTCTCGGCCAGGCCCGCGGCGCGGCGATCTGCGGCGCGGTGTCGTGCGACCTGCCGGTGGCCGAATACACCGCGCTGCAGGTCAAGCAGGCCGTGGTGGGCCACGGCAAGGCCGCCAAGGAGCAGGTCAGCCACATGGTGCAGCGCCTGCTGAGCCTGGATGGCAGCCCCTCCAGCGACGCGGCCGACGCGCTCGCCTGCGCCATCTGCCACGCCCACGGCAGCAGCGGCCTGGCCGCCATGGCCGGGGTCGGCACCCGCAAGCGGGGCGGGCGGCTGCGGCTGTAGAACACCGCCCGCGGGGCACGGATGAGATGGATGATTGACCCGCCTCAACGCACGCCGAACCATGAAGAGCATCATGCCTCCACCACAAGAGGAGGGTCATCATGGCGCACATCAAGATCAGCCCCTGGGCCGGTGTTCTGCTGGCCGGCTTCCTGGCAGCGTGTGGCGGCGGAGGCGGCGGCAATGCCTCGCCCCCCGTGGACTCGACCACCGTATTTCAGCTCAAGACCGCCTGGGACAACATGGCCCGCGACACCGCTACCCGCAGTTTCAGCGTGTCCGGAACCCACACGGGCGGCGCCCTCAGCGGCACGGGCACCCTCACCCAGGGCGGGCTTTTCGGTACGGTCTTCGAGGGCCTCGCCGCGCAGCAGAAAACCACCACCGTCCTGGCGACGCTCACCCGCACTTACCTCGGCGCCAGCAGCACGATGACACTTCAGGTGGCGTCAAGCAGCTATTACGACGGCAATTACCTCCCGCTGGGCTCCGCCAGCAGCGACGAATACACCGTCGTCGATGGCAGTGTCTCCATTCCGCAAACGGCCCGGATCGGAGACAGCGGCACGGCTTATTCCGAAAACCGCTACGCAGACAGCGCGAAGTCGAGCCTGCTCGGCACCACCACCTACAGCTACAGCCTCCAGGCCGACACCGCGAGCACGGCCATCGCCCGGATCGTCGGCGTCGAGAAGGACAGCGGCGGCGCGACCACCGGCACCCAGACCCTGCTTTACCGCATCACACCGGCCGGCGCAGCGACGCCGACCATCGAGACGATCGAGGGCAGCACGGGTGTGATGGTGTTTACCTTCGACTAAACGCATCGCCGTAGTCAAAACGCCGATGCAGGACACGCCAATCACCGCCAGCGCCGAGGCAAAAAACGCAATGCTGGTGATGCCACCCGCCAACACCGGGCCATCCAGGCACCGGCACCCGGCCAGCGCGCTCGGGCGGCCCCCACCCTGCCGGGCTTCTCAGCCCATCACCCCGTCCCACAGCAGCTTCACCCCCGACAGCCCCAGCGCCGCCGTGGCGAACAGATAGAACGGCCGCTCGGGGATGTGCCGCAGCAGGCGCATCCCGCTCCACACGCCCACCGGCACCAGCGGGATCAGCATCGCCGACATCGTCAGCGTGTCGCGGGTGAACAGGTCCAGCCCGATGTAAAAGGGCAGCTTGGCCAGGTTGATCACCGCAAAGAAGAACACCGACGTGGCAACGAAGGTCTCACGCGGCTGGCGGCGGGACAGCAGGTAGATCATCACCGGCGGCGCGCCGGCGTGGGCCAGAGTGCTGGTGAAACCCGACCCCGCCCCCCACAGCCAGCCGACCGCCCGCGGGGGGCGCGCCTCACTGGCCGGCTGGCGGCCCTTCCCGAGCAGCCGCTGGACGGCGAAGCCCACCGCGATGAGGCCGATCGCCCCCTTCACCACGCGGTCCGGCATGACCCCGAAGGCCAGCGTGCCGAGGGCGATCCCGACCAGCGCGCCGGGGATCAGCGTGCGCAGATCCTGCCAGTCGGCCTTGCCCCGCCAGGCCCGGATGCCGACCATGTCCATCGTGATGAGCACCGGCAGCATCACCGCCACCGCATCCCGCGGCGACATCCACATGCTCATGAAGGGCACCGCCAGCCCACCCAGCGCGCCGCCGAGGCCGGACTTCGAGATGCCGGTGATCAGGATCGCAAACCCCGTCACCAGCCAGCCGGCCAGATCCATCTCCATTGATCGAACACCTGCACGCAAAGGGGCGATCTTTATACCACCCCGAGGCAGGCCCCGCCCCCCACCGGCGCGGCGCGGCGGAACCACCGCTGGCCGCGATGGCCCTGCGGGCACGGGCTGGCGGCCAACTTGCTCACGCCCCGGCTCCGGACGTAGCGGCTAAAATGGGTAATGGCGCTCCCGCCAGCCCCGCAACGCAACGCCCAGCACCGCTGGTAACGGGCAAACCGCAGCCTGACGCCTGCCTCGTCCTCAAGGAACCATTCATGTCTCCCCGCGTCGGCCTCTTCGCCACCTGCCTCATGAACCTGTTTCGCCCCAATGTGGGTTTTTCCGCGGTAAGACTGCTCGAGGCGGCCGGATGCACCGTCGAAGTGCCCCTTGATCAGACCTGCTGCGGCCAGCCGGCCTATAACAGCGGCGATTTCGACGCCACCCGGGCGCTCGCGAAGCAGCTCATCGAGGCCTTCGAAGGTTTCGACCATGTTGTGGGCCCCTCCGGCTCGTGCATGGCGACGATCCGCAAGGATTACCCGCGCCTCTTCGACGACGACCCGCCCTGGCGCGCCCGGGCCGAGGCGCTGGCCGCGAAGAGCTTCGAGCTGATCTCCTTCCTCACCGACGTGCGCGGCCTCGCCACCGTCGACGCCGCCTACGCCGGCACCGTCACCTACCTCGACTCCTGCTCGGGCCTGCGCGAGCTCGGCATCAAGGCCCAGCCGCGCCTGCTGCTCGGCAGCGTGGGCGGGCTGCAGCTCGCCGAGATGGCCGACACCGAGGTGTGCTGCGGCTTCGGCGGCAGCTTCTGCGTGAAATACCCCGAGATCTCCGGCCGCCTCGCGGACGACAAGCTGGCCCGGATCAAGGAGACCGGCGCAGACACCCTCCTGGGTGGCGACCTGGGTTGCCTGCTGCACCTGGCCGGGCGCATGAAGCGCTGCGGATCAAAGGTCAAGGTCTTCCACACCGCCGAAGTCCTGGCCGGCCTGGCCGACGGCGACGGCATCGGCGGCGCAGCGGAGGGCAGCGGCCGATGAAAGTCAGCAGCCCCCAGTTCAAGGCCAAGGTCGTCACCGCCCTCGCCGACCCCCATCTGCGCGACGCCCTCGGCCAGTCCCGCAAGGGCTTCGTCAATGGCCGCGGCGCGCTGGTGGCCGGGCTGCCCGAGTTCGAACAGCTCCGCGATCAGGCCCGCGACGTCAAGGACCACGTGCTGGCCAACCTCGACCACTACCTCGAACGCTTCGAGGCCAAGGTCACCGCTGCCGGCGGCCAGGTGCACTGGGCCGCCGACGCCGAGGACGCCCGCCAGATCATCCTCGGCATCTGCCGGCGGGTCGGCGCAAAGACGATCACCAAGGGCAAGTCGATGGTCTCCGAGGAGGTCGGCCTCAACGAAGCCCTGGAGGCCGAGGGCTACCAGGTGATCGAGACCGACCTGGGCGAATACATCATCCAGCTCGCCGGCGAGCCGCCGTCCCACATCATCGCCCCGGCCATCCACAAGACCCGCGCCCAGGTGGCCGAGCTCTTCGAGGCGGCCCACGGCGGGCCGCGCAAGACCACCGTCGGCGAACTCGTCACCGAAGCCCGGCTGGTGCTGCGCGACAAATACTTCAAGGCCGACGTGGGCATCACCGGCGGCAACTACCTGGTGGCCGAAACCGGCTCGTCGGTGATCGTCACCAACGAAGGCAACGGCGACCTCACCCAGACCCTCGCCCGGGTGCACGTGGTCACCAGCGGCATCGAACGCATCGTGCCCAGCCTCGAGGATGTGTCGCTGTTCCAGCGCCTGCTGGCCCGCAGCGGCACCGGCCAGGAGACCGAGACCTACACCACCTTCTCCACCGGCCCGCGCCGCGCCGGCGACCCCGACGGCCCCGACGAATACCACGTGGTGCTGGTGGACAACGGCCGCAGCAAGATGCTCGGCGGCAAGTTCCAGGACATGCTGCGCTGCATCCGCTGCGGCGCCTGCATGAACCACTGCCCGGTGTATGGCGCGGTAGGCGGGCACGCCTACGGCTGGGTCTATCCCGGCCCGATGGGCTCGGTGCTCACGCCGCTCTTCGTCGGCCTCGACAGCACCTACGACCTGCCCAACGCCTGCACCCTCAACGGCCGCTGCCAGACGGTGTGCCCGGTGCGCATCCCGCTGCCCGACCTGCTGCGCGAACTCCGCCACCGGCAAAGCCTGGCCGGCCTGCGCCCGCGCGCCGAAACCCGGGCCCTCCACGCCTGGCGCTTCGTCGCCGAGCGGCCACGCCTCTACCGCGCCGCCAACCGCCTGGCCGCCCGCGCCCTCAAGGCGCTCGACGGCGGCACCGGCCACCTCACCCACCTGCCCTTCGGCCAGGCCTGGAGCGGCCTGCGCGACCTGCCCGCACCCGAGGGGCAGACCTTCCTCGAAATGTGGCAGGCCCAAAAGCGCCCCTGAAACGGCCGCCTCCAACCCAGACCTCCCGCCCATGTCCTCCCGCTCCGCCATCCTCGACCAGATCCGCCGCCAGCTCGGCCGTGGCCCGCTGCCGCCCGAGGCCGTCACCGCCCTCGAGGCCCGCCGGCCCGCCCACACCCGCGTCGCCGTGGGCGACGGCCTCGTCGAGCGCTTCATCGCCCGTTTCGAGAGCCGCGCCGGCAGCGTCGCGCGGGTCGCCAGCCTGGCCCAGGTGCCCGAAGCCGTGGCCGCCTATCAGGCCCGCCTCGGCCTGCCACCCCGCGCCGCCGTCGCCCGCCCGCTGGCCGGGCTGGCCTGGCCGGCCGGTTTCAGCCACCACCCGGGCCCGGCCGGCCAGAGCGAGATCCTCTCGGTCACGGCCTGTCTGGCCGGCATTGCCGAGGTGGGCAGCGTCTTCCTGCCCTCCGGCCCCGACAGCCCGACCAGCCTCAACTTCGTGCCCGACCACCACCTCGTGGTGCTCCGCACCGGCCAGATCGTCCGCCACTTCGAGGACGTCTGGCCGCTCGTGCGGGCCCTGCCCGGCGGCATGCCGCGCGCCCTCAACATCGTCGCCGGCCCATCCCGCACCGGCGATGTCGAGCTCACCCTGCAACTCGGCGCCCACGGCCCCCGCAGCGTGCATGTGATCCTGGTGGACGCGCCCATGTGAGCGCTCGCACGGCGCGCGGCCGGAAAGCCTCAACTTCGCCGCAGACGGGCCGAAATAGCCTCATCGATCGCCCTTTTCTGCCTCCATGCCCGCGCCCCCGCCCCAGGACTTCGTCGTCACGCCCGACCAGCTGTGCGTCGGGCTGTTCGTGCACCTCGACCTGCCCTGGTTCAGCCACCCGTTCAGCTTCAACAGCTTCAAGATCCGCACGCCGGAGCAGATCAGGACCTTGCGTGAGCTGGGTGTCAGGCAGTTCCGCTACGACCCGGAGCGCTCCGACAGCCAGCCCCGCAGCAACTCGGCCAGGCCCGCCTTCGAGCCGCCTCCGCCGCCGCCCGAAGACCCCGCCACCAACGCCAGCCTGGCCAGCAAGCGCGAACGCATCGCCCGCCTGGCAGAACGCAAGCGCAAGGTCATCGAAGTCGAGAAGGCCTTCGTGAAGGCCGCCGGGGTGATGCGCAACATCAGCAAGAACCTCTTCGCGCGGCCCAAGGAATGCCTCGAGGAGGTCGGCGAACTGGTCAATCAGCTGGTCATGGCCTTTCTCGACCAGCCCGAGGTGGCGCTGCACGTGATGGGCGAACACCCGGGCGGCGAGGAAACCTATTTCCACGGCCTCAACGCCTCGATCCTGGCGATGATGCTGGCCAAGGAGCTCGGCTTCGACCGGGCCCAGAGCCAGGCCCTCGGCGTCGGCGCGCTGCTCCACGACATCGGCCTCGCCGACATCCCCGACCGCATCGCCCGCCCCCGCCACGAACTCACGCCCCCCGAGCGCCACCTGCGCGAGCTGCACTGCGAATACGGCGTGCGCATCGGGCGGCAGATCGGCCTGCCCGAGGCCGTGCTGCGCATCATCGCCCAGCACCACGAGCTGGCCGACGGCAGCGGCTACCCGAAGGGCCTCAAGGGCGAGCAGATCGACCCCCTCGCGCGCATCGTGTCCCTCGTCAATTACTACGACAACCTGTGCAACCCGGCCGACCTGGCCAAGGCCATGACGCCCCACGAGGCCCTCTCGCTGATGTTCGCCCAGCGCCGCGCCAAGTTCGACGCCCGCGCGCTGCAGGTGATGATCCGCTGCCTCGGCGTCTACCCGCCCGGCTCGGTGGTGCGCCTCTCCAACGACGCCCTCGCCCTGGTCTCGTCGGTCAACCCGCTGCGGCCGCTGCGGCCGTGGGTCACCGTCTTCGACCCCCAGGTGCCGCGGGACGAAGCCATCATGCTCGACCTCGAAGAAGAGCCCGACATCAACATCGCCAAGGCCCTGCGCCCCATCCACCTGCCGCCCGAAGTGTACGAATACCTCAGCCCCCGCCGGCGGGTGACCTACTACTTCGACGCCGACGCTCGCCAGGGACGCGCAGCATGATCCGCAGCTATCAACGCGCCCTGCTGGCCGCCGCCGAAGAGATCCTGCTGCTGGTCGACCCGGCCAGCCTGCTCATCCTCGCCGTCAACCCCGCCACCACGCGCCTGCTCGGCTACCCCGAGGACAGCCTCATCGGGCAGCCGGTCACGGGGATCGAGTGCGCCCTCACCGACGTCTTCTTCTGGGAAGACGTGCGCGGCGGCGGCCTCGTTGACGAGCAGGTCATGGAAGGCCTCTACCGCCGCGCCGACGGCAGCCTGCTCACCGCCCGCAAGACGGTGCGGCGCATCCCCGAAGGCGTGCTGGTGCGGGCCACCGACATCGGCGCCCAGAAACGCGCCGAAGACGAGCTGGCGCAGATGACCTCGCACCTGCGGGCCACCCTCGAAGCCACCACCGAGGGCATCCTGGTGCTGGACGGCCAGGGCCGCATCGTCAACATGAACCGCCGCCTGGCCGAACAATGGCCGCTGCCCGAAGCCCTGCTGGCCCGGCGGGACGACGACGCCATCCTCGCCCACATGGCCGCCAGCCTCACCGACCCGGCCGCCTTCCGGGCCCTCATCGCCACCAGCAGCCAGGCCCAGGCCGAGACCTTCGACATCCTGCACGCCACCGACGGGCGCATCTTCGAGGCCAGCTCGCGGCCAGCCCGCCACGACGACGAGGTGATCGGCCGCGTTTACTGCATCGTCGACGTCACCGAACGCCGGCGCGCCGAACAGGCCCTGATCGACGCCCGCGACGCCGCCACCGCCGCCAGCCGCGCCAAGAGCGACTTCCTGGCGATGATGTCCCACGAGATCCGCACCCCGATGAACGGCATCATCGGCATGGCCCAGCTGCTCGAGATGACGCCCCAGAGCCCCGAGCAGCGCGAATACATCGCCACCATCCGCCACAGCAGCCAGGCCCTGCTGGGCATCCTCAACGACATCCTCGACTATTCCAAGATCGAGGCGCGTAAGCTCAAGCTCGAACGCATCGGCTTCGACCCGCACCAGCTGGTCGGCGAGGTGGAAGCGCTGTTCCAGCCCAACGCCGCCGAGCACGGCATCCGCTTCAACTGCAGCGTGGCCCCGGACGTCCCCCGCGCCCTCGTCGGCGACCCGACCCGGCTACGGCAGATCCTGCTCAACCTTGTCGGCAACGCCTTCAAGTTCACCACCCACGGCGCGATCCGCGTGCACCTGCAGGCCGGCGAGCAGGCCGGCGGCAGGGTCGGCCTGCACTGCAGCGTGCACGACACCGGCATCGGCATCGCCCCCGACAAGCGCCGCCACATCTTCACCCCCTTCGAGCAGGCCGACATGTCCACCACCCGCCGCTACGGCGGCACCGGCCTGGGCCTGGCGATCTGCCGCATGCTCTGCGAAATGATGGACGGCACCATCGGCGTGGAGAGCGAAGAGGGCGTCGGCTCGAAGTTCTGGTTTGCGGTGAAGCTCGAAACCGGCCAGCTCGAAGGCGCCACCGCCCCCCACGCGCCGCGCATGATCCTGCGCCGCAACACGCGCATCCTGGTGGTCGAGGACAACCCGATCAACAGCACCGTGCTGGCGCGCATGCTCGAGAGCATCGGCGCCCAGGACATCATCTTCGCCAAGGATGGCGAGGATGCCCTGGCCCGCTGCGCCGAAACCGATTTCGAGCTGATTTTCATGGACGCCCGGATGCCGCGCATGGACGGCCTCACCGCCACCATCGCGCTGCGCAAGGCCAACACGCCCGCCTACATCATCGGGGTCAGCGCCGACGCGATGAACGAAGAACGCCAGGCCGGCCTCGCTGCCGGCATGAACGACTATCTGCCCAAGCCGGTCGACCGGCTGGCCCTGGCCAAAGCCATCGAACGCTGGCGCGAAACCCTGATCGCCGCCAACGCGCGCCAGCCCGGGGCGGGCGACGCCACAACGGAAGAGCGCGAAGACCGACGCCGGGCCTGAGCGGCCGGCACACCCGCCTCAGCGCCGGGCGCTGCTCCTGACCCCGGGCAGGCCGGGCAAGGCCAGGGCGCTGCGTGGCACAAACGGAAGCAGACGCAGGGGCAGCGCCTCGGCGCTGGTCCCGAAAGCCGCCTCCAGGCAGCGGATGTGGGCGTTGGTGAAATCCTCGATATAGCTGCGCAGGATCGTCACACAGCCCTCGGCCCCCGCATCGAAGAGCACCCCGAGCCGCTCCTCGAGCTCCACGCAATCGGCGGCATAGAAAGCCTGGTCGCGGCGCAGGATCGACTGGCGCAGGCTGTTCTCCATCACCCCCATCGACAGGCGGCACGCCAGATACTGCAGACGCTGGGTGGCATCGGCCTGGGCGAGGCTGAGGCGGCCGAGCAGTTCGGTGTAATGCAGACCCAGTTCTGCAGGATGGCGGGGAGGATGCATGGTCGAGGTCTCGTCGAAAATCATCGCGGGCAGCTTTAAAACCTAGAAACGGCAGTTGGACGCGCTCGCTGGTGCGTCTGGGCGGGCATCTGGCGCGAAGAGAACCACCCCCGGAGACGCCACGATGCGGCGCTCCCGCCCCCCGAGGGGGCTGCGAGAAAGCTTGGGGCGGCCCGGCGCTTTCTCGCGACAACGCCGCAGGCTCATGCCTGCAAGGCGGGGCGACAAAGCCAGGCGCACGTCCAGGCGTGCCAGCGGGTGTGTAGCGCTCTCACCCACCGGGTGAGCGTCGGCGAAGACACGAAAGCGTGTGCTCATGCGGCTCTTGAGGTTACGGAAAGCGGTCAACTGCCGTTTCTAGCAGCCTGTCGGACTTGATGTTGCCCGACAGGTTAATTTCACGATCCGAGA
>Ga0075163_10005843_pt1 | contig 16336 bp, 13 predicted proteins | sample JI1023141ADNA_FD_71478 | JGI IMG/M metagenome (GOLD analysis project Ga0075163, IMG submission 71478) | Wastewater effluent complex algal communities from Wisconsin, to seasonally profile nutrient transformation and Carbon sequestration -... | ecosystem: Engineered > WWTP > Effluent > Algae...
ACTCGGACGCACTCAAAAGCGTGACGGCCGAAGATACGGCGATGTCCAACGATTTGCATTACCGGCTGGGCACGCTGGCCGAGCGGATGGGCAAGCTGCAGGAAGCCGAAGAGCATTACAACGAAGTCGCCGCCAACGACTTCGGCTATAAGGACGTCGCCCGGCGTCTGCGCGATATTCAGACACGACTCTGATTCGAAAACCAAATTTGCCGCACTTGAAAAAACCGAATCACGAACCGGCCAGGCCGGTTCGTGATTCGGAGAACTCTCGAAAGGTCCAGCGATACGGTCTCAATTCGCCGAACAGGTGGCAGCTCCGCGCTGATTCCAGGGCATCTTTGCCAGCATCATGGCCATTCCGCAAGTATCGGTCACGCCGGCGAAAACCAGCCCCGCTCCGACGAACCCCGGTACGATCAGGAACAGCGGATTGACGAACGCACCCAGTAGAGTACCGGCGAAAACCATCGCTCCGGCCACGATCCGGACCTGACGTTCCAGGCCGATGGTTTTTCGGCCCCTGACGACCGGGAGACCCGCGGCGGCCCATGCGGTCGTGCCACCTTCGACGTTGACGGCGTTCAAGCCCGCAGCCATGAGCTTCTCGCAAGCCTGCCGCCCGCGATTGCCCGATTTGCAGATCACGTAAACTGGCGAATCGCCCGAAGTCGTGCGTAATTTGCGGATTTCGTCGGCCGAAAGTCGATCGAGCGGCACCAGACGCGCCGGCTCAGCATGGATCTCGACATACTCCGCAGGAGTGCGGACATCGACCAGATCGAACCGGTCGCCGACAGCCAGCTTCGCACCCAGCTCGGAAACCGTGATCGTACTCGCCGTCAAAGTCGAACTCATGAACTGAAGCTCCGTTCGTTTGTCCAGCAAGAGTCGCTTCGCGGGTTCCGAAAACGCACGGAAGTGCAAGCGGCTCTCAGGATTCGTGATCTATCGGACGTATCGGACGCACTTTCGATTCGATCGTCTCAGACCGAGACGAAGCCGACGGCACGTCGGCACATTCGCCACCCATTCATGTCGGCACGCCCATCCGCGGCAACACCCACCGCATCAGAACGAACCAGCCGAGCAAAGCAGCGACGATCGCAAGAGTTTCCAACGGCGAACCTCCTGATCGAGACCTGACTTCTGCACCGCGGACTTGACCCGATTCCGTATTCATATCATGATTCATGTGTATGGAATCCACTGACAGCATCACTTCAAATATATAACCGGAAGGTTATGATGTCAACGCCGGTCAAGTCTCTTCCCGATGACAATATGATCGCTCACATGGCCAAAACCTTTCGGACGATGGGCGATGAGTCGCGGCTGAAGATTCTGCGATCATTGATGACAGGGCCCATCACCGTGACGAATATCGTCGAGGCGACCGGACAAAGTCAGGCCAACGTCTCAAAACATTTGTCGATTCTTTCGCGAAGCGGCATGCTCGACCGTCGCAAGGAAGGCACCCGCGTCTGGTACAGCATCAAGGACCCGATGGTCCATGCTCTTTGCGATGCGGTCTGCAAGCATCGATCGTCCTCGGAAATCACGTACTGACGACTGACAGTTTACCAGGACTCGGTAAACTCCTCGAAAAATTCGCCAATGATTCTCCATTCCGAATCGATCGTCATCAGGCGTGATGCCGGCGTACGAAATCTTCTTGATGACGATCGTTGCGACGTTATCGCCGAAGGATTCGTATTCACCGAAGGGCCGCTGGAACTTCCGGACGGGTCGCTGATCTTTCAGGACCTCAAGTCGGATCGTACCTGGAAATGGTCCGAAACGAAGGGTGCCTCGATCCTGCGGGAAAATACCCATGCGGCCAATGGTCAAACATGGGGCCCGGATGGCCGGGTCTGGCTTTGCGAACAGAACGGCCGCCGTATCTCCAGCATGAATGCTGACGGCTCCGGCCTGAAATCCGAATTCGAAACCTGGAACGGGGCCAGGCTCAACAGCCCCAACGATATCATCCGCCGCCGTGACGGCCTTTTTCTGTTCACAGATCCGCCCTACGGTGTCGCCCCGGAAGATCGATCTCTTCACTTTCAGGGTGTTTACGCCTTCCGTCCTGGCTGGCTCGAACCGAGACTCCTGGCGGATGATTTCGAACGCCCTAACGGGCTCGCTCTTTCGCCCGACGAAAGAACTCTCTACGTCTGTGACACTTTTCGTTATCACGTTCGTGCTTTCGATATGACTTCGGGCGGTGAGTTGGCGAACGTCAAAGGCCGGAGCTTCGCCAGCTTCGACACCGACGGCCCTGGCGGTCCGGACGGCATGAAAGTGGACTCAGCCGGCAGAGTTTACGTCGCAGTACTTGGCGGCATTTGGGTTTACGAGCCGGACGGCCGATTCCTTGGAATCATCGGCACTCCGAAGCGCCCCTCCAACCTGGCATGGTGTGGCCCAAATGGCTCCCATCTTTGCGTAACCGCCATCGACCAGGTCTTCAGATTTCGCCTGAAGGTTCAGGGCGATATCCCCTGGAAATGAACTAAGGACTGACAGATTATGGTCTTGCAATTCTTGTGCATTTAGTTTTTGGTTAACCAAAAATTTGAATTGACTTAGCTGAATTCCGTTTTACAATCAGATGCATGAGGATGGTTGAGTCGTCCGAAATCATGGTGTCCGAAGATCTCAAGATCATTCGGGCCAGATGCTTTGCGCCTGATTCCCAAGGAGAGTCGCCGGTGAACGTTACGGATCGGGCCTTTTCACGCAGGGCTTTCACGCTTATCGAGCTGCTGGTCGTGATCGCGATCATCGCCGTGCTGATCTCTCTGCTACTGCCTGCTGTCCAGTCCGCCCGTGAAGCGGCACGCCGGGCCCAGTGCGTGAACAATCTCAAGCAGATCGGACTGGGAATGGCCAATTACGAAAGTGCTTTCCGCTGCTTTCCGCCAGGATATCTGTCGGCACAGGCGGGCGATGCGATCCATGGACCGGCCAATCCGGTCTCTCTGGACAGCGGCCCTGGCTGGGCTTACGGCACGATGCTGACGCCGTTTCTCGAACAATCGGCGGTTTATCAGGCGCTGAACGTGAACATTCCGAGCTGGTCGCCGTCCAACGAAACGGGCACGCGCACTTCGCTGGCGACGTTTCTGTGCCCATCCGTCAGCGAAGAATCGAAAGCTTTCGACCTGGTCGACGTTTCAGGAACGCGGCTCGCCCGGTTCTCCAGGTCCCATTACGTGCTCAACGCCGGCAATAACGAGCCCTGGATGTACCAGACTTTCGATCACCGAAACATCGCTGACGGTCCGTTTTACCGCAATTCGAACACGACGGTCGCCGCGGTGACGGACGGCCTCAGCAATACGCTCTTCATGGGAGAACATTCCGCGATCCTTAGCGACAAGACATGGGTCGCCACGGTTCCGGGAACTGTCGTCTGCCCCAGGCCCCGGTTCGCACTTTCGTTGTGCGATTATGCCGCTACGCTCGTCTTGACACATTCCGGACCTTCCGCTTTCGAAGGCGGCGTCATCCACCCGCCGAATTCGCAGGCCGCTCATGTGTGCCAGATGTACTCCGAACACCCTGGAGGAGCGAACATTATGCTGGGCGATGGCAGCGTCCGGTTCATCAAAGCGACGGTCAATCAGCGTGTCTGGGCTGCCCTGGCGACCAAAAGCGGTGGGGAGGTCATCAGTGGGGACAGCCTTTGACAGGATTCGGAAGTCCTCCTTCGGTTCTGGCTTCCGCTCATTCTCCGTAATGCTCCTCGCCACGTTCGCAGGATGCGGTGAAACCCAGGTGGAGCCGGAACACAGGGATCTGGTACTGCGGCTTGCGACGGCGACATCCACTCAGGATCCCGCGAATCTGAAAATCGTCGAAGAAGAAGTGAGCCGGTTGACGGCCTCTGCCGAAATGTCGCGGACACAGTCGCAAAGTTTTATGTCGATCGTCGAGATAGCCAAATCGGGCGACTGGGAATCTGCGAGAGACCGTGCTTACGCCCTGCGTGACGGGCAAAAACCGACTGCCGAGGATCTCGAAGCGGTCGCGAACCGCAAGCTGCCGGAGATGATCCGGCCGGACCGAACCCAGAAACATCGGAAAAATTCCGGGTAAGGCTCGATATCCGGGCACCTTCGACGAATGACCCGATACCCGGGCGTCGGGCGTCGAATTCGTTGATTCGTACGCTTAAGTGCATGCCATGCGTACCGATGGCGAGATCCGCATCGGCACGTTAACATGTGTATGTTCGCCTGTACGAATTCGGACTGCCGTTCGGTTCCGCCACATTCTGGCCGGGATCGTCGGGACGTGCTCAACGTCTTTCATTGGGATCAGGATTCTGAGATGTCCAGCACGACTGCAGCACCGTTGACGGCCACTTCGAAAACGCGAGTCCTGGGGCTCGACGTCATCCGTGGAGTGGCGGTGCTCGGTATTCTTCTCCTGAACATTGTCGATTTCGGCTGGCCGAACGAAGCGTACAACAACCCGCACGTGTTGTATTACGACCCGGCATCGATCGGCCCTTTGCCCGAAAAACCCAAAGAGGAAGAGAAAAACAAAGACAAGGACGCCTGGAAACGCATGGCCGATCCCAAGCCTGACATGACCAGGGCGCATCCATCCGCCCAGGTCAGGATCGCGGCCGTGAAGTCAGGCTATGACGTCGCCGAGTGGGCTGCGATGGGCGTCTTCTTCGCGGACAAGATGCGAACTCTGTTCTGCATTCTCTTCGGCGCGGGCGTGATCTACCTGACCCAGCGAACGATCGACGACGGCGGCCGGCCGCTCTGGCTCTACTACAGGCGGATTCTGATTCTGCTCGTGATCGGAGCCATGCATGCCTACCTGGTGTGGCACGGCGATATCCTCTTCATGTACGCCGCGATTGGGCTTTACCTCTACCCGTTCCGGAGGTTCTCGTCGAAAACGCTGGGCTGGATTTCGCTCGGGATTTTCCTGCTCGTCGTCAGCGTGATCTGGACCGCGGCGGCCGTGATTCATCACATGCAGACACGCGGATCCGAGCTGGAAAAACGTGTCCTTCGGAATGCGAACGCCACGATCGCATCGAAAACCGACGTAAGCACGGAAGAATTCCTGAAAGCCCGGGGCGATGCCCGCCTGGCGGCCGTCAATTCGCTGCAATGGGCCGACCAGCTCATTCTGCGCGGGTATCTGAGCATGAGATCTTCCGGCGGACAGCGCCCGGAAGAGATCACCCGCAAAATCCGCATGTACGGTGAAGGCAGCTATTTCGGCATGGTCAAAGACCGCGCCAAGGAGCTGTTCTTCATGCACATCGGCATGCTGACGCCGCTCGGTTTTCTCTCGATGGGCTGGCTGATGATTCTTGGCATGAGCCTGGCCAAAAACGGCTTTTTCGCCGGCAAATGGCCGATCGAGTGGTACAGGGTCTGGGCGTTTCGAGTCGTTCCGGCGGCTTGGATTGCCGAAGCGTTTTTCATTCTGGCCGATTACCTTTGGCCAGGAACACGCACGCTCGACATGATCCTTCTGGTTCCGCTTCGCCAGGCCCTGATTCCGACCCTCTCGCTCGGCTACGCCAGCGCGATCGTCCTCGCACTCAAGGGCGGCTATTTCACGGGCCTGACATGGCGGCTCAGCCACGTCGGGCGCATGGCGCTTTCCAACTATCTGGCCCAGTCCCTGATCTGTACGTTTCTGTTCTATTCGTTCGGCCTGGGGCTTTTCGGCCAGGTGTCACGCGTATGGCTGTTCATAATCGTGCTGGGTGTCTGGAGCCTGGAACTGTGGTGGAGCCCGAAGTGGCTGGCGAACCACAGCTTCGGTCCCGTGGAATGGATCTGGCGCGGACTGGCGTATCGCAAGTTTCCGCCGTTTCGGAAAGAAACGGCGCCGGCCGCGGGAACGATCGTTCAGCCTGAGGCGCTGCCCGCGTGAATTCGCGGGCCGGCGGGCTGTTCGTCGAGAATTTTGGCCTCTGTTTCCAGCATTTTCTGCCAGCGGGCCTCGACGATTTCGTGATCGACAACCGTTCCGGCAAGCTTCAGAAATACGTGATAGTGGCCCATCTCACTCGTCCATAACGACTTGTAAAGCTGGGCAAGCTCTTCGTCAAGGCCATGGGCGGCACGGGCAAGGACTTCGAAGCGTTCGCAGCTTCGCAGCTCGATCAGGGCGGAAACCAGCAGCCGGTCAAGCAATTCCAAAGACCCCTGCCCTCGGCGCACAAGGTTTCTCAAGCCATTGGCGTAACCGTTGGAATGGGCACGCGAAAGCCGACCGCCACGGCGCGCAAGCAGCCGAACGACCTGCGAAAGATGCACGGCCTCATCACGCGCGATGCCGGCCAGGACATTCACCCACTGTTTCGGCGCCTGAGGTTCCGGCCAGCGGTTGAGCAGCTCAAGGGCATTCGCCGCGGCTTTCTTTTCCAGCCAGGCGTGATCGTTGAGCAGTTGAAGTGGCTCGCTCAGTGCCTGTATGGCCCAGGCTTCAGGGGTTCGGCTTCGCAGCGGAAGTTCTTCCTGAGCGAGTTCGGGTGAGACTCTGGTCGATTGCCTGGAAGTCGACTTCATGGAAGCGGTCCTGAACTTATTTCGCCTTGCCCTGAAGTGCCCAATCTTCGTCGAAGATCGCGTGGTTGATGACCTTGCGCTGATCCGACGTATAAATCGCGTGCATCCGGCCGTCCTTTGCCTGAAAGAAGATCGGATAGGCAAAGGCGTTATATTCCGTGGCCAGGTCACGGCGATAGGGCCAGGTTTTGCCCCCGTCTTCGGAAATGGCCACGCTCAAGGGCGTTCGCACCGTCATGCTGTGGTTATAAAGCAGTATGACGCGCCCGCTTTTGAGCTTCATCATGTCGACGGCCGAGTTCGGGTTGGGGAATTGCGTATCGACGCCTTTCGACCACGTTTTGCCGCCGTCGCGGGATTCCGCGGCCACGATGTAGCCGGACGATTTCGGCCCGTAACCACCACCGCGCCGGCAATAGGCGATGAGGTGGTTCGGCTCGAGTTCGACGATCGCGGGCTGAATGTTCCCTTTGTCCGACGCGATCGACCCAAGCCGCGACCATCCCTCGGCCGGCTTCTTCGGGTCGAAGCGAAAGCAAGTCGATACGCTTTCAGGGCTTACCGATTCCTTGTCTTCGCCTTTTTCTTCATAGGCGGGCAGAAGATAGCTGCCGTCGGCCAGCAAGATCGGGCGGTTGCGGACCATCAGCCCCCGCTCGAAACTGACGACCGTCGGGTCGGACCATGTCTTGCACAAGTCTTTGGAAACTTTGGCCTGAATCCGGCTGTCGGACCAGGTCGGCCCGAAACGCACGACGTAGAACATCCACACCCAGCCATCGGGAGCCTGCCAGATCACGCCATTGCCGAGCGAACGGAGCGGATCCCGCGCGATCGCCACCGGGGCCGACCATTCCGAAGTGCCTTTGGCCAGGCGACTTCCGAACACGGCCGTGTCGTTGGAGTATTCGCCTTCGCCACCGTAATAGACCATGTAAAGGTCGCCGTTCGAAAGCTCTTCCAGACAGGCCGGGTGTTTGTAAGGACCGGTCGGAACTTCAGGCCCGAAAACACGGCGGAAAACCGGGTCGGCCGCTCGAACAGGAACCATCGAGGTCGCCAGCGCGAAGCAGGCTAGAAACATGGCGACAGTTTTGGAGCGATAGTCGGCGATCATCATTTTTCTTCCTTCGATTCAGGCCGGTTCGTTGCCTTTTTCCTGGCGGCTTTACCGGAAACTCCAGCTGAAGCCGCCTGCGCATTTCCGAGATATTCATAGCGATCGAATGCCGCACCTTCGCCGGTCGCCCGGGGATCTCGCGTTGCGATCATCTCACGGGCCAGTGCCGATTTCAATTCTTCGAATACCGCGGACATGGCTGGATCTTGAGCCAGATTTTTCAGCTGATGCGGGTCTTTCGTCAGGTCGTAAAGCTCCCATTCGGGACGCTTTCGGAAGGCAGAATCGAACAGCCGGGCGAATTCGGGGCGATTCCGGTTCACAACCATCAGGGCCTTCGTGGGCGAAGCGTCACAGTCGCCGAAGGCCACAAAAGTCGATTCAGCCAGGCGGTCGAAGCCGGGGGCGTCCGAGCCGTCGTCCTTCACGCCCTTCCAGTCCCCCATCGGCCAGCGGTCAGGCTCGAAATTGCGGATCAGAACGTGATCTTTCATACGAATCGTCCGCATCGGATATCCACCGCCCGGAACGCCTTCGCCCAAATCCCGGCAGGCGACGTGCCGCTCCATACCGGTCATCAGATACTTCCGGCCCGAATGAGTTTCGGCATCGCCCGATGTGGAGAAAACCGGCATGAGCGATAGCCCAGTTCGATCCGCCAGGCCTTGCGCCCCCGCGGCTTCCAGAAATGTCGGGGCCAGGTCGGTCAGGCTCGTCAGGCGGTCGATCACGCGCCCCGGCCGTCGAATTCCTGCTGGCCAGCGGATCGCCAGCGGGATATGAGTTCCGGCTTCGTACACGGTCGCCTTGCCGCGCGGGAACGGCCAGCCGTTGTCGGCGGTCATGACGACGATCGTGTTTTCCAACTCCCCTGTCTGCTCAAGCTTGGCCAGTATTTCTCCCACTTCCCGGTCGAATCGTTCGATTTCGAGGAAATAGTCGAGCATATCGCCGCGAACGACGGGATCGTCCGGCAAAGTCGGCGGAACTCTCACTTCGGAAGCGAGTTTGCCTGCTTTCGTGCCAGATCCCTTTTCGTAAGGGCGATGGGGATCGACGCTGCCGAACCAGAAGCAGAAGGGTTGACCGGCTTTGCGGCGATTCAGAAACGTATCGAAATCGGCGAACCGGGGCCCGGCGGGGTTCGTGGTCCGACCGCCCATGTCCTGGCGTCCCGGTCCCCATCCTTTGCGGGCGTGGCCGACGTGATAACCTTCACGCGCGAGAACGTCGGGATAGACTTCGAACTCGGCCCGCAGAAACGAATGCAGGTTGGCCGCCTCTTTGAGCCGCCAGTGATACTGGCCCGTCAAAAGAGCCCCGCGGGAAGCGGTGCAGGAAGGCGCTGAAGCGAAAGCCTGCCGGAACAGCAGCCCCTCTCGGGCGATGCGGTCGAACGTGGGCGTGGAAACCTGCGGCTCACCGGCGATCGAAGCATGTGGCCACGACCAGTCATCGGCGATGCAGACGAGAACGTTCGGCCGATCGGCAGCCGCATGGGCCGATCCGAACGATACGAGACCGAAGACGGCGGAGAACACGGCCAGCCGTAACATCATCATCAGTATTGAGTTTCGTGAAGTCACAGCACGTACACCGGGCGGATCGAACCGGGCAGGAATCGTTCGGAATCGTCATTCTGGACCGGCAAAATTGGTTCCGTCAATCAAAAAGCCGGGTTTCATGAGCCACGTTCGACTCAAAAACCCGGCTTCGTGCTGTCATCCGGCGGTATCGATCACTTCGTACCTTTTTGTTTGACGATCGGCGACTTGAAGTCGTCCAGGCCGGGCTTGGGCTTATAGGCACGCATCACGCGGAAGCCGACGAACGTGGCGTCGGTATGCCACCAGATCGACTGCGGACGCTGCGGGTCCTGCACGGACCATTCTTTGTCCGATCCCCTTCGGGCCGCACTTCGGAGCATCTCGGGGTCGTCGTCCCACGAACCACCGCGTGCGACGTACGAATACTCATTCTTGTCCGGAATTTGCACCGGGTTGTCACTGGGCCTGTCGGCGGGCAGCTTTTCGTAAGCGTCCGCCACGTAATGATCCAGCACCCATTCGGCCACGTTGCCGTGCATGTCATGCAGGCCGAAGGGGTTCGGCTTCTTTTTGCCGACCTTCTGCGGCGTTTCGGCGTTTTCCACATACCAGCCATATTCGGCGAGCTTCGCGGGGTCATCGCCGAACGAATATGCCGTCGTGGTGCCGCCTCGTGCCGCCCATTCCCATTCGGCCTCTGTGGGCAGGCGATATTGTTTGGTGAAGAGCGTCGAGAACCAGCGGGTGCACTCCATGGCCGAGTGGTGGGTCATGCAGATCGCCGGCTGGTTGTCATGACCCATTCCGAACGTCATGTCGGCGTATGGCGGTGTGGGACGAGTCACGGCGTCGGCAGCCTTGTCCTTATCGCTCTGGGCAGCAAGATTTACGCCGGTTTTCTCTTTTCGCTTGATGTCGAGCGAGAACGAATAGATGTCGTAGATATCCCAGGTGATTTCATGTTTCGACATCCAGAACGGCTCGATGCGGATGGGCCGCTGCGGTCCTTCGTCCTCACCCCTGCCTTTCTCGGATTCGGGCGAACCGATCCAATAAACGCCGCCCGGCACCGGAACCATCTCGATCGTGAAATTCGTTCCGGGTATGGTTTCCGTATAGGGTTTCATGTCGGTCGGCAGCGGATCGACCTGAATTTTGGATGGCGGAGGAAGCTGGGCCTGGGCCGTGCCGGCGATGCTCGTACAGATCGATGCGGCCAGGGCCAAAGATCGCAGGAATTCGAAGCGATGGCGACCACGCAGGAACGCCCGAACTTCGGAAAGGCTCGTCATGATCGTGATTCCGGGAACGTCAGATACGACTATGCGGTGGGAAGGTTCATGAATCGACGGTGTATCGCCGCGGGATTCGTGGCGGCATGGGCGACGTTCGGCGTGTCGGCGTTCGCGGTTCCTCGACGGGTTCGCACCGAACCGGAACGCCTCGAATTCGCCGAGACGCACATGGGCGCTCGCGTACGTATCCTGTTATACACGACCGAACCTCAGGTCGCCAAGCGCGCGGTCGAAGCCGCCTTCGCCCGGATCGCCGAACTCGACAAAATCTTCAGCGATTACGACAACGGCAGCGAACTGATGCGGCTCGTCGAAAGGTTCGCCGACGGCCCGGCCAACCCGGTCGAGGTGAGCCATGACCTTTACGATATCCTGACCCGGGCCGAATCGATTTCACGTTCGACCAGCGGCGCGTTCGACGTGACGGCCGCACCCCTGATCCGCCAATGGCGCAGAGCCTTTCGCGAAAAGAAAATGCCTTCGGCCGAAAACCTGGCGAAGGCACGTGAACGCGTCGGTTTCGAACGCATCCGGATGATCGAACCCGGACGGAAGATCGTGCTGGAACCCGGCACGCGAATCGACCTCGGAGGTATCGCCAAAGGTTACGCGGCTGCTGCCGCACTCAAAGTACTCAGGGAAAGCGGCTTCGATCGCGCGCTGGTCGCGGTGGCAGGCGATATGGCCCTGGGCAATTCTCCACCTGGCCAATCAGGCTGGGCGGTGGAAGTCGCCGGCCTGAATCCGAATTCGGATCCCCCGCTGGTACGCCTCAAACTTCGTGACGTGACGATCTCCACCAGCGGCGATGCCGAACGGTTCGTCGAAATCGAAGGTCGACGCTACAGTCATATCGTCGATCCCCGTACCGGATTGGGAGTCACGCGACGTGCCACAGTCACCGTGATCAGCCAGGACGGATCGACCACAGACGCATACGCCACATCGATTTACCTGTTAGGCGCGGATGGCCCTGACTTGACGGGCCGAGTCCGAAATTGCCCGCCACTGGCAGTCTCCTGGCTCGAACTCACCGAAACCGGTCAGACCGACCATCGAACGAATCGGGCCTTCGAGGAATTGCCCCGGGAATGAACCCCAACGGGTTTGCCAGTCATCCGATTGCGCTTGCGATAAGTACTCGAATATGGTAAGAATTCTGTGTCAAGTGCCCGAAGAAAGTGGGGTCAGTTGACCTGATACCGCCAAGCGGATCTTGGTCCCGGCCCCCTCGCAAACCGCCGTAAGGTGAGATCTTCTCGACCTTTACGGCCTGACAAGCGTTTGCGGCACAGTTCTGGTGAGGCACGGATACGATCGATTGTTCCGAGCACGGGTCATGGACCCGGGGATTGATGATGTACGCGATTTTCGAAGATGGAAGCCACCAGTATCGCGTGGCTGTCGGCGATAAGATTGTCGTGGATTTCCGCGACGGCGAACCTGACTCCGCTTTGACGTTCGAAAAGGTTCTGCTGGTCGCCGGCGAAGGGGACGCGAAGTTCGGCGCTCCGACGGTTGCCGGCGCCAAGGTCGAAGCCAAAATCGTGCGTCAGTTCAAAGACAAGAAGATCGTGATTCAGAAATTCCGCCGCCGGAAGAATCACCGCAAGCGAACGGGTCACCGTCAACCGCTGACCGCGATCGAGATCACGGGCATCAGCGCCTGATTCGTCGACACCAACTGCACATCTTCGCCAGTTTCACGAAACGGTCGAGCCTCTCCCGGCTCGACCGTTTCGCTTTTCTTTCTAGGTGAAGTTTGCGGCCACCAGCGGCGAAATCGGTGATAATTCATACACATCCGTCTTGACGATTCCGCCCATGTCAGGCAGAGTGTAATTCCGTACCGTGTTACAGCGGTTCACCGGGTGCGTTCGGAAATGTTCAACAGGGGTTCGCCGGGGTGGCGGGGTCCTGAAATTCCATGAACGCAAGTCACAATGGTGGTATGGGTTGAAGTGATCGTGCGGAATATTCTTGAAAGGAGGAGTTTTGATCTTAAGATGTCGTGAAGAGAGTCGTTTGCCGGATGGATCGACAGACTCCCTGAGGACTCCATGAGTTATACTCTCAGTATTGCCAGAGAGTCATCAGGGACGCATGAACGGAGTCGCCTGTTCGAACGTGGTTATCGATCGAACGGATCAGCGATGCTTCACTTGCGGAATGTGGGAGGAGGATGACCGGGGTCTTGACGGGTCTTCGTGGTCGTATCGCTCGGGAACTCATGGATTTGTGAGGAAGTCCCGGCATACGGCGAAAAGCACGGACAAGTCAGGGCATTAGCTCCCCCCCGGTCAATTGGTGGCTTCCCCCGAAACTAGGACTGTTCGGAGAACCAGAAATGGCAAGCGTTGGCGACAAGAGATCGAACACCGGCAATCGCCCCGGCCGTCCGGGCCTGCACTTCAAGCGGGTTTTCAGCACGGCGGGTGTGGATCCTTTCTCTCAGGTGGAGTGGGACCAGCGGACTGCGGCGATCAAGGACGAAAAAGGCAAGGTCATCTTCGAGCAGACCGACTGCGAGTTCCCCAAGAGCTGGAGTCAGTTGGCCACGAACGTGGTCGCCAGCAAGTACTTCTATGGCGAAAACGGCACGGCGGAACGGGAGCGGAGCGTTCGACAGCTCGTGCATCGCGTCTCGCGCACACTGACCGACTGGGGTCTGGAAGACGGCTACTTCGCGACTTCGGCCGACGCGGACACCTTCTACGACGAACTGACCACGCTGCTGGTCAATCAATACGGTTCGTTCAATTCGCCCGTCTGGTTCAACGTCGGTCTGCATGACCAGTACGGCATCGAAGGTCCGGCCAACAACTGGCGCTGGGACGAAGAAACGCGAACGGTCGTCCCCGCTCAGGACGCCTACAAGTATCCGCAAGGTTCGGCCTGTTTCATTCAGAGCGTCTCGGACGACATGCCTGACATCATGCGTCTGGCCATGAGCGAGGCGATGCTGTTCAAATACGGTTCAGGCACCGGCACGGATCTTTCCACTCTCCGGTCCAGCCGTGAAAAGCTCTCCGGCGGCGGCAAGCCCTCCGGGCCCGTCAGCTTCATGAAGGTCTACGACGCCATCGCGTCCGTGATCAAGTCAGGCGGCAAAACCCGCCGAGCCGCCAAGATGCAGACGCTCAAGGTCTGGCACCCGGACATCATGGACTTCATTCGCTGCAAGTCCAATGAAGAGAATAAGGCCCTCGCCCTGATCCGCCAGGGCTACGACGCCAACTTCAATGGCGAGGCATACAGCTCCGTCAACTTCCAGAACGCGAATCTCTCGGTGCGCGCCACCGACGCATTCCTCCACGGCGTCGAAAACGGCGGTTCGTGGACGACCCGGGCCGTCACCACAGGCAAGCCGATGGAAACCATGCCCGCGGCAGACCTCATGGACGCCATCGCCGAAGGCACCTGGCAGTGCGGCGACCCCGGCATGCAGTACGAAGACACGATCCAGCGGTGGCACACCTGTTCGAACACGGCACCGATCAACTCATCGAACCCGTGCTCCGAATTCATGTTCCTGGACGACACGGCCTGCAACCTGGCCAGCCTGAACCTGATGAAGTTCCGCCGCGAGGACGGCACTTTCGACGGCGAGCTGTTCCGCTCTGCCTGTCGCGTGTTCATCACAGCCCAGGAAATTCTGGTCGACCGGGCCAGTTACCCGACCGACCGGATCGCCCTCAACAGTCACAACTTCCGCCCGCTGGGTCTGGGCTTCGCCAATCTTGGCAGTCTGATCATGGCCTCCGGCCGGCCGTACGATTCGGACGAAGGCCGCGACCTGGCCGGCGTGATCACTTCGATCATGCACGGCGAAGCGTACCGCACCTCGGCCGAAATCGCCGGTTTCATCGGCACTTTCGAAGGCTATGCCCTGAATCGTGAGCCGATGAACCGCGTCATGCAGTTGCACCGCGATGCCGTCGAGAACATCGGACCGAGCTGCCCGCCAGATTTGCTCACGATCGCCCGCCAGCTCTGGAACGAAGTCATCGAGCTGGGCCGTTCGAACGGCTTCCGCAACAGCCAGGTGACCGTTCTGGCGCCGACCGGCACCATCGCGTTCATGATGGACTGCGACACGACCGGCGTCGAGCCTGACATCGCCCTGGTCAAGTACAAGAGCCTGGCCGGTGGCGGCATGCTCAAGATCGTCAACCGCACCGTTCCGATGGCGCTGCGGACTCTGGGCTACGATGAGCCGACGATCGGCAAGATCCTCGACTACATCGACAAGAACGACACGATCGAAGGCCCTTCCGGCCTGAAGCCGGAACACCTGCCTGTATTCGATTGTGCCTTCCCGCCCGCGGGTGGCGGCCGGTCGATCCACTACCGTGGCCACATCAAGATGATGGCCGCCGTGCAACCGTTCCTCTCCGGCGCCATTTCCAAGACGGTCAACATGCCGCAGGAAGCCACGGTCGCCGATATCCGCAATGCTTATCTCGAAGGCTGGAAGCTTGGCCTGAAGGCTCTGGCGATTTATCGCGACGGGTCCAAGGGCAGCCAGCCGGTCAGCACTTCGAGCGAATCGTCGAAGGAAGAAGCCGCCAAGGCGGAAAAAGCAGCCGAGCAGGCTGCAGTCGCCGCGGCTTCGCCAGTCGTTCCGGCACCGGCTCCGCAGGTCGTCAATACGCCTCAACCCCGGCGGATCCGCCTGCCGGACACGCGTCACAGCACGACCCACAAGTTCGACATTCAAGGGCACGAAGGCTACATTACGGTCGGCTTCTTCGAGAACGGTCAGCCGGGCGAGCTCTTCATCACCATGGCCAAGGAAGGGTCCACCGTCGGCGGCCTGATGGACGTCATCGGCACGCTGGTCTCCATGGGCCTGCAGTATGGCGTGCCGCTGGAAGTGTTCGTCAAGAAGTTCGCTCATGGCCGCTACGAACCTTCCGGTTTCACCCGAAATCCGGACATCCCGATCGCCAAGAGCATCACGGACTACATCTTCCGCTGGCTCGGCATTCAGTTTATCCCTGGCTATCGTGAAGCCAACGCCCCTCAGCGTGATCAGATCGAGTCTGCCGTCGAGTCGATCGCGGCACCAGCTCCTCAACCTCAGATCGTGACGGCCCAACCCGCCGCCCCGAATTATGGCGTGGCACCGGTCGTCGTTCCGGTCAGTACGCTCGAAACCCGTACCGTCCGAACGGAAATCACCAGCTCGACGATCCAGCAGGAACAGTTCGCCCGATTCCAGAGCGACGCCCCTGCCTGTGACAACTGCGGCAGCCTCACGGTTCGCTGCGGCACGTGCTATCGCTGCTTCAATTGCGGCAATTCGATGGGCTGCGGTTGATCCCAGCACATTCGAATAAATGTGAATCGATCGACCCCCGGAGCTTTCTCTCCGGGGGTTTTCGTTTCGGCTCCAGGCTACGCTTTCGCTTTCCATTCGTTCCGCATCGATCCGAAATCATATGAAGATCGCGTGAATCGATAACTTCCGTTCAATGTTACCTAAGTCACGGTTCGACAAAAGAAAGAGAACTATTCCATCCGTCTTCCTATACGGGAGTCATTCGGTGAATTTGTCGCACTTTCTCCCTGTCTTCGTCGGTTTCCGCGGAAACCGGAAATCCCAAGCTGTCCGATTCGCATTCTGGGTCGGAATGTCGTCGATCGGGGCCGTTGCCTCCGCCGCGGACCTTGTCCCGGGCAACCTCGTCGTAGAACGTATCGGTAACGGAACGACGGCACTCAGCAGTTCGTCGGCAGCGGTCTCCGTGCTGGAAGTCACGACGTCCGGGACTCTGGTACAAACGTTGACCACCCAGTTCACCGGCTCGAATCT
>Ga0075163_10005844_pt1 | contig 16335 bp, 16 predicted proteins | sample JI1023141ADNA_FD_71478 | JGI IMG/M metagenome (GOLD analysis project Ga0075163, IMG submission 71478) | Wastewater effluent complex algal communities from Wisconsin, to seasonally profile nutrient transformation and Carbon sequestration -... | ecosystem: Engineered > WWTP > Effluent > Algae...
GCGCGCAGCCTGCTCGACGGTCTAGCCATTCCACACCGGCCGCCGGTGTTCATGCCGCGCGGACCGCCCGATCTATTCGACGACCCGAGCCCGGCCTTCGAGCCAGATCCGCCTGCACCCGACGAGTGAATCGGTCGGTCGTCAACAGCGAAGCTCCGCCCGTCGTTCGCGACTCGATGATCTTCACGTTTGCCTGGCGTACCGCGGTAACGTGCTCGCGAAGCTGCCGCGACAAGCGTTCGCTCACCTGATCCCGCCGGGACGCCTCAAAACCCGGAGTATTGGGGCTTGATACTGGCGGCAGGTCCGGCCTCGCTGGTGGATCGAGCTTGGCCGATCGCTTGGTCGCGACATACACCGCGATGAAGTGGCTCGGCACCGGCGTCGATTCGGACTCCAGTCGGAGTCCGGCCTTGGTCGCCGCGGCCTTCGACTTCGCGGCGTGTTGGATGCGATTCGAGATCACGATCCGGCCGGTCTTCTTGAGAGCGGGGATCGCAGCCTTGAGCCACGCGACCGGGTCGGCGAGCTGGTGGTCAACCTCTGCAAGCAGGATCGCGTCGTAAGCGTCGTTCTCGAGTCCAGGCGAGTCCGGTTCGACAATGCGCGGCTCCACCACGTCTCCGAGCCCCGCTGTCTCGAGTCGCATCTCGAGGGATTCCAGCGCGGCTTCGTCAATGTCCGTCGCGACGATCTTACCGCCCGGTCTCACCGCCCGTGCGAGGTGAACCGTCAGGAACCCGGGACCGGCACCGATGTCAGCGACACGCATGCCGGGCGTGATGCCAAGCGCCTCGACGATCTTCTCGGGCTTTCGCTCGGCGTCGAACCGGGCCTGCTTGTCATCTCGTACTGGCGTCGTCGGGTTCTCGCGCGGCTTGGTGGCGGAGTCTTGGTCGAGCCTGATCGTCTGCGGTTCCAATGCGACCGGCGGTTGAGTGGAAGCCGGCACGTTGGAGCCCCACGGCCCGATGGTGAACATTGCCACCGCACAACCTGCAACCACGACGCCGGCACCGGCGAACAGCCAGGTCTTCTTCGGTCGCGCCGGCTTCCCGATCTCGCCCGCACTCGCCGAGATCGACTTCGAACTGCTTCCGCACGCCGTGGCGAGGACGAGAACGAGTTTGAGCTTCATGGACTCGGACTTCGTATGAGGGCAAGGTACAGTCAAATCCGCTGAGGTCCTGTTGCGGGTGGCGGGTCCATGGTCGCCGCCTCGCGACCAACGCGACGTTGACGAAAGATCACCGCGACGGGCCCGACCATCCAGACACTGCGAACAGGGTTCCCGATCCTGCCGATGCTCGTCGCCGCTCCTGACTCGCGATCTGAGTCGTGCCGAGGACCATCAGCAAGCGCTCGATGGTTACATCGCCGCCTTGGCGGGCACCGCGGGCGCGGCGCTACCGAATGCCCACGCTTGGTTGCCGACACGAAGCGACTTGGTCGTCGTGCTCACGGTGCCGTTGTTGGGCGCGCAGCCGGTGTAGTCGAACACCCAGACCACGGTCTCCTTGTTGTAGCCCTTGTTGAAACAGGACGTGAGCTTGGCGGAACCAGTCTTGGTGGCGTTGATGTAACCACCTTCGTTGGCGTCATTGACGATCTTGAAGCCTTCACTCGAGCTCATCGTTGGCTCGCCATGCCAGCTCGCCATCGCTTCCTTGTGCTTGTGAAGTGACACGCAGATCTCCGCCTCTGTCACGTTGACGGTGACGGTGTCGTCGATGGTCCGGCCGAACGGCCAGGTCTTGCAGTCCGGCTCGGTGACCCCGGTGACGGTGTTGGTGTTCTTTGCCTCGAGGGCTTTTCCGCTGACCAGCGGATTCTCGGCGGGTTCCGCGGTGGGCGGCGCCGGACGCATCATCGCCAGACAGCCGGTGACGAGCGTCGCGAGAGCAAGTGACGAGGCGAGCATGCGAGCAAGTGACGAGGCGAGCATGCGAACGAGACTCATGGTAAGGCTCCGGTTGGTGTAGCAGTCCGGACGGGCGCGCCGGGTCGCAGTCGCATCGACAGGACGGCCGCTGGCAACGAACAGAGAATGACGATTTGTCGCGGTGTCACATCAGGAGGACACATCTTGGTTGCGGCTGGTTGCGGCTGGTTGCGGCTGGTTGCGTCTTTGCCGGCTGGCAGCACCTGTCACCGAGCTGGACGCCGCCGCGACCATGAGCCAGTCTCGTTGCCATGACCTCCGATCCGCTGGCCGACGCGCACGCCCTCGGGGCAGAGCGCTGGCCGGGCGTCGTGATCGACCACGATCGGTTCGCAGCGTTCGTCACCGCACGATGCGGGGAGCTCGAGCTGGCGGTGGTGCGGTGCGATCAACTCTACCTCACGTGTGCGTGCACGGTCGGCGATCCCCTCGCGCTCGCCACGTTCGAACGGACGTTCGGTCCGGTGATCGACTCCGCGCTTGTGCGAATGGCGAACGCGGTCACCGATGCCGATGAGATCAAGCAGCAGGTTCGCGAGCGGCTTTTCGTCGGCAGCGCCGAGACGCCGCCGCGGATCGCCGAGTACACGGGGCGCGGCGATCTCGCCGGCTGGGTTCGCGCGGTCGCCGTTCGAACGGCGCTGAACTACCGGCGCGCACACGTACGCGAGGTGTCGCGCGACGATGCCGACGAGCTGGCGGCGCTGTTGCCCGCTGCGGGCTCCGATCCCGAGCTCGCGGCACTGCTCGAGAGCTATCGCGCCGAGGTTGGCGCTGCGCTCGCCGAGGCGATCGATTTGCTGTCCGACAAGCACCGCGCGATCCTTCGCTACAAATACGCCGAGCGGCTCAACATCGATCAGATCGGCGTGATCTTCAGCGTGCACAAGACCACGGCGTTTCGCCGACTCGAGCAGGCCCGCGGCGAGCTGATCGCCGCGGCGCGCGGGGCGCTCAAGCGCCGGTTGCAGGTCGACGATGACGGCCTCATGAGCATCGTCCGTCTCGTGAGCAGCCATCTTGATCTGACGCTCAGTGGCTTCTTCCGGGATCGCGCGTGACGCTCTGCGTCGACGAAACGACGGGCGCCCGCATGATCGCAGGCGAGCTATCGGCCGCCGAAGCAGACCTCGCGCATCGCCACATCGTGACGTGTCGGGACTGCGAGCAGTTCGTGGTCGCGCTTGTCCGCGCAAGCGACGGCTTCAAGCGATCGACCGAGCCACAGGAGCCGGGATCCAATTCCGAGCTCGCTCCCGAGAGCGGGGAAGAAGATCGAGCGATCGCTTCGCTGCCGACCGCGATCCTCGGGCCGAGGCCACGGCGCGTCCCGGCCGGCGAGCGCACGCTGAGTAAGGGCACGCTCGTCGGCCGTTATGTCGTGCTCGATCGTATCGGCGCGGGCGGGATGGGTGTCGTGTATTCGGCCTACGATCCGGATCTGAATCGCAAGGTCGCGCTCAAGCTGGTGCGTCCGCGGCTGGGCCCCGACGACCAGGTGCGCGTGCTGCGCGAAGCGCAGGCCCTCGCTCGACTGCAGCACCCCAACGTCGTCACGCTCCACGACGTCGGCTCGTTCGAAGAGCGGGTGTTTCTCGCGATGGAGCTGGTCGACGGCACGAGCCTGCGCGGCTGGTGGGAAACGGGCGAGCGGAGCTGGCGCGAGGTGGTGGCGGTGTTCATCGCGGCGGGTGAAGGCCTGGTGGCCGCGCACGACAAGCAACTCGTCCACCGCGACTTCAAGCCGGCCAATGTGCTGGTCGGCAACGACGGCCGGGTCCGCGTCACCGATTTCGGGCTCGCGCGCGGCAGCCATGGCGAGGACATCGACGTAGAGTGGGATGAAGACGAGCGCCAAGCGGCGACGCCGCGAACGCGCTCGGGCCCGAGTGCTCGGACCGCGGCACCGGCAACGCGCACGCCGGCAATGCGCGCGTCATCTCGCGACCTGCTCGGCCACGAACTCACGCAGGCCGGCGCGGTGATAGGGACGCCGCCGTACATGGCGCCGGAGACCTATCGCAGCGAAGGCGGCGAGGCCGCCGACCAGTTCGCCTTCGCGGTGTCGCTCTACGAAGCGCTCTACCGCCAGTTGCCATTCGAGGTCGGGGCCACCGGTGACGCGCGCTGGATCATCAAGAAACCTCCGGCCGCGCGGGCGGTCCCGGCGTGGCTATACAAACTCGTGGTTCGCGGTCTCGCCGAGGATTCGAGTCAGCGATTCGCGTCGATGCACGAGCTGGTCGCCGCGCTCAAGAACGATCCGCGCATCGTCCGCCGCCGCATCGCGATCGGCATCGGCGCGGTTGCGTTCCTCGGTGCTGGCGTCACGTTCGCGATCACCCGGCCCGATTCCCAGGAGTCCCTCGTCTGCCAAGGCGCCGAGCAAAAGCTCGTCGGTGTCTGGGATGCACAGAAGAACGTCGCGCTTCGCGCTGGTCTGGTCGCCTCGGGGTTCCCCAGCGCCGCTGACGCCGCTGATCGCACGTCCGCCGTGCTCGACCGCTACGCAGCCGGGTGGGTGCGCATGCACACCGAGACCTGCCAAGCGACGCGGGCCCGTGGCGAGCAGTCCGAAGAGATTCTCACACTGCGCATGACCTGCCTCGAGCGCCGGCGCGTCGATCTCGAAGCCCTGACCAACCTCCTCGCTAAGCCCACCGCCGAGCAAGCCACCAAGGCGGTCGAGTCCGCCGAAAACCTGCCACGGCTGTCGTACTGCGCCGACATCGACGCCCTCCGGGCACCAGTGCCGCCGCCCTCCGACGCGAAGCTCCGTGCGAGGACCGATGCGCTCTACAAAGAGCTCGCCACCGCCAAGCTCACCCTCGACATCGTGCGCCTCGACACCATCGCCAAGAAGGTAGACGCTCTCGGATGGGCGCCCCTGGCGGCGGACACCCACTTTGCTCGATGCAAGATCCTTCGCGACGCCAGTCAGCGCGACGAATCACTTTCCGCCTGCATGCAGGCCATCACGGCTGCGCTGTCCGGCAATGACGATCTGACCTTGGCGCGTGCGTTCACAGTTCGTGCAGGTATCTTCGGCGGCCTCGGTCAGATCGAGAGCGGACGACAGGAGTTGTTGTATGCCGAGGCCGTGACCGTCCGCCTCGGCGACGAGGCCCTCAAGATCCAGCTGATGATGACTCGCGCGTGGCTCGATGCACGAGAAGACCGTGTCGAGAGCGCCGTTGCGTGGGCAGACCGCGCGATCGCCGCCGCGGATAAGTCGCAACGGATGACCCCACTGGACAAGGCTGCCGCATACCAAAATCTCGGCGTCATCTTCGGGATGCTCGAACACCACGACCGCTCCATCACTGCGTTCCGTCGCGCGATCGAGCTTATCGAGCGCGTGCAGGGCCCGGATAGCGGCGAGCTCGTTGAACCCCTGTCGACGCTGGCCATCCCGCTCGCACGGTGGGGTCGCCTGGACGAGGCGTTGAAGAGCTACCAGCGAGCGCTGCGCATCGCGGAGCAGGTCTATGGTGCAGAGCATGCCACGGTAGGAACGAGCCTGCTTGGTATCAGCCAGCTGCTCTTGTCAGAAGGCCGGCGCGACGAGGCACTTGCCGCCGTGGACCGGGCGGCCAAGATCATCGAACGCTCCTACCCCGAAGGCCATTTCTACCGCGGCCTCATCCAGGTTCAGAAAGGGCTCAACTTTCTTAACCAGCTCGACTTCAAGCGTGGCGCAGCCCTACTCACCGAAGGGATGGCCATTCTTGAGAACCAGACATCGCCGGATTTCGCCTTCGCGATCTTGGGAGGTCGCTACGCGCTCGCGGAATCCTTTGCACGACTCGGTCGGGTGCACGATGCGAAGGCGTGGGCGCGAAAAATCACCGCCGTCCCAGACGGACCCGGCGTAAGCCATCTCCAGGCGCGAGCGTACGCGTCGAGCCTGGCCGGCGACTGGCAGCTCCACCATGGCGATCGGATTCGAGCGCTCGCACTGCTCGTCGATGGGGTGGCGCGCGCCCGCGCCCTCGCAGCGCCCAGTGATGTGCTCGTGGGTTCGTCGCGCGATCTCGCGCGCGCCTACGTCGAGCTCGGACGCTGGCCCGAAGCGCTGGCGTTGCTCGAAGAGACGCTTCCCCGACTCCAGACCGATCCGCTCGGCGGCGGTGTGCACCTGCTGCGCTTCGACGTAAGGTTTCTCCTCGCGCGCTCTCTCGACGCCGTCGGTGGCGACGCGCGCCGCGCGGCAGCCCTGGCCGGCGAAGCGTTGGCGGAGGTTTCGCGGCTTTCACCTTATGACTTGTTGACGCGGCAGAACGGAATTGACACGTGGCTCGCGAAGCACCCGCCGAAGAGCGCAGCCGACCGCACAGAAACAACTGCACAATGACCACGCCCGCGGGCAACCGAGCGGTGTTGACGCGCCGACGGAGCTCGGCGACGAGCGCGGCAACGGTGGCGCAGCGACCGGAGGAGCACGCGTCATACTACGGTGGCCCGCAGGCCTTCACGATACGAGTGGTCCGGGATGATCGACCTGGCGTTCGGGGTGCGGACGAAGACGGCGCGCGCGGGGGCCGCAGATGGGCCCATGTTAGGCTTCCGCGTGGCAACAACTCTGCCGTCCGATCATGAACGACAGTGTCTCGAGGCACCGATGTCACGCTTCGTCGCTGTCGTCCTGATGTCGGCAGGCTGTGGGCGCATCGGGTTCACGAGTGCTGGCGATGCGTCGTTCGACGACACCGCTGTTGATGTCGACGTCGACGGGGCCGTGGTGACGGGGTGCGCCGGTAACGCGCTGTATGCAACCGCCTCGGCAGCGGCGCCCTCCGGCGAGTACACGATGGAGATCCAGGCCACCGCAGCCTCGTGCACCTTCGTCGTGGTCGTGGCGGGCGCTGGTGGCGGAGCGTCGACCAGTGCCCGACCGGGTGGGGCCGGCGGTCGAAATAGCTTTGTTTTTTCACCCGGCGAATCGGGCGTGCTTCGGATCGTCGTGGGTGGTGGTGGTGGGCTGGCACCTGACAACCACGGTGCGCCGGGTGGCGGAGCTTCAAGCCTCCTGTTCGATCCCAGCGCCGATCCATCCACCGCCGACAGCTACACGCTGGCGATCGCTGGGGGTGGCGGCGGCGGCGGGCTCGCGGGCATCCTGAGTGGGGGCGCGGGTAACGGCAGCGGCGCCGGACAAGACTCCGACTCGGGAGGTGGCGCACCTGGTGACGGGACCGGCGGACCGACCGATGGGGAGACCGGCGCTGCATGTGACGTCCCCTGTCAGGGTGGACGCGGCGGCGATTCCAATGGAGACTTTGGCAACGTCGTCGCCGGATCCGGAAAGGGTGTGGGGGTCGGCGCGTCGTACTTCTTCGGGGGAGGAGGAGGCGGCGGCTTCGGCGGCGGCGGCGCGCCGCGCTTCGGTCGTGGCGGAGGAGGTGGCGCCGGCAAGGTGTTCACCGTGATGTCGCCAGCGACGCAGATGGACACCACCATTTCGGGAGTAGGTAATGGGGGCTTTGGTGGAGTCATCGGCAGCGGACCCGGCGCTGATGGCACCGTCGAGATCGTCGTCCGCTGACATTGCCGCACCGTCGTCGATCACAATCTCGACGTGATCGTCGTCGACCTGGACATCGACGATGACGCGGAGCCCATCGACGCATCAGCTGTCGATCCGCGCAACGACAGCGCCGTTCCGATCCACGAACAACACCGCGGGCAGATTGGGCGGCCATAGCGGGCGCGCCATGCGTCGCTGCCGAGGCGGGCGCTACCTCGGGCGCCATGCGTGGGCGACCTCCGGCCAGGTCCGTCCGATCGCGATCATGCGCACCGAGACCCACGATCGTCGCGCTCGCCTGGAGTAGCCTCGAGGGATTGCCGCACTCCAAGCTCCCGCGAGGGCGACAGCATGGTGGTCCGGGCGCTGCCGTCGGGCAACGTGATCGCGCGTGCACCAGTCGGCGATCCAATCGAGGGACGGAACGACGAGGATGGCGAGCGGCATGCGTGCTGGATCGATGATGTTGCGATCCCGCGTGCGGCGCCGCGACGCTCACGGTTGCGAGCGAAGCGATCGCCGTCGTCGACCTCGCGACCGGGGTGCAGCTGGCCTCGGTCGCAACCACGACCCCGCCAGTCGCGGTAGCGGTGGGCGACCACGGCCATCGCCTCGCGATCGCGACCGGGGCCATCGCATGCTGGGGAAGACAACTCCGTTGGCCAACTCGGTCAGGGCACACCAGCGATCTCGACGGTCCCCGTGATCGTCTCGGGAATCACCCAGGCCGTCGCCATCGCACTGGGCGGCAACCATTCCTGTTCGCTGACTTCCTTCGGTGGCGGCGTGAAGTGCTGGGGAAACAACGATCATGGTCAGGTCGGCCAGAGTACGAATGTGATCCTCTCCAGCGCGGTTCCCGTCGGCATCACGAACCTTACCGGCGTCGTGGCCATCTCGGCGGGCTTCGACTTTGGTGGCGCGCTCACTTCGGTCGGGGTGGTTCGGTGCTGGGGCCGAGGCGATCAAGGTCAGCTCGGCGACGGGTTCGGCACCGACAGCTTCGGCCCGGTAGTTCTTGGACTCTGACAGGCGCGTATGCCGTGGCGACTCGTGCTCGGGGTCGCCGCCCTCATCGCAACCCGATGTCGACGGAGACGGTGAAGAAGCGCCGATCTCACGATCGGAAGTTCGCGAACGTCCGCGTCGGATGGCACTTCGCGCACCCGGTGCCGAACTTGCCCTTGTGGGTGGCTGGCTCGGGGTGACATCCGAAGCAGGTCGTCGGCCGTGGCTTGAATTTGATCGACGGGTGGCAGTCGGCGCAGCGCACGATGAGGTGCTTGCCGTCGAGACGAAACGCCGTCATCGAATTGTGGTCGAATGCAATCTCGCCGGTGGCGCGGTGGCAGCGCTCACATGCGGTGCCGAGCCGGCCGTTGTGAGCATCGTCGTCGTCGTGACAGCTCATACACGAGGCGCGACCGCGCGTGGTTGCGAAGTCGCGGTCGGCATGACACGCGACGCAAGTGATCCCGGCGTGCACACCGCCGAGCGTCAACTTGGTCGCGTCGTGGTCGAACAAGTCCGTGTCCCAGCTCCCTGGTCGGTGGCACTTGTCGCACGCGCTGCTGAGCCTGCCGTGATGGAGCCAATCTTCATGACACGACCCGCACGCAGCGGAGATCGCCGTGAACGTCGTGCGATTCCGCGCGTTGCGCGTGATGTGGCAGTCGGCGCACGGTACGGTGCGGTGTTCCTTGACCAGGGGAAACGTCGCGCGTGGGCCATGAGCCATGCTGAGGATTGGAAGGGATCTGGGAGGGCCCGGGTTCGGGTGGCACGACAGGCACTGATCGTTGCGCCACTTGCCATCGTGGATGTTCGCGTGCGCGTGACAACCGCGGCAGTCCACCGTGCGCGTGGCTACCAGCGTCGACAGATCTTCGAAGTTCGACGCGGTTGCGCCACGATGGCACGAACGACACGACGCGTCCGCGTGCTTGCCGGTGAGCACGAACCGCGTGCGGACGCCATGGTCAAACGCCGACGGCGTGAACTTGGACGATCCGACCCTATGACACGTTGCGCATCCCAACGGCGTGTCGAACGCTTTAAACCGGTCGCCGTGATGCGAGTCCTTCGCATGACAGCTCTCGCACGCGCGGCTCGCCCCGGCGAAGGCCCCGCGCGTGACCTGTGGATCCTTGCCGGCCGCCGTGGCGTGACACGTGGTGCATAGCACGCGCGCGTGCTTGCCGTCGAGCGGCCACCCGGTGGTCGCATGATCGAACGCAGGGCTGGTTTCGGCGACCGGCATGGCGGCGAGCCACAGTGTGACGACGACGACCCACGCGCGCATACGCTCAGCCTACGCCGTATCGCGTCGAAGCTCGAGGCTCGTTTGCGCGACAGCGACTTACGGAGCAGCCCCTCGGGTGCTTGCAGTAGATTTGCGATGTGGCGAGACGCGATCGTGAACGCGCACGTGATCTCAACGGACGCGGCCGGCGCGCTGGTGCAGCCTGAGAAGACCAAGGACGGCCGTCGCCAGGCGCGCAAGAAGACTTCTTCACGGCCGTCGCGGACTGCGACGCGATCTTGTTCGTGTACGCCGAGGGCTATACCAACGAGTTCGTGAGCGCGCAGTTCGGCGACTTTCGAGGCCATCTGCAGTCCGACGCAAGAAACGTACTGTCGAAGATATTTCTTCGAGGCGGCGATCTGCCGGTATCGGGCTGGCTCATGCGGGGGCGATCTACGCCGCGCACGGCTCTGTCACCGAGACGCATGCCGCGCCTTCCAACGTGGACAGCTCCCTCCTCGGGAGGCTAGAACTCGCGCAATGGGTGCTTCTGGCTGGACGTATTACGTACCATTCGAGCGCGACCGCGACGCGGCGCTGCGGCGGTTGCAGCAGAAAGTGTTCCGCGCCTGCGACTACTATCGCCGGCCCCGCACGCGCAAGCCGAAGACGCTCGCCGAACTGCGCAAGCTCGCCGGGGAAGACGGCACGCACTCGATCCTCGACATGATGCGAGTCGTTCCCCCGCCCGCCACCCCAGGCGAGGTGACTCTCGACATGAACATCGAGCGTTGGGGCACGATCAGCGAGCTGCACCCGCAGGACCTGCTCGAGTTCTTCGGCACGACCAAGCCGACGCGTGTGCAGGTCGAGGAACGGATCGACGAACTGCGAGACTGGCGCAACCGCAACGTCGGTACGCTGGTCGTGATCTACAAGTCCGGCAAGCCGGACGAGCTGCTGTTCACTGGCTACTCCGGCGACTAAATTTAGTACGTTCTCCCAGGTTCTAGGTTGCGCTTCGCGCCCAGGTTGACGCGCCGAAGTACTGGCCGGCCATGCGCGCCAAGCTCACGCCGGAAGAGCTCGAGTCCGCTCGCCGTATTCGAGATGCCGCTGGTCGAGCCGGTCCCCGCGACGCCTGCCCAGGCGAGGCCACCGTCAGCACAGCCGTGCGCCGTTCGCCATGTGGGGTTCGCGCCCGCATACTTTGCTTTGGTGCACGTCACCGAACCCGAGTGTGATGGGCGCGAAGGCCATGACGATCGACCCACGGCGAGGTGCCCCTGCCGTCGCGCAAGCTCCGCGCAAGTTCGCCGTCGACTGTTGTGCACGTTGGTCGGACGGTCACAGTTTGTCTTTGTGATGCCCATCCATATCGTGCTCGCCATTCTTCGGTCCTCCGCCAGCTTCCATGACCACGTGGAACCCACGGTGAACACGTTCGAAGGCCGACTCGAAGGAGGCTGCGTCGTTGACCTTGCAAGTGCCACCGAGCGCCGTGACTGCCTCAGTCAGTTCTTTGGTGCTGGTCGTCCACGCAACCGCATCGGACTTGGCAGGTGGGCTCTTCGTGAGCGCATCAGCATCTAGCTGGAACTGGCCGACCGCGGCGCAGGTATCCTTCATCCGTTGCGGTCCCTTCTCGGCGTGCCAGCGAGGGGAGAGTGCGTCGTGAAACTTGTTGATCTCGGGCGACAGGTCTCTGTGCTCGTCAGCCGCGGCCTTGCTGGCGGTGGGACTGACCGCAGACTTCGAACTACTTCCGCACGCCGTGGCGAGGACGAGAACGAGCGTAAGATTGAGCTTCATGGACACGGACTTCGCACGGGGACAAGGCACAGTCAAATCGCTAACGCCCTGTTGCATATGGCGGGATCGCGGCGGTGATCTTTCGTCAACGTCGCCCGCCACAAACTTTCGTGCGCGACCGCATCGAAGCACAGTGCGCTTGGGTCGACGGTTTATTTGGTGGTGTCTGGCGCTCAGCGCAACTTGCCGGGTTCGATCTCGAAGATCTCGAAGACCGATGGGCTGACCCCGAGCGCGAATCGCACTGACTGGCCGTTGATCCCGTAGAGCTTGCCGGCATCCTCGACGAGCGCGGTCACGCCGCCAATCGTGCGCGTCGAGCGAACTGTCGCGGACAGCCACGAGGCGTCGCTCGACTTCACGCGCTTGAGGCTCGAGCCGAACGCGACGATCAGCTGACCGTCCGGCATCATCATCAGATCGTCGGGGCCGTTGAGCAGATTGAAGCCATCCATGAACACGTCGCCCGACAGCTTCACCTTCTTCACGTCGCGCGGATTCGCGATAGTCACGCGTACCAGCGCCGGTTCGGCATAGGTCGCCGTCAACACGGCACTGCGATCCGGGGTGAACACCATGCTGTTGAGGCTGACGAGAGCGCCACCGAGGAGTGGATCGTGTGCCCAGACCGTCACAAGGCGTTGGCCATCGATCTTGTAGATGTGAGAGTTCTCTCGATCCGACACTAGCGCGCCGTCATCGTCGAGTAGCACGTCGTTGCAGGCGGCTTGGGGATTCGCGGCGCGCAGATCGATGTCGGCGACACGCGCGCTGGTCTCGAGATCGAAGATCCAGATCGAGCCGAGCGAGTCCTTCGTCGTACAGACCCACAGCAGGCGCCGCTCGTCGTCGACCTGCATGCCGAGCGTGAATCGCTCGGCCTCACCGGTACCGGCGTAGAACGTCGACTCACTGCCACCTTGGTCGACGCGCGTGACGCTGCCGTGCTCGAGGCTCCCGACGTAGAACGCACGCGTGACCGGATCGAATGCGCCGCCCTCCGGGAACAGCCGGCGATCAGAGAACGTGTGCACGGTCTTGCGACCGCCCGAGTCCGATTTTTCATCATCGGCGGCCGTGTCGTCGAACCCGTCGTTGGTTGTCAGCTCAGGATCTTCGGCGGCGCAGGCGGTGAGAGCGACGCAGAAAGCGGCGATAGATGGACGCATGACCAACTGATGTGCATGCCTCGCGCCACGGGTTCGCGCCGTAGAACTAGCAGGTTACGCCGTGGCCGGCGACTCGAGTTGCTGATGTCCTCGTGCCCCGATGGTTCGTAGTCGCCAGCAGTGCGCCAGGGTCTCGCCGCGGCGCTTCTGAACCGTTTCGCGGGATCGACACGTGGAGCGGACGGCGCGATCGACGTGTAACGGGCCGCATATGCGAGATGCACGCTCGCCGCTTACCTCGCCCGTCGACGCGCGGCCTCGGCGATCGTCGCCGCGAGCTCGGCGCGATCGGGCAGAAACTCGACCCGCGCCAGAACGTCACCATCGGTCTCGACGAGCACGAGCGCGGGCAGTGTCTGGGTGCGGTATCGCGCCCGAAGCTCGTCGACACGTTCGTCGTCGACGCTGACGTCGAGCCGCAGGGGGACGAAGTCAGCGCCGAACGCCGCACGGATTCCAGGCGTGTCGAGCAGCTCTGACAGCGCAACCGAGGACACCGACCAAGTCGCGAACAGGTCGATGAGCACAGCCTTGCGCTCGTGGCGAGCGAGCGCGAACGCGGTGGGCTCGTCGGTTAACCACGGCTCGGGAGCGCGCGGCGAACATGCGACCGCGGCCGCGATCACGAACGCGACAGCTAGGTTCGGCGATGTGAGCATGTCGAACCCTAGCCCGAATCGAACTCAGGCCAATATGGTTGTTGTTTGTTGCGAGTGGGATCGGCTTGGCGCCACGAGATGCTGGGAGCGACTTGGCGGTCGCCATAACACCGGTTGTACGTCGGGGAACCTGCGTACGGACCATCAGGAACCCGCTGTGGTTCCTGGCATCCTCCGGCCCTCAAGGTTCTGCATGTTTTCGGCTACGTCCCAGCGTCCAAGTCAGCGGGCATCCAAAGGAGCGAGAACACCGTCCCGGTCTCCGGTATCGCGGTCGCGTGCTCGTACACCGGTGGGTCGGTTCCCAGCGACTCGTGCGCACACCACGTAGAGGCTGGGATCACGCGAGGCGACTCGTCGAGCTTGCCGCTATCAAAGTAGTCGAACGCGGCGGAGGCTGGGTTCACGGCGCGTCCCTCGGGGATCCATGCGCTGAACGACGGGCTCTTTTGCACCCATCGCACGCGTCCCTGCTCCGTGATGACCACCGCGCATCTTTCGGGCGTCAGCTCGACGAATCGCCGCGCGCTCGCGTACATCGACGTCTGGAATGCGCTCGCGATCGCGCGGACTGGATCTAACGACTTCAGCGCGACCCGGCACATCGGCGTGACGAGCGGGGCCGGCATGAGCAGCTCCGTGGCGAACACGCTCGCATCGCGTTCGATCTCGGAGCCATCGCCTTCGAGCGGCGAACACGTTCGCTGGCGTTTGAAGGCGCGGCCGAGATCGCCGTCCTTGAGGTAGTGCTTCAGCAGCAGGTGGGCGATCTCGTGCGCGATCGAGAAACGGATTGCTCCGACTCCGACGATGCGCGTCGAGATGATGATCCGGGAGCGGTCGCCGATCTGGATCACGCGCGCCTTGGCGCCTTCGAGATCCTCGAACACGATCTCCGCGCCGAGCTTCTCGGCGAGCGCTTCGACGTCGACTGGGCCTGGCCCTTGGGCGCCGAGCCATGCGATCGCTTCGAGAGCGCGGGCGCGTGCTTCCGCGTGGCGCGCGGCCTCGATCGCCCTGTCCTGTGCCGACTTCCTCGGCCGTTTCTTCGGTGGCGTCATGTCACGCCGCCATCCGCTCCACGAGTGCCGCGTCGACGACGCGTTCGCGGAGGTCGTCGTCGGAGAGCGTACCGAGATCAGCACTGGTAGCCGAGGTCCGTTGCGTGCAGCACTCGCCCGGCACTAGGCGCATCACGAGGCGCGCTTCCAACTCGGCGCGCGACAGCTTGGCGATCAGGTCGGCGACCTTGGCGCGGAGGAACTCGTGCTTCAGCTGGTAGCGCCACTCGAGCAGCTCGTCGGCCATCTGCTCGATCTCGGGCGTCGTAAGCCGGCGCTCCGCGTCATTGACGGCAAGCGCCACCATGACGCGTGTGAAGTCGCGATCGGTGTCGTGTGGGTCGTGCACGGTTCCTCCTTCAAGGGTTCGATCAGGACTTCCGCTCGATAAGTGCCAAGGCGTCTTCGAGCGCGCTGCGCAGGTCGTCGTCCGACATCTCGGTCAGATCGCGGTGTGCGAACACCGAGTCCGGGTGGGTGGCGAGTAGGTTGGCGAACTGCCGCTCCAATGTTTCGCGCACCATCGCGAGGATGGACGGCCGGACACGACCCACACAGGCTGCCTCGCGGTCGGCGCGTTGCTTCTTGAGGACGCGCATGCGCATCCCGTTGATGAACTGCCGGGCCTCGTCGCGCTCGGCGACCGTCAGGCTATCGCGACGAGCCGAGGCTTCAACAGCCGACTCGTACGAGATCGCCTCGTAGATTCTCAGGTTCTTCTTCTGATCGTTGGTCATATTCATCTCCTCACGCCATCGCGCGGATGGCTTCATCACGAAGGTCTTGGGGAAGGCTCTCGACGAGCGCGAGCAGACGTCGCCGCGCGCTGTCATAGGTGGGGGTGGGCATGCCGGTCGCGCGAATGATGTCGCGGCGATCGACCAGGCCGTCGCCGAAGCAGTCGAGGATCTTCGTTACGGTGTCGTCATCGATCGCGAGCCGGTACAACGCGGCGATCACGTCGTCGACGTAGCCGCGCAGGTCGACACCGCGCTCGCTCGCGCGGTCGGCGGCCATCGACTCGGACATCTCGAGCTCGAGATCGAGCTTGGCGCCGTAGGTCGAGATGCGCGGGAACCGCGTCAGGTGCTTCATCATCATCGTCGTGCGGCTACGGATGACGCGCTTCAGGTGGAGATCGAGCGGCGCCTTGTACGGATCCCACGTGACATCACCCGTCCAGGTATCGGTGATCGCGTCCTGGTACAGCTCCTTCCACAGGAAGTCGTCCTTGCGCTTCCCTTTTCTGTTCAGCCAACTCGCACGCTTCTTCGCGAATGCGGCGACGGAGTCGGCGAGATCGTGGGTGAGCTGCGCGAGGTATGCGTGCTCCCACGCGGCATCACGGATTACTTCTTCGGTCCGGCCCAGTTCCTGGGTCGTGTTGCTTTCGAGCATTCGGGTCTCCCTTCTGCGGCTGACAATAGGGGCTGACCCTGACACTGAACACCCGAACAGTCATCGCATAGAATGGCTAGAATCAGGTGGTGGTGCGGGTTTACGTAGGGATCGACACCACGAACACTTCTGCATCGGTTGAACGCGAGAGGTCCAAACTCAACGCCGACATGAGTGGAGGCGGTATGGATCCCGCGGCCAGGCGCACGGATCGACAACGCGCTGAGGTTTCCAAACATCGGCAGGAGCGACACTCCGATCTGAACCGAGATCTGGATGTAGACCATTGGATCGGCGCCGCCAGGTCGCGATCCGTAAATCGCAACTCCTGGAATCGTCACGCTGATGTTGGCCACGATGAAATCGCGGCGGGATTACTCGCCGATTTCGATCGGGCGCGGTGTAACTGCGCGTAGCTCGGATGCGAGCCCGGTCACCTGCCGAGTGATTCCACACGCTTCGATTTGCTGGTACGCGCACCGATCAAGAATGAACGCGCGCGATCCCGCGCTGGCGTGTGCC
>Ga0075163_10005847_pt1 | contig 16331 bp, 14 predicted proteins | sample JI1023141ADNA_FD_71478 | JGI IMG/M metagenome (GOLD analysis project Ga0075163, IMG submission 71478) | Wastewater effluent complex algal communities from Wisconsin, to seasonally profile nutrient transformation and Carbon sequestration -... | ecosystem: Engineered > WWTP > Effluent > Algae...
GCAGCCGCTCGCGCAGCGTCGGGACCACGAGCCGCTGGATCGCCCCCTCCGCGATCGTCAGGCCCAGGCCGCAGGCTGTCCCTCCGGACATGTCCGAACGCGCCGGTCCGCCTGTCCCCGGGGACATGTCCGCCGACACGCCCGCGAACGGCCCGACCAGCAGCGTGTCGGTGACCGTCTGCACGCGCCCGCCGCGGTGGCGCAGCTCGAGCTCGACGAGGTGGTGCCCGGGCCCGGCCGCGTCGAGCTCGACCTCGACCACCGCGCCCCGCGGCGTCACGGCGACCGGCACGCCGTCCACGCGCGCCGTGACCCGCCCGGCCAGCGCCTCCGGCCGGACCGTCGCCGTCCAGCGCAGCCCCGCCGCCGCGGCCGCGGTCGCCTGCGGCCGCGCGACCGCGACGGACAGCGGCTCCGCGCGCGCGCTGGCCTGCAGCAGCTCGCGCGAGCCGGCGAAGCACAGCCCCGCGAGCCCGAGCCCGGCCAGCGCCCAGCGCCCGGCCTCACCCGCCGCGCGCGCCATAGACCACCAGCAGGGACACGAGCTCGACCGCCACGACCCACAGGGTACAGGCCATCACGCTGCGCACCATCGCCGCGGTCACCGACTCGGCGCTGGCCTTCTCGCGCGCGCCCTTGGCGACCGCGTCGCTGGCGATGCCGAGCGCGTAGATGCACGTCAGCACCAGCGCCCGCGCGCGAAACACCGCGCGCTCGGCCGGCGGGTCGACGAGGTCCGCCGTCACCAGCGCCCACGCGTCGCCCGCGTCGGGCGCGTAGGTCTGCAGGTACAGCACCCCGCCGACGACCATCCCCGCGGTGAACAGCGCCGCCAGCACGACGTACGCGAGCGCCAGCACCAGCCACGCCGGCAGCCACAGGTAGCGCGCCTCGGCGATGCCGAGCCCGCGCAGCGCCGCGGTCTGACGCGTCAGCGACATGCCGCCGAGCCACGCCGTGATCGCGCTCGCCGACGTCGCCGCGAACAGGATCGCCGACAGCGGCGGCGCGAGGGCCAGCACGTGCATCGACCCGATCAGCGAGAACACCCGGTCCGCCCGCACCGGCAGCCCGCCGCCGCCGAGCGCCCGGTGAAAGATGTACAGCAGCGTGCAGCCGACCAGCAGCGACACGATCGCGAAGAACGGCGCCGGCCGCCACAGCGCCTGCCCCAGCGCCACGCGGGCGACCTCCGCGAAGTCCCGCGGCCGCCGCAGCGCCGCGGGGATCGCCGCCAGCACCCGCGCCGCCGTCGCGAACGGCGCCAGCCACTGCTCCGCCGCCGCCCGGACGCGCGCCCGCCAGCCGCCCCGCGCCGGCGCGCCGTGCCCCGCGCTCTCGCGGGCCAGCCGCGCGCGGACCTCGAGCCCGAGCGCCCGCTCGACGTCCGCGACCTGCTCCGGCGCGCGCGCCGGCTCCACCGCCAGCGCGACCGGCCGCCGCTGCGCCGGATCCATATACAAAAACCGATCGGCGAGCGCCGCCGCGAACCCGAGGTCGTGCGTGACGACCAGCGCCGCCGCCCCGCCGGCCGCGATCTGGGCGCGCAGGGTCGCGGCGAGCAGCGCGACGCGGTGCGGGTCGAGGCCGACCGACGGCTCGTCCAGCAGCAAGATCCTTCGCCCGCCCGCGAGCGTCCGCGCGACCGCCAGCCGCTGCGCCTCGCCGCCGCTGACGTGGGCGACCGCGTGCCCGCGCGCCGCCCAGGCCGGCGGCAGGTCGACCCGCGCGATCCACCCCTTCACCGCCGCCTCGTCCGCGGCCGCCGGCGGCTCCGCGTTGCGCAGCGCCAGCGCGATGTTGTCGGCGGCGCTGAGGTGGTCGAACAGCGCCCCGCGCTGCGGCACGATCCCCACCGCCGTCGCGACCACGCCGGGCCCCGCGCGGACCTCGAAGCCGCGCGCCCGCAGGCTGTCCGGCTCGTGCAGCGCCGTCGTCAGCGTCGACTTGCCCGCCCCGCTCGCCCCGAACAGCGCGACCACCTCGCCCGCCCGCAGCTCGAGCGCGACGTCGACCAGCAGCGGCGCCCCGTCCGGCCGGTCCACGCACAGCCCGCGCACCGCCAGCAGCAGCGGCCTCGACGGGTCCCCGACGACCTGTCCCGCGGGACCTGCCCCATCGGACATGTCCCTCGCGCCCTGTCCCTCACGACCTGCCCCTTCGGCCAGGTCATCCGGCGCCCCGGTCATGACGCCCGCGCGACGCCGAGCCAGTCGCGCAGGCGCGCCGCGTGGGGCTCGGGCAGGTCGATGCCGGGCTGGGCGACGTCGGGCATCGCGTCGCCGTGGAAGTCCGAGCCGCCGGTGACCACGAGCTCGAGCTGCCGGGCCATGCGCAGCCAGCCCTCGCGCTCGGCGTGCTGGTAGCGGCCGTAGAGCGCCTCGACGCCCTCGAGCCCGTCGGCGCGGTGGCGGCGGAACAGGTCGGCGACGAGCGCGGGGCTGCGCAGCGTGTGGGGGTGGGCCAGCGACATGCGGGCGCCGGCGGCCTTGCCGAGCTCGAGCCCCTCGGCGAGCGAGATGCGGGCGAACGCGACGTCGGCCGGGCCGTTGTCGTGGAGGTAGCGTTCGAACGCCTCGCGCATGCTGCGGACCGCCTTCGCGGCGAGCAGCGCCCGCGCGACGTCCGGGCGCCCCGGCGTGCGCCCGGCGGCGTCACGGAGGATCTGCTCGGCGTCGAGGTGGATCCCCAGCTCCTCGAGGCGCCCGCAGATCGCACGCAGCCGGCTGCGGCGGTCGTCCTGCACGCCGACCAGCCGCTGCTCGAGCGCGTCGTGGCCCGGCCCCTCCTCGACCCCGTACATCAGCAGGTGGATCGTGCGGTTCTCGTGCTTGCAGCTGAGCTCGACCCCGCGGAGCACTGTCACGCCCGGCAGCGCCGCGCGCGTCGCCGCGTAGCCGGCGAGGCTGTCGTGGTCGGTCAGGCAGAACAGCTCGACGCCGGCCCGGCCCGCGCGCGCCGCGACGTCGTCGGCCGCGAAGCTGCCGTCCGAGTGCGTGGAGTGGCAGTGCAGGTCGACGCGCATCCCGGGCAGACTACCCGATCCCCGCACCACGGCCGCGGACCCGCCCCTCAACTCACACGAGCGCGTAGCGCAGGCCCCGGTCGCGCACCACCAGCGTCCGGGCCCCACAGTGCTCGAGCGCCGCCAGCAAGATCGTGACACCGGCGACGACGACGTCCGCCCGACCCCGCTCGAGGCACGGCCGGGCGCAGCGCTGCTCGAGCGTCTCCGCCGCGAGCTCGTCGCGCAGCCGCAGCACCTCCGCCCGCGAGAACCGACTGCCGTCGACCCGCGCCCGGTCGTAGCTCGCGAGCCCGAGCAGCAGCGCCGCCACCGTCGTCACCGTGCCCGCCAGGCCGTGCAGCACCGGGTGCGGCGCGACCGGCGAATGCGCCTGAAACGCCGCCAGCGCCGCCGCGTGGACCTCCGCCACCATCTCCGGCGTCGGCGGGTCCGCCGTCACCAGCCGCTCCGTGAGCCGCACCGCGCCGACCGGATGCGACACCGCCGCGAGCACCCGCAGCCCGTCGCCGACGACCAGCTCGGTCGAGCCGCCGCCGATGTCCAGCACCCGCAGCGGCCCGCCCTCCGGCGTCTCGCGGGCGACCGAGAGGTAGCTGAGCTCCGCCTCCTCGTCGCCGCTGAGCAGGCGCACCGGGCGACCGAGCAGCTCGCCCGCGGGCCCGAGGAAGTCGCCCTGATTTCGGGCCATGCGCACGCCCTCGGTCGTCACCGCCACGATCTCGGCGCCGTGGCGCTCCGCCGTCGCCCGGTACTCCCGCAGACACGCGAGCGTGCGCGCGATCGCCTCCGGCGCGAGCAGCCCCGACGCCGCCGCGCCCTGGCCGAGCCGCGTGATCGTGCTCTGGTCGCGCGCGACCTCGAGCGCCCCGTCCGCGCCGCGCCGCGCCAGCAGCAGCAGCACGCTGTTGGTCCCGATGTCGATGACCGCCCGCCACTCGCTCATGATCGCCCTCCTGCTCGGACATGGTTAAACGGACATGTCCCGAAGGCCAGGGCCCCCGGGACATGTCGGATCGGTCAGCCTCGCGCGCCGCGAGGCGTGCCGGAGTGACTCAGTTCGCCCGCGGGCCCCAGTCCGGGGTCGTCCCGGCCTTGGCGATCTGCTGCTGGTTATTGCCCTGCTCGTTGGCGACGACGATGCCGCCGACGGTCGACTGGAACGCGATCATGCGGCCGTCGGGCGACCAGGTCGGGTCGAGGTTGCGGCCCGGGTTCTGGGTCAGGCGGGTCAGCTTGCCGCTGCCGACGTCGACCGCGAAGATGTCGTAGCGGTTGCTGTTGTCGCGGCCGGCGTAGGCGACCATGTTGGCGCGCGGGCCCTGGCCGGGGTTCCAGTCCGGGGTCTGGTTGTAGTTGCCCTGCTTGCTCAGGCGGGTCGCGCCGGACCCGTTCGAGCCCATGCGGAACACCTGCGGGCCGCCGGAGCGGCTCGACACGAACGCGATCTGGTTGCTGCCGGGGCTCCAGGTCGGCGAGCCGTCGATGGCCGCGTTGTTGGTCAGGCGGGCCTTGATGCCGCCGCTGGTGTCGATCGTGTAGATCTCCGAGTTGCCGTCCTTGGACAGCGTCAGGGCGATCGTCGAGCCGTCGGGGCTCATCACGCCGCCGAGGTTCAGGCCCGGCTGGGTCGAGATCCGCGACAGCGAGCCGCCGTTGCTCATCCACAGGTCCGGGTTGCGCTTGGCGTAGCTGGTGAAGATCACCTGGCCGCCCGGCCCGATCGACGGCAGCACGTTGAGCGAGCGGTTGTTGGTCACCGCGCTCGGCGACTCGCCGTTCATCTCGATCGAGTAGACGTTCTTGGTCACCGTCGGGTTGCGGTTGGTCCGCACGAACGCGATGCGCGACCCGAACACGCCCGGCGTCTTCGTGTAGTGCTCGATGACGTCGTTCATGAACCGGTTGGCGGCCTTGAGCGGGTCGTTGGCCGCGTAGCCGCGCGACAGCACCGGCTTGTCGCCCGCGCCGAGGTCGTAGAGCCGGAACTTGAACTGGCCCGCGACCTCGTCCGCGAGGATCACCGACTCGGCGCCGATGTCCTGCCAGCCCTTCTTCTGGAAGTCGTTGGCCTTGATCAGCGCGGCCGGGATCGAGCGCCGGTCCATCACCTCGAAGCCGCCCGAGATCGTGGCGTTCTTGCGCAGGATGTCGCCGATGCGCCCGTCCGCCGGCACCGCCAGGCGCAGCAGCCGGAAACCGGTCCCGCCGAGCTCCACGTTGCTGTCAGGGGCGGCGTTGGCGTTCGCGATCGCGGGGGTTTGGCCGGCGTAGAACGAGCCAGCGAGGAGAGTAGCGAGGAGGGAGGTTCCGAGCAGCGTACGCTTCATGGGCTTGCAACACCTCTGACCGTGAGCGGCTAGAACCATACATGTCGCCCCGCTGCAATGAAACCCCCCGGGCCGCAAAAGTTTGGCCCCGCGCAGGCGCCCGCGGCCGTCGCAGCGCCCCGGAGACGGCCTTGCGCGGCTCGCACAGGCTGAGCGCGCATAACGCGCGATCCCGGGCCTGATACCCGGCGGAGGGCCCCGTGACGCGCTTCAGGCGGGATCGTCCCGTGTGGCGTGCCCGCCGGGCCCGCAATCACTTGACCTTGCCGGACTGCCCCTTGCCCGACCACGTGAACGTGTACGGGATCTTCTTGCACTTGCCGGCGAGCTGCTTGGCGATGTTGGCCGGGGCCTTGGGCAGCTTCAGCGTCTGGATCGCGTTCTTGATCGCGCCGTTGAACTGGGCGTCGCCGGTCGAGCCCTTCTGGCGCACGTCGTCGATCGAGCCGTCGGCGCAGATCACCAGCTGAAACTCGAAGGTCGCCGGGACGCCCTGCCCCGCGTACGCGCCGACCTTCATGCCGTTGAGCGCGCCGATGACCGCCGTCGCCCACGGGTCGCCGTCCTTCGCCATGTCGGACCAGCCGTCGGGCGAGCCGAACGGGTCGCCGGGGAGGTCCTTGACCGTCGGCGGGTCCTTGTAGGGCGTGTTCGAGTCGCGGTTCTTGTCGGACTCCTTGGCGCCCTTCTTGTTGGGGTCCGGCTTCTCCGTCGCCTTGACGTCTTCCTTGGGCTTGTCGGCCTTCTTGGGCTCCGGGTCGGGCGCGGCCTTCTCGTCCTTGGTGACCTTGGTCTCCGTCTTCGCCTCGGCCGCGACCGTCTCCTCCACGATGATCTTCTCCGGGATCTTCTCCGGGTCGATCTTCTCGCCCTTGCGCATCAGCTCGCCCGGGAGAAACTCCATGTCGAGCTCCTCGTCGTCCTCCTCGGCGGCGCTGACCTCGAACTTCGGGCCGAACATCGCCAGCGCGAACACCCCGCCGGCGAACGCCCCGGTCCCGACGAGGCCGCCGACGAACGCGACCGGGTTGCGCAGGATGTCCGCGAACTCGCGCGTGAACGAGGCGAACGGGGCCAGCAGCGCGGGGATGGTTCGAACCTTGATCTCGTCGGCCATGCGGGCTCCTTACGCGGCCTGCGCCGCTACGGTTTGGACTCGGCCCGCGGGTCGGTCAAAAACCCGACCTTGGACACGCCGGCGGTCCGCAGGGCGATCATGACGTCGACGACCCGGTCGAACGTGATGCCCTCGTCGCCCTGGATGAAGGCCATCTTGTCCTCCTTGAGCTTGGCGCTGTTGCCGAGCTCGGCCGCCAGCGTCGCCGCGTCGCTCGACAGCGCGACGGTCCCGAGGAACACGCTGCCCTTGGCGTCGATCGAGATCGTCGTGTAGAGGAACTCCTCCTCGGCGACGGCCTTGCCGACCGCGCGCGGGATCGTGATCGGCATCGGCGACTGCGGGCCGAGCAGCGGCGCCGAGACCATGAAGATGATCAGCAGGCACAGCATCACGTCGACCATCGGCGTGACGTTGATGCCGGCGACCGGTCCGTCGCCGTGGAAGCCGTCGTCAATGAGCTTGGACATTGGAGAGCTTCGACATCGGATCTTAGAAGAAGTGGCGCTTGACGATGTTGAGGTAGTCGCTGGCGAAGGTCGTCATCTCCGAGCCGAGGACCTTCACGCGCCGGTTGAAGTAGTTGTACGCGACCACCGCCGGGATCGCCGCGGCCAGCGCCGCGGCCGTCGCGATCAGCGCCTCGCCGATCGGGCCGGCGACGCTGCCGAGGTCGGCCTTGCCCGACTCCTGGATCTTCGTGAACGCCTCCATGATGCCCCACACCGTCCCGAACAGCCCGACGAACGGCGCCGCCGAGCCGACCGTGGCCAAAAACGGCAGCAGGTTCTCGAGCTTGGTCGTCTCGCTGACCTTGGCGCGGGCCAGCGCGCGCTCGACGTTCTCGATGCCGTCCATCTTCTCGTGCATCGTCCCGGCCTCGTGCTGCTGCTGGCCCTTCTTGACCTTCGACAGCTCGATGTAACCGGCGCGGAACATCGCCGCGAGCGGGCTGTACTTGAGCCCCTCGGCGACGCGGAAGATGTCGTCGAGCCGCTTGCTCTCCCAGAACCGGTCGAGGAACGTGATCGACTGCGACTGCGCCTGGCTGATCGCCACCAGCTTGTAGAAGATGACGAACAGCGACAGCGCCAGCGACACGGTCAGGATCACCGCGACGATGAACACGGCGCCGCTGCCACCGAACATCAGGTGCAAGACGTCGACTTCTGCGAGCAGGGACACGGGGGAGACCAGCACGCCCGGCAGGCTACACGGCCCGCCCGCTCCCCGTCAAACCCGCGCCGGCCGCCCGCGCGGCAGGCGTGTCCGCCGACGCGCGACCCTGATATCCTCGGGCCGTGGCCGCCGTCCGCCGCTGGCTCGCTTTCACCCCGGATCTGGCCCCGGTCCGGGCCCTGGGCCTGGCTCTGGCCGCGGTTTCGGGCCTGGCCCTGGCCTGCGTGCACGACCGCGGGGAGATCGAGCTCAACTGGACGATCGTCGACCTCGCCGGCGACCAGGTGTTCCCGTTCGGCTTCCTCGGCGACACCTGCGACTTCTCCGGCAAGCTCGCCGAGGCCGACGCCGCCGCCCGCGGCTACGCGCTGCAGGTCCGCCTGCGCCTGTGCGACCCCGCCTGCGCCGCCGGCTGCGACGACCCCACGTGTCAGGTCGACGTCCTCCGCTTCGACTGCAGCGCCGCCCGCGGCTTCGCCACCGTCCCGGCCAGCGAGGAGCCCTACGACATCCGCGTCGACCTCGTCGCCACCCCCGACGACGGCGCCTGCGGCTGCAGCCTGACCCCCCCGTGCGCCCTCGTCCCCGGCCCGCGCCGCCGCGCCGTCGAGGCCGGCCTCGTCACCGACCTGCAGGTCTACCTGCTCGTCCTCGGCCTCGAGGCCATCGCCGACAGCTACGCGGACGGGCGCGCCCGGCTCGACCTCGACGCCTGCTGCACCCCCGACCCGAGCTGCGCCGCGCCGTGATCCGCGTCCACACCATCAGCATCGCCATCCTCGTCGTCGCCGCGAGCTGTCTCTCGGGACAGGTCGCCTGCGTGCTCCCGGGCGACCGCGCGACCGGCATCGAGCTGCGCTGGCGGCTCGCGGAGGCCAACACCGCCGACGTCGCCGACGGGGCCGACCCCGCGGCTCCGGCCGAGCCGCGCCTGCGCACCTGCGCGGGGGCCCGCGTCGGCCGCGTCGAGGCCGAGCTGCGCGACCTCGACGACCCGACGCGGACCCGCAGCTTCAGCCACGCGTGCGAGCCCGGCAACCCGGCCCCGGCCGAGCGCCTGGCCGAGCCCGCGGAGATCTTCATCGACCTGCGCGCGGGCCGTTACGCGCTGGATCTGCGGTGGTTCGCGGCCGACGCCGACCCGGAGACCGCGCTCGAGCTCGGGCGCGCGACGCAGACCGTGCAGGTCGAGGCCGACGGCGTCGTGCCCGTCGACCCGCTGCTGCAGGGCCCGCTGCTGCCCTGGACCCTCGACCTGCGCGGCGCCGCCGCCTGCGACCTGCTCACCCTGGAGATCGTCTACGCCGACCCCGACGCCGCGCTGTTCGAGCCGGTCGACCGCTACCGCGAGCGCCTGACCAGCGCGCAGGGCCTGGTCACCGGCGTCCCGGTCGCGTGCAGCGGCCTCGCCGACGGCCTCCAGGTGTTCCCCGACCTCGACCGCGGCGCCTACCGCCTGCAGCTCGCCGTCGACGGCCGGGCGTGCGCGCGGGACTTCCTCGTCGATCCGGCCGCCGCCCCCCTCGCGGTCGATCTTGCCAAGCCCGGCTGCGCCGGCTAGACACGCACGGATGCCGCGCGCCCCGCTCCTCACCGCCGTCGCCGCGCTCGCGCTGGCCCCGGCCTGCGCCGAGGACTCGAGCTTCGTGCTGCGCTGGCAGGTCGGGCGCACCGCGGCCGACGCCGACCTCCCGCTGGTCTCCATCCGCCAGTGCAGCGACCTCGGCCTCAGCTACGTCCGCGTCACCACCGTCGACAGCGAGCAGTCCATCGTCGACACCCGCGACTTCCCGTGCTTCCCCGACGAGTTCGGCGAGCCCGATGGCGCCGCGCCCGGCCCGGAGCTCGGCGCCGGCGTCTACTCCGTCAGCGTCGTCGGCCTGACGCGCCGGGCCCAGACCCGCCCCGACCCCGCGGACGACGACCTCCTGCTCGCCCGCGACAACGCGACCGTCACCGTCGAGACCCGGGGCGAGGGTCAGCTGGTCTCGAGCTTCCGCCTGGTCGGCATCGACGAGTGCCACGACGGCGTCGACAACGACCGCGACGGCGCGGTCGACCTGGCCGACGCGCCATGTCGCGAGGGACAGGTGCGCGAGGACCTCGACCTCTCCGGCGCGCTGTTCACGTTCCGCGCGACGCTGCTCGGCGGCGACAACCCGCACGTCTCGTGCGCCGGCCTCGACCTCGAGGGCTTCCGCGTCACGCTCGACGGCGACGTCGCGGGCGCGCGCACGATCCCGTGCACGACCACCCCGCAGTCGTTCAGCGCCGACCTCCCGGAGGGCGAGCACACCTGGTCGGTCGAGGGCATCGGCCGCGACGGCGAGGTCGTCACGCAGGCGTTCACCGGCGCCGAGGGCTTCGTGGTCGCGAAGACCGACTTCGTGCTCGTCCCGATCGAGGTCGACTTCTCGATCGCCAGCTTCCTCGCGCAGCCGGCCTTCACCGACCCGCTGAGCTTCTCGGTCGAGTACGCCCCGTACCCGGGCGCGCCGCTCGCCCGCCCCTGCGACCCCGCGGGCTACGACAACGTCGGCGACCTCGTGCTCGGCACGGCCCGCGTCACGCTGCTGGCCGACGGCGAGCCGGCCGCGGACATCACGCTCGGCGACGCGCCGTTCCCGATCACCGACGCGTGCAGCTTCTTCGACGGCATCCGCACGATCGCGGCGCTCGCGTGGAGCAGCGACCCGGCGCTCGGCGCCGCCGACTACAGCCTGCAGATCGAGGCGTGGGCGCAGGGCGAGGGCCCCGGCGACGAGCCGTGCTTCTCGAACGCCCCGCGCGAGGGCTCCGCCGCGCGCCCCGAGCCGCTGGCCCCGAACATCAGCATCGCCGTGGCCGTCCCGCGCCTGCGCAGCGACGGCGCCTGCGCCGAGTGCGACGAGGACAAGCAGAAGAACGAGAACTGCCAGCGCTGCGAGGCCGGCGTGTGCAAGCCGAACGACGACTTATGACCGAGACCACCGACGACGCGGACAAGACCAGCTCCCGCCGCAAGCGCCGCGGCACCGGCCCGATCTCGACCGAGGAGCAGCGGCTGCTGGAGACCTCGCGCGCCCCGATCAAGTCCGCCGCGAAGGCCGGCGAGCCGAGCCCGCCGACCCCGAAGTTCGGCCGCTACGAGCGCCCCGACTTCGAGCGCGTCGAGAGTATGCTCGCCGCGTTCGCCAACCGCCGGCTCGGCCCGCTCGTCAACGCCGTCGCCAAGGGCTACTTCGGCGCCGCGAAGCCCGAGGAGCGCGACAACCCGGGCATCCGCACCGCCTTCTACAGCTTCTTCCTCTACGGCTACCGCGACCCCAAGGGCATCCGCGTCGTCGACCTGTTCGCCGACTCGGGCCTGCCGCTCGAGGGCCGCCAGCGCGCCGCGCTCGACGCGTGCCTGCAGGCGCGCCTGGTGGTGATGAGCGTCGACGACGTGCACCCGGGCAAGCACCGCATGCGCGGCCGCGACCTGCTGCGCGACGAGGCCGTGACCGCGCTCGACCGCAACGCCTCGCAGCTGGTCAAGCCCGGCGAGCGCCTGATGTGCTGGCAGATCCCGTGGGGCACCTCGTGGCAGCCGATCGGCTACGCCGTCCAGGTCGAGCAGCGCAAGGCCGTCGCCCTCGACCGCGCGATCGAGACCCTGTGCAACAGCCTCCGCGCCGTCCGCCGCGAGCTGCCCGAGCAGCACGCCGCGAACCTGTGGTGGGTCGTCCACCGCGTCGCCAACATGTGAGCGCCTGGCGCTTCGGACATGCCTGATCGGGCATGTCCGAAGCAACATGCCCGCCAGGACATGCCCGTCAGGACATGCCCCGTGGGCCAGACTTCAGCGACGCCGACGCAGGCCGAGCAGGCCGAGCGCGGACAGGCCGAGCCACAGCGCCCCCTGCCGGTCCGGGGCCGCGCGGCAGCCGCAGCCCGAGTCGTCGTTCCCGCCGGCGGTGCCGGAGGCCGAGTCGCCCTCGGTGCCGGTGGTGCCCGAGCCTTGGCCGTCGGTCTCGCTGGTCGTCGGGGGCCCGTCGGTCTCGCCGGGGGCGCGCGGCCAGTCGTGGGCCAGGTTCCACTCCTTGAGCTTGGTGTTGATCGCGGCGGTGTTGTTGACGATCGTCATCGGCGCGCCCTTGAGGGCCACGGTCTGGACCTCCTCGGCGTACCACTCCTCGCCGGGGATGACCGGCCAGGGGCCGCCGCCGGGCACGTAGATCACGCGCTCGTCGGGCAGCGTGACCACGGAGTCGCCGTTGCACAGGATGTAGTTCTGCGCGGTCCGCAGGTTGTCGACGTCGGCGAGGTCCGGGTTTTGATGGAAGATCGGGTCCTGCGTCATCTCCTGCGGCGAGATCGTCGTGTACATGCGCGTCAGGTACGGCCACGTCTCCAGCAGGTCGCTCGCGTGCTGGCCGGGCTCGATCACCCGCTCGAGCAGCGCCGCGGAGAAGCCGGCGCCGTCGTTCCACTTGGCCACGTCGACCTGCCCGATGTAGGCCGAGACGTCGGGGTAGAAGTCGATCGGGTCGACGCCCTGCGGCGGCGGCAGGAACTCGAGCAGCAGCCCGAACACCAGCGGGTGGCCCCAGCTGCAGTTGAAGCTGTCGAAGCAGAACGCCAGGTTCTGCGCATTGAGCGTCGCGACCACCTGCGCCGGGTCGAGGCCGGCGAACGCGGCGCTGTCCCACTTCGCGTCGAACACCCCGAAGCCGCTGACGACGCTGCTCGGGCCCGCGTACTCGGTCACGAACGCCCGGCCGTCGGCCTCGAACGCGTCGACCGCCTGGGTGATGACGTCCTTGTAGTTGAGCGCCAGCTGCAGCCAGTCGATCTTCAGCGGGTTGACGAGGACGTGGCGGTAGTTGGTCGGCGCCGCGCGGCTCTCGCTGAGCACGAACACGCGGATGTCCATGTGCTCGACCGCCGCGATCCGCGTCAGGCGCAGCGGGAAGCACGTCTCGGTCGACATGTAGCGCAGCGTGATCGGGTGGACGTCCTCGACCTTGGCGTTCTTGGTCAGCTTGAGCGCCGCGATGACGTTGCCCTCGTCGATGTACTCCTGCAGGATCGGCGCGGCGTTCTCGTCCCACTGGTAGCCGTTGTCGATCAGCCACTGCTTGATCGGCGCCAGCTCGGTGTCCTGCAGCACGACGACGTCGAACGCCCCGACCGTCTCCTGCTTGAGCACGTCCGGCTCGCCGCCGGTGTCGAAGCCGCCCGACGACCCGCCGGCGCCGCTGGTCGTCGACGGGAACGTGTCGCCCCCGGAGTTGTCGCCCCCGTCGTCGAAGTCGCAGCTCTCGAAGGTGTTCTGGATGCCGTAGGTCGGGACCGACCCGTTGAGCACGTTGGTGAACAGCGGCTGCGAGCCGACCGAGAAGTCCGGCACCGCCGCCAGCGGCACCATCCACGCGAACTGCTGCGCGTTGGTGTTCGGGTCGATCGCGATCTGGATGTGCACCTCGGCCTCGGTGTCGCCGAGCACGAAGATGACGTTCTCGCCGGTCTGGTCGACCGGCATCGGCTGCGGCACGCCGGCGTCACAGAAGGTCCCGCCGCACGCCCGCGCCGTCGTCGGCGCCCACGCCGTCATCCCCGCGCCCAGCGCGGCCGTCAATCCCACCAGCTTCAACCACCGACCGCGCGAATCTCTGCCCAAAGAAGTGTCCATCGTAAGCCCCGTTCTAAAGAGGTGAAGTCAGGGCCCCAGGGTCGCACAGACCCGACCCCGCCGCCAGCGTTCAGGCGCGCCAGGCGTCAGGAGCGAAAGATGTAGGCCCGCTGCGCGTGCACGCGGAACACCCCGCGGGCGCGCGGCTGCAGCGGCCCGCTGGCGTCGAGCGCGGAGCTGGCGGCCTGCTCGGCCGGCTGCTTGGGCGGGGTGACGTCGAGGTGGAAGCGCACGGTCGGCGACGGCTCGATGTTACGCAGGTACTCGAGCGAGAACTCGCGGGCCTCGTCCTCGTCGCGGGCGAGCACGGTGAGGCCGGTGGTGTAGCCGTCGGAGTTCTCGGGCCAGTACTCCGGGCGCTCGCCGGCCTCGGCGCGGGCGAGCACGGTGAAGATGCTGGCCTGCGGCGAGCGCCCGTGGTCGGCCTCGTTGAGGCTGTCGAGGATGTGCGGCGTGATCCACTCGCGCTGGCCGGCGATGCGCGCGACCTCGCGGGCCTCGCCCTGGCGCCCGTTCTGCCACAGCGCCTCGAACACCTCCTCGACGACGAGGCTGCAGTAGCCCGCGTTGCCGAGGTCGCCGCCGTAGCGGCGCTCGAGCAGGTCGAGCGCGCCGTACAGCAGGCTCAGCGCCTCGTCGAGGTCGCAGTCCGGCGCGCTCAGGCGCCAGCCGCCGAGCACCGCGAGCGTCAGCGCGTTCTCCGGGTCGAGCCGCCGCGCCTGCTCGAGCGCGGCCTGGGCGAGCTCGTGCTTGCCGACGCGGTACAGCGTGATCGCCTTGTTGTACTGCCCACCGGCGTGCTCGGGCTCGACGCTGAGCGCGAAGTTGAAGCGCTCGATCGCCTCCTCGAAGCGCTCGAGGTCCGAGAGACAGATGCCGTGCTCGACCAAAATCTCGACGTGGATCGGGTCGTCGACGAGGTACGCGTCGTAGACGTGCTCCGCCTCCTCGAGCCGACCCTGTCGCCGCAGCATCGCCCCCAGCGCCGAGGTCGCCTCGAACATCGCCCCGCCGCTGCGCTCGGCCTCGTTGGCGTGGCGGTAGCACGCCTCCGCCTCCGCCTCGCGCCCCAGCCGCTCGAGCACCGCCCCGAGGTTGTAGTGCTGCAGCGAGCCGCCCGGGTCGACGTCGATCGCGACCTCGAAGGCCGCCCGCGCCTGCTCGAGCTCGCCGAACAGGTCGTGCACGTTGCCGAGCGCGATCAGGATGTCGATCTCCCGCGGGAACTCGCTCGCCGCCCGCTTCGCCAGCGTCAGCGCGTTGTCCAGCTCGCCCGTCTCGCACAGCCCGCGGATCCACATGCAGTACATGCGGACCAGATCGTCGGGCGGCAGCTCCGGCTCCCACGAGCTTCGAAGCAGACGCACCGCAGAGTCGGCGGCGCCCTGATCGAGGAGGGTGGCGATCGCGTCCAGCGGCAGTGAGGGCATAACGAAAGGTCGGGGAGACCTGTTTTTGCACGGCCGGGCCGGGCTGGCAATCTCTCGCACGAAGGCCGCTCTGGGGCCAGTCGCGTCGACGTGTGCGGCCTCATCCCCGCCGCCGCTACGTCCGCGCGCGGCGGAGGTTTCGCCGCCCCGCGAGGCGCACCAGCAAGCCCCGCGGCAACACCCCCGCCGCCGCGCCCAGCAGCCGCGTCGACACCCCCGAATGCGACACGGCGCGCCCCTCCAAAACGTCGCGCAGCGCTAGGGCCACCACATCGCCCGCCGCGGCCCCCCCGGACGCGTTGCCCCCGTCTTTGCCCCCGTTCTCGCCCCCGGTCTTGCCCCCGGCGACCGCGAAGAACTCGGTCGCCACCGGCCCCGGGCACGCCGCACACACCGAGATCTCGCGCGCCCGCCACTCCTCGCGCAGCGCCAGCGCGAGCGCCAGCGCGTAGCTCTTGCTCGCCGCGTAGGCCGCGAAGTACGGCGCCGGCACGTACGCCGCCGCGGACGCGACCTGCACCACGCACGCGCCCGCGTCCATGTGCGCCGCGAGCCCGCGGAGCAGGAGCGTGCCTGCGCGGACGTTCAGATCGAGCATGCGCCCGAGCGTCTGCGGGTCCTGGCCCGAGAACGGCCCCAGGAGCCCGAATCCGGCGTTGTTGACGAGCAGCCGGACCCGCACGGCGCCGTCCCGCGCCCGCGCCAGGACCGCCTCGACGCCCGCCTCGGTCGCGAGGTCGACCGCGACCGCGACCCCGCGCCCCGACGGCAGCGCAGCCGCGAGCGCCTGCAGCCGCGCCTCCCGACGCGCGACCAGCCAGATCTCCGCCACGTCGGCGAAGGCCGGGTGCGCGTCGACCTGCCGCGCGAACGCCTCGCCCAGCCCCGACGACGCGCCGGTGATCACCGCGACCGCCCGGCTCATCCCGCCCCGGCCAGCCGATCGCGCACGAGCCCCAAGAACAGCAGGGCGCCGGTCGGGATCAGCTCGTCGTCGAAGTCGAAGTCCGGGTGATGACACACCGGCGTGTCCTCGCCGGCGCGCCGGGCCCCGAGGAACACGTACGCCCCGGGCACCGCCGCGGTCATGTACGCGAAGTCCTCCCCGCCCGCGCACGGCAGCCCGGCGTCGGTCACCCGCGCCTCGCCGACCAGCTGCCCCGCGACCCGGGCCACCGCCGCCGCGCAGCGCGGGTGGTTCATCGTCACCGGATACCCGGTCTCCACCTCGAGGTCGATGCGCACGCCGAAGCTGCGCGCCGTCCCGTCGATGACCTCGCGCAGCCGCTCCATCACCCGCGCCGTGACCTCCGGGTCGAAGGTCCGCACCGTGCCCTGCATGCGCGCGACGTCGGGGATGACGTTGTGCGTGGTCCCGGCCGAAAACTGCGTGATCGACAGCACCGCCCCGCCCTGATACCCGAGCCCGCGCGCGACGACCGTCTGCAGCGCGCTCACCAGGTGCGCCCCGGCGACGATCGGGTCGCGGCACATCTGCGGCTGACTCGCGTGCCCGCCCTTGCCGGTGATCGTCAGCGCCAGCATGTGCACCTGCGCCAGCATCGCCCCCGGCCGCACGTGCACCTGTCCCTTGGGG
>Ga0075163_10005849_pt1 | contig 16330 bp, 13 predicted proteins | sample JI1023141ADNA_FD_71478 | JGI IMG/M metagenome (GOLD analysis project Ga0075163, IMG submission 71478) | Wastewater effluent complex algal communities from Wisconsin, to seasonally profile nutrient transformation and Carbon sequestration -... | ecosystem: Engineered > WWTP > Effluent > Algae...
CTGCGCGTTCATGCTTTCGCGCTTCCGGCACCACAGCGGCAGCCTGACCAAGGCGGCCTTCCTGTCTGCGCGCAACGATGTTCTCGCGAACGCGGCCATCATTGGGGCCGCGGTAGCCACGGCCCTGCACCCTTCTGTTTGGCCGGACGTGGTGGTGGGGCTGGGTATCGCTTACATGAACGCCGATGCCGCGAAGGAAATCTGGGAAGCCGCACGGGCCGAGCAGCGTGCTGAGGCTGCCGAAGCCTAGCGCGGGGGAATGAAGAAGCGCTGTGGCAAGCCCCTGTGCGCTCGATAGGGCCGTGTGCCCTCTGGCGAAACCATGCGCATTGTTTGCCGGATGAAGCGGTCAGTTCTCGCAGGATGGGACTGCGCGAATCAGCCCGACAGTTGACATGCTCACTTCTAGGACGCGGTAACTGTTTGCTAAGTGAAGCCACAGCCACAGTCCATGACGTACGTCCGCTTTGGGTCGGAAGCAGAAGTCGGCAGCTGCCCCAGGTTGGCCGCGGTCAGCACCAGCGAGGTGGTCAGCCTCGACCGGAACCGACGATCAAGTGAGCCGGCACACGCACCTGAGAGGCGCCTGTCGGCGATTGCACCCAATCTCAGGCACATATCACCCCCCTGACGCCGGGCAGTGAACGGCTTCGCGCACCCGCGCTGCGCCCCGTAGCGCGCCTTGGGAAATGACACCCATGCTTCCACCGAGATCCGACCTGCTGACCTGCATCCTCGTGGTGACCGCCGCCGTCCTGATCGGCGTCGTCAGGTGCGCCACCTGTGCCCACCGCCTTCCCTGATCCAACCACTCAATCGTCATACGAGCACAAGGCCCGGGGCATGCCCGGGCCTTGTGCGTTTGTGCCGCCAAACAAGGAGTCAAGCCTCATGCATCTCGTCGAAACAATGGCGTACACGGGCGAGCGCCCGTGGCACGGCCTTGGCACAAAACTCGCTCCTCATCAGTCGATCGACGTATGGAAGCAACAGGCCGGGATGAACTGGCAGATCGATGAGGCGGAGGTTCGCTACGTCGTTGGCAAGAACGGCGTCGGAGCCATCAATGCCTTCCCGGAGCAGAAGGTCCTGTACCGCTCGGACACCAAGAGCCCTTTGGCAGTGGTCTCCAGGCGCTTTCGGGTCGTCCAACCGGGCGAGATCCTGGAGTTCTACCGCGACCTGTCCGCAGGGAACGGATTCGAGCTTGAGACGGCGGGCGTACTCCGGGAGGGGCGAAAGTTCTGGGCAATGGCCCGGACTGGCCAGAGTGCACGGCTCCCCGGCCGAGACCGCGTTGACGGCTACCTTCTACTGGCCACGGCCTGCGACGGGACGCTGGCCACCACCGCCCAGTTCACGTCGGTTCGCGTGGTCTGCAACAACACCCTTCAGATCGCCTTGGGAGAGGGCAAAGGCTCCATCAAGGTGCCGCACCGCAGCCAATTCGATCCGGATGCCGTCAAACGCCAGCTGGGCATCGCTGTCTCGTCCTGGGACGGCTTCCTTGCTCGCATGAAGGCGCTGTGCGACCGCCCTATGGATCCGGACTCGGTCGACGGCCTGCTGCGGCGCGTGCTCACGTACGCGGGCCCTGACAGCAAGACCCCCGTGGTCAACGAGCGGGCCTTCGCCCACGTGCGCTCTCTCTACGAGGGTGGCGGACGGGGCTCAATGCTGGTCTCTGCTCGTGGCACCGCCTGGGGGCTGCTCAACAGCGTCACCGAGTACGTAGATCACCACCGGCGTGCCCGCAGCGACGATCACCGCCTGGACGCGGCCTGGTTCGGCCAGGGCGCCCAGATCAAGCAGAAGGCGTGGGACGAGGCCCTGAAGCTGGTCGCCTAAGCGATAGCTTGCCGCTCATGGGAGCGGCAAGCATTTCCATTGCCTGGTTGGACCCGTCGAGTAGGCAGGCCCGTTATCGCCCTAGCACCGCAAGTAGGGCGAGCCTGGCCCTTTCGTGATCGATATCAGGCAAGTGCAGCACCTCGACAAGGAGCTTGGCAAAAGAAGGGTCCGCACTCAGGGACCTGAGCAACAGTGCCATGTCGGCTTGCTGGGAATTCTTGATGCTCGCCAGTGCCAGGATACCGTCCGCCATCGCCGCGTTATCGGCGAGCAAATACGCTACAGGAACGTCAAGGACTTCAGCGAGCTTCTGAAGGCTCTCGAAGCCGATTGCAGTCACCTGCCGCTCGTAGCGATTGATTCTGGAGGAGCCCTTCTCTTTCCCCAGCCCCATCCGATCCCCCAGCGCGCGCTGACTCAGGCCGCGCAGCTCCCGGGCCTGGACCAAGCGAGCAGCGAACAGGGCACGGGCGGAGCGTTCGGACACGAGCAGCCGTCTTGAATGGACAGCTGGATCATGACCAAACCCCTACGTTCGTGGCAGACTCTATCTGGCAGATAGAGGTCGGTCAAATGGCCAGTGGCGCCATCAGACAGGCCAGCAATTTCGGAGGGGGTGCAGGTGAAAGGAAGCGCGCTGTATGTGGTGGTACTGCCGTTCGCCTTAACGGGTTGCTGGTCACGGACCCCTGATTGCGGCGACGGTGCGACGCTCGATCTGCTGGACCAGGCGGTTTTTGAAAGGGTGGAGAAGTATGCGGAGGCATCTGGTCGGGCCAATTCCGATGAATTCAGCGCCATCGCAGACACCTATTCGATTTCAAACATCCGGACGTTGAGCTACGACGACCGCATCGACAGCTACCGGTGCGATGCGCGGATCACATACGAGTTCAGGGGCAAGGAACGGTCGGTCGACTTCGGGTATCGGGTCGATACCGAGCAGGGAAGCGGCGAAGCCATGATCGAGTATCAGAACAAGATGCTCAATCCAATTGCCGGATTTGCAGCGGGCTTCTGACCCGCACCAATAGAAATCAACCATCATCAAAAGAACAGGGGCGTTCATGGTTATCTACTTCTTCGTACTAGCGTTCTTCCTCATCCCCGTCACCATCCGCGCCTATCTGAGTTTGAAGTCAGGGAAAACTCCGCTTCCTCATTTCCAGAACAACATCGTTGTCAACACAATCAAGGCAAGAAAGGCCCTTGGCGTCTTCTCGCCGATCCTGTTCTGGACATTCCACGTGTTCTTCCTGCTGTACGCACTTAACGAAGAGGCCTGGCTCGTCGTGCTGGCCCTGGTCGTTTACATGGTGGTGAACCCTATGCTTTCCGCTCAAATCAAGGCCAAGGCTATCGGTGTCATTCCAGAGGTAGCGGTGCCGGTCAATCCCGATGCCTGAATACGGGGGCTTCGCCCCCGACGATCTAAAGCATCTGCTCAATTGAAGCCCGGCCATGTGCCGGGCTTCTCTTTTTTGGAGGTCTCCATGAGCAACAAGCACTCGGCCCTGCGCCTGGTGGAAACGCGCTTGCTCGGGCGCGAGGAGTGGCTCCAGGTGAGGAAGGGCGGCATCGGCAGCTCGGACGCCGCCTCGGCGGTGGGCCTGTGCCCATACCGCAGCCAGCTGGAGCTGTGGATGGAGAAGACCGGCCGATCCCCTGGGTACCAGCCGGCGACCTTGGACGACCCGACGTACTGGGGCACGCAGCTGGAGCCCCTCGTGGCCTCCGCATACGCGGAACGGACCGGCCGCAAGGTCCGCAGGCTCAATGCCGTTCTCCAGCACCCGACCTTCAGCTTCATGCTGGCCAACATCGACCGGGAGGTGGTCGGGTCGCCGGACGTCCAGATCCTCGAGTGCAAGACCGCGGGCGAGTTCGGCTCCCGGCTATGGCGGGACGGGGTCCCCGAGCACGTCCAGCTGCAGGTCCAGCACCAGCTGGCCGTTACTGGCAGGGCGGCCGCCGATGTGGCCGTGCTCCTTTGCGGGCAGAAGCTGGAGGTGCATCGGGTCGACCGGGACGATGAGGTCATCGCCCGCTTGGTCGTGCTCGAGGCCGAGTTCTGGGAGCACGTGCTCCAGGACACCCCGCCCAGGGTGGACGGGAGCGAGTCGGCCGCCCGGGCGCTTCGGACCCTCTACCCCGGCGGCAGTACGACGATCGACCTTTCGGACAGCACGGAGCTGGCTCAGACCTTCGCCGAGCTGGTCGGTCTCAGGGCCCAGCTAGAGGCCCAGGAGGCTCGCGCCGAGCTCCTGAAGCAGTCCATCCAGGAAGCCATGGGCGACGCCTCGCGGGCGACCTTCAACGGAGGAGAGGTTTCGTTCAAGCGCTCCAAGGATGGGGCCGCCATCGACACCAAGCGACTGGCCGCGGACCACCCGGACATCGCGGCCACGTACACGGTCACCCGCCCCGGATCCCGCCGGTTTGTCATCACGAGCGATCCCGCTCACTAACGCAGGAGTTGGACATGCTCAAAGGTCTGGCAATCACTCCGCCCGTCATCGGGCGGATCTCCATTGGCCGCGTGGTCGAGCGCAACGGCAAGCGTCTGCCGGAGAAGGACGACCAGTTCACCCTGACCAGCCAAGTCCAGAACCGGGATGGCTGGGTGCTGCACCCGCTGGACGAGGCGTTGCGCAAGGAGGGCGTCGAGAAGAGCAAGTTGCGGTCCATCCCGGTCCGTGTCCTGTTCAACGACCCCTCGTTGAACCTGCGGGCGGACTATTCGCTGTTCGACCGGACGACGGGCCGACCGGTCTGCGTCGGCAACGGCGACACGAGTCGTCGCGTGGGGCCAGAAGGGGTCAGCGTCCAGCCCTGTGTCGGCCCGGACAGCTGTGCGTTCGCCGGCGGCGACTGCAAGGCCTACGCCAGGCTCAACGTGGTGATCGGCGAGGCCGAGGAGGACGCGCTGGGCAGCTTCGTGCTGCGCACCACGTCCTTCAACACGATCCGGACGGTGGCGGCACGGCTCCAGTACTTCAACGCCGTGTCCGGTGGCCGTCTGGCCTGCCTACCGCTGGAGCTGAAGCTGCGGGGCAAGAGCACCACGATGAGCCACAGGGCGGCCATCTACTACGTCGATTTGGTCGTGCGAGCCGGCCTGACGCTCGAACAGGCCATTGGCCAGGCACGGGAGCTGCACGAGGTCCGGAAGGCCTGCGGCTTCGATCAAGATGCCTTGGACAAGGCGGCCCGGCAGGGGTTCGCCAACGGGGCCTTTGAGGACCTGGAGGAAGACGTGTCGGCGGTGGTCGAGGAGTTCTATCCCGAGGGGGCAGCGGAGGCCGCAGGGCCGAGCCCAGCCAACGACGCCCCAGTGGGCCTGCGTGACCGTCTGCAAAACAAGGTCGCCCGCATGGGCGCTGGTTAATCAACTGGAAGGAGAGACGAGATGTTCAAGCTGATCGGTGGTGTTGTGGTCTGTGGGTTCGCTCTTTACGGGCTGTCGAAGTACCTGAAACGCCCGGTCATGAACCTGGTGATCCATCCGGGTTCTTTCACGGATGCGGTCGAGGCCGGGGATGCGGCAGCCGCGCCTGGGGCCTCGGCGGCGTCAGGGGACGCTAAACGCAATGCACCGGAGGTCGATACGAACCCCGCTGCTGCGTAAATCAGAAGCAACAGGGGTACAAAGCCGGAGGGGCGCGAAAGCCCCCTCCGGCGTTGTGACGGGCAAAAGGAGGAATGAACATGCAATCAAATCCAGCGCTATATGTCCGATGCCGGACGCGCCGATACGAGCCTGCGAAACCGGATCAGATTCTGGGCGCAGCACGGCAAATCGTGGACGCCCGCACGCAGCGCGGAATGTCCTTCAAGGAGCCGGCTGCAGCCTGCGACTACTTCCGGGACAAGCTGGGTAATCAGGAGCGGGAGGTATTCGCGGCCGTTATGCTCGACACAAGACATCGCCTTATCGAGTACGTGGAGCTCTTCCAAGGAACCATTGACGGCGCAGAAGTTCATCCCCGCGAAGTCGCAAAATGCGCTTTGCGCCTCAACGCGGCAGCCGTGATCGTGGCCCACAATCATCCTTCGGGCGAGGTTGAACCGTCAGCGGCAGACCGTGCCGTAACGGTTCGCCTGAAACATGCTTTGGCGCTGCTGGATATCCGGCTCCTTGATCACGTCATCGTCGGCAGCCGTGAGAGCCTCAGCATGGCAAAACAGGGTTACCTTTGACGATGTCGCTGGTCAGGGTAAAAGAAAGCAATACGCCGAATAGCCTCTTCGCTTGATGTCGTAGCAACCGGAGAAGGAGTCGTCAGGCTCCTTCTCCGGCTGCTGATTGACACTTTTTTGTTTTTTATCAACGATATAGCCTGCGCACCACACCAACTACTCGTACTACCCTCGATATGGCGCTCAAGAGCGAGGGGGTATTAATCAATCCGCCCATGCTGGCGGAGCAAGGAGCGTCACCCGTGCCTCAAGCTGTCGTTCCCAGTGACAACGCCGCCCGCTTGCAAGACAGCGCCAACCTGATTTGGGGTGCGGCAGAAAAAATGCGCGGCAAAATCACGCCCGCCGATTACGGCAAGGTCATCTTGCCGTTTACGGTGCTGCGTCGTATGGACTGCATGCTCGCCCCGCATGCGGCTGCCATCAAGGCAGAAGCGACCCGCTTGGCCGGCGCCACCGAAGAAGCGCGAGACCAAATCCTTTTCCGCAAGACAAAGATGGGGTTCTACGGCACCAGCGAGTACACGCTGGAAGCGCTACTAGCCGACCCTGAAAACATCTCCGACAATCTGAAGGCGTACATCAATGGCCTCTCGAAGAACATGCGCGACGTGTTCATCGAGCACTTCGGATTCTTCGCTTGGATCGACCGACTCGACAAACAAAACCTGCTGTACGCCCTGGTGAAGTTCTTTGCCGAGAAGGACCTGTCACCTGGCGCCGTGTCGACGATGGCAATGGGCTACTTGTTTGAGAACCTGATCCGTCGTTTCAACGAAGCCAGCAACGCCACTGCCGGCGACCACTACACGCCACGTGAGGTCATTCGACTGATGACCTCGCTGCTGTTCGCCAAAGACGGCGACAAGCTGGCCAGCGAAGCCAGTGTCATCAGCATCCTTGATCCCGCCTGCGGCACGGGCGGCATGCTCGCCGTCGCCAACGAATACCTGAAAGAGAGGAACCAAGACCTGCGTATCAATCTGCACGGGCAGGAGGTTAACCCAGAGTCCTTCGCCATCTGTCGGTCGGACATGTTGATCACCGGCCACTCGCCGGACAATATCCGGATCGGGAACACACTGACGCAGGATCGCTTCGCCGGGCAGACCTTTTCCTACTGCCTTTCTAACCCGCCGTACGGCGTCGACTACTCTGAGGAACACGAGGTCATCAAGGCCGAGCACGAGCGTGGCGACAAGGGCCGTTTCGAGCCTGGCATCCCGCGCAAGAGTGACGGCCAGCTACTTTTCTTGCTGCACATGATCAGCAAGCTACCTACGGATCGAGGCGGACGCATTGCCGTCATCATGAACGGGTCTCCCCTGTTCAACGGCGATGCCGGTGGCGGCGAATCCGAAATCCGGCGCGCCCTGATGGAACGAGACATGGTGGATGCCATCATCGCCCTGCCGACGGACCTGTTCTACAACACAGGCATTTCCACCTACATCTGGATCGTCACCAACCGCAAAGACAAGGATGATCGGGGCAAAGTAAGGCTCATCGATGCCAGCGCCCGCTGGTCGCCGATGCGCCGATCACTGGGCAGCAAGCGCCGCGAACTGACCGACGCCGACATCTCGGCCATCGTGAACCTTTATCTTGACCACGATCGTGATGCAACAGTGAAGGTATTTGCGCCCACAGATTTCGGCTTCCGCAAGATCTTCGTGGAACGACCCTTGCGACTGGACGTCAACTTAGCCGAGGTCGAGCCTGGCCGTTTCCGCAACACCAGCGTCCTGGATGAGTATTGCCTTTGGATGCAAGGTCAGTTCGGTGTCGACGTCGCAAAGAGTTTGGACAAAGTGGACATCGACGTCACGACTTACGTCGAAGACCAGGAGGGCCTGAGCCTTCTGCGCGCCACCGACGGTGCAGCCAAGACCGATGTCGCCGCCGCGGAGAAGGCTTGTCGCCGCATTCTCTCCTCGTTGCTTGACGAACAGATGTGGGCCGAACGGAGCGCGCTTATCGACTTGCTTCGCTCGCTGCGCAAAGAGGGTAATCAAGCCGATTGGATGGACTACAACGCTTTCCTCGCCGCATTGGAAGGGCACGCCAAAGCCAAGAATGAACGCCTCACCGCCACCCGTATCAAGTCGATTCGCGCTTGGGTCACGGCGACGAACCCGAAGGCTGCGCCAGTCATTGACAAGACCATTGCCCGTAACGATACGCGCAACGAGAAGTACGGCGTCTTCAAGGTCTCGGGCAAGCGCGTCAGCTTCGAAAGAGACACGGATCTTGGCGACAGCGAGCGCGTCCCACTTCTGGATGATATCGAAGCCTACTTCGATCGCGAAGTGATTCCGCATGTACCCGACGCCTGGATCAACGCCGACAAGCGTGACTCTAAGGATCACAAGACCGGTATCGTCGGCTATGAGATCAACTTCAACCGCTACTTCTACAAATTCGTGCCGCCCCGCAAGTTGGACGTGATTGACGCAGAGCTCAAGGCGGTGGAAGCAGAGATCGCGGCCCTGTTGGGCGAGGTAACGGAATGACCGACTATCTCGGCCTACTGAATGCGCTCGACGAAAACGAGCGCCTGGAAGCCAAACGCGGCTCAGAGATAGGCCCTTCCATCTTGGAAACCATCTGCGCGTTTGCCAACGAGCCTGGGCTGCAGGGCGGGACGCTGCTGCTGGGCGTAGTCCGCGACGAGACCGATCTATTCTCGGCCTATGTCGTCGAAGGCGTGGCACAGCCCGACGCGCTCAGCGCCGCGCTCGCCACGCAATGCCGCGAGCTGTTCAATGTCCCCGTTCGCGCTCAGATCTCCAGCGAGCAGATAAGCGGCAAGATCGTCCTTGTTGTCACCGTTCCGGAGGCGCAGCTTGGCGACAAGCCGGTCTTCATAAAGTCGCGCGGGCTTCCGAAAGGCGCATTCCGGCGAGTAGGCAGCACCGACCAGCAGTGCACGGAAGATGACCTGCTGGCGCTGTACCAGGGCCGACAGGTTGAGACCTTTGACTATACCGTTCTGCCCGACACTTCGATGGCGGACTGCTCGCCGGAAGCTCTTGCTGACTATCGGAAGGTGCGAGCCGAGGTCAATGCCGATGCGGAGGAGCTGCGCTGGAGCGACGACGAGCTGCTCGAATCGCTGGGCTGTGCGAGGCGCCACGCAGGTGCGCTGACGCCGACTGTCGCCGGCCTTCTGCTGTTCGGCAAGCCGCAGGCCCTGCGGCGCGTCTACCCGATGACCCGCGTCGATTACATCCGCGTTCCGGGCAAGGAGTGGGTCCCCGACCCGGAGCGACGATTCGATTCCGTAGAGATTCGAGACTATATGTTTCGAGCGATTCGCCGCGCTCTCGCCGCCGTGCTGGACGACCTTCCCAACTCCTTCGGATTGGTCGAAGGTGACCCCCAGCGCAAGGACAAGCCACTGATCCCGCAACGTGTGTTGCGCGAGGGCATCGTCAACGCGCTGATGCACCGCAGCTACCGCAGCCACGCGCCCACCCAGATCATCCGATACTCCAACCGGATCGAGATCCACAACCCGGGACATTCTCTCAAGTCACCTGAGCATCTGGGCGAGCCCGGTTCGGTGCCGCGCAACCCCCGGATAGCCGCTGCGCTACTCGACACCCGGTTTGCCGAAACCAAGGGCAGTGGCATCCGCGTCATGCGCGAGATGATGGTCGAGGCGGGCCTCGAGCCGCCGCTGTTCGAATCCCAGAGGAGTAACGACAGCTTCATTGCCCGCTACTACTTCCAACACTTCCTGAGCGAGGAAGCGATCCGCTGGCTCAGTCGCTTCCGCGACTTGCACCTGTCCGACGAGGAAGCTCGCGCGCTGGTTGCCGTGCGGGAACAGGGCGCCATCGACAACGCCATGTATCGTGAGCTGAACCGCGTAGATACGGTCAGCGCTAGCCAATCGCTCCGTCGCCTGCGCGACGCTGGCCTGCTTGAGCAGAAGGGGCGCGGGGCCGGCACCTTCTATCACCCCACCCCCTGGTTGCTGGGTGATCAGGATGACGGGGAATCCGACGGCGACTCGGCACCTAGTGAGCTAGCGGCCTTGTCTACCCAGTCCGGCGCCTTACCTAGCAACCTCCCCGCCTTGTCTAGCAACCCTCATTGGCAGGCACTACCGCCGAACTTGCAGCAGTTCGTAGCGGCCCTCGGCCAGCGCGCCTCACCGGACAAGGTCCGGGAGGCCCTGATCCTGCTCTGCCGCCACCGGTCCTGGCAGGCGTCCGAGCTGGCCAGCCTCTTCAATCGCAACGCCGACTATTTAGGTACTCAGTACCTGCGGCCGCTGGTCAGCGCTGGAGTGCTGGCATACACCAAGCCAGACCAGCCCAACCATCCCCATCAGGCGTATCGGGCAGAAGACGGTAGTGAGGGGCCCGCATGAGCAAGTACAAGCCGTATCCGGCCTACAAGACATCCAGCGAGGTCCCGTGGATCGCAAACGTGCCTGACCAATGGGCGGTTGGGCGCCTTTCATGCATTTCAACGTGCAACGATGACGTCGTTTCTGAACGAGCCTTAGGCCAAGAAGACATTCGCTACGTCGACATTTCCTCGGTGTCCGGACGTGAAGGAATCCACAGAGCTGAAGAGATGCCGTTTCATGAAGCGCCCTCTCGCGCGCGTCGCAGAGCGCGAGAAGGAGATGTCGTTATTTCGACGGTACGCACTTACCTTAAAGCTGTGGCGCCCGTAACGAGGGAGTATTCCGACTGCATTTACTCCACTGGATTCGCCGTTCTCCGTGCCAATGAAAAGTGCGATCCTGAGTTCCTTCGATGGGCCGCTTTGAACGAGAGCCTTGTACAGGCAGTTGAGGCGAACTCAAATGGCGTTAGCTACCCGGCGATAAATGCTTCAGACCTTCACAAACTAAAGACTGCCCTACCGCCTCTGGACGATCAGCATGCCGTCAGCGCTGTCCTTCAACGCGAGACCACACGCATTGATGCACTGATAGCCACGAAAGCCCGCTTCATCGAACTGCTGAGGGAGAAGCGGCAGGCCGTCATCACCCATGCGATCACAAAGGGACTTGACCCTAACGTACGGATGAAGGATTCAGGGGTGGAGTGGCTTGGTGATGTTCCGGCACATTGGGAAGTGAAACCTCTGATGCGGCTTACGCCGGACGATCGCCAGATTGTCTATGGCATCGTACTCCCTGGACCCGACGCACCAGGCGGCGTCCCGATAGTAAAAGGGGGCGATGTCGACCCGGAGCGTCTGACATTGTCTAGACTGAAGCGGACAACTGTCGCAATTGAGTCTGCATACGTGCGCTCACGCTTAAGGCAGGGCGACATTGTTTACGCCATCCGCGGCAGCATCGGCGCGGCTGCGATGGTTCCAGCTGAGATCGAAGGTGCCAACCTTACCCAAGACGCAGCGCGTGTTTCGCCTGGACCCAGTACGTTCGGCCCCTGGTTGTACTACGCGCTGACGTCGTCTGCCCTGTTCGCCCAACTCGAGGCTAGATCAACAGGAACCACGATTCGAGGGATAAACATCTACGACCTTAGGCGAGCGCTGGTACCGACCCCGCCGGTTGATGAGCAGATCGCTATCGCAGATGTCCTTACGCGACGGCTTGCTCGTCTCGATAACCTGAACCTCCTCACCAAACGATCCATCGAACTCCTCAAAGATCGCCGCTCCTCCCTCATCACCGCCGCTGTCACAGGCCAGATCGATCTGCGAGGAACCGCATGACAAAGCTCAATGAATCCGCCTACGAGCGTACGCTCTGTCAGGCGCTAATCGGACAGGGTTACGAGCGGCTGAAGCCCGACCAGGATTGGGATGTCGAGCGGGCGCTGTGCCCTCGAGTTCTGCTCGACTACATCCGAGACTCTCAGCCGGATGCTTGGCAGGAACTGGTCGGCCACTACGGCGCGACCGTAGAAGCCAAGATCATCGAGGAAGTCTGCCGGCAGATTCACAAGGAGGGCATGCTGGCTATCCTGCGCAACGGCATACGTGACCGTGGGACGCATTACCGCCTGGTGCAGTTCGCGCCACCGACATCGTTGAACGCCGACGTTCGCAAGCGCTACGATCGAAACCGCATGGGAGTCATGCAACAGGTTCGCTTCGATCCCAAGACACAGCAATCCATCGACGTTGTGCTGTTCGTCAACGGCCTGCCACTGGCCACGGTGGAACTCAAGAACGCCTACACCGGCCAGACGGCGACCCATGCGATCAAGCAGTTCATGCGCGATCGCAAGCCAAAACCAAGCACACCGCTGATCGATTTCAACCTGCGCGCGCTGGTGCATTTCGCGGCGGATACCGCCGAGTGCTATATGACCACCCGGCTGGCCGGCGACAAGACCTGGTTCCTGCCCTTCAATCAAGGTGACGCCGGCCGCAAGGGCAATCCGGTCGCCGATGGCCAGTACAGCACTCACTATCTCTGGGACACGATCTGGCAGAAAGATTCGTGGCTCAACATCCTTCAGAACTACCTCGTGCTGGAGAAAGACAAGCCCAGCAGCCCGTGGCGCAGCGGCAGGCTGATCTTCCCGCGCTTTCATCAATGGAAGTGCACGACCCGCCTGGTGGAGGCCAGCCGCATTGGCCATCGGAACTACCTCAACCAGCATTCGGCGGGCTCGGGAAAGACCCACACGATTTCTTGGACAGCGCACCAGCTCTCGACGCTGCATGGCGATGACAATAAGCCGATCTTCGACGGCGTTGTGGTGATCTCCGACCGCCGCAACCTCGATCGCCAGTTACAGGCCGCCATCTCAAACATCGATCGCAAGGACGGCGTGGTTGCTTGCATCACCAGCGGCGACAGCGATTCCAAATCCAAGAAGTTACGCGAGGCGCTAAAGAAGAACACCCGCATCATCGTCACAACCTTGCAGACGTTCGGCCCACTGATGAGCGGGCGCAGCCCGGATCTCGATGGCAAGCGTTACGCAGTAGTGGTGGACGAGGCGCACAGCTCGCAGTCGGGCAAGGCGGCGGCTGCCGTCCGGGGCGCGCTGGGTGCTTCCGAGGAAGCCAAAACAGACGATCTGGAAGACGTGATTGCCGCCGCTATCAAGAAGCGTGGACCTCAGTCCAATCTGTCTTTCTACGCCTTCACCGCCACTCCAAAACCAAAGACGCTGGAGCTGTTCGGCGACGTGACCGCAGATGGAAAGCCTGCGCCATTTTCGCTTTACCCGATGCAGCAGGCCATCGAGGAGGGCTTCATCCTTGATGTACTGAAGAACTACGTCACTTACAAGGAGCTCTACGAGGTCGTCAAGATAACGACCGACGACCCCGAGCACGACAAGAGTCGCAGTCAGCGACAGATCCTTCGCTTTGTCTCGCTTCAGGACGGCGCGGTGGAGCAGAAAGTGTCGATCATCGTCGAGCACTTCCGTGAGAACATTCTTGGCAAGGGCAAGATCAAGGGCCAAGCCAAAGCGATGGTGGTCACTCGCTCTCGGCTGCACGCGGTGAAGTATCACCGAGCCTTTGAGAAGTACATCGGCACCAAGGGCTACACTTGCCTGAAGTCACTGGTCGCATTCTCTGGCACGGTCGACGATGACGGTCAGCCATACACGGAGGCTGGTCTAAACGGCTTTGATGAGAGCAAGACACCGGAGAACTTTGCCACGGGCGAATACCAGGTGCTGATCGTTGCCGAGAAGTATCAAACAGGATTCGACCAGCCGCTGCTGCACACGATGTACGTGGACAAACTGCTTGGCGGCATCCAGGCCGTGCAGACCCTCTCGCGCCTGAACCGCTGCCATCCCGACAAGAAGGATACCTGTGTCGTGGACTTCGTAAACGAACGCGAAGCCATCTATGCGGCCTTCAAGCCCTACTACGACGTGACCCGCATCGTGGAGACCACAAATCCGAACCACGTCTACGCCCAGCAGGCGGAAATCCAGCAATACGGCCTGATACGCGATACGGAGGTTGCCGCCTTCGCCTCGATCTATTTCCAGAAGACGCCAGACACTGGTCAGCTTGACTCACTTGTGCAGGCCGCCATCAAGCGCTTCAGCGAGGCCCACGGCGTGCAGTGCCCCAAGGAGGCTCAGGAGAGCGGTGAAGCCTTCAAAGCGAGTATCCGATCTTTCCTTCGGCTCTACGAGTTTGTCACGCAACTGGTTCGCTTTGTCGACGTTGAGCTGGAGAAGTTCTACCTGTTCGTGAAACACCTTCTGCCGGCACTGCCCTATGCCGGTGCAGGTGAGAATGACGACCTCACCCACGAAATCGAACTCAAGCAGTACCGCGCGGAATACTTGGCGTCCGGTCAAATACAGCTCGACGATGGCAAGGAAGCCGAGCCGCTCGAGAATCCGTCTACAGGCGGCACTGGCGGCGGCAAGCCCGAGCCCCTGATGGCGCCGCTCTCGCAGATCATCGAAGAGTTCAATGCGCGCTTCGGGCTGAACTTCGGCGAGGCTGACATCCGCTGGATGCACGACGTCGAAGCCGAGACAGAAGCAGACCCCATTCTTGTCCAGCAGGCGAAGAACAGCGGGGAGCAGGACTTCAAGATCGCCTATGACGAGAAGGCACTGGACCTGCTTATTGACAAGCGTGAGCGAGACGAGGACCTGTTCAATCTGCTGGTTGGCAACAACGAGGCACGGAGCTTTCTCTTCGACAAGATGCGCGGTGCATTCATGCGCCGTGTGTTCGCGGACCTAGTTAATACAGACGTGAAGTGAGTTCAGCGACGCGCGATTAGGGATGTCGGCAAGTGGGGCCTCAGCCGACTCTCTTGTGGATCGGGGTCACAGAACCTCCGCGACGCAAGCCGTCGAGATAGTCCGCCCAAGCCTGCATCATCTTCCTGCGCTCGGGCACCAGTTCCGCGAGGTTGTAGACACCCGCCACGCCGGGCTCCTTATGCGATAGCTGCCGCTCAATGGCATCTTTTCGGTGGCCAAGCTCGTTCAGGAGCGTGCTGGCCATGTGGCGGAACCCGTGGCCCGTCATCGCCTCCTTGTCGTACCCGAGGCGCCTCAGCGCAGCATTGATCGTGTTGGCGCTCATCGGCACCCGCGGGCTCCGGGCACCCGGGAAGACGTGGCGGCCCCGCCCGGTGAGAGGTCGGAGGTTCTGGAGGATCGCAACGGCCTGGTCCGCCAGCGGCACGACGTGGGGCGACGTATCCGGGTGCTCCTTTGCCGCCTTCTTGAGCTTCCGGCGCGCGGGCGGGATGGTCCACTGTGGCGACGGACCCTCAAGCTGGAATTCGCTCCACTCGGCGCCCCTGAGCTCGCCAGGGCGCACGAACAGCAGCGGAGCTAGCTGGAGGGCACTCCGGACGGGGAACGTTCCTCCGAAGCCGTCAATGGCTCTCAGGAGCTCGGCGACCTTGTCCGGATCGGTGATGGTCGGGAATCGCCGGTACACGCGGGCCGGGAGCGAGTCGCGCAGGTCATGGGCGGGATCTCGCGTCGCCTTGCCGTTTGCCACCGCGTGACGGAATACCCGGCTCATCTGCTCGCGCAGTCGGTGAGCCTGCTCGAGATGGCCGGCCTTGACCAGGCGGTCGAGCAGCGGGCGGATCTCGCCCACGCCGACCTCCGCGATCGGCAGATCGCCGATCCAGGGGTAGGCATGGTTCACCAGGCGGCCGCGCTCCTTGGTTAGCTGCAGCGGCGTCCACCCGGAAGCCCGCACGGCGAGCCAGTCGTCGCCAAGGGCACGGAAGGTGTTGCCTTGCACGACAGCCGCACGGAGCTTCTCGGTGCGCTTCTCGACCGAGGGATCCCGGCCTGCGCGCAGCGTCGCCTTCGCCTTCTCGCGCAACTCCCGGGCCCCGGCAAGCGTCACGGCCGGATAGACACCTAGCGCGAGGCGCTTCTCCTTCCCGCTGTGACGGTACTTCAGGCGCCAGTAGCGAGCACCGGTCGGGGTCAATTCGAGGTACAGGCCGCCCCCATCGAAGAAGCGTTGCGTCCTGTCGGCGGGCTTCGCCTTGCGTATCGCAGTGTCCGTCAGCGGCATGGGGGCATCTACGCCTGGCCGAGGGGAAATGCCCCTCATGTGCCCCCAATGATGCCCCCGGGTCACGCTGGATACAACCGGATGGATCTGGACAGGACTGTATGCCGGAAGGCGCTCAGATGGCCATTTCCTCGGCTCTTCCGGATGGATCCGGGTCGATCCAGATGACAATGTGGTGGGCCCACCAGGACTCGAACCTGGAACCAAGGGATTATGAGTCCCCTGCTCTAACCATTGAGCTATAGGCCCGCGCGGGGATTATCGGTGAAAGACTGGACCGCTAGCGACCCTC
>Ga0075163_10005850_pt1 | contig 16329 bp, 10 predicted proteins | sample JI1023141ADNA_FD_71478 | JGI IMG/M metagenome (GOLD analysis project Ga0075163, IMG submission 71478) | Wastewater effluent complex algal communities from Wisconsin, to seasonally profile nutrient transformation and Carbon sequestration -... | ecosystem: Engineered > WWTP > Effluent > Algae...
CGTTGCCCTTTGCCGAACCCGCCCCCGGCAAGCCCGGTGCCGTGCGCTCCCCGTTCCGCAACGGAGCCGAAGTCCTCGTCCCGCCCCTGCAGTGGATCGAAGGTGGCGAAGTCGAAGACCTCACGGCACGTAGGCGCTTTCGTCTGCCAAAATCAGACCTCCCGCTGCTCGAAGCCATCCCCGTCACCGGTCGCAGCTTGACGGTCAAATCCCCCTTCGACACCAAAGCCGAAATCGTCGTCCCGCTTTCCGACTGGACCCCCGGCCACTCCATCACCTGCCCCACCACCGACCGGGCCTTCGTCCTCCCCCAACACCTCGAAGACCCCGTCCTCCCCGCCCAGCTCGTCGAAGCCCAGCCCGGCGTCATCATCGACCCCTACAGCAACGAAGAAATCCAAGTGCCCGGACCCGACTGGCGTGAAAACGCCATCATCCTGTCCGCCCAAGGCCACCAGATACTCCTCCCCGCCAAGCTCCCGCCGTTGCTCGCCCAAATCATCGACCCGAGCACGCCCTACCACATCCGCTCCCCCTACGACCCCAACGTCCTCGACATCGTCCCCGCCCGGAAATGGACCCCCGGCAACATCGTCAAATGCGGCAAACGCAACGTGCGGCTCCCCGACGAGTTGCCCCAGCCCGCGCCCGGCACCCAGACCAAGTCCCCATTCCCCCTCGCCGCCATCGCCACCGTGTGCGTCCTGCTCCTCGCCGCCGGAGCCGCAGCGTTGTACTTTTTCCCACCAAAGGGAGAGAAGAACAAAACGACCAGCACCGAACCGAGCAAACCCGCCCCCACCCCGGCACCCAAGCCAGTCGATCCCGTACCGTCGCCACCCAAACCAATCGTCGTCGCCGAGACGCCCAAGCCTACGCCAGCGCTGACTCCCAAACCAGCACCCGCCCCGCCCCCGCCAATGCCGCCAACTTTGCGTGAGCAATTCGAGAAGCAGAAGCTCGCGGGGAAAGTCACGGGAGATCTCCTTCGCGACGTCTTGAAGCAGGCCGGATTGAAGGTCGGCGGTGCAGAGACTCAGATGCTCGCCACGGACGTGCTTGAGTTTGCTAAGAATCAGTCCGACCCCGAAACCCAGCAGCAGGCTCTGCTTGCCATTGCGAAACGACATGGCGATTCCGTGACAGATGCCGCCTTCAATGCCTACCTCGCGGCCTACAAAGGTTCAAGCTCCGAGGCGCGCGACTGGCTTGTGAGGAATGTTGACAACCTTTCAGCGCAGTTCTTCAAGAAGGCCCACGGTGTTTTGAACGACGATGACAAGGCGAAGTTCATCACAGCAGGGAAGAACGCGAAGAAGGAGGAAGTCGCCGCCACCTCGTGGTATCTCGCCGCCGAAACAGAGATGCAAACCAGCGGCCCGCAAGCGTTGGCGGTGCTGACGGCCTACCGCGAAGCCGCCGTGCGGAAGCACCCCGAAGCCGCCAATTGGCTGCGCACCAACGTCATTGCCAAGCCTGTGCCCAATGAGCCGCTCAAAGTGCTTGATCCATTCTCTGCTGACAACAAGACCATCGGCATCCCGGCTGGAAAATGGAAGGCAGACACCGTCATCGACGACCAATTCTTCAAGCTCGGCCCCAACCTAGCACCCTTGCCCGCCACATTCATCGCTGGCAAACACCGGACGCCCGAAGGCGATGCCAAAGGGATCATCGATGATCCCTATAAAGATGGACCGGACGACACAATCGAAGTCGAGCGCCAAAACTGGTATCGCGGCGCGCTGTTGAAAGAGGCGAATATCGTGCTGCCTGATGATCTGCCGCTCATGGAGGTGAAGGTCTATCTAGATTTGGTCAACGAGAAATCCCAGCCGATGGTTGTCAGCCCTTTAACGAAGAACCCCATTCTACTTACGGTCACCGAGAATGGAGCAGAGCGTCCGGCCTGGGAGAGGTGGAAGAGAGGGGAGCTGATCACAGAGCTGATCAGCCAGCCGGATGGCTCTGAGAAACGAGTTACCACGGCAGTATTGCCCGATATGCTGCCGCTTGATCCAAAGTTGTCTTGCACAGACGACGAGGCGGGCGAAACCACGGAGGTGACTACCTCAAGCATGGCGCAGCCGCCGAAAACAAAATGTGTCGTTAACAGTCCATACACCGGCAAGCGGATGTCGCTGTCCGTGAAGGAGTGGACTCCGGGAGCATGGGTTGAGGAACGCGAACTCAAGGCTGCGGGCGTTGAAGTCACATTCAAGCTTCCGCCAAAGCTCGGGCCGATCTTCTGCGTCGTGGAGCCGTCTCCTGCGTTTGAGCAGTTCGGCATGGTCACCTACTGGAGCGAGGCAGACACCGAGATGTCCAAATTCCCACTCAACGATGCGCTGATCAAACAGTTGAAGGAGAATGCGGGCACCTTCACGCGCGATGAGCAGACCTTCAAACTCTCAAGTCGGCCCGATATTGTTGTGGTTTCGAAAGGCAAATTTCGCAATCCGCTGACGGGCGAATCGTTGGATGGCGACGAGGTCAGGAGTCTCCGTGGGCAGAGGAATGGAAGTTCGCGTTATGTTCCGTATGAGTTCCCGCCCGACGTAATCAACGCCATAGTTGCAGTGAGGGTGACTCCGCCACAAGAGCCGCCGACTCCAACTCCTAATCCGCCGAGGCCGCCAGCCACACCCGGCCCAACCCCGCCCCGAACACCCGTTACCCCTGCACCTAGGCCTGTCCCCGTTCAACCAACTGCGCCCAGGGCGGTAGCAGATTCCCGGTACACCAAGTCGTTTGTGGCCCCGATGAGTGGAATATTTTTTCGTTACAAGAACGGCACCTGGCAATCAGGCAAGGGTGCGTTCAGATCTGGAGGCAATGTTGGAGATTTCATCGACCGACTTGGGGCGAACGTAAAGGGTTCAAGGGTTCCTAAATCTGCCAGTATCACAGTGAACCCCGACGGCTCGGTTGTTATCCAGTGAACCTCTCATAGTGCCGGCTCCCCACCTTCCAAGAGAACCCCGGCGCTGACGCTATCCCAGCACGCCCTTCACGCTACAGATCGCCCGAGAAGGTGCCACCGCACAAAGTTCGAGAGGTCGTCCTGGAGTGGCGCTCGGGCCAAAAAAACTTCGAGAGGTCGTCCCGGAGCGCCGCTCGGACCAAAAGAACTTCGAGAGGTCATCCCGGAGCGCCGCTCGGACCAAAAGAACTTCGAGAGGTCATCCCGGAGCGCCGCTCGGACCAAAGAAACTTCGAGAGGTCATCCCGGAACACCGCTCGCACCAAAAAAAACTTCGTGCGGAGCTTCCGGCAGCAACAAACCACTGAAAATCAACGGATTACCACCCCTGAGTGGGAGATCGGCTGTACCATTTAGCCTAGCTTCCGATACCAGCCGTCACCGAGCCGTTTCCACGGAAAAGGCTGGATTCGTGAGCATCACGAGCCGGGCACCGGGCGCGAGTGTCACCAACGGGTGATTATTCCACATCCCTGCTCCTGGGATTCTTGTACCCTGCCGGTTACTCATCGTGTGAATATTCACTCGTGATGAGCCGCCGAGTAATAAACATAATAGTTTACACATCTTAAATAACCAGTATCCTTGGGCTGGTTATTTCCCTTCCAACCTTCGCCCCCAAAGCGTCATGGTCGCTGTTCCATCCTCTCACCAAGACCGGCCCTTTCCCCAGGAATTGAACGCACTCGGGGCAGCCGTGCAGACGGCTTTGCGGTCGGGGGGCGATCTGCCGGGGGCGATCAGCGCCTTTTGCGCGGTAGCCTTTACGAGGCGCGACTTGGCCTTGGCTGGCGCATCGTTTCTCGTATCCACCTTCGTGAGAGACCTCAAGCGGTTGGGCGAGCAGATGAGTGACCGTCAGCTTGCCGATGAATTGATGGCGGGCTCGGGTGCGTTGTGCTCGCTGGTCTCGGCTTACTGGGATCGCAAAGGCGAGACGGGCCGGATGGTGGAGCTGGCCGACGAGCTTCTCGCCCGGGGTCGTCCTGCGGCTGAATACGATTCACAGCCTGCGGAATTCATCGCCGCACTGGCTGCTTCGTTGGCCATCCCGAATCCAGATCGCGCGCGAGCGCTGCTGCAGTTGATCGAAGGAACGGCGTTCTCTCGCGAGCAGCACGCCCTTTACCAGGAAGTGCAGGAATGGCAGGTGGCAGGCCAGTTGCTCTCTCAATCAAGCGAAGCCGAGCGTTCATTTTGGCAGCAGGAAGTGCGCAGGCGGCGCAGAAACTGGTTCTGGGACACGGACGAAGGTCGGGGAGCAATCCGGAAGCTGGAAGAGCAAAATCCTCTCGCGGCCAGCAGCCCTTCGATGATCCACCGAATCGTTCCGCAATGGGCATGGGAGCAAAATCGGCCTGACGATGCCCGCACGGTGACGAAGACAGAAACTGCGTGTGAAACACCGCGCCGTGGTGCAACGCCGACGATGGCCGTCGAGCCGAAAATCAGCTCAGCCGCTCACACGCGCGGTGGCGCATCTTCACCGGTAGCACGCAAGCCACGACCAATCTTTTTGGCGTGGATTGGAGTGGCGTGCCTTTTCGCCGTTGCTGCTGGCCTACTGTTCTCAGGTGGTGAGACTCCGAAGTCAGATGTCGCCGGTCCGACGAATCTTGCGGTTGTCCATGACATGGAAACGAGCGCGCCCGTCGTCTCGACGACAGGTTCCGTTTCACTCGGTTCGGCCGATGTGACGCCCTCCGTTGGCGCGACCGATGCAACTGCTGCCGTGGTCTTGCCCGAGGCGGAACCCGAGAATGAAAAACCTGCGGTGGCGAGCGCGCAACTGGTGCCAGTCGAGCTGTCAGCACGGAACGGCTGGGTCAAGACGCCGCGCGGTGCGGAGTTCCAGATCACGGAGGCGAACGCCATCGCCGGCAAAGTCACCGACCCGGATGGCAGGCCGTGGCAATTGCCGGTCGATCCAGTGCTCGTGGCGGAGATCGCTGGTGATCGCGAAGCGGTGAATCCCTACTCGGGCGAGCGAGTGCTCATCGCTGAGGACAAATGGAAGCCTGGCGAGCTGATCGCATGGGGCGGTACAGGTTGGTCCTTCAAATTGCCCGACCCGCTGGTCACTGCGCCAACGGAGGTCACAAAGTCTGCTCCAGCAAGTGTCAGCAGCAAAGATTTGGTGCAGCCGTCCGTGCCCGTCTCGAGCGTAAAGACATCCGAAAAGAAGCGGGCGGCCTCCGGCTCCGACGATTACCTCGCATCCTTGGCGACGAAGCTGCATCCCGACTACTCGCAAGCGCCCGCCCATTCGTCACCTGATAAGGTTCGATCAACAACGAAGCCGAAACCGCAGCCGACGACCAGCACACGCTCCGATACCCACACTTTCGTCACCCGCGCGAACAACATTCGCATGACCTACAAAGATGGCTACTGGGAGAGCAAACCCGGAGCGTATCTCCAGGGCTCAGCCACCACGCCAGACCGTTGGGCTCAGGACATGACGCTGCGCGAGCGCTCTTCCGGGACGATCCCCTCAGGTTACGTTTTCGAAGTCGCGGATCGCGGCGTCGTCCGCATCGTGCCTGATCGAGCGGAGTAGTGGGCCAATCCAGTGGCAGTGATTGCATTCTCCGTGCGAGTTTCGTGAAAATGGGAGGCAATTCATCCTCGCCAAGCAATCCTCTCTTGGGATGTTCCGCCATCGCAGATGAACGAATGAATCCGACCGCCGCCCATCAACCGCGAAGCCGCGCCCAACTCAGAAATCACTATGAGGTGGAGCGGGAGCTGGCCACTCAGTTGCGCCGCTCGAGCCGTGAGGAGAGATCGAGAATGTTCAGCAGCCTTTACGCCGAGCTGCTGCGGCGTGTGCCTGACCACCCTCGCCTCACGCGGCTTGAGTCGGAGGAGATGCACCGGCGCAATGCGGCCTCGCAGATGAAACTGCTGCGCGAGTACTTGCTGCCCGACTCCACGCTCGTCGAGGTCGCGCCTGGCAACGGCTGGCTCGGCTACGAGGCGGCACGGGTCGTGTCGCGGGTGATCGGGGTGGACATCTCGGATCAGTTGGACCCAAATCTCCCGAAGCCGGCCAACTACGAGCATGTCGTCTATGACGGTTACCACCTCGATCTGCCGGACGCAGTGGCGGACGTGGCGTTCAGCTACCAGTTCTTGGAGCATCTTCACCCCGACGATGTCGGCCCGCACTTCCAGCTTGTGCATCGATTGCTGAAGCCGGGCGGTGTTTACGTTTTCGACACGCCGCATCGCTACTCTGGGCCCCACGACATCTCGCGCGAGTTCTCCGACACACTCGATTGCTTCCATTTTCAGGAATGGACTCATCGTGAAATGCGACGCTTGGTTCAGTCTCACGGCTTTGCTGACTGCAAAGTCTTCAGACTAGGGCGCACGCAGCAGAGCTGGATATTCAACCGGCTTGTCGATGCCATCGAACTCCTGCTGCTGCCCGTGCCGCATGGTTTGCGGCGCAGGCTTTGCAGTCGGCTCCTTCCGGCAGTGACCATGGTTGCAATCAAGGGGTGAAGACATGCAGGACGGAAAGGAACTGACAGTCGTGCATGTGCTGGACTCCCTCGCTCCGGGTGGGCTCGAGAATGGCGTGGTCAATGTCGCGCGGCGACTGCAAGGGCACGGGTTCAACATCCACGCGGCGTGCCTGCGTTTTCGTGGTGACTTTGCCGATCGGATGCCGCAGCAGGACCAGATCGTGGTGCTCGGGAAAAAGGCGGGATTCTCGCTCGTGGCGGCATTTCGCCTCTGGAGATATTTGAAGTCGAGCAGGGCAGATGTCGTTCACACGCACAATCTGGGCACGCTCATCTACGCCGTGCTTGCCACCTGCGGCGGCGTGTTGTGGCCCATCGTTCATGGTGAGCACGGTCAGATTCAGAAGTTTGATCTGACGCCGAAGCGAATGAGGCAAAGGCGGCTTTTCTTCCGCTGCTGCAAGAGCATTCACGTCGTTTCCAGCAGCCTCCGGGATAATTTGGTCGCGCTGGGACTCATCGACCCATTACGCATCACGGTTACGCCGAACGGTGTCGATTGTGATCGCTACGCACCAGCCGAATCAAAGGCACGTGCGCGGGAGAAGATTGGCTTCGCGGCAGAGTGCCAAGTGGTCGGCGTCGTCGGTCGGCTAGTGGCTCTCAAGCGGCACATCATGCTCATGGAGGCCTTTGCTGAGCTCGCGCCGTCGATGCCTGAGCTTCGCCTTTTGATCGTGGGTGATGGCGGAGACGACAAGGATCAAATCCTCGCCGCCATGCGCGGCAATGCGTTTGCGGATCGCATCGTCTGGGCGGGTCATCAAAGTGATCTCAAACCTTGGTACCAAGCGATGGATGTCCTGGCGGCACCATCGGAGATTGAGGGGCTTTCTAACGCCGTCCTCGAGGCGATGGCGTGCGGCGTCCCCGTGCTTGCCCACTCAGCCTGCGGAAACGCCGAGGTGATCGAGGACGGCGAGAGCGGCTTCCTTCGGCGGCTCGACTCGGCGGACGAACTGGCGCACGAGATCGCAGGTGCATTGCGTGATCCCACACGAGTCGAGCGCGTCGGAAAAGCCGCGCGAGAAACGGTGCGCCAGCGCTTCTCGATGGAGGCGATGCTCGACTCTTATCGCAAACTCTACCATTCTGGCGTCAATCACACCCACGCATGACTCAGTCACCATCACCATCCGGCTCATCCATCAACGAATGGGAGAAGCGCTATCTCGAAGGCGACGTTCACTGGGATCGCGGTCAGGCGTCGCCCGCGCTGCTGCAGTTCCTTGAGCGGCATCCCGTCAGTGGGCGCATCCTCGTGCCTGGCTGCGGGCGTGGCAATGATGTCGCGGCCATCGCCCGTTCGGGCGCGCAAGTGACCGGGCTCGACATCGCGCCGACGGCGATTCGCGAAGCCAAGCAGCGCTATCCCGAAGCCGCCGATTGTTTTGTGACTGGCGATCTCTTCAATCTTGCGCCGGAGCTGCGTGGTGCATTTGATGTCGTCATCGAGCACACCTGCTTGAGCGGAATGCCCCCCGCACTACGACCGAGCTATCGTGACGGAGTCATGTCCGCGCTCAAGCCCGGTGGTCTTCTCGTCGGTGTGTGGTTCATCAATCCGAACCTCGGGCCAGGCGAGATCGGCCCTCCCTTTCCATTGGGCGTCGAAGTTCTCGACCAACTCTTTGCCGAAGGCTTTGAGATTGTTCACGACTATGTGCCCGACGTTGCTTTCGAGGGACGCGAGGGCAGGGAGCGGGTGCGCGTGCTCCGCCGCCTGCCTGCGCCGGGCTGTGGCGACTCTGCGGTTGCATAATGCCCTGATCCATCAAAAGTCTGCGCCATGGCAACGCGCTTCTGCTTCATCACTCTGGCTGCGTCGGCGCTTTTGTTTTGCGGGACGATGAATGCACAATCTCCACCGGCCGATCTTCGCATCGGCATGATCGGACTGGACACCTCGCACGCCGAGCAGTTCACCATGCGGCTCAATGATGCCGCGAATCCGAATCACATCCCCGGCGGTCGCGTGGTGGCCGCATTTCCATCTGCCAGCGCCGATCTCGTGGACAGCACATCCCGGATTGAGGGCTACACGGCGACGGTGCGGGACAAGTACGGCGTCAAGATTGTCGGCAGCATTCAGGAGCTTTGCGCAGGTGTCGATGCCGTGATGATTCTCAGCCTCGATGGCAGAAAGCACCCGGAGCAGGCAAAGGAGGTCATCGCGATGAAGAAGCCCTTCTTCCTCGACAAACCGGTGGCTGCCTCTCTCAAGGACGCCATCGAGATTTATCGTCTGGCCGATACGGTGGGCGTGCCGATGTTCAGCGCCTCCGCCGTGCGTTGGTATCCGGGCGTGGTCGAAGTTGCCGCTGCCGAGAAGATGCCAGCCAAGTCCGCGCTATCGTATGGTCCGGCTCCGTCGCTCCTCGGCCATCCCGATCTCTTTTTCTACGGCATCCACTCGACCGAGGCGCTCTTCACTGTGATGGGCGACGGATGTGAGAGCGTGGCGCGCGCGACCACAGACGATGTATCCGTCGTGACCGGCATTTGGGCGGGCGGCCGTTCTGGCACCCTTCATGCCCTGCATTACCAGAAGATGCATTCCACCACCTACAAGCTAGTGCGATTTGGCGACACCGTCGTCGAGCAGAAATCACAGGGCGATTACACGCCCATGCTGCGGGAGATCATCAAGTTCTTCCAAACCAAGCAGCCGCCAGTCACCGCAGCGCAGACTCTGGAAATCTACGCTTTCATGGAGGCGGCCGAAGAGAGCAAGCGCCGAAAGGGTGCGACCATCTCCCTCCGCGATGTGCTGGAGAAGGCGGGCTGCCCCGACAAGTGGCTGTGGACGCCACCCAAGCCCGCCCCTCCCACCGCTACACCCGATGGAGTGGCCAGACCGCCCCCGGCCCAACCCACGAAGGGCAAAGAAAGGAAGGAATAAAAAGTTGGGGCCGACCGTCACACAGGTGGAAAAATAATGAATCCGGGCGCAATTTTAGAACGTTTCTAATTGGTGCCCAACATACACACCTGTTGATCATGACCCTCGAAACTCCCCAGCAACTACCCGAAACCATCGCTGATGAAGACATCAAGCTGATGGAGCGTATCGCGCACAAGGATGCCGTTGCCTTCCAGATTTTTTATCGGCGTTACGGCGGCCTCCTTTTCTCGACCATTTCCAAAGTCCTCAACGATCACCATGACGCCGAGGACATCATGCAGGAGGTGCTTGTGCAACTCTGGCAGAAGGCGCACCTTTACGAGCCGCGCAAGGGCAAGCCACTCACCTGGCTGACCACGCTGGCCAAGAACCGCGCCATCGACCGCATCCGCTCGAAGCAGCGTCGCTCACGCCTGAACGACGACTTTGGCTCCGAGCACAAGGTCACGCAGCCTGAGTTCGACGAGTCCGGCCACGAGATTTTGCAATCGAAGGAGCGCGATACCTTGCTGCGAAGCGCCGTCACGCGGCTCACGCCCGATCAGCAGGAGGCGATCAAGCTCACCTATTTTGGCGGACTGACCCAGGCCGAGGTGGCCGAGCGCCTGCATGAGCCGCTGGGCACCATCAAGGCGCGCATTCGCCGCGGCGTTACGCGGCTTGAAGATTTGATGAAGGCGCAGGCACGCTAAAATTTCCGACGGCGCACGTCGCCGAAGGGATTGGCCCCGTTGAGAGGCCATGACAGGGCGGACTTGGGAGAGTCCGCTCTGTTCATTTTCAGAGGCGTCACATGTCGTGCGTAGTGAATGCGCACGCAGATCCGCGCGTCTATACTGGCCCCCGAAATCGTCCGGTTCCCACCAGCTCTCTCTCCCGCTCCATGAATCCCGAAACTCCGTCACCTGCCAGTTCCGTGCCGACAGGCACAGACGAGCGGGTGAGTGTTGCGGGCAAATTCCTCTCGCGGCGGAGCGGCAAGTTCTTCCTCAATGGCGTGAGCTACGGCCCATTCGCCCCCAACAGCCGGGGTGAGCCGTATCCCGAGGACGATCAGCTCGCGCGTGATTTTGCACACATCCGCTCGCTCGGGTTCAACACCGTGCGGCTTTATGAGCTTCCGTCCGATGCCACGCTGCGGATGGCTGTGCAAAACGACTTGCTGCTGATTGTCGGCATCCCATGGGCCGAGCATGTTGATTTCCTGTCGAGCAAGACGCTGCGTGAGTCAGTCGAGCGGACCGTCAGTGGCGCCGCGCGTCGGTTTGGTTCACACCCAGCCGTGGCCGCGCTTCTTGTCGGCAACGAGATCGAAAAGACACTCGTGCGCTGGATGGGGCCTCGCAAGGTGCGGGACTTCATCGAGCGCTTGATAGGCATAGCAAAGCTCGCAGCGCCGCAGGCCTTGGTCTCATACGCCACCTATCCCTCAACTGAGTATCTCATCCCGCGCAACGCCGACCTCGTCGCCGTGAATGTCTATCTGGAGGACCGCGTCGCGTGGGAGCGCTATTTGCTTAGGCTGCAAAATCTCGCCGGGAACCAGCCGCTCGTGATCACCGAGTTCGGCCTCGATGCGGTGGCGCATGGGGAGGAGAAACAGGCGGCGGTCATGCGCTGGCAGCGCGAGTCGCTCCTGCGCATCGGTGCGGCGGGCAATGTCTGGTTTTCCTACACCGACGACTGGCACCGCAGCGGCCAGCAGGTCGAGGGTTGGCACTTCGGGCTCGTCGATCGAGAGCGAAAGCCACGTGCCGCGTGTGGCATTGTGCCCGCGCTTCCGACTTCTCCGAGTCTGAGCGCAGTGACCGCACCGCGCATCACCGCCATCGTCTGCACGCGCAACGGCTCGGCCACGCTGCGCCAGTGCCTCGACGCGCTCGGAAGGCAAAGCCATGGCAATCACGAAGTCCTTGTCATCGACGACGGTTCCACTGACGACACTCCGCAGATCGCGCGCTCATTCCCATTTGTGCGCTACATCCGGCAGGATCCAGCCGGGCTCAGCGTGGCGCGGAATCTCGGCGCGCACGAGGCCACGGGGGAAATCCTCGCCTACACCGACGACGACTGCATTCCCGATGAAGATTGGCTGCTCCGCTTGAGCACCGCGTATGACGATCCCGCATGGGTCGCTGCCGGCGGGCCCAACATCCCGCCCCCAGCGAGGAACACGGTCGAGTCCGTCGTCGCCGCCGCACCTGGGGCACCGACGCATGTGTTGCTCAAGGACGAGGAAGCCGAGCATCTGCCGGGCTGCAATTTCTCCGTGCGCAAAGACGCGCTCCAGCGCATCGGCGGTTTTCACGCCGACTTCACCACGGCTGGCGATGACGTGGACATCTGCTGGCGGTTGCGCGCGGCCCAGGGGAAACTCCGCTTTGTCCCATCCGCCATGGTCTGGCATCATCGCCGCTTCACCGTGCGCGGTTATTTGCGGCAGCAGTCCGGCTATGGCACAGCGGAGTCACTGCTCATCAAGCATCATCCATCCCATTTTGGCCCTCTCGGTGGCGCGCGCTGGCGCGGCGCGATCTATGGTGACGGACTCGGCCTGCACGATCCCGCCGAGGGCACCATCTACCACGGGCCCTTCGGCTTTGCGCCGTTTCAAGCGATCTACCCACAGGGCATCGCTGCGTGGTGGGAATTATTTACCGGCGTGCTCTGGATAGCACTCGCCATCCTCGCGCTCGTTCTTCGCTGCCCTTCCATCGCGCTGACATTGCTGGCCGCATCCGCCTGGCTTGCCTGGACACGCGCTAATCAAAACTCCTCGGCCGCCATGCCACGCGGCTCGTCGGAACGGCTGCTGCTCTGGCTCCTTTGCTGGCTCCAGCCCATCGTCCGCGAGTGGTCGCGGCTCAGGGGCATGCTCCGTCTGCGCGTCCGCCCGAGCTGGCACCCGAGCCTGCCGGAGATCGTGATTCCGAGCAAGCCGCGCAAAGCCTCGCGCCACGTCGCCGTCGTCTCGTTCTGGAGCGAGAGTGGCATCGGCCGTGAGCACTTGCTCGGCGCGCTGCGGCAGTTGCTCGCGGAGAAAAAAATACGCTGCCGTGAGGACGACGGCTGGCGGTCGTTCGACATCGAGATGATGCCCGAGTCCATCGTCACTTGGGCGTTTCTCTCCGTCACCGAGTATCACGGTGGCCAACGGCAGCTGACTCGCGTGGCCTTGCTGCAGCGATTCAGCAAAGCGGGACTGCTGATCATGATAGGCGGGCTCGCCGCACTCTATGTCGCGCTTACGCGGGCCACGCTATGGTTCGGATTTCACAGTGAGTGGATCTTTGTCGGGGTCGTCCTCTTCCAGGTTTTCATGATGAATTTCGTGGCGCGGATCAACAGCATCAACCTCGTCCTCCAAGCGGCCGAGCGCATCGGCCTCAAGCGATTGGAGAAGAATGACGAGGAAGCATGGCATCAGACATCCCTGCTTGCCGCTGCGGAGAAATCCGGCCAGAGTGGTTGAGCTTATGAATCGGCTCATCCTCTCTGTTGTCGTGCTCCTCGCATCGTTCACGCTCAGCGCCTGCAAGCGTCAGCAGCCCGTGCCCTACGGTCAGCTCGAGTGGAAGGACGAGAGCTTCTTTCTCAATGGCCAGCCCTTCACCGGCCTCGCGCAGGACAAGCACCCCAACGGCCAGCTCCGCTCCGAGTACCCTATGAAAAACGGCAAACACCATGGGCTCGTGCGTGAGTGGTGGGACAACGGTCAGCCGTCCACCGAGACAAACTTCGAGAATGGCCAGCGCCACGGCAGCAACCGCTACTGGAACCGCGAAGGCCGACTGTTGAAGGAACAAGTGTACGATCACGACAAATCCATCAGCGAGAAAGTCTATCCCACGCCTCCCGGAGCCGTCGGCAAAAAAGATCCCTGATTCCGTCATTCGACATTCTCCCTCATGGCCCCCGTCATCGCCCTTCTCATCATCGCGCTCGTCTCGCTGCTCGCCGTGCGCGTAGGAGCCACGGCGCTGATGATGACCGGACTCAGTTGGGACACGGCCAGCTTTCAGTCCTACTCCGCATTCTTCGGCGTCGGTTTCACCACGAAGGAAGCCGAGATGGTGGTGAATCATCCGGTGCGCCGCCGCATCATTCGCGATCTCATTTTGTTCGGCAATGTGGGGCTCACCTCGGCACTGGCCACACTCGTCGTCACCATGCTGCAATCCACTTCCGGCGGCAATGCGGTGCTCATGTTCAGTTGGCTCATCGGTGGTCTCGCGGCGCTGTTTTTCATCTCGCGTCTCGGTTGGTTTCAGAAAGTGACGGACCACCTGATCCAGCGCGCGCTGGAGGGCACCGGCATGGTGCGTGCACTTGATTACGAGCTGCTGCTGCGCATCCAGCATGGCTATGTCGTGTCCGAGATTGAGGTGCTGCCTGACACTTTTCTCGCGGGCCACACTCTACGCGACTCACGGCCGTGGGATCGCGGGGTCGTGATTCTCGCGATCAAGCGGGACGGAGAGACCGTCGCCGGCATTCCCAACCGCGACAGCTTGGTAGAGGCGGGCGATGTCGTGACCGCCTACGGGAAGGAAAGCGACCTTCACGCGATGACGCTGCCAAACCAACCTGGAACGAACAACGAAGAACGATGAACCTGCACAACCAAGTCTGCGCCATCACCGGTGGTGCCAAAGGAATCGGCCTCGCCACCGCACGCGCATTGCTCGCCCGTGGTGCCCGTGTCGCGCTGCTCGATCTCGATGCTGCCGAGGTCAATGATTCAAACGCCATCTCCATCCGCTGCGACGTCACTCGCGCCACCGATGTGGAAGCAGCCGTCGGGCAAATCAACGCGCAGCTCGGACCCATCGCCGTTTGGGTGAACAATGCCGGCCTCGCGCGCCACCGCTGGATTCCCGACTACACCGAGGCCGAGATCGATCTCATGCTCGACGTGAATCTCAAAGGCACCATTCTCGGCTCCCAAGCCGCATTGCGCGCCATGATCCCGCACAGGCGAGGCCACATTATCAACGTCATCTCCACCGCCAGCCTGCGCGGCATCCCAAGCGAGACCGTCTATTGCGCCGCCAAGTGGGGTGTGCGCGGCTTTACCCAAGGCCTGGCCGAGGAAGCCGCCGCGCACCGCATCCGCGTCACCGCTCTGCTGCCAGGCGGTGTCGATACCGCCTTTTGGACCGACGCCAGCACGCGCCAGGCTCCCACACAGCTTTTCCTCAAGCCCGAGCACATCGCCGACGGCATCGTGAGCTGCATCGAGATGGATGATTTCTGCGTCCCGCGTGAGCTTGTGCTCCGCTCGCTCGACGACAGCGATTTCTCCGTGAAGCCCGCGTGAAGCAGGTGCCTGATTGCCGGGCCAGTCGAATCTATTTCCTGCCGCGAATCACCGGCGCGAGCCACTTCGCAGTTTCGTCGGCGATGACATTGTAGCCCGCGAGGTTTGGGTGCCGATCTCCAGTCCAACCTGGAAGATGGCCGAAGATGCCATCCAGGCGGTTGTCGAGCACCACGACCATGGGATCCTTTCCTGGCTGAATGTACGGCGCGGCAAAGGCACGGATGTTCTCAGGGATCTTCGCGAGAGAGAAGCGGCGGTAGTTGAGACCGTCTGGGTTCTTCTTCAGCTCGGCGTGGTAGCGCGGCGCGATGTCGAAGAGCGTCAGCTTTTCCTCGGCGGCGATCTGTTTGATCACGGCATTGATGTCTTCATGGAGATTGTCGAGCGCATACGGGATGGCAGTCATGGGAATGAGCATGGCCTTCGGGTGATCCTTCCGAAGACGCGCGAGCAGCTCGCGGAAGTCCTTCGGGAAGGCCGTGTTGAAGTCCTTGATCTTCGATTTGTCGTTCAGTCCGTAGCGGATGAAAATGTAATCAGCCTGCGGTTTGGTCTTCACGGCCTTGTCATAGCGTGTGTCGAGCAGGCGGCGGATGAACTCGCCACTGACACCTTCGTTGTACACGTCGCACGGCGGCAGATCGGCCTGCTCGGCTAGCTTGATGCGTAGCGTGTCCTCGATCTGTGGTTCGTCGGGTGCCATCTTCTTCGGGATGCTCGCTTCGGTGGTGCTGTCGCCGAGCAGGATGATTTGCAGCCGCTTTTTGCCAGCAGTCGCATCGCTGAAGGCAAAAGCCTTGCCCCCGATGAGCTGGTCCGATGTGAGGGTGGGGCAGATTCTCTTCTCGACGTGCTGGGTGAATAGCTCCGTGCCGCGCGCATGACTCACGAAGGGCCACCGGGCGGGATTGTACATCGTGTCGGTCAGGTCGCGCATCAGCACGACGTGCTTGCCGTTCTTCGCCATCTGCCGCAGGCCGAAGGGACGCCCGCTGACGCACATGTTCAGGTGGACGCCCATCAGGATGACGTTGTCGATGTCGCGAGCTTCCAGCAGATTCCAAATCTCAACGCCACTGTCGCTGATGGCGTCTTTGGTCTGGTCAATGCGCAGGACATCGATCTGCCTCGTCCACGGTGCCTTGGGGTTCAGGCCTTTGGCTTCGAGTTCCTTCGCCCACTTGGCGTGTTCAGCGGGATCGTCGTCTTCCCCACCGTCCGTTTGATCGAGCGGATACACCGCCATCTCCTCGGAAGGGATTTGTTTGCACCACTCGCCGATCTTGTCTGGCAGACGCGCGGCAGCGGGAGCGATCTTCGCCCGCTCGCGTGCCGGCGTGCCTTCGTATGGCTTCATGCAACTGCTCGGTGCGTGAATGATCAGCACGCCCTGGCCGCGCGCCTTCTCCAGCACCTCGTTCATGCGTGGTGCCATCTCGCCCTCTCGGAGCACCGCGTTTCGGCAGTGATGCAGGTCCCACATGTCGCAAACGATGATCGCCGTGCGTGAGGGTAGCCACTGCTCCTTCACCAAGCTCACGCTTCCAGATGCCGAGCGGGATTGAAGCGTGAGAGCAAGGGGCGA
>Ga0075163_10005851_pt1 | contig 16329 bp, 16 predicted proteins | sample JI1023141ADNA_FD_71478 | JGI IMG/M metagenome (GOLD analysis project Ga0075163, IMG submission 71478) | Wastewater effluent complex algal communities from Wisconsin, to seasonally profile nutrient transformation and Carbon sequestration -... | ecosystem: Engineered > WWTP > Effluent > Algae...
CGCGTGATCTCGGCCGACGAGGCCGTGAAGCTGGAGCCCGCGCTGCGCCACATCCGCCCGCAGCTGGCCGGCGCCACCTACACCGCTGAAGACGAGTCCGGCGACGCCAACCGCTTTGCGCGTGAACTGGTCAAGCGCTGCGAAGCCGACGGCGTGCAGTTCCTGATGAGCCACACCGTGACCGCGCTGCGCGAAGCCGGTGGCCAGATCGACCACGTGGAAGCCACCGACGCCGAAGGCCGCTTCCAGCGCCTGCGGGCCGATGCCTACGTGCTGGCCATGGGCAGCCTGAGCCCGCTTTATGCGCAGCCGCTGGGCATTTCGCTGCCCATCTACCCGGCCAAGGGCTATTCCGTGACCATGCCGGTGAAAGACGCCGCCATGGCGCACCAGGTGTCGCTGACCGACGACGAATACAAGCTGGTGTTCTCCAGGCTGGGTGACCGCCTGCGCATTGCCGGCACCGCCGAATTGAACGGCTACGACCGCGACCTGAACCGCGTGCGCTGCGAGGCCATCGTCAAGCGTGTGGAACAGCTGTTCCCGGGGGCAGGCGACAGCACGCAGGCGCAGTTCTGGACCGGCCTGCGCCCGGCCACGCCCAGCAACGTGCCCATCATCGGCCGCAGCAAACTGCCCAACCTGTTCCTGAACACCGGCCACGGCACGCTGGGCTGGACCCACTCCTGCGGCTCGGGCAAGAGCATTGCGCGCATCGTCAGTGGTTTGAAGCCCGAGGTGGATTTCGCCTTTGTCGGGTGAGCGCCCGATCAGCGCCCGATCAGCGCCCGATGAGCGCCGGGTGGGGCCTGGTCGCTAACCCTTGGCTTCTGCCGGCACCAGCGGCTTCAGGAGGCTCTCGATGGTGTCCACCAACACCCGCGGGCTGAAGGGCTTGACCAGGTAGTCGTCGGCGCCGGCTTCCCGGCCCTTGCGCATGTCTGCCGGTGCGGCGCGGGCGGTCAGCATCACGACCTTCACGCCAGCCAGCGAGGCGTCGGCCCGCAGGGCGCGGCAGACCTCCAGGCCGTCCATGCCGCCGGGCATCATCCAGTCCAGCAGCACCAGGTCCGGCCGCTTGGACTGCGCCGCAGCCAGGCCCAGGGGGCCGGTGGAGGCCTCCTGCAATTCATAGGGCTGCTCTTCCAGCGCCCACCTGATGAGCCGCCGTATGTCGGATTGGTCCTCGATGACGAGGATGCGCTTCATGAAATCTCCAGCACGGTTCCCGGGCCGTGGCTTTCCCGCTTGCGCCCATTATCGGCGGCTGTGCGGGGCGACTTGAGCATGGGTGACGGACCGACTGGGCCTGACGCGAGTCTCGGTTCAGAATGTCCGCGGTGCTTGTCGATTCCGGCCGGCTTGGATCGTCGTTCCGAAGTCGCCCGCCACCTCACCGTCAGGAGCCTGCATGAGCCGCCCATCTGCCCCCGTCAAGCCCGCAGCGAAGGCTGTCAAAGCGCCGCCCAAGCGCCTGGTCGTCCTGGTGGCCACGCGCAAGGGCGCCTGGTTCTTCCACGGCGACAGCAAGCGCAAGACCTGGGCCGTTGAAGGCCCGCACTTCCTGGGCCACACCATCAGCCATGTGGTGCTGGACCCGCGCGACGGCCGCACCCTGCTGGCCGCAGCCAAGACCGGCCACCTGGGGCCGACCATCTTCCGCTCCACCAACCTGGGCAAGACCTGGAAGGAAGCCCAGCAGCCACCCGCGTTTGCCGCTCCCACAAACGGGCTGGCCGCGCGCTCCGTCGACCACACCTTCTGGCTGACGCCGGGCCACGCCAGCGAGCGCAACACCTGGTATGCCGGGACCTCGCCGCAGGGCTTGTTCAGGTCTGAAGATGGCGGCGTCACCTGGGCGCCGCTGTCATCGGTCAACGACAGCCCGCAGTTCCGCGAGTGGATGGGCACGGTGCAGGACGGCACGCCCGACGGCCCCAAGCTGCACTCGCTGATCGTGGACCCGCTGGACAAGCAGCACCTGCTCTTTGGCATGTCCGGCGGCGGCGTGCACGAGTCCTTCGACGCCGGCCAGACCTGGTCCACGCTGATCAAGGGCATGGAGGTCGTTGGCGGCTTCGACGCCAGCAACGTGAGCTTCCACGACCCGCACTGCGTGCGTGTCAGCCCCACCAACCCGAACCGCCTGTACCAGCAGAACCACTGCGGCATCTACCGCATGGACCGCACAGGCAACCCCGCCAGCGACGCCTGGGTGCGCATAGGCCGCAAGATGCCCAAGCGCGTGGGCGACATCGGCTTCCCCATGGTCGTGCACCCGCACGACGCTGACACGGCATGGGTCTTCCCCATGAACGGCACCGACGTCTGGCCGCGCACCAGCCCCGACGGCAAACCCGCCGCCTACGTCACGCGCAACGGCGGCAAGACCTGGCAGCGCCAGGACCAGGGCCTGCCGGAGAGCCAGGCCTGGTGGACGGTGAAACGCCAGGCCATGACGGCTGACGCTGAAGGCACACCCGCGCTGTACCTGGGTACCACCAGCGGTGAACTCTGGATAGGCCGCGACGGTGGCGAACGCTGGGCCCACATCGCGCGCCACCTGCCCGAGATCTACGCCGTGGAAGTGGCCACGCTGGCATGAAGGTGCGGTGATGAAGGTGCTGGTGCCCGGGGCGCTGCGCAGCTATACGCGCAGCAATGCACAAAGCCACGAAGTGCAGGCCGAAGGCGACACGCTGGACCAGTTGTTCAGCGACCTGGACCGCCGCTACCCCGGCCTGCGCTTCCGCGTGGTGGACGAGCAGGGCCAGTTGCGCGCCAACATGCGGCTGTTCGTCAACGGCCTTGGCGTGCGCGACCTGCAGCACCCGCTGAAGCCCGACGACTTTGTCGCGGTGGTGCTGGCGCTCAGCGGGGGGTGAAGCGCCTCCTCCAGGCTGCGGAGTCGCCGCCTTCACAGGCCCTGCACGCTGGGCTAGAGTCGTCTGACACAGGGGGGCAACATGGCTGAAGGTGGCATCGATTGGGTCCGGGTGGACAGCGCATACAACGGCAAGAAGATCGGTGCGGTGGGGTTTGTGGACGACAAGGTGGTGATCGCCGTGTCGTTCTTCGAAGACGCCGACTGGAACCAGGACGGCAAGATCGGCACGGCCGAGCGCATTGGCTCCCTCGCCCCCCTGGTCAAGACCCTGTTTTTCCGCAAAGGGCGCGCGACCACAGAGGTCTTGATGGCAGCGCGTGGCGAACCGGATGTGATGCTCCGCGACAGCTCTTTCAGCGACATGGCGGCCAGGGGTTTCATGGATTTCGCCACTCCGTTGGTTTTCGACGGGCTCTACTTGGTGTACTTCAGCCGGTCGGTGAAGCTTGGGGCAGCAGGCTTGGCCCAGGCAGCATCCGGCAACGTCGTGAAGCAGTATGTGGTCCGCAAGGGCATGGAAAAGCTCGTCAAGCGGGCCTACGATGCCGCGGTCAAATCTGGCGCGGCATTCAATTGACTCCCTGAATCCCACCTGAAGCGTTGCCGGCCCTCGGCGGGGCGTGCCATGGTGTACGGGCGGCCCGCTCTTCACTCCCAGCCTGCCGCCCTACACTCCCCGCATGCCGCACAGCCATTCGGAGACGCAGCTTGGGTGAAGCCAGAAACAGGGGCACGCAGCGGGATCGGGTCGCCGAGGCCCTGGCCCGTTCCACCGCCGCACCGGTGGCGCCGCCGGTCATCCGCTGCAACCTGTGCCAGGCCCTCCTGCCGGACGTGGTGCAACTGGACGCCCAGCCGCTGAAGGGCATACAGCTGGCCTACAAGGCCCGTTGCGCGGCCTGCAGCCAGGACACCTGGGCGGTGAAGGGCGAGCCGGCGGCCGTGAGGGCCTTCTACGACGCCTTGGAAAAGGCCGCCGGTCAAAGGGTGCAACTCGGCACCACGCGGCCGGCCTTGAATGCCTGAGCCGCGCTGAGCGCATCGCCCACACGCCGAACCACGCCAACCGCCAGACGCACGCCCCACACCCCCCCACACCATGTCCGACCTGCTTGCCGCCACCGCCCACGCCACCCACAACCAGGCCGAGATCGAGGCCAGCAAGCTGTGTGGCTGCTACTGCTGCATGCAGACCTTCCCGCCTGACGAGATCGTGGCCTGGTCGGGTCTGGACGTCAGCGCCTTCGACAACCCGGACGCCGCCAGCACCGGCACGGCCCTGTGCCCGCGCTGTGGCAGCGAGTCGGTGCTGGGCGACAAGTCCGGCTACCCCATCGAACCCGACTTCCTGGGCCGCATGAACGAGGCCTGGTTCCAGCGCACCATCATCCGCAGGCCGGGTGGCAAGACCTGAGCTTGCGAAGCACGCCGGCGCGGCGCGCTTGAGCCCCACCGCTGCCGAACTGGCCCGCGCCCGCTGGGCGACACGCGCGCTCTTCCTGTCCCTGGGGGCGCTGTGCGGCAGCTGGGGCGCCCACGTGCCTTCGGTGCGCAGCCACTACGCGCTGGGCGAGGGCCTGCTGTCGCTGGTGCTGCTGGCGGGCGCAGTGGGCGCGGTGTCTTCGCTGTTCTTTGCCGGCCGTGTGGTGGGCCGCTGGGGCGCGCGCCGTGCGGCCGCGGCGGCAGCCGTGCTGCTGTGCCTGTCGCTGGGCCTGGTGCTGGAGTACCCCGGCCTGTGGGCGCTGTTGCCCGGCATGGTGGTGTTCGGCGCCAGCATGAGCCTGTTCGACGTGGCCATCAACACCGAAGGCTCAGAACTGGAAAGCGCCGGCGGGCGTGCGGTCATGAGCAATCTGCACGGCATGTTCAGCGTAGGTGGCATGGTGGGCGCGGCCCTGGTGTCGGCCTTGCTGACCCAGGGTGTGGCGCCACGCCACCAACTTTGGGTGGTATGTGCCGTGCTGGCCCTGGCCAGCGCCTGGGCTGCACGCGGCATGCTGGCCGCCCACGCGGGCGCGGGTGATGGAGCCCACGAAGGGTCCGACTCCACTGGCCCTGCACACTTCGCCTGGCCACGCGGGCTGCTGCTGGTGATCGGCCTGCTGATCTTCGCCGGCATGACGGCCGAAGGCGTGATGTATGACTGGTGCGTGCTGTACCTGAAGCAGGACGTGGGCCTGTCACAGGCCGACGCGGCGCTGGGCTATGCGGCTTTTGCCGGCGCCATGGCCTTGTCGCGCTTTGCCGGTGACACGCTGCGCGAACGCTTCTCAGAACGCGCCCTGCTGCGCTGCGGCGGCACGCTGGCGGCCGTGGCCATGGCGGTGGTGCTGCTGGCGGCCGACGCGCGCGTGGCCTTGCTGGGTTTTGCGCTGGTGGGCGCGGGGTTGGCGCCGGTGGCGCCCATCCTCTTCAACGCGGCCACCCGGGTGCCGGGTGTCAGCCGCGCGGCCGCCATCGCGTCGGTCACGTCGGTGGGCTACAGCGGCTTCCTGGTCGGGCCGCCGCTGATTGGCGGCATCGCCAGCGTCAGTTCACTCAGCGCGGCGCTGGGTGTGGTGGTCTTGAGCGCGGGCCTGTTGGCGGTGGGCGCGCGCTGGGTTCCGCAAAGGGCGGGCTGACTTGCCGGGCTGGGCTGCCCGGCTGCGGCTGCGGCTGCGGCATCGGGCGCCGTCAACGCGGCCGCCACCGGGCTGCCAGCGCGCCGCTGGCAGCCACCGCCACGGCCACCAGCACCAGGGCCCCTGCCAGGTCCGCAGCCGCCGGCAGCCCGAAGTGCAGCAACTGCCGGGCGCCGGGCACCACCAGCGACACGGCCAAGGCACCCAGTGCCGCCAGGGCCACCCACCAGAAGTTGCGTGCGCCCGGCGTCAGCAGGGCTCCCCAGCCCAAGCCTGCGCTGACATTCACCGCCACCAGCAGCAGGTTGCCGACGGTCAGGCCGAGGACCGCCAGCGTGCGCGACACGTCTTCCCCGCGACCGGCCTGCAGCGCCAGCACGTAAACCGCCAACGCCGCCACCAGCAGGGAGCCGCCTTGCAGCAGGCCCTGCAACAGCATGGGCCAGCCCACCAGACCGTCGTCGGCGCGCCGGGGCGGCCGCTGCATGACGCGCGGGTCTTCCGGTGCGCCTTCGAAGGCCAGCGAGCAGACCGGGTCTATCACCATCTCCGTCAGTACCACATGCACCGGCAGCATCAGCGGCGGCAGGCCGAAGAGCACTGGCAGCAGAGCCAGGCCCGCCACCGGCACGTGGATGGCGGTGATGTAGGTCATGACCTTGCGCAGGTTGTCGAAGATGCGCCGCCCCATGCGCACGCCGCCCACGATGCGGCCGAAGTCCTCGTCCATCAGCACCAGGCCGGCGGCTTCGCGGGCCACGTCGGTGCCCCGCACGCCCATGGCGATGCCGATGTGCGCCGCCTTCAGCGCGGGGGCATCGTTCACGCCGTCGCCCGTCATGGCCACCGTCTCGCCGTTGCGGCGCAAGGCCTGCACCAGACGCAGCTTCTGTTCCGGCATCACCCGCGCAAAGACACGCACGCGGCGCACGGCATCGGACAGCGCCGGGTCGTCCAGTTGGGCAATCTGCGCGCCCGTCAGCGCGCCGGCGGCCACGTCAATGCCGGCCTGCCGCGCAATGGCCAGCGCCGTGGCCGCGTGGTCGCCGGTGATCATGGCCACGGCAATGCCCGCCGTGCGCGCCTGGGCCACGGCGGCCGGCACGCTGGGCCGCAGCGGGTCTTCGAAGCCCAGCAGGCCCAGCAGCTGGAAGTCGTGGTCGTGCTGGGTCAGCGCGGGCTGCGCCGCCCCTGCGGCCTGGGCCTGCGGCGCCGTGCCCCGCGCCACAGCCAGCACGCGCAGGCCCTGGTCGGCCAGCGTCTGCACACGGTCCAGCACCTCCGTGCGGCGGGCCACGGGCATGTGGCACAAGTCCAGCACCGCTTCCGGCGCGCCTTTGGCGGCCACCCGCTGGACGCCATCTTCGCCGGCCCACGTCTGTGACATGGCCAGCAGTTCAGGCGTGAGCGGGAACTCGTGGGCCAGGTGCCACTGCGGGTGCAGGTGCTCGGTGCCGTTCAGCGCACTGTCGCCCTGGGCCAGCAAGGCGCGGTCCATGGGGTCGGCGCTGCCGCGGCGGGACGCCAGCACCGCAAACTCCAGCAGCGTGTGCACCGGCTCGGGCAACGGTGCGCCGGTGTCCACCGTGACGTCGGCCTCGTCGGTGACCAGCCGGCGCAGCTGCATGCGGTTCTCGGTGAGCGTGCCGGTCTTGTCCACGCACAGCACGGTGGCCGCACCCAGGGCTTCGACCACCGCCGGCCGGCGCGCCAGCACCTGCACGCGCGCCAGCCGCCAGGCGCCCAGCGACAGGAACACCGCCAGCGCCATGGGGAACTCTTCCGGCAGCATGGCCATGCCCAGCGCAATGGCCGACAGCAGGCCCTGCATCCAGTCGCCGCGCACCAGGCCGTACCACAGCACCAACAGGCTGCTGGTGACCAGCGCCACCCAGCCAAACACCTGCACCAGGCGCTTGAGTTGGCCTTGCAGCGGTGTGGGCGCCGCTTCGATGCCGGCCAGCGACGCGCCAATGCGGCCCACCTGCGTGAGCCCGCCGGTGGCCACCACCTCGGCCAGGCCGTGGCCCGCCACCACCAGCGTGCCAGCGTAGACCTGGGGCTGGTCGTCGCCACCGGGCCGGGGTTCGCCGGCCGTGCCACTGCCCTGTGGGGCGGCATGGGCCTGCTTGCGCACGGGGACCGACTCACCCGTCAGCAGGGATTCGTCAGCCGACAAGCCCACGGCCTCCTGCAGCCGGCCGTCGGCCGCCACACGCTCACCTTCGCCCAGCAGGAACAGGTCGCCGGGCACCAGTTCGCGTGCGGGGATGCGCTGCACGCGGCCGTCGCGCCAGGCGCGCACCTGCGGCGCGGCCATCACGCGCAGGGCGTCCAGCGCATGTTCGCTGCGGCGCTCCTGGAAGACCACCAGGCCCACCGTCACCAGCGCAAAAAAGGCCAGCAGCAGGCCTTCGCCCAGGTCGCCGATCAGCAGGTAGACGGCCGCTGCCGCCAGCAGCAGCAGGAACATCGGCTCCGTGGCAATGCCGCGCAGCGTGACCAGGAAGCCGTGCGATTCGCGGTCGGTGATCTCGTTCGGGCCGTGCTCCGCCAGGCGGCGGCGGGCTTCTTCGCTGGACAGCCCTGGGTGTGTGGGCTCGGCAGGGCTTGCAGGGGTGGTCATGACTGCCGAGTGTGCGCCTTGCGCCCTGCCCCAGCGCTGCCCCAGATCATCCCGCCAGCGCGGCAGGCTCCAGCCGTTGCGCCGTCGGCAGCCCCAGCATCAACCCCAGGTTCTGCACCGCAGCGCCTGCAGCGCCCTTGCCCAGGTTGTCGAACACCGCGGTCAGCAGGACCTGGCCCGTGCAGGGCTGCGAAAACACGGCCAGCCGCAACTGGTTGCTGCCGTTCAAGGCCTGCGGGTCCAGCCGCTGCGTGTCGGCGCCCTCCGCCAGGGGCCGCACCTCGATGAACGGCTGCCCCGCGTAGTGCGCCTGCAGGGCGGCCTGCAGCTGCGCGGCGGTCACGCCGGTGGGCAGCAGGCGCAGGTGCAGTGCGATGGTCAGCACGATGCCTTGCCGGTAGTGGCCATAGGCGGGCACGAACACCGGCGCATGGGTCAAGCCCGCGTGGTGCTGGATCTCGGGCACGTGCTTGTGGTTCAGGCCCAGGCCGTAGACCTGGTAGGGCAAGGCCTGGGCGGCGCCCGCGCCCTCATGGTCCGCCAGCCCGGCACGGCCGCGCCCCGAGTAGCCCGACACGGCATGGATCACCAGCGGGTAGTCGGCCGGCACCAGGCCCTGTTGCACCAGGGGCTTGAGCAAGGCCAGCGCACCCGTGGGGTAGCAGCCCGGGTTGCTGACGCGCGCTGCACCGGCGATGCGTTCGGCCTTGGCGCCGCCCAGCTCCGGCAGGCCATAGGCCCACCCGGGCGACGTGCGGTGGGCCGAGCTGGCGTCAATCACCCGCACGCCAGGGCGGCGCACCAGCGCCACGGCTTCACGTGCGGCCTCGTCGGGCAGACACAGCAGGGCCACATCGCAGCCGTTCAGGGCCTCGGCGCGGTGGGCCGTGCTCTTGCGGTGCTCGGACGCCAGCTGCAGCAGGCGCAGGTCTTCGCGCCCCGCCAGCCACTGCCGCACCTGCAAGCCCGTGGTGCCTTGGTCGCCGTCTATGAAAACAAGTGGGGTCATGGTGCGCTCCGTTGCTGTTGGGCGCGCATGGTGCTTGGGCTGCGGCGTGCAGGCCAGTTGAATCTGCCAAACTGGGTATTCAGGAAAGCTGAATCAACTTCAACGGGAAAGGGGCCCCATGCGCGAAATCAATCTCGACCGCCTGCGCACGCTGCTGGCGGTGGCCGACCTCGGTTCGTTCGCCGCGGCGGCCAAGGCCCTGCACCTGGCGCCACCCACGGTGACGCTGCATGTGGCGCAGCTGGAGGCCCGGCTGGGGACGCGCCTGCTGCACCGGGCACCGGCAGGCGTCACGGCCACCTCGGCCGGCGGCCTGCTGATCGACAAGGCTCGGCGCCTGTTGGCCGAAGCCGACGACCTGCTGCAGGCGGTGCAACGCCAGATCGCCACGCGCGGCGGGCGCGTCCGCCTGGGCGCATCCACCGGCGCGCTGGCGCACCTGCTGCCGCAGGCGCTGGAGGCCTTGGCGGCGCACCACCCGGAGATCGACGTGCAGGTGGCCGTGCTGACCAGCGAGGAAGCCCTGGCGCGGCTGGCGGCGGGCCGGCTGGACATCGGCATCGTGGCGCTGCCGCAGCCGGCGCTGCGCGGCCTTCGCGTGCAGGCCTGGCGCCGGGACCCGGTGCTGGCCTTCGTGCCCACGCACTGGTCACCGCCAAGGCAGGTGAGCCCGGCCTGGCTGGCCGCAAGGCCGTTGATCACCAACGACCGCGGCACGCGGCTCTCGCGCCAGACCGCCGAGTGGTTTGCCGCGGCCGGCGAACGGCCGCAGGCGCGCATCGAGTTGAACTACAACGACGCGATGAAGAGCCTGGTGGCCGCCGGCTATGGCGCGGCGCTGTTGCCCCATGAGGCCGGTGCGCCCGCGCCGGACGGCCGCATCAGCATGCGGCCCTTGAAACCGGCGCTCTCCCGCGCCCTGGGCATCGCACACCGGGCGCGCCTGGATGACGGGGCGACCGAAGCGACGCTGGCGGCCTTGCTGCAGATGCGAGGCCGGTGACACCGGCCCCGCGCCTGTCCGGCCGTGCAGCCTTTCAGGAACCGATGACTTGCGCCTCGGCCCGCGGGCCCAGCATCTGCCGCACCTGTTCTGACATCGAGCCGAAGACCCGGCCCGCGAAGCTGGGTTGCTCGGGTCCGAAGACGATGCAGTCGCAGTTGTGCTCATGGGCCACGTCGACGATGGTCTTGGCGCTGCGCCCCACCACCACCGTGCTGGTGTAGGGCACGCCGGCCGCGTCCAGCAAGCCCTGTGCGAACTGCAGGTCCTCGGCGCCGGCGCTGATCTGCAGGTCGCTCAGTTCGCCGCTGGCAAAGAACATCGCCACATGGCCAGAGACTTTGGGCTGCACGCGCAGCAGGCGCACCGTGGCGGGTGCTTCACGCCACAGGCGCACCACCTGGTCGATGGCAGCCCGGGTGCGCGCCGGCTGGGCCGGGTCGATGGGAACCAGGATGTTTTTCATGCGGGCCTCTTCAGGCGGCGGCTTGCTCGGCGGTGCTCAGCTGCTGGCGGCTGGACAACCACTTGCCAACGGCCACTACGGCCACGGCACCGAAGACTGGCACCAGCGTGTGCAGCGCATGCTGGCTGGCGGACCAGTCGGCGATGGACGGGTCGCCCATGGCCATCTCACCGGCCACCCAGCCCAGCAGTGCAGCGCCCAGCGTGATGATGATGGGGAAGCGGCCCATCAGCTTCAGGATCAGGGTGCTGCCGAAGATGATGAGCGGAATGCTGATCACCAGGCCAAACACCAGCAGCGGCACGTTGCCCTTGGCGGCAGCGGCCACGCCGATGACGTTGTCCAGGCTCATCACCAGGTCGGCCACCACGATGGTCTTGATGGCGGCGGCCAGGTTGGCGTGGCCTTCCAGGTGCTCTTCGCCGTCGTCGCTCTTCAGCAGGCCGATGCCAATCCACAGCAGCAGGGCTGCGCCAATAAGCTTCAGGTACGGCAGGGTCAGCAGGTACACGGCAAAGAAGGTCAGTACCACGCGCAGCACGATGGCGCCCACGCTGCCGAACAGGATGGCCTTCTTCTGCTGCGCGGGCGGCAGCGAGCGCGAAGCCAGCGCGATGACGACTGCGTTGTCGCCGCTGAGCACGATGTTGATCAGGATGATCTGCGACAGCGCGATCCAGAAGTCGGGACTGGACAAAAAGGACATGGAGTCTCCTAGGCGTACATATGGAACCCGGGTGGTTCCTGATGTCCGCTAGGCTAGGGACCTGCGCTGTCACCTTTCTGCCGCCACGCTGTCAGCGGCGTGACGGCAAGCTGTCAGCCCGCTGACAGTGGGCGGCCTTCCGGCAGCATGGGAAAGAACACGCTGAAGGTGTTGCCGATGCCGTCGGTGTCTTCTTCCAGCGTGATGTTGGCGCCGTGCAGCGTGGCGATCTCGCTGACGATGGCCAGGCCCAGGCCGCTGCCGTCCTGCTGCGTGCCCAGCAGGCGGTGGAAGCGCTCGAAGATGCGCTGGCGCTCCTGCACCGGGATGCTGGGCCCGTCGTCACTGATGGACAGCTGGCAGCGGCCCGGGCCCGCCAGGCCGCTGCGCACGGTGACGCGGCCGCCGGCCTGGCTGTAGCGGATGGCGTTGTCGATCAGGTTGTTGATCAGGTCGCGCAGGCGGTCGCGGTCGCCGCCGATCGTCAGCGGGTGCTCGGTGCCCTCGAAGCCCAGGTCGATCTGGCGCTTCAGCGCCTCGGGCACCCAGTCCATGCTGACCTCCAGCGCGTAGGCGTTGAGGTCCAGCGGCTGCAGCTGCATGGAGTCCAGCGCCCCGGGTTCGTTGCGCGCCAGGGACAGCAGCTGGCGCACCAGGCGCGACAGGCGGTCGGCGCTGATGTACAGCTGCGCCAGCGAGTGGCGCACGCGCTCCAGGTCGCCTTCGCGCAGCGCCAGCTCGATCTGTGCCTTCAGGCCGCTGACCGGTGTCTTGAGCTGGTGCGCGGCGTCGGCCACGAAACGGTTCTGGAAGTCAAAGGTCTGGCCCAGCCGCGCCATCAGCTGGTTGACTTCGTCCACCAGGGGTCGCACCTCGCCCGGCACGTCATGGGGGTCGATGGGGCTCAGGTCCAGGTGCGAACGGTCCGACACCGCGCGCCGCAGGCGCTGCAGCGGTGCCAGGCCGCGCGACACACCCAGCCAGACCACGGCGGTGGCCATGACGACGAGCAACACCTGCGGCAGCACCACGTTGGCCACCATCTCCCAGGCGAACCGCGTGCGCTTGTCCAGCGTCTCGGCCACCTGCACGCGCACCGCGCCCGTGCCGGTGGCCGGCGGCATCCACGCCACCATCATGCGCACAGGCCGGCCTCGTACCTCGGCGCCGTAGAAGTAGGGCTTGGCCGACGGCGACAAGGCGGGCGGCGGCGGCAGGTCTGCATCGCCGCCCAGCGGCCTGCCTTCGCTGTCGAAGACGCGGTAGAAAAGCAGGTCATCCTGGTCCAGCAACAGGATGTTGGCCGCGGCTTCCGACAAGTCCAGTCGCGGCTGTGTGCCGTCGGCACGCACGTGCAGCACGATCTCGCGCCCAATTTCGTGCAGGGCCCGGTCGTAGGCCAGGTTGGAGAAGCGCACGGAGTTCCAGTAAGCGAAGCCCGTGTCCAGCAGCAACAGCACGCTCAGCGGCCCCAGCAGCCAGGCCAGCAGCTTGGACTGCAGCCGCGGTTCAGGCCGCCGCATCGCTGCGGTCCATCAGGTAGCCCATGCCCCGCACGGTGCGGATCTCGCAGCCAAAGGGCTCCAGCTTCTTGCGCAACCGGTAGACGTTGACCTCCACCGCGTTGTCGGCCACTTCGTCGCCCCAGCCGTAGAGGTGGTTGACCAGCTGCTCCTTGCTGACGACGCGGCCGGCGCGCATCAGCAGCAGTTCCAGCACCGCCAGTTCGCGTGGCGACAGGTCCAGTGGCCGCTTGTCGTAGAACACGCGCCGGCCCACGGTGTCAAAGCTCAGCAGGCCGTGTTCCAGGTGGGGCGTGGAATTGCTGCCGCGCCGCAGCAGGGCGCGCACGCGCGCTTCCAGCTCGGGCAGGTCGAAGGGCTTGGCCAGGTAGTCGTCGGCACCCAGGTCCAGGCCGCGCACGCGGTCTTCCAGCGTGTCCAGTGCGGTCAGCAGCAGGACCGGCATGGTCGATTTGCGGCTGCGCAGGCGGCGCAGCACGTCCAGCCCGCTCAAGCCCGGCAGCCCGATGTCCAGCACGGCCAGGTCGTAGATGCCCAGGCTCAGCGCGTGGTCGGCGTCTTCGCCCGTGGCGACGATGTCCACGGCGTGGGCGGACTGCACCAGCGCGCGCGACAGCGCGTCCGCCAGGACCTGGTCGTCTTCGACAAGCAGTATCCGCATGGGTGGGCCAGATGCCGGTTCTCGTTCAGCGGACACCCGCTGTGGGACCGGGATCGTAACTGCCACCCTCGGCGACATCCGATGTGTCCTCCACCGAGGCCCATTTGGCGTCCAGCCGCTGCATGTTCTCCAGCATCTTCAGTAGCTAGTGCAAGGTGTGGGTCACGTCGTTGACGGAGAAATCCGAGAGGATCTCCTCGTAGTAGCCGTGGATCTTGGGCAAGGCCAGGTCTTGCCAGGCGTGTAGTCGACGGATGCGCTGATGTCGATGTTCAGTCCCAGCGCCTTGAGCGCCGCCCCGGTCAGGTCAGCCAATACGAGCGACTTGCGTCGTTCACAGGCAAACCGCACGACCAAGCGCTCGGTGAGTTCAGCGGCCGGCACCTCGTAGCTGCCTCTGACGAACCTCCCGCACTCATGGATGACGCTCTCCGCGAAAGCGACCTCGATGGTGCTGGCGGTGTAGCAGGTGCCGAACTCGTCGGCACTACCAGGATCGGGATCGTCGAAACGGCAAACCCGGCTCTGGCCGAGAAGTTGCGGCGGGCCACGCCGCACTGGATGCGCCACACGCACGCAACCCATGCGCTACAGCGAGGCGCCGGTGGTGTGATCGGCTGCGACAGGTCGAAGCGTGTCAATCTGCAGGAAAAGTACGATTACCCCGAAAGCGCGCACGACGTGCACGCCAAGATCCTGGGCCGTGCCACCACCGGCATGTCCGCCTTCCGGCGAGGAACCCTTCATGAAGACCCTGGTCGTCGCGTCCAGTGACGTTGCGCAGTCCCTGGCCCGCCTGACGTGCGAGCGGCCTGCCGTGCCTGAACGGGCGGGCACCCTGTGAACCTGCCCGCCAACATGCAGGCGGCCTTCCTCACCGGGCATGGTGGCAACGACGTGGTGTGCGTGGGCCAACGCCCGCGGCCGCAGCGCCTGCCCGGCCAGGTGCTGGTGCGCGTGGCCGCGGCCACCGTCAACCGCGTGGACCTGTACATGCGCGACAGCGGTGCCGGCATCACACACGCCCTGCCGCTGGTCATGGGCCTGGATGGCGCGGGCACCGTGGCCGAACTGGACGCGGAAGAGCAGTCCCTGCACCTGGGCCAGTGTGTGCTGGTACACCCCGGCGTGGCCTGCGGGCGGTGCGAGTTCTGCCTGCGCGGCGACGACGTGCTCTGCACCCGCATGCAGCTGCTGGGCGAACACCGCGACGGCACGTTTGCCGACTACGTGAGCCTGCCCGCGCGCAACGTGTTTGCTGTGCCCCAGGGTTGGAGCGATGCCGAAGCGGCGTCGCTGGGCGTGAACCACCTGACCGCCTGGCGCATGCTCTTCACGCAGGCGCAATTGCAGCCGCATGAGACCGTGCTGGTCTTTGGCGTGGGCGGCGGCGTGTCGCTGTCGGCCCTGCAGCTGGCCAAGGCGGCGGGTGCGCGGGTGATCGTGACGTCCCGCGACGCCAGCAAGCTGGACCGCGCGCTGGCGCTGGGCGCCGACGCCGCCGTCAACAGCAGCACCGAGGACATCGCCAAGGCCGTGCAGGGCCTGACCGGTGGGCGCGGCGTGGACGTGGTGATCGAAAACGTGGGCGCTGCGGTGTGGAGCGCGGCACTGAAATGCCTGGTGCGCGGTGGCCGCCTGGTGACCTGCGGCGCCACGACCGGCGACCAGCCCGGTGCCGACTTGCGGCGCCTGTTCATCCGCCAGCTGAAGGTGCTGGGGTCCACCTTGGGCACCCTGGCGGAGTTGGCGGACCTGCTGGCGCTGTGCGGCCGGTCCACCTGGCGCCCGGTCATCGACTCCAGCTTCCCGCTGGACCGGGTCACCGACGCCCTGGACCGTCTGGAGTCCGGGCGGCAGTTCGGCAAGGTGGTGGTGCAGGTGGGGACGGCGGGCTAGACAACGGTTGTCAAGCTGCCCGAGAGGCCTGCATGAGCCGCCAAACCAGGAGCTTGGCTTTGCCGGAGTCGATGCGCGGGTACATCCGCGACCTGGTCGGCGTCGAACCAAGGCGGGCGAGCGCCGGAACATCGCCGCGATCCTGGGAGACGGGTCCGCCTCGAACTGACGGCATCAGGGTCGCGGCGGGTGCAGGTCCAGCGCTCGATGACTGATCGATGGCAGCCTCTTGCCAAGTTGGCCGGCGGGAATCGACCCCATGCCGTCGTTGCATCCGCCCGATTGATAGTCGAAAAGCCGCCCTGCTGACGGATCGAATGTGGCCCGGCGGAGACACGAAACCGGGGGGAGCCGCTGCCGCTGCAGGCCACCACGGGATCATCCCGTGGTGGCCCAGCTTGCCCTTGCCCTACCATGACCGCGTGCGCAGTTCAGTGCGCGACGAAGCCCCGGTCATCGCCGCCCTTCCGAATCGAGCAACCTGCGGCCTGGCCGCAACGGCCACGTCCGTCTAGCCCTGCATTGCCAACGCGTGTCCAACGCCATCAAGATCTTCCAGGGCCGCTTCGGCCGCGTCGCGCTGCTCGAGATGAGCGCGCCGCTGGTGGGCCACGCGCACCACCATTGCCACATCCTCCTGAAGGCGGGCGGCGCCGACAGCGCCTTCAGCGTGCGTGGCGAAACCGCGCCGCTGACCAACGACAGCGCCGTGCTCGTCAACGCCTGGGAACACCATGCCTACACCCATCCGGTGGCGCCGGGTGAACGCACGCTGATCCTTGCGCTGTACATCGAACCGAACTGGCTTGCCGAAATCCAGCGCTCGCTGGCGATGTCGGGCCACCCGCGTTTCTTTCCGCAGAGCTGCGTGCGCGTGACGGCGGCCACGCGCAAGATCACCGAGGAATTCGTGCTCGAGCTGTGGTGG
>Ga0075163_10005852_pt1 | contig 16327 bp, 11 predicted proteins | sample JI1023141ADNA_FD_71478 | JGI IMG/M metagenome (GOLD analysis project Ga0075163, IMG submission 71478) | Wastewater effluent complex algal communities from Wisconsin, to seasonally profile nutrient transformation and Carbon sequestration -... | ecosystem: Engineered > WWTP > Effluent > Algae...
GCCGTTGAACAGCGTGGCGTACTGGTCGCGGTAGGCCTTCATCTGCGCCGTGCAGCCACTGGTGCGGGAGCGAGGGAAGAAGGCGATGACCACGGTCCGCCCGCGCAGGCTCGAGAGCGTGACGGGCTTCCCCTCGCCGTCCTTCCCCGCGCTGGGCAGCGTGAAATCGGGGGCCAGGTCGCCGACCTTGGGCCCGTTGTCGGGGAGCGGGGCGGGGGCCGCCGCGGTCGGCTGCTGCGCCGCGGCGAGCGAGGTCGCGAACGCCACGGCGAGAAGGGAACGGGAGACCTGTGCGAACGTCACCATGCGTGCCTCAGTTGGTGGCGAGCGCCTTCCGGACGGCCTCGCCGAGTTCGGTGTACGCGTCCTGCGAGAGCTCGCGGAAGGGACGCATGACGTGCGAGACCCTGCCCTGCTTGTCGATCACGAACAGCACGCGGCGATACATGTTGATCGCCGGGTACTTCACGTCGTACGCGTTGCCCGCGACGCCGGCCGGATCACTGACGAACGTGACCGGGAACTTCGCCTCGGCGGCCCAGGACTGCTGGGTCTCGACGTCGTCGGTGCTGACGGCGAGCACGGTGACGCCGTTGCCGTTGTTGAAGAGCTGGGCGTACTGATCACGGTACGCCTCCATTTGGACCGTTCAACCTCGCGTTCGACTCTTCGGGAAGAAGGCGATGACGACGACCTGTCCGCGGAGCTCGGAGAGGCGGACCGGGCGCGGGTTCACGCCAGCCTGTGTGCTCGCCGGCAGCGTGAAGTCGGGCGCCAGGTCGCCGACCTTCGGTCCCGCCGAGGGGGCTGGGTCCTGCGCCATCGCGGGCACGGCCACGGCGAGGGCGACGATGGCCGCCAGCGTACGGAGTGAGGTTCGCATGATCGAATTGTGCCGGGTGGCGCGCGCCGCCGCCAGTAGCGCGGGGCCCACGGGCGCCGATTGCCGGCCCGTGACGAATCCGGTACCGTCGAGCCCGCGCGAGTCGCCGCGTGGTGACACATGCGCCCGAGCTTCCGGCCCATGCTCAGACCCTCCGTCCCCGCGATCACGACCTTGCTGGTCGGAACGCTGCTCAGCTCGGTGCTGGGCGGGCCGGTCGGCGTCGGCCCCCTCGACGCCGACTCCGCCGACGGCGCACGGCGCGTTGCGCATACCGGTGAGATCCGCGAACACACCACCTGGACCGCCGACGTCGTGCATGAGCTGCGGGGTACGGTGCGCGTCATGGACGGCGCGACGCTCGAGATCGAGCCCGGCGCGCGCATCGAGGCCCTCGCCGCCTCCTCCATCATCATCGAGCGGACCTCCCGCATCCGTGCCATCGGAACGGAGGCGGTCCCGATCATTCTCACGTGCGGCGACGGTGTCCCTGCTCAAGGCTGCTGGCTCGGCGTGATCGTCGCGGGGAACGCGCCGGTCGTCGGCGGCACCAACACGAGCCCGCCGGTCCGTGGGACCGGACCCTCCGGATGCGCCGAACTCCCCGGAGATGGCTTCCACGGTGCCTTCGGCGGCTGTGACGCCGAGGATGACTCCGGCGAACTGCGCTTCGTCCGGATCGAGTACGCCTCTCGCGGACTGGAACTCCTCGGTGTCGGACGCGGCACGCGTGTCTCGTCGGTGCAGGTGCACGACGCGCTCGCGACCGCGGTGACGGTGCGTGGTGGCACGGTCGACCTCCGCCGCGTCATCGCGTCCTCCTTCGGCGGGACCGCGCTCCGGTGGGCCGACGGATGGCGGGGGCGCGCGCAGCATTTCGTGGCGCATCGCCTGCAGGGCAGCGATTCCCCCGCCATCGACGGGACGAGCATCGGGCAGAGTGGTCCGGCGCTCTGGCAGACGACGATCGTCGGCGACGGCTCGAGTGCGGCGCTGCGGCTCGTGGGTGGGGCGCCGGTGACCTTCCGAAACGCGATCATCGTCGGAAGCGCGAGTGCGATCGACCTGGACGGCGCCGCGGCCTGCGAGGCCGCCGCCTCCGGGTCGCATGTGATCGCTGACCTCGCGCTCGTCGGGGTCGGTCAGGAGGCGGATCCGGATCCGGACGCGGAGTGCGCCGCACATCCGGACGCGGATTGGACCCTGCTCGCTCAGCCGTCGGCCGCGCTGCGCTCCGCGCCCATTGCGGCGGTGAGCGAGGTGCTGCGCAGCGCGCTCACGGCGTTCCTGCCCGACCTGCGCCCGCTCGGCGTCGGCAATGCGCTCGATCTCACTGGGGTGATGCCGCCCGCCGACGGCTTCTTCGAGGCGGTCGATCGGCTCGGTGGGGTCGAGCCGAACTTCGGCCTCGCCGCGCAGCACGGGATCATCCCCTGGTACTCGGGATGGACCACCGAAGGTGCCGCTCCCGCCGCCCTCCTGGGCGCAGTGACCGGGACCGTGCGCACGGGCGCTGGTGTGCCGGTCGGCGACGTGCGTGTGCGGGTATCGAGTGCGGATCAGAGCGCGCGCAGCGCCGGCGACGGGAGCTATACCGTGAGCCTCGCGCGGCCCGGCGCGGCGGTGGTGACCGCGGAACTGCTCCCCGACGGCTGCGTCGCCGCGCCCGTGCATGTGCTCGTCGCCGCGGGAGCGGTCGCCTCGGCGGACGTCGTCCTCACGTGCGGAGCCTCGGGCTTCGATCCGGCGGGCATCCGGCTCACGTACATCTGCGGGAACACCTTCCGCGTGAAGAACCCGCATCCGGTCGCGGTGCCGGTCACGTGCGACCGCTACGGGACGATGGAGACGGGATCGCTCCTGCTGCCGCCCGCGAACGCGGCGGCGCCGAGCACGACATTCTTCACTGTGGCCACTCCGGGGACCGTGCGTCTTTTCTATTCGGGTGCCCAGATCGACGTGAAGGCGAACGGCGACTTCGACTGCGCCCCGTGACGCGCTGAACGACGGCTCGCGGCGCGACCTGCCGCGCTCAGACGTCGACGATCCGCAACGCCCCGGGGACGCTCGCGACCTCGACAGTCGTCCCCGCGGCCTGACGCAGTTCGCCATCTGCCTCGAACCAGGGCCGCTCGGCGAAGGAGAGGGTGGTCGACGCGACGCGCCGGTGCTGCACGTGGGGACTCGTCAGGTGCGAACCGCCGATCGCGCGCGCCAGCAGCGGCAGGCGCGCGAGACTCGAAACGTCGCGGATGAGCACGGCGTCCAGCAGCCCGTCGTCGACCGTCGCGCCCGGGGCGATATGGAACGCGCCGCCGAACCAGGCGCCGTTGGAGAAGACGGCGAGCAGGTGGTCGATCGCCGGCGCGCGGTCGACACCGATGGACAATCCGCCGTAGGTGAGGATGCCCTGGAGCGCGCTCACGACATACACCGCCGGGCCCTTGATCCGATGGTACCGTGCGGCGATGTGCGACACGTGCACGTCGAAGCCGAAGCCCGCGACGTTCAGGAACCAGGTGTCGTCCACGCGCCCCATGTCGGCGCGCCGTTCACGCACCCCGCCATCGGCGAGACGCTCGGCGAGGGCCGTGGGATCCCTCGGGTCGATGCCGAGGTTCTTGGCGAAATCGTTCCCCGTGCCGGCCGCGAGGAGCGCCATCCGCATCGGGGCGCCGGCCTTGGCGAGCGGGATCGCGCAGTTGCTCCACGTCCCGTCCCCTCCAGCGACGACGAGCGTCTCGACGCCGTCGTTGATCGCTTCGTGGACCAAGCGCGCCTCGTCGCCCGCGTGCGTCGTCGCCCGCACGTCCGTGAAGCCGCAACGCGCGAACGCGGCACGGATGCCGACGATCGCACGGGCACCGCGGCCGCGGCCGGAGGCTGGGTTGTAGAGGAGCCGAAGCCGCATCGGGATCGCGGGAAGGAGCGAGGGGAAGGAGCGAGGAGAAAAGGAAAGGGGGAGGGCGCGAAGCGGAAGGGGAGAGCGAGCGGGCGGCCTCTGCGCCCTCAGCTCGCTCTCCCCTTGCCCTTCTCACTCTCCCTCGACTCCCGCTCCTTCCCCTCGCTCCTCGCTCCTACTCGCCGTCACTTCGCGGCGAGCTGCCGGAGCACGTACTGCAGGATGCCGCCATGTCGGTAGTAGTTCATCTCCTCCGGCGTGTCGATCCGGCTGCGCACCTGGAACGTCGTGCCGTCGGCCTTCACCGTGAGCGTCGCGCGCGGGGTCATCGTGTCGCTCATGCCCTCGATGGTGATCGCCTCGAAGCCGGTGAGCCCGAGCGACTGCCGTGTCTCGCCGTTCACGAACTCGAGCGGGATCACGCCCATCCCCACGAGGTTGGAGCGATGGATGCGCTCGAAGCTCTCGGCGATCACCGCGCGGACGCCGAGGAGCATCGTGCCCTTGGCCGCCCAGTCGCGCGACGAGCCGGTGCCGTACTCCTTGCCGGCGATGATGACGAGCGGTGTACCAGCCTTCTGGTACGCCATGGACGCTTCATAGAAGGAGGTCGGTTCGGCGTCCTTGGTCGTCCGCGTCCACCAGCCTTCCATCCCCGGCGTGAGATCGTTCTTGAGGCGGATGTTCGCGAAGGTGCCGCGCATCATCACCTCGTGGTTGCCGCGCCGCGCGCCGTAGGAGTTGAAGTCCTTCTTCTCCACGCCGAGCGACCTGAGCCAGACGCCGGCCGGCGACTTCTCGGCGATCGAACCCGCGGGCGAGATGTGGTCGGTGGTGATCGAGTCCCCGAACATGCCGAGGACGCGAGCGCCGGCGATCCGCTGCACGCCCGGCGGCGTCATCGTGATGCCCTCGAAGTAGGGCGGGTGCTTCACGTAGGTGGACTTGTCGTCCCAGACGTAGCGGCTGCCGGTCGGCGCCTTGATCGCCTTCCACTCGGCGTCGCCGCCGAAGACGTCGCCGTACTCCTTCTCGAAGTGCTCGCGCTTCACCGAGGTGAGGACGATGTCCTCGACCTCCTTCGTGGAGGGCCAGATGTCGCGGAGGAACACGGGCCCCTTGGCCCCCACGCCGATCGGCTCCTTGTCGAAGTCGATGTCGACGCGGCCCGCCAGCGCATACGCCACGACGAGCGGCGGCGACGCGAGGTAGTTGAAGCGCGTCTGCGGATTGACGCGGCCCTCGAAGTTGCGGTTGCCCGAGAGCACCGCCGCGACCGTGAGCTTGCCGTCGTCGATCGCCTTGCTGATGGTCTCCGGGAGCGGACCCGAGTTGCCGATGCAGGTCGTGCAGCCGTAGCCGACGATCTGGAAGCCGAGCGTGTTGAGCGCCGGCTGGACGCCGGCCTTGTCGAAGTAGTCGCGGACGACCTTCGAGCCCGGAGCGAGCGAGGTCTTCACCCACGGCTTGGTGGAGAGTCCCGCGGCGACGGCCTTCTGCGCGAGCAGGCCGGCGGCGAGCATCACGCTCGGGTTGCTGGTGTTGGTGCAGGACGTGATCGCGGCGATGACGACCGCGCCATCCTTGAGCTGGAAGCTGTGCCCGCGGTGCGTGCAGTCCACCGACGAGACGGCATCGATCGGGCCGCCCTCGGAGACCATCGTCGCGGCGGCGGCCCCCGTCGCCGTGCCCGCCTTCGCCGCGGCCGCGGCGGCGAGCCGCTCCTTCTCCGCCTTGAACGCCTCGGCGTAGTTCGCCTTCATGCCCGTGAGCGCGATGCGGTCCTGCGGACGCTTGGGGCCGGCGAGCGAGGGCACGACCGTCGAGAGGTCGAGTTCGAGCGTGTCGGTGAAGACCGGGTCCGGCGTCTCGCTGGTGCGGAAGAGCCCCTGCGCCCGCGTGTACGCCTCGACCAGCTTCACCTGGTGCACGCTGCGCCCCGAGAGGCGGAGATACTTGAGCGTCTCCTCGTCCACCGGGAAGAAGCCCATCGTCGCGCCGTACTCGGGCGCCATGTTCGCGATCGTCGCGCGGTCCGCGAGGGCGAGCGAGGCGAGGCCCGGGCCGTAGTACTCGACGAACTTGCCGACGACCTTCTTCTTGCGGAGCATCTCGGTGCAGGTGAGCACGAGGTCCGTCGCCGTCGCGCCGAGCGGGAGCTTGCCGGTGAGCTTGAAGCCGATGACTTCGGGGATGAGCATCGAGACCGGCTGGCCGAGCATCGCCGCCTCGGCCTCGATCCCGCCCACACCCCAGCCGAGCACGCCGAGGCCGTTGATCATCGTGGTGTGCGAGTCGGTGCCGACGAGCGAGTCGCAGTAGACGGCCTTCTGTCCGTCCTCCTCGCCCACGAAGGCGACCTGCCCGAGGTACTCGAGGTTCACCTGGTGGCAGATGCCGGTGCCCGGGGGCACCACGCGGAAGTTGCGGAGGGCGGTGCCGCCCCAGCGGAGGAACTGGTAGCGCTCGCCGTTCCGCTCGTACTCGAGCTTGGTGTTGAGCAGCTCCGCCGCCTCCACCCCGTACTCGTCGACCTGCACCGAGTGGTCGATCACGAGGTCCACCGGCTGGAGCGGGTTGATCCGCGTCGGGTCGCCGCCCAGGGCCGCGAGGGCGTCGCGCATCGCGGCCAGGTCGACCACGCAGGGGACGCCCGTGAAGTCCTGGAGGAGCACCCGCGCCGTGCGGAACGCGATCTCCTTGTCGACCGGCTGCTTCACGTCCCAGCGTGCGAGGGCTTCGATGTCGGCCGGCTTCACGAAACCGCCGTCCTCGTTGCGGAGGAGGTTCTCCAGCAGGACGCGGAGCGAGAAGGGCAGGCGGGCCACGGTGTTGCCGGCCAGGCCGGACAGGGCGTCGAGGCGGTAGAACGTGTACGGCTGCCCGTCGACGGTGAGCGTGTCGCGGCTGCGGAAGCTGTTGTTGGAGGCCATTTGGGGGGTGGGTTGGTCCAGCCTTCGAATCTAGTCGGCGTCCTCGAGTATCGGCATTTCCATCGTCTCCCGGCGTTCGAACCCGTCCATCGCCTCCACGTGGATCGCGTTCGTCGGGCACTGGTGCACGAAGTCCCCGTCCGCCCGCGACCACTCGACCGGACTCACGAGCACCTCGGCCTTCCCCGACTGGTCCATGATCATCGACTTCGGCGCGAGCGTCACGCAGAGCGCGCAGCCGGTGCAGGCGGCTCGGTCGACCCGGAGGTCCACCATCCGCCGCGGCCAGACCCCGCCGAGCATGAGCGACGCCCCGGCGCGGTCGAGCGCATCCACCGCCGCCTCGTAGCCGAGGTCGATCATCCGGCGCACGTGGGCGAACGAGAACATGTTGAACTGCCAGACCGCGGGCCGCACCAGCAGCAGCGGCGGCCCGTGCCACTTGGAGAGTTGCTGCGACTGCAGCGACTTCATCATGATCTGCGCCGACCGCATGTAGATCGCCGCGAATCCCTTCTCCTTGATCCGCCGCGCGCGCGCGATGTTCGTGCTCCCGACGTCCACCGCGATCACCGCATCCATCCCGTGCGAGGCCGCGAGGGCGGGGACGTTGTCGGAGATGCCGCCGTCGGCGCAGGTGCGCCCCGCGAGCACGCCTGGGGGGAAGAAGCCCGGCAGGGCGCAGGAGGCATAGACCGCCTCCCAGATCTGCACGTCGTCGAGGCCCGGGAGCCCGAAGAGCACCTGCGATGCCGCCTCGAGGTCCACCGTGTTCACGAGGAGCGTGCGGCCGAGCTCGCGGAAGGTCCCGGTGGGGACGATGTCCCGCACGATGCGCTCGAGCGGTTTGCCGAGGTAGAGGGCGGGCGCGAGCATCCGCTTGGTGACCATCGAGATGTGGTCGATCCGGAACAGGTCGCTCTTGCGGAGGTCGAGGGCGCGGCGCTCCATCTCCGCGATCGGCATGCCACCCGCGTACGCCGCGGCGATGAGCGACCCGATGCTCGTGCCGGCGACCACGGTCGGCCGGATGCCGCGCTCCTCGAAGGCGCGCAGCACCCCGATGTGCGCGAACCCCTTGAGGCCGCCCCCGCCGAGGACGAGGGCGACCTTCGGGGGAAGGACCAACGCGCCGTTCACGCCCGGTTCATCCGGCCTGCGTAGATTCCCCATCGAATGCGCCTGCTCCTCGTCGAGGACGACCCGCGGATGGCGGCCACCGCCGCCCAGTACCTGCGCAACGCCGGCTTCGCCGTGGACGTCGCGCCGGACGGCACGACCGCGCTCCGCGAGGCCAATATCAACCCATATGATGCGGTCATGCTCGATCTCGGGCTACCCGACATCGATGGCCTCGAGGTCTGCCGGCGCCTCCGCGCCCGCCAGCAACCGCTCCGCATCCTCATGGCCACGGCGCGCGATGCCGTCGAGGACCGCATCGCCGGCCTCGACACCGGCGCCGACGACTACATCGTCAAGCCGTACGCCCTCGGCGAGCTGGTGGCCCGGCTCCGGGCGCTGCTCCGTCGACCCGCCGAATCGCTACCGCAGGTGCTCCGCGTGGGCGACCTCGCCCTCGACACCGCCACGCGCACCGCCGCGCGCGGACCGCGCGCCATCGCGCTCACGACCAAGGAGTTCGCCGTGCTCGAGGTGCTGATGCGGCACCCCGGCGCCGTCCTCACGCGCGAGCACATCAGCGAGCACGCCTGGGACCAGAACTATGATCCCCTGAGCAACGTCATCGATGTCTACATCGGGCGGCTCCGGCGGAAGATCGATGCCACCGGCGAAACGCCCATGGTCGAAACGGTCCGCGGGGCGGGGTATCGGCTCAACGCGGTGACGGACGCATGAGCCCCGCCACCGGGACGGCGCGTGGTCGCTCCATCCGCCTGCGCCTCACCCTCTGGTACGCGCTCTCGATCCTCGCGATCCTCCTCGTGGGCACGGTCGTCGCGCGCACGCTCGTGCGCCGCTCGCTCGAGACCGAGTTCACGCGCTCGCTCGAATCGTCCGTCGCGCTCGTGCAGGGGTTCTTCCGCACCGAGCTGGCCGAGTACCGGCAGATCGACGCGACCCTCGCGCACATCGCCGGTGAGCTCATCATCCCGGACCGGCACATCGAGTTCCTGCGGCCCGACGGCACCACCTTCGAGCCGCCGACCGCCATGCGCGCGGCCACGACCACGCTGCTCCAGCCACCGGTCCGCGAGCGACGGGTCCTCCTCAATCCGCGGCTCGCGCCCGGCTGGGAGGTCCGCGTCGAGGCCTCGCTCGCCGCCCTCGTCCGGCAGGAGCGCGCCGTCGATCGCGGTGCACTCCTCGCGGTGCCGCTCGCGTTCCTGCTCGCGTTCGTCGTGGGATGGGTCCTCACCGGGCGGACGCTCCGTCCCGTGGCGGAGATGGCCGACGCCGCCGACCGCATCACCGCGGGTGCGGGCGGGCGCCTTCCCGTCGCGGACCCGCAGGACGAACTCGGCCGCCTCGGGTTGCGCTTCAACGCCCTGCTCGATCGCCTGGACGACGCGCTCACGCGGCAGCGGCGCTTCCTCGCCGACGCCGCGCACGAGTTGCGCACGCCCATCGCGCGCGCGCGCGGCGTGGGAGAGCTCGCGCTCTCCGTGCCCGCCACGCCCGCCGATCGGCAGGCACTCGAGCAGACCCAACACGAGCTCGAGACCATGTCCGCCCTCGTCGACGAGTTGCTCGAACTCGCGCGGACCGAGGCCGGGGGCGGCGCGGCGGACCATCGCACGGTCTTTTTGGACGACATCGTCGCCGAGAGTGCGCGCGCCTTCGGCGCCCTCGCTTCGCGCCGCGAGATGCGCATCGAGGTCGAGGTGCCAGAGGAGGTGCCGGTGCAGGGGAACGCTGCCACCCTCGAGCGACTGCTCGGCATCCTCGTGGAGAACGCGCTGCGCTACTCGGAGCCGGGCGGGGTCGTCCGCGTCGCGGCCCGCCGCGGGACCGACGGGGCCGAACTCGTCGTCGCCGACGACGGGATCGGCATCCCGCCCGAGGAGCGTGCCCGACTCTTCGAACGGTTCTTCCGCGGCACCCGCGCCCGCCGGGTGGCGCCCGATGGCAGCGGACTCGGCCTGGCGATCGCGCAGGCCATCGCCCAGCGGCATGGCGCGCGGATCGTCTTCGACCCGGACGTCGCGGTCGGCACCCGGGTGATCGTCCGCTTCGGCTAGCCAGGCCGTTCATCGTGGGTTCATCCCCGGCCGCTAGAATGCCGGGCGATGACACGACACCATGTTTCCCCCACGAGCGCCCTCCGCGTCGCCGCGCTCCTCGTGAGCCTGGCCACGATGGCGCGTGCGCAGGCGCCGTCGGCGCCCCCGCGCCTCTCGCTCGCCGAGGCGGTGCGCGCGGCCACCACCACGGGCCCCGCCGCCCAAGCGGCGGCGGGACGACGGGCCGAGCTGGTCGGCCGCGCGCGCACCGACGCGCAGTGGGCCAACCCCACCCTCGAACTCCGGCGCGAGAACCAGGGCGCGCCCATCCCGTTCGACGATTTCGCGACGCTCACGGTGCCGATCGACGTCACCGGCCGGCGCTTCGCGCTCCGCTCGGCGCTCGGCGCTTCGCGCGACCGCGCAACGGCGGACGCGCTCGCGCTGACGCGCGCCGCCGAGTACGCGACCGCGCGCGCGTGGTGGAACTTCTGGGCGACCGAGCACCTCGCGATGATCGCCACCGAGCGGTCGGAGCTCACCACACGGGTCGCGCAGCTCGATTCACTGCGCGCGGCCGAGGGAGAGGTCTCCGAGGCCGCTGCATTTCGCATGCGCATCGAGGCGCAGCGCGCGCGGCTTGCCGCGGCACAGGCGGCGGCCGCGGCGGCGACCGCCCGCGCCCAGCTCGCGGCGATGATCGGGCAGCCGGATCCCGCGCGCATCGCCATCGCCGAGCCGATCCTCACCTTCGCGGAACTCCCGACACTCGAGGCGGCGCTCGCCGCGGCCGAACGCGATCGCCCCGATCTCGCTGCCGCGCGGGCGGCCGAGCGTGCCGCAGAGCGGCGTCGTGTCGCCGAGTCGCGCGGGGCCGTTCCCGATGTCGGACTGAGCGGCGGCTACAAGGGTACCGGCGGATATGCCACCGCGCAGTTCGGCCTGGTCCTCACGCCACCGCTGCTCAACCTCAACGGCGGCAACCGCGAGCGGACCGCCGGCGAGCTGCTCACGGCGACCGCCGATCGGCGCATGACGGAGTTGCGTGTCGCCACCGAGGTGCGCGCGGCGCTCGCGTCCGCTGAGGCGCTCGATGCCGGGGCGGCAGGATTCGACGGCACCTTCGTCGCGCAGGCGGGGATCGTCGCCAACGCGGCCGAGGCGGCGTATCGCGAGGGCGCCTCCTCGCTCGTGGAACTGCTCGATGCCTTCCGCGCCGCGACCGACGCGCGCGCGGACTACGTGCGCGGCACCCTCGACCGCGCGCTCGTTCGACTTGACCTGCGGCGCGCCATCGGCGCGCCCGCCGTGGAGGTTCCGTGATCCTCGTCGCTCCCCGCCGCGCCGAGCGCGCGGCCCGCCTCGTCCTCGCGCTCCTCGCGCCTGCCTCGGTCCTCGTCTCCTGCGGCGGCGAGGCGGCGGCGGTCCCCGAGGCCGCCGTCGTCGCCGACACCGCCCTCCTCTCCGCCGACGCGGTCGCGATCGGGCAGTTCGAGCTCGTCGCCGTCGCCGAGCAGGCGTGGAGCGATGCCTGGAAGGTCCCGGCGCGCGTGAGCCTCGATCCCGGTTCCACGCAGCCGCTCGGCAGCATCGTCGAGGGGCGCGTCCTGGAGGTGAAGGTCTTCCCCGGCGACCGCGTGCGGGAAGGCGACATCGTCGCGGTGATCCACTCGCATGAGGTGATGGACGCGCGCCAGAAGCTCTCGGCCGCGAAGGCGGCCACGATCTCCGCCGACTCCGCGGCGTCGGTCGCCGACGCGGCGGCCGGCCGCGCCGAGCGGTTGCTCGCCGCACGCGCGGTGTCGCAGGCCGAGGTCGAACGGTCCCGTGCCGCGCGCACCGCCGCCGATGCGGGGCGCGATGCCGCGCATGCGGAACTGGAGCGCGCGACCGCGTTCGTGGAACATCTCGTGGGAAGCGGAACGCCGGCCGGCACCGATGAACATGCCGCACTCATCCGGGCACCCTTCGACGGAGTCGTCACCGGCCGCGAGGCGCAGCCGGGCCAGGTGGTCCTCGTGGGGCAGCCGCTCGTGACCATCGCGCGCGAAGGGATGCTCGGCGTCGTCGTGCGGTTGCCCGAGGAGGCGGTGGCGAGCATCGCGATGGGCGGCGTCGTGCACTTCGAGGTGCCGGCGTATCCCCGGCGCGTGTTCGAGGCGCGCGTGTCGCGCGTGGCCCCGGTGGTCGACTCGCTCTCGCGGGCCATCGAGGTCTGGGCCGCGATCCGCGGCGATGGGCAACGCCTGTTGCGCGCGGAGATGACCGCCGACGCCGAGCTGATGGGCGCCACGGGCGCGAAGGTGCTCGCCGTGCCGATGGGCGCGATCCAGGTGATGGAAGGAGACACCGTCGTCGTGCTCGGGTCCCGCATGGGTGAAGGGCTGCTGCTCGAGGCGCGCGCGGTGAAGGTCGGACGCCGCACCTCGACCTTCGCCGAGATCCTCGGTGGCGTCGTGAAGGGCGATTCGGTCCTCGGGAGTGGCGCGGCGATCGGCAAGGCGGAGATCCTCAAGCGCCGCGCGGCGGCGGAGGGAGGCGAATGAACCGGCTGATCGCGTTCGCGCTGAAGCAGCGGTTCTTCGTCATCGGCGGCGCGCTCACGCTCGTGATCGGCGGTCTCTACGCGCTCACGCACCTGCCCTTCGACGCGTTCCCCGACCTCACCGGCACGCGGGTGGAGGTCATCACGCCCGCGCCGGGGATGCCGCCGGAGGACATCGAGCGGCTCGTGACGTATCCGATCGAGTCGTCGCTGATGGGGATCCCGCGCGCCGAGGGCGTGCGCTCCGTGTCGAAGCAGGGGCTCTCGATCATCACCGTCTCGTTCCCCGACGACGTCGACGTCTACTTCGCGCGCCAGCTCGTCCAGCAGCGCCTCGCCGATGCGAAGGGCGCGTTGCCGACGGGGATCGAAGCGGGGCTCGGACCGGTCTCCACGCCCATGGGTGAGCTGTACCAGTACACGGTCACGAGCGATTCGATGTCGCTCACCGACCTCAAGACGCTGCACGACTACACGATCCGCCCGCGCCTCCGCACGGTCCCCGGTGTGAGCGAGGTCAACTCGTGGGGCGGCTACACGGAACAGGTGCACGTGGTCGTCGACCCGTCCAAGATCGCGTCGCGCGGCCTCACGCTCGCGGAGGTGCACGATGCGCTCGGGGCGAACAACCGCGCGTTCGGCGGCGCCTACGTCGAGAACGCCGGCGAGCGGTTCACGCTGCGCGGGGTCGGTCGCGCCGAGTCGCTCGACGAGATCGGCCGGATGGTGGTGTCGACCCGGGGCGGTGCGCCGGTGCTCGTGCGCGACATCGCCGTCGTGGAGCAGGGCGCGCTGCCGCGGCAGGGCGCGGTGACCCAGGACGGCAAGGGCGAGGTCGTCACGGGGATGGTGCTCAAGCTCAAGGGTGCCGACTCGCGTCAGGTGATCGCCGGCGTGCGCGCGCGGATGGAGGAGGTGAAGCAGGGGATCCCGGCCCACGTGCACATCACGCCGTTCTACGACCAGACCGAACTCGTGGCGCGCACGACCTCGACGATCACGAAGAACCTGATCGAGGGCGGTCTCCTCGTCATCGCCGTGCTCTTCCTGTTCCTGCGCAACGTGCGCGCCTCGCTCATCGTCGCGTCGGTCATCCCACTCTCGATGCTCTTCGCCTTCGCCGGGATGAAGCTCTTCGGGTATTCGGCGAACCTGATGAGCCTGGGGGCGCTCGACTTCGGCCTCATCGTCGACGCGTCGGTCGTGATGGTCGAGAACTTCGTGCGACGGCTCGAGGAGGGGGCGCACGGGGATCGGGATTCCCTGTTCCTCTCCGCCGCGGTCGAGGTCGGCCGGCCGATCCTCTTCGGCATCGCGATCATCGTCGCGGTCTACATCCCCATCTTCACGCTCGACGGGATGGAAGGCCGCATGTTCAAGCCGATGGCCTTCACCGTCGTCACCGCGGTGCTCGGCTCGCTGCTCCTCGCGCTGACCTACGTGCCGACGATGTCGCACATGCTGCTGCGGCATGCGCGCGAGAAGCCCAATCGCTTCTTCGACGCGCTGAAGGCGTCCTACGGGCGTGGCCTCGAGTGGGTCTTCCAGCGCACCCGGCTCGTGGTGGTGTCGTCCGCCGCCGCCGTCGTGGTCGCGATGGCGTCCTTCGCCTGGATCGGCACCGAGTTCATGCCCAAGCTGGACGAGGGCAACATCCTGATCACGACGCGCCGGCTGCCGAGCATCTCCCTCGGTGAGGCGACACGGCTCTCGAGCGCGGCCGAACGGATCATCAAGCGGTTCCCCGAGGTCATCACCGTCGTGACGAAGGAAGGGCGTCCCGACCTCGCGACCGAGGCGATGGGGCTCTTCGAGGGCGATACGTACGTGATCCTCAAGCCGCGCGAGGAATGGACGACCGCGAGCGACCGCGAGGGCCTCGTCGCCGCGCTCGACAGCGCGCTGCAGGACATCCCGGGGCTCGAGGTCTCGTTCACGCAGCCGCTCGCCATGCGGCTCGACGAAGCGGAGAGCGGCATCCGCACCGACCTCGGCATCAAGGTCGTCGGCCCGGACCGCGAAGTGAACGAACGTCTCGGCGAACGGATCCGCGGCATCGTCGCCGGCGTCGAGGGCGCGGCCGACGTCTCGGTGGAGATCGCCGACGGTAGCGGCCAGTATCGCGTCGACGTCGACCGCGGCGCCCTCGCGCGCTACGGCGTGAGCGTCGCCGATGTCCAGGAGGCACTCGATCTGGGCACCGGCATGACGGTCGCGACCGAACTGGTCGACGGCCCGCGCCGGATCGGGGTCGCGGTCCGGCTGCCGGCCGTGAACCGTGGCGACCTCGAGGCGCTCAAGCGCATCACGGTGCGCACGGCGAACGGCGGCCTCGTCCCGCTCGGTTCGCTCGCGCGCCTCACGCCGGTGATGGGCCCCGAGCTCATCGCCCATGAGGATGCGCAGCGGCGCACGCTCGTCATGGCCAACGTCCGCGGCCGCGACCTCGGCAGCTTCGTGCAGGAGGTCCGCGCGAACGTCGAGGCGCAGGTGGACCTGCCGGCCGGGGTCTTCCTCGAGTGGGGTGGGCAGTACGAGAACCAGCAGCGCGCGCTTGGCCGCTTCGTGCTCGTCGTCCCCGCCGCGCTGCTGCTCATCTACTTCCTGCTCTTCCTCTCGTTCGACTCCGTCTCGCAGGCCGGACTCGTGCTGCTGAACGTCCCCTTCGCGCTGGTCGGCGGCGTGGCGGCGCTCTGGTTGCGCGGACTCAACCTCAACCTCTCCGCGAGCATCGGCTTCATCGCGCTCTTCGGGATCGCGGTGCTCAACGGGGTCGTGCTCGTCGAGCACCTCAATCATCTGCGGGATCGCGGACTCGACCTCGAGAAGGCGGTGCGCGAAGGCGCGATGGATCGGTTGCGTCCCGTCCTCATGACCGCGCTCGTCGCCAGCCTCGGCTTCGTGCCCATGGCGATCTCCTCGAGTGCCGGCGCCGAGGTGCAACGCCCGCTCGCCAGCGTCGTGATCGGCGGGCTCGTCACCTCGACGTTCCTCACGCTGTTCGTGCTGCCGCTGCTGTACCGGGCGCTCACGCGATGGGAGCTGGCGCGTGCGGAGGAGGAGGCGGGCGAGGACTCCCGTGCGGCCGAGGCGGAGTGGGCGACCTGAGTCCTCGGGTGGATTGACGGTCCGCGGTACTTAGGACATACTAAATCATGTCCAATGTACCGACGAATACCCGGAGCTCGCGTCGCGCCGCGCCCCTCATCGCGCTGCTGCTCGCCACCGCCTGTGGCGAGCCGCTCTTCCCCGGCGCCCCGCGGGACGACGAGATCCTCGACGGGCCGATCGCCGGACTGACCGGCGCACAGCAGGCCGCCTTCGCGCGCGGTGACGCCGAGTTCGCCCGTCCCTTCGCCCCCGCCGAGGGGCTCGGGCCGACCTTCATCGCGCAGTCCTGCGACGCGTGTCACGCCGGCGATGGCAAGGGGCATCCTCTCTTCGACATCACCCGCTTCGGCCGCTACGAGGGCGCCGCCTTCGATCCGATGCGCGCCGACGGTGGTCCGCAGCTGCAGGGCCGCGCGATCCTCGGGCACACGCCCGAACGCCTTCCCGCGACCGCGACCGTCTCTGCGCGGTTCACGCCTCCGGCCGTCACCGGACTCGGTCTGCTCGAGGCGGTGGATGACACCACCATTCTCGCGCGCGCCGACTCGGCGGATCTCGATGGTGATGGCATCTCCGGCCGTCCCAGCTGGGTCGATGCGTCCGACCTCGTCACGCGTCTCGCGGCGGAGGCGACGGTAGGGGTGAGCGGCGGCGCTCCGCGGCACGTGGCGTGGGCCGGTCGTCATCTCGGCCGATTCGGGAAGAAGGCGCAGGCCGTCACGTTGCGGCACCAGACCGTGAACGCGTACCTCGAGGACATAGGGCTCACGA
>Ga0075163_10005853_pt1 | contig 16327 bp, 8 predicted proteins | sample JI1023141ADNA_FD_71478 | JGI IMG/M metagenome (GOLD analysis project Ga0075163, IMG submission 71478) | Wastewater effluent complex algal communities from Wisconsin, to seasonally profile nutrient transformation and Carbon sequestration -... | ecosystem: Engineered > WWTP > Effluent > Algae...
ATTACCTTGCGTAGGTGTGCTTACCTTGAAGTCAATTTTAGGAACTGCACCATAGGTTCTTACCAGGTCAAAATAAGAATAAGCCCTGAAGAATCTTGCTTCGGCAGTATTGATCACAGAAGCAGGATCGGTGAGATTTTGTGTAGCTGCATCATCCAGCACTTCGTTACAAAGACCGATGAAGATATAATGTTTGTCCCAGTATAAACCGGCACCCCAGTCATCTTTGGTGTACTGGAAATTATCGTAGGTCTGATGCCAGGCAGAAGCACCGGGATCGGCAACTATTTCCGCATCATCAGAGCGGAAACCATTCATAGCTACGTATGCAATCCCCTGGAAGCCGTCACCACAATAAGGTTGTGCTGCCGAGTTACGGATGGCTCCATATAAACCCACAGTTTTACCTTCAAGCGCACCCACGTTCAGATCGATCTGGGCAATGTTTAAAGGTTCTCTGTCCAGGAATTTTTTACATCCTCCAAAGAGGGCAATAGCCGAGATCGCAATCATAAATCCGGCTAGTTGTTTTTTATATATTCTCATTTTCAGAAATTTTATTTATTAAATTAGAAATTAACATTTAATCCAACAGTCATTATACGTGGTAATGCACTACCGGCTCCACCAAAATCCATTCCTGAGCTAAGTGCATCGCCTGCAAATTCAGGTGAATAGCCAATATTGTTTTTCCATGTTTTCAGGTTCTGTACAGAAGCTGAAAGGCGTAAATTCTTGATCTGGGTCATTTTAGGCAACTTGTTTAAAGTATACCCGATACTCAGGTTCCTGATCCTGAAATAACTTCCGTCTTCAATACCATAGGTTGATGGCGCACGGTTAACCAGGTGGCTTGAGTTAACAATTGGTACCCAGTTTGAAGTGCCTGCTGCGGTCCATGCTTCGGTATAATATTTTGGATAGTTATATACTGAGTTCTTTTGTTCAGAAGTACCCCAAACCCTGTATATTTCTCCGCCATAGCTACCTGCAAAATCAATACCAAGGTCAAAAGCTTTATACTTGAAAGCCAGGTTGATACCATAGGTGAAATCAGGTGTAGGGTTTCCGATATTGGTCCTGTCTTTTTCATCAATAATACCATTGCCATCTAAATCCCTGTATTTTAAATCACCTGGTTTAACACCTCCACCGTTGATCGTGTTCACCGGTGAAGCCAGTATATCAGCATAAGACTGGTAAATACCGTCTGCTATTAAACCGTAAAAATAACCGATTGGGTAGCCTGTCTCGGCCTGGTTAGGTGTTTGTTCGCTTGAAGTAGGGTTTCTGTTGGGATTAGCCAGGTACAATACTTTATTCTTGTAGGTGGTTAAATTACCACTTGCTACCAGGCTCAGGTCTTTGTATAATTTCTGTGTCCAGGCGGCAGTAAATTCAAAACCTTTATTTTCAATATCTCCCACATTGGTTAACCTGGGCAGGTTACCACCTGAAGCTTGTGGAATGTATAAGATATTACTTGTTTTTTTGTAATAGTAGTTTGCTTCAAAATGCAGGCGGTTTTTCAGGAAGTCACCTTCAATACCAACTTCTGTTGATTGTACTGTTTCCCATTTCAGATTAGGATCCACGGTATAATCAGGAACAATTACCGGTATCAGGTTATCGCCAAAAACTGCAGAAGAGTTACTGGAAACACCCGGATAAGCCGGATACGCTTTGTTTTGAGTGGTATAGTTACCCAATACACCGGTAGAACCTTTCAGTTTCAGGAAGTTTACGAACTTAACTTTTTCCATGAATTTTTCCTTGCTGATCTCCCAGCCTAAACCAATAGCCCAGAAACTCTGCCATTTTTTAGAATATTCACGGTTGATCTGGCTTGAACCATCCCTGCGGAAACTTCCGGTGAGGTAGTACTTGCTCTTGTAATTATAAAACAACCTTCCAAGACCTGATACGGTAGCATATTCATCCTGGAATGTAGCATTTGCAATGATACTTCTGTTATCGCCAAAACCTGAGTTAAGATACCAGAACCTTTTGTTGTTGGGGATGATATTTACACCCGGATTTTTTTGAGCTACGGTACCACTTACCTGTTCGTAGTAATGGTAATAAGTGGTAAAGCCACCTGTTAATGTCAGTGAGTGATCACGGAATTTCTTTTTGTAGGTTGCTATATAATCCTGCTGAAAATTGCGCATGTTTATCAGATCCTGCCTTACAGCAGTAAGCGCATTCTTGTGAAAAATAGCAGTTGCAGGGGTTGCAGCAGTAGGATCATACAAGTCGTACAGCGGTGTGTATTCCCTGTTATTACGCCAGCTCATATCTGCATACCAGGTGGCCCTGAAATTAAGGTCTTTGGTCAGGTTCAGGTCTACAAAGAAGTTTCCTACCAACCTGTATTTGTCATCAATTTTCTTATCCCAGTTGTTCTCCAGTGTTGCCAGCGGATTTGTTTCTGAGTTTTGAATGATGGGCGTATTTGAATACAGGTTGTAATTTCCTGAATCTACACCATAAGGATTCTTGGTATAAAATGTTTTTGTATCAGAAGGAACGATTGGCAAAGACCTTCTTGCATTTTCCAATGCACCACTATTGTAAGGCAGTTTCTCTTTTGAACCAATAACGCCGAATCCGATCTTGATCCTTTTGCTAACTTTAAATTCATCGTTCACGTTCAGGGTTAAACGGTCGTAACGCACATGTTTAACCAGCCCTTCATCGTAAGTGTATCCAAGTCCAAAATGGAACCTGTTCTTGTCAGTACTTCCATCTATGCTCAGGTTAGTAGTACTGAATTTTGCGACACGGGTTACTGCATCGATCCAATCGGTATTACCAGGAAAAGCCGATAAACCGGGGCCTCCCACATTGTTAATAAAACTCAGGTACGATAAATTACCAGGATCATCAAACACCCGGTTGTTAGCTTCAAAAGTTGCCAGGTTGCGGAATTCGTCTCCATTGGCAAGTTCAATTTTATCAACCAGTTTCTTACTTCCGTATGTAGTGTTGAAGTTGATGTTCACCTGACCCACTTTAGCTTTTTTGGTAGTTACCAAAATAGCACCAGCGGCACCTTTGATACCAAAGATGGCCAGTGAAGAAGGATCTTTCAATACTTCAATACTTTCAATTTCACTTGGGTTTACAAAATCAATATTGTCGTTAAAAATACCATCGACAATATATACCGGGCGGATGGTACCGATACTTACAGTACCCCTGATCCTGATATCGGGTGTAGAACCCGGAATAGCAGAGTTTACAATAGAAACACCGGCAACTTTATTTTGTAAAGAAGACAGTGCATTACTGTTTGGCTGAGCCGCAATTGTTTCGCCTTTTAATTTGGTAATACTACCGGTAAGGTCTCTTTTGCTGGCAGAACCATAGCCGATCACTACCACTTCATCAGATTTTTTTACAGACACCAGCATTTTTACATCAATTACTGAGCGGCCGCTTACTTTTACTTCCTCTGTTTCGTAGCCGATGCTGCTGATAAGCAGGGTTGCATCGCTATCCACTGTTAATGTGTAAACACCGTTGTTATCAGTTGATGTTCCCACACCGCTTCCTTTTTGCAGCACAGAAGCGCCGGCAATAGCTTCGCCGTTAGGGCCCGTTACGCGGCCGGTAACCTTAATTTTGTCATTCTCTTCCTCATCGGTACTAAAAACCACTACTACGTTATTTTCAAGCACCTTGTAAGTAAGGTTGCTTCCAGAAAATAATTTGGCCAGCGATTCTGTAAGCGGAAGATCCTGCGCCGAAAAATCAAGTTTATTTTTCAACGCTTTAAGTTTTGAGTTATAGAGAAAACGATAAAAACCGTCGTTCTCTATCAGCTTCAAAACCTTCTTAATTTCTGTTTGTTTCAAATCCAGGTTTACACGCTGCCCCATAGTAGGATTTGCATGTGCCTGTAAAACTGTCGTTAAAATAATAATGATGGCAAGCTTCATAACCAGCAGTGTTTTTAGAAGCGTCCCTGACCAAATTTTATGGCCCTGAAGTACACTTTTTTGCATAATTTTGGTTTTGTCGTTAAAAAATACAAGCAAACCCGGCTTGAACTCCGGATATGTTTGTTACAGTTTTGCGGGAAATGCTACAACATTTCCCGTTTTTATTTCTTTATAATTACTATCTCGTTGTTTTTCACCGAATACCTGAACGGGATCAAAAATTGTAATTCCTTCATGGCTTCTTCTGCAGTTTCGTTTACGAACGAACCGCTTACCCGGTGATTCTTCAGTTTTTCATTTTCAATGCTGATCTTCACATTATACCATCTTTCCATTTTATGAGCCAGGTCTTCAAATCGCTCATCTTCAAAACTGAACTTATTATAAACCCAGGCCGTTTCCACAATATCGATGTCTGCAATGTTCTTGCTTAATGGTTTTATAGTAATTGAATATGCATCTGATTCGGATGGTATCACTGCATCGGCACGCTGATCCCTGGGATCGGCTTCGGGGAATTTATTATACACCAGTTTTTCGTGCGGCTTCAGCATTACTTTGGGTGCCCCGGGCCTGTTTTTGTTGATCACTTCTATTGATCCGTGTATCAGGGTTGCTTCAATAAATGGTTCGGCCTTGTAGGCTTTTACATTAAAAGCAGTACCCAGTACTTTAATATCTATACCCGAAGTATGTACTATAAAAGGATGCTCCGCATCTTTCACCACATCAAAATAAGCTTCCCCATCCAGCTGTACCTCTCGGGTGCTTCCGTTAAATGAATTATGGTAGGTTAGTTTACTGCCTGAGTTTATCCAAACCTGCGAACCGTCGGGCAACTGGATTTTTGACCTGGAACCGGGATTGATGGTGATCTCATTTACCGGGCTTTCTGCTTCGGCATCATTCTTTTTTATACTACTATTGGTAAAGGGATTCAATAAAAATACAGCTGCTACAACTGCTGCCGCTGCTGCATAGCTGATCCAGTGCCTGTAAAAGGGCTTTTTTGTCTTAAGCGAAGTTGTTACGTTGGTAAAACCTTCAGTTGCTATTTCAAAAGCTTCAAAATCGGAAACTTTTTCTTTCAGCCTGTTTATATGAGTTAGGTATGCGTCTTCACTTTGCTGCTGTTTACGGGAGTTGTATGTAATTGGCTGCGAATTCCAGAGTTCCTGCAGGTTTTCCATGATGGTTTGCCATTCCGGGTTACCACTTATAAGATGACGCAGCAGTTCCAGCTCTTCAGCTGTTGCTTCTCCGGCAATCTTTTTCGACAGTAAAATCCAGTATTTTTCTTCTTTCATACAGGCAATTAGCGTGGCTAGCTATATAAAGACAATGAAAGCGATGCGATACCCCTAAAAGAAAAATTATTTTTTTTTGGTGAGGATGGAATGGAGCTCGGGAAAATCATTTTTGAACTCGCTATGGGCTTTTAGCCGGCGCATGGCAATGGCCATTTGTGCCTCTACGGTCTTTACAGAAATATCCAGCAGCTGGGCTACTTCGGCATATTTAAGCCCTTCTTCCTTTATTAATTTAAAGATGGCCTTGCATTTGGGAGGCAGTTCGTTGATGGCTGCCATTATGCCTTTTACCACTTCGGCCGAAAGCAGCAGGTCTTCCGGATTAAAGAAAACACTTTTAAGGGAGGTATGCCATTCTTCGGGCGGAGGCATTTTTTGTTTGCGCCGGGAGGTGAGTTTATTCAGGGCTGTATTTTTTACCCCGGCAAAGAAATACAATTTAGGATTTTCAATAACCTGCAGTGCAGCACGACGCTGCCAGAGCACAATAAAAAAGTCCGAAACCACTTCTTCGGCATCTTCGTGCGATTTGAGGATGCCATAGGCAAAATCAAGCAGGCTTTCATGCATCTGCATAAACAGCGACTTGTATGCCTTTTCACTGTTGTGTAAAGCAATGTCGTCCAGTAAACGCCGTATAAGTTCGTTCGTTATCACAATCGTTTGCGGAAGGTACAATATTTTTAATTATCCGAAATTTTTCGTTCCGCACAATTAACCTGTGTAATGCTGAATATTAAGCTATTACAAACACCTGTTTGCCGGTACCGACTTTAAACAGCACTGCTGTCCGGCACCGGTAATTGCACAAAATTAAAGCACCGGGCTCAAAATTTGTTGTAGGTTTTTTTGCGAAGATGCTCATTTTTATCGTTCCGCCGTATCCCGGCTATCATCACACTGGCTGACAATTATCATTGTTTTTGATGGCCTGCCGGTTTTTCTTTGAAGCAGCGTTAAAGCATCATGATACTTTAACGCAATTAAATACAGTAATGCCGTTTATTGCGGTTATATTTATAGAACCATCGCTCTTTTATTATTCAAATTAAAACAATCACATTATGCAACACACATTCATTTACTTCATGTACTGCCCTGGCGGCGAAAATGAAGGCGGCGGCACTGCGCCTGAAAATGAAGAAGTAAAGGCGGGTGATGAACAACCGGATACTTCAGATAAAACCAAACACAAAGGATTTATCGAAAAAGTAAAAGATGCTTTAAAAGACTGGTCGAATGATGACCAGCAGGAGCAGGATATAGATGACAAAACCCCTTAAGCGGGTAAAGCACTCTATTTATTTTTTAAAACAGTAAACTGCTACAACTGATTAGGGGCATACTTGTCCGGGCTGATGATACAACCCGGCTCAGGAAATGTACAAAGCTTTATTCAGCGCCGACAAATACGTTTGCGTGAGCTTTGCCCAATCCATTCAGCATTATAATTTTTGCAGCCAGGTTTTTATATGATCAAATACCTGTTGCTTTTCTTTTTCATTATGAATTTCGTGGTAAAGCCCTTCCCAAAGCTTTAGTTCAATCAGCTCCGGATTATTGCGGGCAAATGCAGTGGTGCCTTTGTACGATGTGATCCTGTCCATCAGCCCATGCATAGCCAGGGTTTTTATCTTCAGTTCTTCTGCATGCTCAATGGGGTACGATGCTGCCGCATGTACATTATTAAAAAATGCGGAACTTATTTTATCATGCACCAGCGGATCATTTTTATAAGCATCTACCACTGCCTGGTCCCTGGATAAAGCTGCCAGTTCCAGCCCGGTTGGCAACGTAAGTGCCGGTAAAATTTTTGCCATTACTGCAGACAGGAAAACCTTCCATTTTGGCGGATCGAAAGCCAGTTTAAAGTAAGGTGCTGTAACAATAAGTCCCTTGAATGCAGGCTGCCTGCGCAACACATAGTTGGCTGCAATATTGCCACCCAGGCTATGGCCGTACATGATCAACGGCAGATCATTAAATAATTCCTGCGCCTTTTTTACCAGCAGATCCACATCATCCATCAGCTGCTTATAAGTATCAATATGCCCACGCTTGCCCTGCGAATTGCCATGCCCACGAAGGTCCATACTGATAACAGCATAGCCGATGGAATTGACGAACTCAATAACATGTTGGTACCTGCCAAAATGCTCTCCCATGCCGTGAATTAAAACAATGGCAGCTTTGGTTTCGCCTGGCGGAGAAAAGGATGCTCCGTTTAATTGGAGGTCATCGGACGTGGTGAGGATGAATTGGGTTTGCAATGGCTGAAGATTTTAGTGCAGGTAAGTTATAAGATTATTGGTAAATGGGCTAACAAAGTTTTCTGTTTGCGATTATTACATACTGGTTGGAGAACACGGCTAAACCAGCATACACTGTTAAGGCGGGAACCGTTGACCGTTTTTCTGGAAAGACCAATAAGGTCGGAAGGGATGAGACCAGGTTAGGTAAGTGGTGGCTCACAGGTTACCCTACCTATGGCGACAGGTTACCCTACCTATGGGGAATAGGTCACCCCACCTATGATCCATAGGTGGGTACACGGGGTGTTCATAGGTTACCCAACCTATGGAAATAGGTTGGCAGACGTATGATGCATAGGTTACCCTACCTATCGGCATAGGTTCCCCCACCTATGGAGAATAGGTTTCCCTACCTATGACCCACCAGTTAACCAACCTATTCAGATCCTTTATTGAGATTGATAATCAATGTGTTTTGATTTTCCGGGAAGTTAGGGGCTGTTTTTACTTGTTGTATAGCCGATGCAGCAGCAAAACCTGTTTTCTGCAGTTTTCCGGCAGGATTAAAAAGACAAGAATACCCCGGAAGATTTCGTTTGAATTAGGTGATTAGGCAGACAATAGCGGCCGGGCAAGGTTCATTTATTGTACTCTTTCAAAATTACTGCCCTGCCAAAGATATAACTCAGGAGTACCAAAAACATTGAAGTAAGTTTTAAGCGAATCATCCTGGAAGGAATTTGAATTGGCAATAAGCAGGTTGCTGTTTTTTTGAAATAAAAATCCATAACGTCCATCGCCTGGTCTTGTTCCTGTAAAGATCTTCCCGGAAATTCTGTCAACGATAAACAGCAGTTCGCACATGGTACCGCAACCTTTATTTATTATGGTATAATGGCCGCCGAAATTGATCCCGTTTTTGTTACAGCCTTCAGTTATAAAGTCTGTATATTCTTTGTCAGATGCAAAAGGGTTGTTTTTAAAATCCGGTGCGGCTGCTTTTTTAGTATACAAAGGAACTTTGGTTGAAGAAAAAGTGTACTTCGCTTCAAACTTAAAAAGCGTGTCCTTAAAATAGGTTTCGTCGTTTGCAGATTTTTTCAGGTTCTTTAGTGAGCTGTCTCTTTTAAAAGTCTTTGTATTCTTTTGAGTGTTCCCAGGGCCGCAGGAAGCAAGAACAATAAAAGCAATAAATGGAGAAATAATTTTCATGAAAAATGTTGCATCACCCATAAATATACGCAACTGTTGGTTCACGATTAAATTGATCTCCAATGAAAAAATCTAACGCTTCAGGCTCTGATTATTTCAGGAGAGGAGGAGGAGGCTTTTGGGTTTAGGAGTTGAGGGTGAGTCAGGAAGAAGTGCAGAGGCAGAGAATTAGCTTCAGTATCAGCAATAAAAAATGCCTGCAAAATTTCGTTTGCAGGCATGAGATGTTACAAATTTATATACACAGCCGATACCAGGTAAAAAACTGCCTGTATTTACTCTTCTTTAAATAATATATGAAATACTGCATTTTGTCTTTCATATATTTCGAATTGGTTTTTATGTTTTTGAATTTGTTGAATAATTGTTGCCAGTTTTTCTGCAACTGCATAACTGAGGAGGTTATTTTTTTTACAGGAAATTGTATAATGATTTACGAGGTTACCTTCCTGGTTCACTTTTCCTTTTGATAAGTTTAAGCCTAATTTAGTTTGAAATATATTTACTGAAACAGGTGAAGTATTTTCATCCTGTACCGATAGTTCATCTTTGTAAGCCTTATTTAATGCAATTGCAATTTGTTTTACATGCCTGGGGTTTGTTACTTTACTTCCGTAGTTATTACGAAGTATGATAAATGCACTAAAAAGTAATAACAGGGCTGTCATCATAATATGCCAGTTATATAAAGGCGTGATACCGGCTGATGACATGATGATGCTCACAGCAATCAGCACTAAAGTCGTCCATTGTGCCTCTGACAAACCTCTGAAATAAGGCCTTTCAGCATCGCCCCTGAAAAATTCAAGCACAAAACGAAAGCTGCCATATACAACTGTATAAAAAATTAAAACAGTTCCGGGAATTGCATCATTAAGTATCATTAGTGAACCGGCAATAACAACAAAAAAAACAAACAAGGATTCAATAAGCTGAACCGGCAGAAGTGTAATTCCTTCATAGTATGGCGTGAACCCCGCTTTTACATGTTCATGGCTATATACAATTCCTTTTTTTGCCGGTCTTCCATGGCAGCAGCCTACCGAAAGGCAGCCTATTCTTCCAAAAGCAAGAAAAGTGGCAATACCAAGAATAGTAATATCCAGGTATTGCAGAACAGGCCAGTGAAAAATTTTCAACACGCAGGAACATGCAATAAGAATAGCTATTTCATGATGATAATAAACGATCACTTCTTTTCCGGTGATTGCCTTTGCACCAAAAGCAAGCAGAAAAAAAATGGCTGCGCCTGTAAGGCTCATTAAAAGGATAATGCTAACAGAAAGATTTAAAAAATAACAAAGAAAAGCCCCGAGCAAAGTGCCCAATATAAAACCCAGCACTCCAAAAAAGTGGAAGCTTTGAATAAAATATCCTATTAAATTGATCTTAAGTTTTGGTGTAAAAAACATCAGTGTTAATTATTGTAGAAAGCTGCTACTTAGAAAATATCTTATCCAATATTGCAAATCGCTGGGCATACTTTGTTCTTATTGCTGAATCTGCTTTACCTCCCGAGTAATATATTACAAATGTTTCAGCAAAGTCTTCGTCCTGGTTTGTAAAACTGTATCTTGATACTCCCAAACCATCCGCTTCAATTGCCTTATTCCATTTTGTCCAAAAATCTGAATCGGTTTTTTCCTGTGCAAATGAAATTAAATGCCCAAATTCATGAACCATTGTTCTGTCAAGCCGTTCCTGGGGAACATGGCTCCCAGCTCCATTCAGGTATAAATTAACAACATATTCCCTGCTGGCGTCTGCTGCCGCATCCGGTCTGTTTCCGGGATCTACCTGCAAGGTTTTGATTAGCCCAAAAAATTTAACCGGGATCACAGATAATGCATGGTCTACCCGGTCAAAAATACTGTCATCATTTGTACCAACAGATTCAGGCATCATTAAAATAAACTGATGACCACCGAAACTATAGTTCATTTTCCATGCATTTTCAACAACCCCGGAACTGAATGTATACGAACTTATATCTTCATCGTTGCTCTTTGCAGAGTCTGCCTTTCGCCCTTCAATAGGTTCGAATTTTTTGACCGGCTCAGTCAGAAATGGCTGCTTTAAGTTTGCAACAGTTTGATCAGTAAGTTTCAACGATCCTGCTTCTGATTTGAATTTGAAAACCAATTTTGTTCTTTTTTTCAGATAATTGTTAAAGTCCAGCCTTAAGAATTCAGTTGCAAGCATATCTGCCGAAGTTGCTTCAATACCATTATCGATAAAAAACTGAGTTGCCTGCGTTTTATCTAAACCATTTACTAATGAACGGATTTTATCAAATTCCATATTTCTAAGCTCATTGTCTGAAAGAATAGTTTTAAAAATTACGTTTGTTAAATTAACAGAGGTCGATATTGATCCCGTTTTGCTGTCTTTATTTAGCGGTAGTGGCAATAAACCTGGTGAAGCCAAAAGTGCCTTATTATCAGTAAAACCAAAGCTCAACATAACTGATAATTGCAGAGCAAAGTCAGCTGAAAATTGCGCCCTGACAAAACTGTCTTTCATAATATCTGCATCATAAAAAAAAGTATAGTCCCTAAGTATGGTAAACTCATCCTGGTCAATTTGATTATCTTCAATAACAATTTTAACCAATTCATCAATTGGGTTTGGTTCTATTTGGCGGTAGCCTCCTGTGCTTGCAACTTTTGGTGAATAGGTTTTTATCAATTTCAGAAAGATCGCCTGTTTGCCTTTAATGATATTTGCTACTATATCGCTGCTCCGCGATTCAAAATCAAGATCTGATAACACTCTTCTCACATCCGATTCATCAATCCCTGTTTCAGCGGCTTTTGCCCTGAGTTTTGTCCAGTCTGTCGCTGAAATTATATCATCAGCAATCGCAGTTTCAACAACGGGCTTAAATAATTCCTTTGGATCTGGTGGTGGTGGCGGCGGTTCTTCGGGAACTTTTTCAACTGGTACTGTTGTTTGCTCCGGCTCTTTTTCACCCGAACTGCACCGGCTTAGCCTTAGTCCTGATTGTATTCCACTTTTCTTTTTTTTTGACAAATCAATATCTTTCCCTGTAATAACTTTAGCCATTACTCCAACTGCTGTAGTATCTGCATCTTCTTCAAGCAGGCTATTGGAAGAATAGCTTGCACCAGATGTACTATTTTGTTGAAGAACATGCGCTAATTCATGTGCCATCAATGTATCTCCGATCAACGTTCCGGGTTTATGCTCACCACTTGCAAATGCAATATGGTTGCCTACTGCAAATGCCCTTGCATTCATACCGGTTGCTATATTTGCTGCATGGCCATCGGTATGTATTTCTACATTACTAAAGCTGGTCTCAAAAGCACCCTCCATTTTCGATTTCGTATTGCTATCCAAAGCATGGCCTTTGCCAAGGCTTTGCATTACTGATTGCGGAGATTGTGTATTGTTTGCTCCGCCAGGATTTGCTTTAAATTGCACAGTAGTATCTTCGTCTGCACTGGTAACTCCTGCACCCCTTGGCCCTAATGATATTGCTGCCATCATGCCAGCAATATCCCCTGATACATCTTCAAGGCTTTCTCTTTGCTTCCATTGTCTTACTGCCGATCTTACTCTTACAAGAAGTAACCGGATCATATCTGCAGCACTGCTGGCGGCTTTAGTAGACGGCTCATACTGTATAATCAATTGTTCAATTTGAGCAGCCGAACTACTTGCCTGGCGTGCAAATAATGCTCGTATATACGGACAATTATCCGAAGAATAACTGGTACCCTGTAATCCTTCATTTACGGCAATACAAACTTCATCATTAAGGGTAGCCATAAATGCAGATTTCGTCATAACGCCTTCTGCCGGTGATACATCATCTTCAACAATAAATCCTGCATGGGACATCGGTACAGAATTAAGTTTAACCATGCGGCGTACATTATTTCCATCTTGCTGCAAAGTATGTGTCAGCTCATGCGCCAGTAATTTTTTACCGCTTTCCGTGTGTGGCTGATATTGTCCTGCTCCAAAAGCAATATGATGTTGGTGGGTGTATGCCAACGCATTGATATCTTTTGCTGATTGATGTGCCAGTGAATTATTGTGGATCTGTACTTTACCAAAATCAAATCCAAAGCGGCTTTCCATAAATGATCGGGTCGATTTATCTAACTGCTGCCCGGTTGACTGAATTACTTTTTGTACGCCATTAACGTTTAAAGATGTATTGCTGGCTGTTTCTTTTCTAAATAATTTTTTCTTTTCTTCCTCTTCGCAGGTAGCACATTTACGTTGAATCATACCGTCAGCAGAAAGTTCATACTCTTCTTCTTTTTCTTCCGGCTCTTCTTTACCACAGGCTTCGCATTTACGTTGAATTTTCACCGGTGACGAATTGCTAACAGGCGGTACATTATCTGTCATCCGCATAATTTTGTCTGCAACTGCATCAGCCTCCTGTTCGTATTCATCTCCAGGTGTATTAACAGTTAATTTAGTCTGGATCTTTAATGCCGATGCAGGATAAATTGGAATATCGCAAAAACTATGGAAGAGTTTGGGGGCAGCACCGTGTCTATTTTCCTCTGTACCATCATAGTGGTTTCGCCATTTGTTCCTCTCTTGTATTTTATTTATGCTATCTGCACCGGTTATTGCATAATTTCTGGCTTGCATGTCAGGTGCAATGTCGGTTGCAACTGAATCAACAGGTGGAATTAGTTCTGGCTTTAATTTATCTGAAGTATGCATGTTACTTGTTCCTGTTTAGCATTATTTTAAAACAGGATTACTCATTAATGTTCATAGCAGGTTGTACAATTACGAATGGGATCGCCTTGTTACAGGTACTGATAAATAAATTACAATTAAAATAGGCCGTGATTTTCCAAGATTGTTTCAAGTACTTGCCCTGTAGTTTTTTCAACCCGTGTATAATAAGTTCTTCCATAAAGTTTTCTATTATTCAAAGCCAGTCTCAGTTCTTTTACCACCGGGTGATTTGCTAAAGAAGGGTTTGCTTCCATCTGTTCAATTTTTCTGATCACCCAATCCCTTGTCATCTGCCCTTCAGCGAGTGTTGCCTCACCTCCTTTAAATTCAACGACCACAAGATTATTACCTGCATCCCTGTAAACTGAATCTATACCGGGTACATTATGCTCCATACCTCTTGGGTTATCAAACACAAATGTTAAACCATCCTGTTCGGCTTTTAACTTGCCTTCTGCCACTCCCAAATCAGCTGAATGTAATCCCTTTTGGTGTGGAGTGCCTTTTTTGGATGGAAGATTTTCAAGGTCGGAAGGGCTTTTGGAAGAATGTGGTGTATCAACACCCGGAACAGATTCCTGGTCCAGTAAATCCTGGTGAAAATCTTCATCATCTGCAAACGGCTTTTTCTTTGATGAGCGTGCCGTGTAATTGCCATCCACCAAATACCTGCTACCTATCATCCATATCTGATAAGGATCGGTTGTTCCTGTTTTTTCAAAGGAAACATTTGGATTAATTGATTTTAGCAGATCCAATTCTGCAATTACCCCTGTGATCGGTAAATCCAATGCATCTGCTACTTCAGCTATAACAATGGCCTTGGCTAATATTTTTGCTTTCGATTGTTTTTCCGGGCCTTCTTCTACTACATCATCAGCGTGTTTTTTTGCATCTTTCTTCAATGCATCATCGGCGGTAGTTTCCAATTTTGAAATAGCCCTGCCTTCTTCAACTACCGTTTCTGCAGTTTTTGCGGTCTTTACCGTACTCAATGCCTTTTCTTCGATACCCAATATTTTTTTGAAGTATTCAAGAATACTTCGAAGCATGGTCTTTACTTCACCATAGGCTTTATTTGCAAATATTTTAGCTCCTTCCAGGAATTTTTCAATGGCTGCGAATGCAGATTTCCCCATTTCAAATACTTTCAATGTCATAGCTCCTGCTCTGCCTGCTTCAATAAAAATTTTTACAGATTGAAAAGCTCCTTTTAAAGCCGTGCCTATTCCTTCACTAAATACTGCCAGTAAAATATCGGGTAATACATAACCTGCTATCTTACCTATACTTTCACCTATCTCCTGGTTACTTTTTGAAGCAAAATCCGACATCTGCCCCAGCACAGTTGCGCCCGCCCCTTCAGCCATTCCATAAATTTGCGACTTAATGGCATCTTCAATAGCAGCCATGTCATTACCCGGGCCTGCTACCAGATCTTTTACAAAACTAAAAACGAGTTGTTTGTTGGACATGAACCAATCCATTGCCATTGAAGCTGAGTCATATGCAGATTTAATATCTCCCGGCAGTTCGGTTACTGTATATTTTATCAAAGTATATGGCAGTTTTATCAGATCCCAAACAAGTTCTGCCATATCTTTTACCCAACTCCATATGCCCTGTGGAATACCTATTAAATTCCCCCAGATATAACCAGGTGTAAACTGGATGCCCAACAAATGCCAGAATTTATCTTTTATTTCCTGTTCAGGTAATGTTTCTATTTGTTTAAGTATACCCAACATAAAATGTTGTTCTACACGATATATAAATTCAGCAGGTATATCCGGAAAAGGCGATAAAGGTATTGACCCTAGCATCTCTGTAGCGGTAATCATAGTGGGTACAGGGGCTTTTATGTCGCTTTCCAGTTGTACAATAATTTTACGTATTACATCGTGGATAGGGCCTGGCAATGGCATATCTGGTTTTGCCGCATCACCTGAAGCAGATGATGTTGACTGTGCTGCTTCAGCGGCCTGTGCTGCTGCCTTTTTATCTGCTGCTATTTTAGACTGGATATCAGATTGTGTAGTACTATCTAAAATACCAGTTTGTTTATCCAGCGCATTGGGATAAAGTTTTGCCTGCGTTTCTGCTATCAACCTGACAAGAGCCGCACTTAGCAATCTATCAGTGTATGAACTGATCTGCATCACTTCACGGTATGTTGACAGATCACCTGAAATGGTGCGGAGCGCTTCAAAATCAACATCCTTTAGTTTTTCGTGTAACTGAAGATTTTTGTACGCTTTATCGGATGCATAATCAAGTTTATATTCTCCCAAAGTTTCGGTAAACCTTTGTTTCCACCAGAATTTAGCTCCAACGTCTCGGGGCAAAATTTTTGATGCCGTATTAAAGGCTCCCTTATCACCTCTAAAATCAACAGCTTCAATAACAGGTTCACCATCATCTTTAAAATTAATAGTAGGTATTTTGTAATCCGGAACAATATCACCTTTCTTCCACCCACTTGCTATGCTGCTTTTTATCCACTTCACAAGGTTGACTTTACTTAGTCCTCTGTTCGCTAAAGTAAACTGCTCAACTACTTCAGGATCATCCGGATTTACCGTTTCCACAACAGGAACTTCCTCTTGCATTTGTGTCGGCTCTTCAACTCCTTCTTTTCGGTAAACTTTGCCGCCCTGCTGCACCACATGCGTCAATTCATGCGCCAGTAATTTTTTACCACTTTCCGTTTGCGGCTGGTATTGCCCTGCTCCAAAAGCAATATGATGCTGATGAGTGTAGGCCAGCGCATTGATATCTTTTGCGGATTGATGTGCCAGTGAATTATTATGGATCTGCACTTTACCAAAATCAAAACCAAAACGACTTTCCATAAATGAACGGGTTGACCGAT
>Ga0075163_10005854_pt1 | contig 16327 bp, 33 predicted proteins | sample JI1023141ADNA_FD_71478 | JGI IMG/M metagenome (GOLD analysis project Ga0075163, IMG submission 71478) | Wastewater effluent complex algal communities from Wisconsin, to seasonally profile nutrient transformation and Carbon sequestration -... | ecosystem: Engineered > WWTP > Effluent > Algae...
TGTGGAAGGATGAATCATGCATAGCTCGAGGTTCTACATTTTCATGGGCGGTCTCATGGTCGCTTCGGCCGCCCTGCTAGCAGCCAGCGTTATCGGTTGCAACGAACCTGCCCTGCCTGGGAGCGTGCCCGGAGACGCGCCCGCTGTCGCTCGAAAGGTGCCGGTTGAATCGCAGCTTGCATGGGACATGTTCATGGCATCCTGCCTGTCGCAGTCGGCTCGTGGCTACGATGAGCGAAGGATCGCTAACAGCTGCGCCTACATCGCTGATCTTGCGGTCGCCGAGCGTCGGGCGAGGCTGTCGTCCCGAGGTGATCGTGCTGAGGGCGAGGATCCCGTGCCGGATGCTGTCGACGAATAGTTAGATGCATGAGGATCACGGTCGGGCGCCTGCGCGCCATCATCAGCGAGGAGCTGTCGAGGGGCACGCTTGTCACCGAAACGAAGCCTCCGAACCTCGAGGATCGGCTCGGCCTCTGGCTTCAGAAGCTGATGCGCAACGGGTGGAACGATGAATCCGCCGAGGCATTCGCCCAGGCGGTGGGCCTTCACGTCAAGGAAACGAACGGTCGTTCCACCGCGATGACATCGAAGCTTGTCAGATCTCGCGTGCTGGCGCCAGCCTACGTTGCCAGCGAGGCAAAGCAGGCCAACGACATGGACGAGTTTCGCACCATGGAATCACGGGCACGTGCTGCCCTTGCTGCGCTTCTTCTCGGGAGGAAGCAGTAGCATACTTAGATGGATGCAGCTTAGCGTAGCACGTCTGAAATCGATCATCATGGAAGCAGCCGGTCAGGACAACGAGCTCCGAGCAGAGCAGGCCCTGATCGCGGCCGCTGAGGCTCTTCAGGACCCGAACCACGATCGTGATGATGTCCTTCAGGACCTTTCGATCGCCACGGGCCTCGGGTACAAGGACGCAGGGCACGTCATCGCTCGCCTGGAGCGTGACCTGGGTGCTCCCGGGATGACGTTCTACTCGGCTGTACGAGCTCTCGTCCCCGAGCTGGCACCTCGCATGCGTCGTTGAATCATCATGATGATACCGTGAATTCCCCCTGGTGCGCACCCATCGGGTAAAGTGTGCGTCGTGCGGGGGTGCAGGTTTGGTGGTCAGTGTTGTATCATCGGCCCATGCCGCACCATGATGATGAAGGAAACAGGCTCGTCCGTGAGCTTGTCGTCGCTGCCGAAAGGCTCCGGATGGTCGAGCCTGCCTGCTGGTCGTTCCACCTTCGTCATGATTCACGTCGTCATGAGGAGGATGAGCTCGACGAGTTCAGGGATGCGATCAACGCCGTGACCGAGGCTGCATCCGCGATCAACGATCACGGTGCGCCTGAGCCCGCGCCGATCCTCACCGGGAACGGAACGAGGTTCTGCAGTTCGTGCGGGAACGGTCTCAAGGAGGGAGAACCCGACGATCCCTCGATGTGCCCGAAGGCCATCGCTGGATCCGTGCAAGCCGTGCCCACGGCGAGGTAAACATTGGTCATGTTATTCGTCGTCCTCCTTGCCGTCTGGGGCTGGTGCCTCGCAGGCTACATGATCCTCACGATCCATGACGCATGCACGTACTCGCCTGTCGACAGCTACGCTGAATCATTCAAGTTCGTCAGGGATTGCATCTTCGGAAAGGATCGAAAGGTCGGCTACGCGATGAGCGTGCTCATGTCGCCCTTGGGCCTTCTCGTTACGCTTGTGATCCACTACGTCGATGCAACCGAACACGCTCGCGAGCAGAAGCGCCTTGCGCAGGATCAACGTGACGAGGATGCAAGGGTTCTTCGTGATGCGAAGCTGCAGTACGAGCTTGGATACAAGGCAGGGAAGCACGATCGCGGTGCCTGGAGCGATGCCTGGGAAGGATCGCAGCCGTGACGCTCAAGCAATCGTTTGTCGCCTTCGTGCTGTGCACGGCAGCGTCCGCGCTCGGGATAGCGATCGGCATGAGCTCCGCCCCGAACGCGATCCTGTTCCTCGGCGCGCCCCTGATGGGTGCCCTGGTAACGCTGATCGTCGTTGCGAACTTCAGCCCCATGAACGATAGGAAGCTCGAGGAACCATGATCGACCACGATGGACCCGACGATGCAGGCATCATCTTCCTCGACATCGATGGCGTGCTGAACAACGGCGAGTTCCTCACAGCTCAAAACAAGGCCGGGCTCGTCGTCGTGAACGATGCGTTCGATCTATCGTCCCAGGTCGACCCAGCGATGGTCGCGAGGTTGAACAGCATCGTTGATCGAACGGGCGCGATCGTCGTGCTATCCAGCTCATGGCGAGTCATGGCCGGCCTGGGCAAGACATCGATGATCCTTCGTTCGAAGGGATTCAATCACAAGCTCGTCGGGGAGACGCCGTACATGCGAGGAAACTACCCCCGCGGCACCGAAATCCAGGCGTGGTTGACAGCGAATCGTATGGGAGCATCGAGGTTCGTCGTTCTGGATGATGATCGTGATGCGGGTGAGGGTCACCCTCACAGGTTCGTCCTCGTGAAGGATGGGCTCAGCGATGAGGATGTGAACCTCGCCGTGAAGATCCTGAAATCGAGCAACCAGGAGCTGGACCCTTCACCCGGCACGTCGAAGCCCAAGAGCATCTCGAAGAAGCATCGGCAGGAAAGATTGAGGAGGTGAGACGTGAAGGTTCCCATCAAACGTTGGGTCGATGATCCTGCGCTTCCCATTCACTCCCGATTCAAGGCCCTTGTGGATCACCACAAGGAGGAAACGGGATGGTTGATCAGCGAGCTCGAGCGCATCAGCGTCGGCGTGCTCAGCATGATCTCCCAACGTGATGACGGAAGCGATGATTTCACCGATGCTGATGCCCTTGCAGGGATCAGGGACATGCTCAGCTCCACGCCACCCAGGATCCCTGAGAGATCGGTGTCACCTGACGTTGAGTTCGCTCGTAAGGTTTTGTCCGGGCCAGCGATGATCGCCGCCAGGAACGCTGCGGCGCTCTTCGTCCCAGACGCGCAGATCGAATCGATCATCAGGGCTGCGCTGGCCGCAGCGCTCGAGGACAGGCCTCTCGACGTTCCTGAGCTCATGGGCGGGATGCTTCCCATGGACGATGAGTCACCTGATGCTCACGCGTGGAGGCTTGCGTGCGGCACCGCTCAGGCGGGTTACGAGAGGAAATGCGCGGAGCTCGAGTCGTTCAAGCTTCGGATCGAACGACGTGGGATGCTCGACCTTCTAACTGCACGTCAGCAGCAGCTCGCTGCCGCGAAACGAAACAAACCAACGCAGCCAGCTCGAGCAACGTTCGCTGTGACAGCGTCTCCTGCACCTCGAGCCGACGATTGCCCGGTGCCCGAGGCGACAATACGTCTATGGGAACGCCCGGGTTACTACGATGAAACCGTAAGGGTTTTGGCGTGGTTGATACGACGTGAGAAATCGAGGGGAGGGATCAGGTGATGCTCAACGTGGATGATCCACATGTTTCGCACGCTGAGCTGCGCATCATGAGGTCGCTATACGATCTTGCTGAATTCCCTGACAAGTGGGTGAAGGAGTGGACGATCGTAGCACCGTGGTACGTCAAGACGAGCTTCCCGATGCTGTACAGGATCATGAAGGAGAAGGGCCTCATCGAGGTTCGTGTCACCAACCATGACATCGTGAAGCTCAAGGACGGATCTGATCCGTTCGCTGTCCCACGTCGCGAGGTCAGGCTAACATCACGTGGACTATCGATTGCGATGAAATCGGGTGCACTGAAGTAGTGAAAGAACCATCACACGGGTTGTATTGATAGCAAGCAGGTGGCGCTCGGCGCCCACAAACAGACGATAGAAAAGGAACAGGCAAGATGAAGGAACGTACCCCGGCCAAGCCGTTCGAGAATTCCCGTGATCTGAACGGGTTCATGACCGATCAGGTGAAGTCCATGCACAAGCGGTCCCTGACCCTCCCGGGAAAGGGTCCTCGTGATCAGCGCCAGCGTCCTGGTGCCGATCCGATCAGCCTCAAGCAGTTCGCGAAGGCACTCATCGCGAAGGGTGGCGAGGAGGCTGCTGCGGCCACGCGATGGATCGCGAACAAGCGAGCGAACTTCTCGAAGCCCCCGCTGGGCCTCGGTTCGACCCGCAAGAAGAAGAACAAGGATGGGAAGAAGCCGTGAGCATCGATCTGAACAACATCCGTTCGTCGGCAAAAACGCAGGACGACGATGATGATCTGCCCGAACCCGAGCAGGTTCCCGAGGAAAGCGGGAAGGCGAAGTTCGGCGAGGACGGTTCGATCCAGTTCGATGATCCCGTGAAGCTCGCTGTGGTCGTCGGGTTGCAGCAACGAATCGCGCTCCTGGGAGATCTCTGTCGTTTTACGATGGAGGCCTCGCAGGAGGTCGAGACGCCCGACGACCTGGCTCAGGTGCTGGTCAGCGTCATCATGCAGCAAGCCGACAAGGACATGGAAACGTTCCGTGAGGTTGCCGGCCTGACGCCCGAGGAGCTCGCTGACGCAGCGAAGCGAGCTCGAGCTTTCCAGGCAACCAAGGCCGCACAGGCCAAGAGCAAGGTCGAAGAGGAAGGTTGAGATGAGTAGCAAGGCGACGTCCCAAGATGGCGCAGAAACCGTACGAGACGTCGCCTTGCATCGTCAGGATGATGGCTTGACGCAGAAAGAGCACGACAACGTGCTCGAGCGTGCGGTCGAGCTTGGAAGGCTGCGGCGAACGTTCCTGCTTCAAGCATCATCGCTTCTGAAGCCTCTCACGTGGACGCACTCCGGAAGGGCGCCCGAAGCATTCATGGGAGGTTTGTTCATCGGAACGATCGTTCTTCCTGTGCTTTCGCTCGCAGATTCAGCCGCAGCCGCGGCGCTTGCAGTCGGGCTGTCGTTGCTTCTCGTCATCGTCAGGGCGATCGCGGGAGAGATCTTCTTCAGGGCCGAACGCATGCTCGAGGTTGACGATCTGCGTGAAATTCGTTACCTGCAGAAGCGCGCTGATGCGCTCCTTGAAAAGGTCAAAAACGACAGCGATCCTCATTCACGTTCGACGCTGTCAGGCGAGGAGCTGGAGGCTGATCATGAAGTGGATAATCGCTGACGATCTAGATGGAACGGGTCACATGTTGACCACGGCCGACGGGTGGAAAACGACACCTGAAAGCATCAAATCGCAGATGAAAGTTGTCAAGGAGTTCGATGCTCCTGACTACGAAACTGCGAAGAAGGTCTACAACAAAAGGCACGGCTACACGACTCGAGATTGACATGTCGATCGAGGATGAACTTGCTAACGCTGTAAAATCGCTCCAACTAGCGATGGACGAGATCGTGAGGTTGAACAACCTCATCAACTCACCCGAGCTGCATGATTTTTCTCGAGGTGTTATGCTTGAAGCAGCGCACCAGCGTGAACGCTGGAGCACAGAGCACGACGCCGGGAAGAGTCCTGAGGACTGGATCTGGTTGCTTGGTCACCTAGCGGGAAAGGCTTGCTACGCTCATCGTAACGGAGACACGGAGAAAGCGCTCCATCACACGATTTCATCGGCAGCCGTCCTAGCGAACTGGCACTCGAACATCTCGGGTTCGAACAAGTCATTTCGGCCCGGAATTGATCCTGCTGAACACGGCATGCAGGACGACGATCACAAGGAGAATACGTGAAGAACGTTACGATTGCGACGCCATTCGGACCCATGTCTGAACATGAGTACGGGATGACTCGAAGGTCGAGGGAGGTGATCACAGAGCTCCTGGGTCAGGGTCTGATCACCCAGACGTTCGCAGTGATTCTCCTTGAAAGGATCACGCGCTGGAGCTTTGCAAAGCTGATGTTCGCTTCATGGAAGACGTTGCAGCCTGCACCCACCCTGTGGCAGAGGGTCAAGCTCACGTTGATCATGCTCGGACACTTCATCTTCTGGGATGATCATGAGCCCGAGATAAGGAACTGGCTGATCCTTCAAGGCCTTATCGAGGAACGTCGACAGCTGGAACGTGACTCGAAATCAAGCGAGGTTTACGATGAAGGATGAACAGGATTCACGAGCTGAACGTTTCAAGGAGTCATCCTCGCCAATCGAAGGCGAGGATTCGCTAGCGATCATCAGTCTCGAACTGATCGTAAAGGATCACGATCGAGCTGTTGCGATTGCATCGCGGGTCGATAGGTTCATCAATTCATCGCGTCTCGCGCGCTTCTTCGTGCAGCCGATGCCCGAAACTGGCGATGCGATCGAGGTTGAAAAGAACAAACGCGGTGTGGTCAGGATCATCAACGACGCAAAGCCTCCCAACGTGAGGATGCTTGCGTATTCGGTCGTTGACGTCCCAGGCACGAAGTACATGACGATCCCATCGTTTAGACCCTGGGTCGTGAAGAACGCGATCAAGGCTGAAAGGGCATGGATGTACGCTGTGACCCAATGGTGGGTGATGCTGTTGGGTTACCTGCTGTCAGTTGCTGTGGCTCTTATCATCTCTGGCGTGTTCGTCTTCGCGACCATGACGTGGATCAACGTCGTCGGCATCACGACGCCACTTCACCCTGTCGTAGGGTTGGCGGTGCTTTTCACGAACATCGTCCTCGCTATCATGGCGATGAGACGCATCACCCGTGCCATCGGTGATCGACTGGACAACTTCCGGGAATCGTGGCAGTACGCGATCTGCCTTTTTGAATCCGACGTATACTCATCGATCCTCTGCGATCTGACGGTGAATCACGGTTTGGACGCAAAGGACGCTGTGAACGTTCTATCAATGATCAACGAGGATGACGAGAAGCAACATGAAAAACACCACGCTCGACCTTCACCTTGAAGAGGGCGAAATTCAGTTCAAGTTCGTCGACACTGAGCTCGGCATGGAAACGCGTCGCCGGTTCGCGTCGTGGTTCGTGACGAAATTATTGCTGCGATGCCCACCCCTGACCCAAGCAATTCCTGCAAAGGGTCACGCTGTGTTAGCCGATCCTCACGCTACGTTGGCATCCGGCGATGGATGGGCATTCAGGCAAGGCGTCGTCGCTGAACGTGATGAAGCTTCACGTATCGTCAGGTTCGATGATGGAACCTGCACTTACGTTCCGAGGTTCAAAGCGGGTCTATCCAGGCTGTGCGTACGACTCAATGACGTGATGTTGGATCGACAAACGTTGATCAGCTCGATCGTCACGTCATTGTCATCATTCGCATCATGCGCGTTCGCGACAGTTGCGATCGCACCGTTCATCTGGCCGGATGCGGCAACATCACCCATGTCGTTCATCGACTCGATCGTGTTCATCGTCTGCTTCGCAGTGATCTCGATCCCGATCGGTTTGTACGCCATGGCAACGTTTCACATGATCCTGCGTTCGATCGCGTCAGTCTGGGTTCTCGATAGGTTCGCGCAGATCTATGTTGAGCTGACGCGAACCGCGATGATCCCGCCACGAAGCGCGCTCGAGTTCATGCGCAGCGTACGCGAACGCTCGAGCAAGCCCTCGATCGCTTCGAACATGGTTCAGGTCGTCTGAGACTGTGCAATGAGCTAAGCTAACGTGGTATGAATGTATCATGCGACCCCACAAGCCGATCAGCTGGGTTGCTCAGGAGAGCAACCAGTCGTGTGCGATTGCATCGATAGCAATGGCAACAGACGTACCTTTCATGACCGCCCTCAAGGCCGTGAAGGGAAGCAAGGTCAGGGTCGTCTCCGGATACGGTGAAAACAAGAGGTTCAACGTCGACACTCGAGCTGATGAGTTCGAGATGATCAGAGGGATCAAGAAGCTTGGGTTCACCGGCGAAACAGTCAGCGGGCAGAGCGTAAAGTTTGCAAACGAACGCCTGATCCTTTCGTTTGGATGGTCATGGGCACCGAATGCGGTGCACTGCGTCGTGTGGTGCCCGATCAAACGCTTGCTGCTGGATCCTTGCGATCGGTATTCGTCCGATCCGGCATCCGTTCGTTTTGACGTTGATCAGTATGAGCTTGTGGAAAACTGGCGTCGTTGGGGGTCGCATGCCATCATCGTCAAACGACCTTAGTTGGTTCATCGACGATCTCGTGCATATTTACGAGCATGCACGAGACGAAGCGCAGGAAGTCCCGTGATGTTTCACGACTGTGGAACTCAAGGAGGACCGACGAGGTGAAGACGCCCGTGCGGGAGAGGATGCCGTCGGAGACGAACATCACCGTAACGGATGCGTTGGTCGAGGAACATCCTCTGACCGTGATGGTCAAGTTCACAGCCGAGCCCGACGACCTGCTTTTGATGGGCCTGAGCGACCCCGGAGAACGACTTCAGACCATCTGCAGCTTTTACTCTTGGCGCGTCGAAGCGCTAAAATTGGTGCTGTCGAGCAGCGGGCGCTTGGGTCATGTTTCCGTCACAGATCTGTCTGGCATCGGTGCTGCGATCGTTCACTGCGATGATGCTGAAATGTTCGCTGAGATGTGCTCCGAGGACGGAGATCTCGGGATGTTCCCAGGGATACTGATCGTTCCCGATGGTCCAAACCCAGCATTTTCGATCCCAGGGATCGCGGTTGCTGCATCGGGGGAGAGAAAATCGCCGAAGCGTTGATGTTGTGCAATCGATGCGCTGAGCATGTTACGATCGTTAACAAGATGTCGGAAACGTTGCTCAGCGTACCATCGGTAAGACACGTACCTGCTGCATCACGAAGGTCAAAGCAACTTCGTAGCGCAAGGTACGCGTTGTCGTTCTTCCTCAACGTGATGCGAGATGTCCAGCTAACGATCGATCGTCTCGATCGAGGAGGACCTGAGAGCGACGAGCTGGCTCGAGCGAGGATGATGTATCGCTGGTACCACAGAGCGTCGCTGAGGTGCATGCGTATCACGGCTGGTACCCCGGCGTTCGAACGGAGGAGCTGATGTCGAGCGACGTTCTACTGTCTGGATCACGTACGTTGTGCACGTACGGCGATAATGGTGTTGATTGGATCTCGCCGTACGATCATGATCACAGGTTCGCAAAGCTTGTTGATCAGGAGATTGAGGCTGTCGTCTGCACGAACTGCGGTGTCGAGTCATTTTCGAAGCCAGGGTGCACGTGCACGTGCTACTCGGGCAAGTACGTTCGGAGATCCGAAGCGTGATCAAGACGTACTGCATCGACGAGGTGGACGAGATCATGCTCTCGGAGCGATCCACCGTCGCGATACCGGCGTGCAGCAAGCACGGGACGAGGCTAGCGCTGCTAGCACCAGGAAGCATCGTTCGTGCAAAAACGTACGACGGCGATAGGCGAAGGATCCCGCTAGGAATCGTGATCGTGTCGTTCAACGGTACGTTGATGGTCGCATGGGGCGATAACCCAGACGATGTTTCGTTGGAACCTCTGCGAGATCCGATCACGAAGCGCCGGTTGCCGGGCTTCAGAAGGAATCAAAAGTGTTGAAGATCAAGATTGAAGAGAACGATCGTGTTGTCGGCAGCGTAAACGTTACCGACAGGGACGATGAGGGAAGCGCGGACGTCATCCTGACGGTGAATGCTGTCAAGGACGATGTGTCGCTTCAGCCTGAAAGACGCTCAACGATCAAGTGTAGTTCGGACGATACGTGGTTGATCGCCAGACGAGCGCTTGACAAGATCGTACGAGAACGCTTTGATCGTTAGGCAATGCACTTCGTGCACCGATGGTTGATATTCACCGTCTGAGGTGAAGCGATGATGAGGCGTAAGAAGAAGGAATCGGAAGATCCGTCGGCCCCGCCGAAGACCATGACCGCTGCGGCGATGAAGCGCAGCAAGAAGAAGGATCTGGTCAGGCTCGCGCCTGCTCCCGATGCTCCTCCTGTCGCGGAACGCCCGAAGGATCTCAACGAGCTGAGGGTTAGCCTTCAAGCGTTGCTCGATGAAAAGCACGGTCCCGGTCTGAACGTTGCGACGGGTCACGTCCTGGAGCGTGCCGAGAAGGCAAGGACGTCCACCGGAAAATGGTGCCTTGTCGTCTTCGTTCCCGATGACAGGACTGTCGAGCTTCCGGCGGAGCACGGTGGCGTTCCCATCAACAGAAAGACTGCTGTCGTCGTTCCGAAAGCGTGGGGCAAGGCGGCGAAGTAATCCGATCCCGCGCTACTTACATAGCGATGAAAGCATGGCTGATTGCTCTGGTCCTAGCGTTGTTCGTTTCGGGGTGTGCTACTCCATGGGCGCCCCCGAAGCTCAACGGAACTTGGGATCCTCCTGGGTTGGCAACGGTCTGCATCGAGCTGCCGCCGTCTAGGACTCAGGAGGCTGTCGTAGCTGTCAAGGAGTGGAACAGATCGCTCAAGCAATGGCGCGTGATCAGGCCGGTCGTTTGGCCTGAGGATGGTTTTGCATGCGATTATCGCATCCGTGAATCATCGAAGGATCACGAGACGAACGCTGACGCTGTTGCATGGACATCAATGATCGGCGGGAAGGAAATCTTCCTGATCAGGGGAAAGTACGAAAAATACGAACGTGAGATCGTCATGCACGAGCTAGCGCATGCGCTTGGCGCTCAGCACGTCCCTGGGACATTGATGGACAAGGAGGTTCGTGATGATGCTAGCGCATGCCCGGATCGTACGACGGTCGCACAGGTGGCTGCCTGGAATCGTGTCGATATTCGGTTGCTGTCGTGGTGCTTGAAGTGAAAGCTCACCACCTCGCGTGGTAGATTGGTAGCATGGATCCCATCGAGATCATCGATATGTGCCGCGTGGCTTCGCAGCACGGCTCGCTGCCGAGCTTCGGCGTACCGCACGTCTTCTCGCGAGGGGAGTACGAGCAGATGTGGCTGCGCGATCCCAAGAAGGTTCGTGGACTTCTCGATGAAATCATGTGCTCAGAGCATGCCGACGACGGGCTGGAGATGCTTCTCAGGTTTGGGGTGCTTCGCGCTCTGATCCCTGAACTGTGTGGCATCAAGGATCTTGGTGATGCCGATGGCCTTCACAAGGACGTTTGGACGCACACCAAGCACGTCGTCATGGGTGTGCCCGCATCACCGGATCTCAGGTGGGGCGCGCTCTTTCATGACATTGGTAAGGCGGCAACGCGTCGGTTCGATCGTGGCAAGGTGACGTTTCACAACCACGACATCGTCGGCGCGCGGATGGTAGACAACATCCAGAATCGCATCGGATTGTTCAACGATGATCCGTTGCTGCTCGCGACAGTGAAGCAGCTCGTTCTCGAGCACCTGCGTCCTGCGTCGTACAACAAGGACTGGTCAGACAGCGCTGTTAGACGACTCATTTCCGAGTGCGGCGAGCGTGGGTTTTTCGAGAAGCTCATGACGTTGTCACGTGCCGATCTCACGACGAAGCGTCCGGAGAAACGTCGGCGAGCGGAGCAGAAGGCTCGCGAGCTCGAGGAACGTGTGAAATCTGTTGTCGCTGATGACAACGCGCCGCGATTGCCCAAGGGCGTGATGGGCACTATCCTCGAGAGGTCGGCGATCAAGCCGGGAAAATGGACGAACGATCTACGAGAAACGCTCGAAAATCACATGAGGATTGGCGTCCTGAAGTCAGGCATGTCGTCCGATTACTACGTCGATGCTGGGCTCGCGCTCGTCGAGCAGCACTCCGACACCAACGATTGAGGTAAAGTGCCGCAGAAAAACATAATCATTCCGTTCCTAGCGATCTTCCTTTACGCTTGCTTAACAACCCAGGTACCGGCGCCAGCTGGTTACGTTAGGGATGATCTGTTCTGTTGGAAGCTCGGCGCTGATGACGTGTGGAGAACGCAGGGACTGTCGCATGAGTGCCCAGAAGGTACCATCGAAGGTCGTCCCACTGTCATCCCAAAGACAAAGAAGTAGTCATCATTTCGAATACAACTGTCGACGATGGTTGATTGTTGGCACGTTCACGTTCACATGAAGAGGATAAGGTACAGATGAAAGATCTAAATCGATTCTTGCTAGCAACGTTGCTAGCGCTCTCGCTGCTCCTGGGATTTGGATGCAGCGGGACGACTGACGACTATGGCACGGGTGGTCGTGAGGATCAACCCGATCAGGTTCAGGACGAGCCTGACGTTGGATCGGCGACACAAGCCATCGTCGGTCCCGTTGGTTACGACAACGGAACGAAGAGCGCCTGCACCGGGACTACAGGTTCTGGGGTCGCGATCGTCTGTGTCGACACCGCGACAGGAATCGCTGCTGGTCCTGGCACCGCTGCCTCACCGTACAAGACGATCTCACAAGCGATCGCCGCAGCAAAGGCGGGTGATACGATCCAGGTCGCTCAAGGCACGTACACTGAGAACCCCGCGATCGGTTCGTTCAACTCGTTCAGCTCGAAGCGCCTGAACATCCTTGGCGGATTTCAGACAGGTCAGAGCTTCTCCGTTCGAAACCAGGGAACGTATAGAACGTTGCTGGACAACGCGCTTACAACCGTTGGGCTCGGGCTCTATGTCGGTGCTAGCACGAACAACATGGTCGTCGATGGTCTGGCGATTCGTAGGGGCAAGGGACTCGGTACTGCTTGGAACAACGGCTATGGCCACGGTGGTGGCGTCTACGTGCAGTGGACGGGCACCGGTGTCCTGACGCTATCTCACATCGAAGTCTATGACTCCCAAACGAACAGCATCGCTGCGAACTCGCAGCAGGGGGGTGGACTCTGGGTGACGACGACAGCGAACGGCGCAACGACCGGTCGTGTTAGGGTTGAAGACAGTCACTTCTACAATAACAAGGCGGGCAAGGGCGCTGGCGTGAGCTCGCAGGGAAACGTCGATTTCTATCGCAACAGGATCGAATCCAACCTCGCGCAGAACGATCACGGTGGAGGTTTCTACATCAACCCGCCCGCAGCTGGATCAGCGTTCGAGGACAACCTCGTCAAGAGCAACACGATCGGAGTCCTCGCGGGCTACGGATGGGGAGGCGGCGGATCGTTCATCGGCAACGGTTCGTCTGGTGGCGTGACTGTCACGCTCAAGAGAAACGTGTTCACGAACAACTCCGCGCCGAGCATCGGCAGCGGCGTCTTCTTCGATGAAGCGATCGCTGCCTCAATGACGAACGACCTTCTCTACAAGAACCAGTGCTCGTCGAACGGCGCAGCGATCTACGTCGATGGCGCCGGATCGTCCGGACCTGGTTCAGCATTGACTCTGACGAATGTCACCGTCGCTAACCACACGTGCGGTGGATCGACGATTCATCGTGAACGAGCATCGACCGTCGTCATGAAGAACACGATCCTTCATGGAAACACGACCGACCTGGGATCCGACGGCACTGGGTCGATCACAGCAACGTACTCGAAGACAGCGTTGACGGGTACGGGCAACATCACCACCGATCCGCAGTTCGTCGATGCGACGAACAACGACTTTCACCTGAAGTCGACAGCTGGTCACTTCACGACGGGAGGTTGGGTGAACGATGGCACGACCTCCCCAGCGATCGATGCTGGCGATGCATCCTCAGCATTCTCAAACGAGCCCTCGCCGAACGGCTCGCGCATCAACATGGGCTTCGAGGGAAACACTGCCGAGGCTAGCAAGTCGGCGACGCTCGACTACGAAGCATGCCCGGGTCAACCCTACACGATCACGTTGGGCGCATCGCCAACGGTGATCAATGGGAATCTGGCGACATCCGCAAACGATGTGACAGCATGCTCGACATCGACGAACGATCGCGTCTACAAGTTGAACCTCTCTGCAACGGGTGGCATCCTCAGCGTGTCGACCGACGCCGGGACTCTTGCTCTGCGAACCACGTGCAGCTCAGCATCTGGCGAGCTGTGTGGAGCAAGCACCACGATCGAAGCTACGGCATCGACGTACTACGTCATCGTCGAAGGATCGACAACGTTCAACCTCACGGTTGGCTACACGGCGTCGACGTGCGGCGATGGGTTCGTAGCTTCGACGGAGGAATGCGAGCCTCCTACTGCATTCTGCAACAGCTCGTGCCAGTCAGAGGCTCCTGATCCGGCGGCTGAATCCTGTCCAGGAAAGTCGTACGCAGTGCCTTCCGGATCGTCGGTTCTGTCGACGGACACTACAACGGTCAACTACACGGATGACCTTGACGCATCATGCTCGCCGATGTCGGGCGGTCAGGACTTCGTGTTCAACCTCACGCCGGCTATCACCGGAACGCTGACAGCGAAGGTTGGATTCGAGTCGAACGGTACGCTTGTCTGCGATAACGACACCTGCGATCCCAGGTGCTGGGATGCAGTTCTGTCAGCTCGTTCGACATGCACCAGCTCTGCATCGGAGCTTGCGTGTTCGAACTCAACGTTCGGTGGCGAGGTCATCTCGATTCCGGTGACAGCTGCGACGCCAGTTGCGATCGTCGTCGATGGCGTGAACGCCGGATGGTACGCGACGGGTCCATTCGAGCTGCGCTTGAACCTCGTTCCCTGAACAACTGCACGAATCATGATCGATGCGTCGGATTTCGGTCCGACGCATCGTCGCGTGTGCAAGAATCTCCTTCAATTTGATACCTTTGAGGTGGAAGACAAGGATGATAACGTGACTGCGCTAACGTGGGCAACCGACGTGAGGTTCGACAGGCTTCCCAGGCTTCAGTTCAGGGGAAAGCTCATGAGCACCGCATGGCAGTTCGGTCCGCTTCATGTCCTGAAGTGCAGGTACATCGACAACGTCATGGGTGATGACGTCTTCTACGTTGTCAGGATCATTGGCGTAACGTTCACGCTGTAGGACGATGATGAAAGCGAACGGCAACAACGGAGATCACGTGATGTCGTTGGATCGATTTCGACGCCTCATGCGTCTCGCGGCGATGTGGGGCGATGTGTGCATCGTCTGCGGTGAACCGTTCGCTCACGCGGCGTGCATCACACGTGAACACATCGTCCCGCAATCGCTCATGGACAACGTCCCGTCGTTGCGACGTAAGGGAAAGATCGGTAACAGCGCGCGCTGCGCGAACATCGCACCTTCGCACTACAAGTGCAACTCCGAGAGAGGAAACCTCTCGCTCGTCGAGGCGGCGAGGAAGATCCTCAAGACGAAGGAACGTATGTCGCCGGCGAACTTTCACTCATGGTTGAACCAACCTGCACCGAACCGGGTGAAGCTTGGGCCGCCACACATCCTGTACCCGTACGTCGACGCTGTCTGGTTCACGTTCAAGTGAACGTCGATACGTAGATCGGTGAAGATCAAGCTGTCATCTATCAGGCGCATCGTTCGCGAGGAACTGACAAGGTTGGCCGAGGTCGACACCGATCCAAGCAACAATCCCGGTCGACCAGCCGATGCATACGAATACCTCGGCATGAGGCCCAGGCCGGAGATGGCCATGGCGCACCCTTCCTTGGGAGGCGGGGCAGGCGATGCCAGTGGAGCCGCTGGGTCGGTAGGAATGGATGGTGGAGAATCACCTGAGCTTCCTGATGGTGAGGAACCAACACCTGAAAAGTAGTGTAATCGTGCCCCATTCTGGGGTAAGCATGGTACATGCAAGCGTCAGCTGACCCGCCTGGTTACAGGAGAACCGTTCATTACGTTCCTGGCGACATAGTCGTCGCGGCGGTCACAGGGATGAGGGAACGCGTGAAGGATGACGACCTGAACAAGGTTGGCATCGTCCTCGCTGTGATCGATGGCGTTATGCCGTGGAACGTTGACGAGTTCGAAGCTGCTCGCGATGCCACGGACGGGAAGTTCAACCTCAACCCATGGACGTACATCAACAAGTACGTCGTGTTCTGGACCGGTCACTTTCGTGGCGCGCCGATGTCGGCCGAGCCCGACGATCGACTCCTTCTCAAGCAGCATGTGCCACCTGAATACGTCAAAAATCTTCATGAAGATGTCGGCTGCTACACCTGGTGAATGATGGGAAAGAAGAATAAATCTCCTCGCCCGAAGGGCGAGGCTCGCAAGGATCTGATACTGCAGATCGTGGCCACTGACTCCACGTTCGAAAGAACTGTCGACGGTCAGTGGCTGGGCAAGTGCATTCACTGCAACAGCAAGCTACTGGTCGGTGCATGCGGCACGACGAACGGTACCCTTGAGCACATTCATCCGTGCGCGCTGACTGAGAACGCAAACGATCTTCGTAACCTTGCGTTGGCGTGCAGCGGATGCAACAACGCAAAGGGACGTCATCACGACAAGCATGTCGGGAAGGGTGGCAGGGCCGATGACGTGATCGAAAAGCTTCAGGCGAAACGTGATGCTAGGTGGCGCGACGCGGATCACTCCGCGTGACAGACGCCGTCAACATCAACAAGAAGAAGCATCGTCTTTGAGTTCGGCACTGCAACACGTTCATGGCCTCCATCGGTTGTGATTATCATCGATGCACCTGAAACGTTCCTGCACGTGATCATGTATGGAACC
>Ga0075163_10005855_pt1 | contig 16327 bp, 13 predicted proteins | sample JI1023141ADNA_FD_71478 | JGI IMG/M metagenome (GOLD analysis project Ga0075163, IMG submission 71478) | Wastewater effluent complex algal communities from Wisconsin, to seasonally profile nutrient transformation and Carbon sequestration -... | ecosystem: Engineered > WWTP > Effluent > Algae...
TGCTCGTGTCCGGATCGCGGACGAGTCCGTCGTTCTCGAAGGACGCGAGGAGCACGTAGCGGCCGGGCGGGACGTTCGCGATCGAGAACGACGTGTCCGCGCTCGTGACCGTCCCGTCGCGGAGGCCGAGCGGCATGTAGCCCGCCTTGAGGAGAGCCGAGTACGTCGACTCGGCGACGAGGATCACCGATGTGCTCGTGAACGACGCGCCCGCGACGATGTTCAGACCGCCCGAGACCGTGGCGAGGCCGACGGCGTCGGAGACGAAGTCGACCACGACCGCGGGGCTCGCGCCGGGCACCGTCGTCGTGGCCGGCGTAACGTGCACGCCTGCTGCGTAGACGCTGACGGTCGTCGCGACGCCGACGGGGACGTTCCACAGCTCGTAGGTTCCGTCGGCATCCACGATCGCGGTCGAGACCGCGGACGCGGGCACGCCCTGATCCGCGACGACGAGCGCGCCCCGCGCGTCGACACCGGAGATCGCGCCGACGATCGAGCCGTACGTCCCGGCGGGCAACGCGAAGAGCGAGACGTCGGTCGCGACGCTGCTGACGAGGATGCGACCGTCTTCGACGACGCCGGTCGTGAGATCGATCGGCAGGGCGATGCGCGGTGCCTTCGGGAAGGCGAGGTAGCCGCTCGCGTCGACGCGCAGCGTGATCGATCCGCTCACCAGCGTCCCGTCGGGATGGCGGGTCGCGGGCACCGAGAGTTCGTAGACGCCGGTCGCGTCGGTCGTCACGCTGCTCGCGACGAGCGCGCCGCTCACGTCGATCCCGACGACGGTCGCGTCCGCGATCGCCGAATCGTCCGAGGCGTCGAAGACGCGGCCACGGACGACCACCGGGTCGAAGCACTGCGGGTCCTGCCCGACGACCTGTTCGCAGACCTGGGCTCCGTTGCACGTCGCGTCGTCGCCGAACGTGCAGGTGTTGTCGTGGCCGTCCTTCTTGCACGCCGCGACCAGCACCAAGGCGAGCACTAGATACCGAGAAGCTCGAAGAAAATGCATCGGGTCTCACTCCAGAATCGCCGGCGCAGAAGGTGCGCCGGCGCAGGTGAGTCGCCGCGGTCGCTCGGAACGATGAAGCGGGCCCTCTCGGGGTGGACCGTGCGCAGTTCGCACACGTGCGAATCACGATTCCCGATGCGGGATGCTCGGGCGGCGTACTAGGCTGCGGGGGTGATTCGGGTTTCTCGGGGGACGCTCGGCTTCGTCGCGGTGATGCTCGTCTGCGCGTCCGCGCGGGCGCAGTCGGACACGAGCGAGGTCCCGCCGACGTCGATCGCCGGGATCGCCGTCGGCCCGACGGACGCCGCGGTGCTCGACCAGCTCGACACGATGCTCGACCGCCCGACGGTGCGTCGTCCGCCGAACGGAGCACGCACCCGCGACGACTACGTCGTGCTCGCGACGTCGCTGAGCGAGCGGTTCGTCGTCGTCGTCGACGTGCGGCGGAGCCGGGTCTACGCCTTCGAGCCGCGCGCCCAGCGCGTCGTGGATCGCGCGATCCCGCGCGACGTCGTCCGCTCGCCGTACGCGGTCGCGGGCATCGCGTTCGAACTCCTCGAGCTGATCGGGTTCGAATCCGCTGAGCCGCCACCGGATCCGGATCCCCCGCCGAATCCGGATCCCCCGCCGGATCCGGTCGACCGAGAGACGCCGCCGCCCGCGACTCCCGCGCCGGCGCCGCTCTTCGACGGCATCGAGTTCGGCGTCGGCGTGCGCGGCACGTTCGGCCTCACCGACGAGCCCCGCTACGTGCAGCTCACGGGCGGCGTCGACGTCGTGCTCGCGCCGTGGGCGTCCGAGCGGCGTCTCGTGCTCGGCGTCTTCGGGGCCGGTCTCGGCACTGAAGGCGCGCACAGCGAGCAAGGCAGCAACATCGCCGATCTCACCTACCGTCGGACGGACCTCGGAGTCCGCGTCGGCCTCGGCCGCCGCCTCGCCGACCACCTCTCGCTCGCCGGATTCGTCGTCGCCGGGGTCGGGCTCGGAGCGATCGACGTCTCCCGCACGAATGGCGGCGGCAACGCCAGCACCGAGCGCGACCGCTGGGCGTCGGGCCTGCTCGGCCTCGGGATCGACCTCGGACTGCCGATCCGAGGCGGATTTTCCTTCGCCGTCCGCGCGGCTATCGACACCCTCTTGGTTGCGCACGACTATTCGGGCGCAGCGAACAGCGAACTCCATGAGTCCCCGGTCCGATTCACAGCCTGTGCAACCTTCGGATGGGGAACCTCCTCCCTCGGACGAGGGCGACGCGTTCATCAATGAGGACCTCTCCGGCGACTCACCGGATGTGTCCCAGGCTCTCGCGCTCTCGATCGACCTCGCTCCCGTCCTGGCGGATGAGCGGGCGCTCGTCGCGCGGGCCCAACAGGGTGATGCGGGTTCGATCGAGACGCTGACACGCACGTACTTCCGGATGGTCGATCGGATGCTCTTCCGCATGCTCGGGCAGCGCGCGGACCACGACGATCTCGTGCAGACCGTGTTCCTCGAGATGTGTCGATCGCTGAGTAGGTTCCGCAACGAGAGCTCGTTCAAGACCTTCCTCGGCGGCATCACGACGATCGTCGCCCGCCGAGCGATGCGGCCGCTCGCGTTCGATCGCCGCCGGGCGATCCTCGACGACGAGACGACGTTCGGGTCCGACGATCCCGAACACGCGGCGCAGGACCGACGACGCATCGCTTCGCTCCATCGCGCGATCGATTCGCTCTCGGTCGACCACCGCGTCGCGTTCACCTTGTGGGCCCTCGAAGGTCTCGAGCCGGCCGTGATCGCCGAGATGACCGGCACGACGATGTCCGCGATCCGGTCTCGGATCTTCTACGCACAGAAGCACCTCAGGACGTACGCCGAGCGCGATCCCGTCCTCGCGGAGTGGCTCGGAGGTGGCGATGAACAGCCACGATGAATCGACGGACGTCGTGCTCGACGAGGGGATGCGCGGGCGCATCCGTTCGGCGTCGATCGCGGTCGAACGCGAGCGTGTCCCGACGAAGGCGGAGCTCGACATCGCGCGGATGGCCCGCAGCGTCGCGATGACCCATGCTCGCGAGCGGACGGCGTCGCGGCGCCGCATCGCGGGCGTCGCGGCCGTCGGACTGTCCGCGGCGGCTGCGCTCGTCGTCTACACGCAGCAGGCGTCGTCGCCGGCCGTCGTCGTCGCGCCGCGGTGCGCGTCGCAGCACGTCGCCGAGGCCCACGGAGATCTCACCGCCGGCGAGCGGTTCCAGCTCGGCGCGCGCGCGCGGATCGGCCTCGGGGGGGGCGGAGTCGCGCGGTTCACGGCGCCCGACGCCTGCGGCGCGACCGTCGTCCTCGAGAGCGGGACGGTCGACGTCTGGGCGAAGGACCTCGCTGGCGGTGAGCTCCGGGTACGGTCGGGCGACGTCACGGTCCTCGTGCACGGCACCGTCTTCCGTGTGACGCGCGACGGCGACCGCACGTCGGTCCAGGTCGACGAGGGCCTCGTCGAGGTCCGCTCGGCGTCGAACGCGTCGTTCGTGCGTCCGGGACACGCGGTCGACGTCGACGGTCGATCCGTCACGACCCGCGGGCTCTCCGCGGTCGAGCGCTCGGCGGTGCACGCGATCGTCGTCGATCCGGTCGCCGCGGTCGACGTCGGTCGTCCGACGGATGCACCGCGCCTCGCCGCCGACCTCGCGACGACCGGGGATGCGTCCGTCACGCCATCGTCCGAGAACGCGCCGGCGCCGCCGACGGCGTCCGAACTGCTGAGCCGCGCGGAGACCGCGTACCGCGAAGGTCGCGTCGACGACGCGCGTCGGCTCTTCCGCTCCGCGGGCGCGCTGCGTGGCGTCGACGCCGAGGCCGCGTGGCTCCGGCTCGGACGCCTCGAGCAACGCGCGGGCCGTACGGCCGAGGCGGCCGCGGTGCTCGCCGAGCATCGCCGTCGGTTCCCGCGGGGACGCCTGTCCGCCGAGTCGCTCTACCTCGAGTCGCGCGCGCGTCGTGCTCTCGGCGAGGGCTCGGTCGCGACCGCGCTCGAAGATCGATTGCTCGCCGAGCATCCGACGACGCCGCAGGCCGCGCGAGTGCGCACGGTTCGTTCTGCCGAACCCTGAGATCGCCGGATCCGCCTCGATTCACGAGGTGTACGAGGATCGTTCGCGACGGATGGTTCGAAACCTCGGCGCGGTTTCATCAGGCCACGTCGCTGTCGTGACTCACGAGGCGTGCGGGCGCGTGGGCGTCCGTCCTCATGAGGTCCTTCGCCATGACTCCCGGCTTCTCCTTCGCCTCCGGCCGAGGCTTCCTCGTCCATCTCCTGCTCGTCGGCCTCGTGGTCGGCGGCTGCACCTGTGACGAGAAGGATCGACGCGGCGACGCCGACGTCGACGGCAACGTCGACCTCGACGGATCGACCGACGCCGAGGTCGACGGGAGCTCCGGCGGGACCTGCTCGGCGTTCGGCGACGTCTGTGGCACGGGCTGCTGCCTCGGCCTCGCCTGCGACGTCGGCACCGGGCGGTGCGCGTTGCCCAGCACCGTCTGCGCCGCGTCCGGCGACGACTGCACCGATGGAAACGACTGCTGCAGCCTCTATTGCGACGGCACCTCGAAGTGCGGCACCGCGTGCGTGCAGAACGGCCAGAACTGCGGCGCCGACGCCGAGTGCTGTACCGGCAACTGCAACGGGAGCGGCCAGTGCGCGAACGTCGTCGGCTATCCCGGCACCTGCACGAGCACCGGGAACGCCTGCGCCGTCGACGCGAACTGCTGCTCGAACAACTGCGTCGGCAACGTCTGCCAGACGACGGGCGCCGCCTGCGCGCCGGTCGGCGACCGCTGCTACGGCGACACGGATTGTTGCTCGTTCAAGTGCAACCTCAGCGACGCGACGAGCCCTGCGGGCTTCTGCGAGCTGCTCGCGGTCGGCGGCACGTCGAGCTGCTCGGTCGCGGGTGAGCCGTGCAACAGCCTGAGCTGCAAGGACTGCTGCAGTCGCGCATGTGCGCCGACGGTCGCGGGCGCGACCGTGTGCTCCAACGTCAGCGGCTGCCGGGTCGACGGGGACATCTGCGAGAACGACGACGACTGCTGCGGCGGGCCGAACTCCGGCTACGGCTCGGCGGGGTCGGGCGATTGCGTGAAAAATGCGCCCGGCGACACCTACGGTCGCTGCCAGATCAACCAGGGTCCGGTCGGCGCGGTCTGCTCGCTCGTCACGCCGGTCTGCGGCGGCGTCTCATCGGCGCCGTCGAACTGCTCGGACTGCGCGTCGCCGAAGTCGCAGTGCTGCCACATCGACTCGGGCGGCACCCCGCGCTGCCTCGCCTCGAACGGCTCCTGCCCCGGCGGCTTCGACGGAACGGCCGGCTGCTGCATCGCGTCCGGCGCCGCCTGCTCCAACTCGAGCGAGTGCTGCAACGGCGCGCCGTGTCTCCAGGACGGATCGGGCACCTATCGTTGCGGCGCCGCGTGCTCGGCGGCGAACGAGGTCTGCGCGAACACCGGCGACTGCTGCCTCGGCCTCACGTGCATCGTGCCGGCGGGCGAGCTCACCGGCACGTGCACCATGCCGCCCTCTCCGACCGATCCCGACGCCGGCGTGCTCGACGGAGGCACGCCGCCCGTCTGCGCCGGCTACTCGCAGGTCTGCACCGCGACCGCGGACTGCTGCCCGGGCATGGGTCTCACCTGCTTCGACTACAACACCAACACCGCCTGCGCCGGCGGCACGAACTGCGCCTGCCTTCAGATCCTCGAATGAGGACGTGAAGCTCGTCGGCCATCGCGCGCGCGGCTGAGCTAACCTCGGCCCCGAGTGACGGATCCCGACGAGAGCGCGCGCTTCCTCGAGCGGCTGCGTCGACGCGACGAGAGCGCGTTCGACGAGCTGCTGCGCGCGCACGGTCCGCGGATCCGCAGCGTCGTCGAGCGGATGATCGGCGATCCGGCCGAGGCCGAGGACCTCACGCAGGAGGTCTTCGTCAGCGTCTTCAAGGCGATCGGCGAGTTCCGCGGCGACTCCAAGCTCACCACCTGGATCCACCGGATCGCGATCAACCACTGCCACAACCGCCGCAAATACCTCGGCCGCCGCGCCCGCCCCGGCAAGGAGGCCTGGGACGACGCGACCGAGGAGGAGAGCGCGCACGCGCCCCTCTCCGAGCGGATCGCGCGGCCCGACGAGGCGGCGGAGGGCAACGAGGCCGAGCGGCTCGTGCGCAGCGCGCTCGCGGCGCTCTCGGACGACCACCGCGCGCTCGTCGTGCTGCGCGACCTCGAGGGCCTCGCGTACGACGAGATCCAGACGATCACCGGCATGCCGGAGGGTACGGTGAAGAGCAAATTGCATCGCGCGCGCGGCGAGCTCGTCAAAGAGCTCGAGCGGCTGCGCGGAGGGAAGAAGCGATGACGCCGGACGACGCACGGACGAAGTTCGACGACGCGTTCGAGGGCGAGCTCGACGCGGCCACACGCGCGGCGTTCGACGCGGCCCTCGTCGCCGATCCGGAGCTGAAGCGTGAATGGGAGGCGTTCTACGCGACGATGCGGCTCGTGCGCGGCGTCGGCCTCGACGTCGACACGGACCGCGCGAGCGTCGAGCCGATCGTCGAGGGCGTGCACCGCAAGCTCCGGGTGCGCAGCCGCGGTCGCTTCTACCGCGACCGCTTCTCGACGCTGCGGCAGTCGCAGCTGATGGTCCCGGTGATGCTCGCGATCGTCGCGTTCGTGCTCGTCGCGATCGCGTGGGGCGGCCACCGGATCGTGCAGATCGCGCCGGTCGACGAGCCCGCTTCATCGCCGCCACGCTGATCGACCCGTCGTGTATGCTCCGGCCCGAGGCGGGAGAGCACATGGCGAACGTCGGTCGATTCGGACCGCTCCGGCACCTTCGGGCCGAGCCGAACCAGTTCATCCTCCACTACAAGGGGGGCAAGGTCGTGAAGAGCGGCGCGGGCATCGCGTACTTCTTCAACCCGCTCTCCGCGGCGGTGGCGCAGGTCCCGGTCGAGGACTGCGAGACCACCTTCCTCCTCAACGAGCGCGCGTCGGATTTCCAGGAGGTCGCGGTGCAATGCACCCTCGCCTACCGGATCGCCGATCACGCCCGCGCCGCGGGCCGCGTGAACTTCACGATCTCCCTCGAGACGGGGCTCTGGCTTGAGCAGCCGCTCGATCGCCTCGCCGCGCTCTGGGCGCAGAAGGCGCTCGAGCCGGTGCGCAAGTTCGTCTCCGGCGCACCCGTGGTCGAAGTCGTGCAGAAGGGCGCCGAGCAGATCCGCGCGTCGCTCGACGCGTCGCTGCGTTCGGACGCGGAGCTCACCGCGATCGGCCTCGAGCTCGTGACGGTGCAGGTCTCGCGCGTCGCGCCGACCGCGGAGCTCGAGAAGGCGATGCAGACGCCGACCCGCGAGGCGCTCCAGCAGAAGGCCGACGAGGCGATGTTCTCGCGCCGCGCGCTCGCGGTCGAGAAGGAGCGCGCGATCAAGGAGAACGAGCTCGCGACCGAGCTCGAGCTCGAGAAGCGCCGCACCCAGCTCATCGAGCAGAAGGGCGAGAACCAGCTGCTCGAGATCCAGCGGGTCGCGACGACCGAAAAGGCCCGCGTCGAGGCCGAGGTCGCGCGCGCCACGACGATCGCGCGCGGCGACGCCGAGAAGGCCCGGATCGCGGCCGAGGGCGAGGCCAAGCGGCAGCTCCTGCTCGCGGACGCCGAGGCCGAGAAGAACCGCATCGCCGCCGACGCGCACGCGCGCGACTACCTGCGCCGCGCCTCCGGCGAGAGCGAGGGCCGCAAGCTCTGGGACGCTGTCGAGCAGGAGCGCGAGGCGAACCGCGTCGCGCTGTGGAAGGAGACGCCGCAGCGCGTCGCCTCCGCGTTCGCGATGCAGACCGCCGCGACGAAGATCGACAAGGTCAACCACCTCAACGTCACGCCGGATCTCCTCAGGGCGCTCTTCGAGGAGATGGCGACCGAGCGGACCAGCAAGTAGCCGATGGCCGCGCGCGTCTCGCGACTCGTCGTCGTCACGCGGAAGACGCCGCTCGAGCTGCTGCTCGAGCGCTTCGGCACCCACGGCCAGGCGAAGTTCTATCTCGCGACGCGGGGCCAGACGATCGAGCCGCAGGAGAAGCTGCACCAGCGCCTCACCCGCGGCCTCACGGACGTGCTGCGCGAGCTGCCGCCCGACCAGAAATACGCGCGCGTCGACCGCGACGACCTCGACCGCTTCCTCTTCGCGCCCGACGACGTGATCGTCATGGTCGGCCAGGACGGGCTCGTCCCGAACGTCGCCAAATACCTGCGCGGCCAGCTCGCGATCGGCATCAACCCGGACCCGGCGAACTACGACGGCGTTCTCTGCCGCTTCCCGCCGGCCGCGACCCGCACCCTGCTCGGCTTCGCGGCCGACGTCGCCGCGACCGGCGCGCCGTTCCGGATCGAGGAGCGCACGATGGCGAGCGCGATGCGTGAGGACGGGCAGCGCCTGCTCGCGCTCAACGAGATCTTCGTCGGCCACCGCACGCACCAATCCGCGCGCTACCGGATCACCACCGGCAAGGACACCGAGCGGCATTCGTCGTCGGGCCTGATCTGCGCGACCGGCACCGGCGCCACCGGATGGGCGCGCTCCATCGCCGAGCAGCGCAAGATCGAAGAGATGCTGCCCACGCCCGACGAGCCGCGCCTCGCGTGGTTCGTGCGCGAGCCCTTCCCCTCGGTCGCCACCGGCACGAGCCTCTCGTCCGGCTCCGTCTACCGCAGCGAGTCGCTCGTCGTGCACAGCGAGATGGGCGAGGGCGGCACCCTGTTCGCCGACGGCATCGAGAGCGACCGCGTCGAGTTCGCCGACGGACAGACGGTCACGATCGGGATCGCCGAGGAGCGGCTGCGGTTGGTGGTGCCGGTGGCGTGAACGATCGAGACGCTCGTCCGAGCGATACGTCCAGACGACTTCGGCATCGCACTCCTCGACCGAGTCGGACTCAGTCGATCGGATACCGAAACTCGAGACCTGGCACCAACGCCATCGCGCCGCCGCGGGAAGAACCGCTGATCGCTTCGAGCTGATTCGCGTCGAGCTTGCGGCACGTACCACGCGCCTTTCGGCGGGCGGTGGCTTCGGACATCTTGAACCGATTCGGTTCCGTTCTACACAGTTCGACGATGGCCTCCTCCATCTTCGAGATCCGCTCGTCGACGCTCGATCGCTCGAGGTAGGAGGCGAGGGCTTCGAATCCGTCGCGTAGCTCAGGTTCGTTCGAACCGACGATCCTGTTCGACCAGAAGACGCTGGCTCTGAGATCGTCTTCCAGCGACTGGACCCGTACCAAGTCATCCACGGCGAGCATCTCCCATGCGTCGGCGCACTCGACCAGAGTGATCAGGGACTTGCGGCGCGTATCAGGGGGACGAGGGACCGAGTCCTCGGAGGCGAGCAGATAGCTGACACCCCACCACGCCCTTGCGAAGTAGAGGTCATAGATCGACGAAACCGCTTTTCTCTCGAGCCCTCCGCTCGCAAGTGCCTCCCACATCGAGGCGTAGAGCCTTCTGACGCAATTCATCCGGTACGGATGCCGGCTCCACCCGAGCGAGTTTCGAGACGCGGAGAACGGTCCCCAGTCCAAAGTGACGTCGATGGCCGAGAGCGTGTCGCACTCCGGATCCAACAGCCGACAAGGGTCGGCGAGAATTCCCGTCGCGATCTCTCGACCCACCTCCGTAGCCATCTGCGTCACGCGCGGAATGTCGCCCCGCAACGAACTCGGAAAATCCACGAGACTTCGACGTCGTCTCTCGACCATGGACTCGTACCTCCGCACGCGCTTCGCGGCCGTCACGTCGGCCTCGCGTTCCACTCGAGGGATCGGATCGCACTACACCTCGCGGCGAGCCCGGAACGAAACGCGGCGATGCGAGCTTCGAGGCGATCTTCTCGATCGTCTCCCGCCGGCACGTTCGTGAGCAGGACTCCGAAGTGGACGCCGCCGGAATCAGTCGGCAGCTCGAGGAAACGACGAATCGTCGGGACGTGCGCGTCGCCGATGATTTCTCCGACGCGAGCGCCCACGAAGTACGCGCCTTGATGCTCGTGGTCGATGGCCGCCTCGACCATCTCGTCGTTCCAGCGTCGCTCGTCGTGATCGGACAGGACTCGTTCGAAGATCGCGGCGAGGTCGTGGAGATCCTTCTGTCGACCGGAGGGTCGATCCACGTACGCAATCATCTTGAGGACGACGAGGACGGCGAGCTCTGCGACGAGCACGACGGTGTTCGGCTCCTCGAGGAGCACCGGATCGGCCGTGGCGCGGAGGAGGTCGAAGCCGACGAGGCTCAGCCGCCGGCCGGGCTCGACCTCGAGAAAGGTCCGAGAGATCGCAGTGTCATCGTAGGGCATCAGGTCGATCATCACGCCGTTCGGGGCGTGGAACCGATGCCACATCCGCTCGTCACGCACGAATCCGAGCGGTCGAACGAGCTCGATCAGCTCGCTCGGCGTCGCCCGCAACGCGAAGTCGACGTCCAACGTGTTGCGACCGAGGGGAACGTGATGCGCCACGGCGGTCGCGCCGATGCACACGAGGTCGCGCGATGCGAGCGCGCGGACGAGCGGGAGGATCGCGAGACGCTGTGGGTCGTTCAGGCGCATCAGGCGGGGGTCTTGGAGAGAAACCGTTCGCGGATCATCACGGCGGCTTCGCTCGCTCGTTCGTTCGCCGAGGCCAAGAGGTCGGCATACACGAGGAGCGGATGCACGACGTGAGGCGGCGACGTTCCGAACGCCGCATCGCCGAGCGCGTGCTGGAGGATCACGTTGCCGCGCGTCGCGTCCGGGATCAGGCCGAGGCTCTTCGCGAAGTCGGGAGGTGCGTCGAGGACGTGGATCAGCGTCTCGTCGTCGCGGTAGTGGCCGCCGAGCCGCTGCGCCGCCGCGGAGCCACCGAACGACCAGCGGTGTCCGTCGCCGATTCGCATTCCGAGTTCGCGTTCGCGTTCTTCCGGATTCTCGTATCGCGAGCGAAAGCGACCGATCCGAAGCTTGTCGCGGAGGCCGCCGATGTATCCGTGGACGAAGAGATCGATCGCTTCGTCCTTCCGCGCGGGATCCCAGCCGTGGTGGCCCTTCGTGCGGACGACCAAGCGGCGGTCGACGAGCTCGCTGCGCAGGTCGCCCACCGTTTGAGGGCTGACTCCACCCGCCCGATGCGCCGTGTCACGGAGAGGCGCATCGACGAGATTCGGATCGGCGAGGTAGGCGAAGAGGACCTTGTAGGCGGGCCCGCGCATGCTTCGGCGACGCGCGTCCGTTTCCACGTTCGTCGGACGACGGCGGCCTTCGATGTGCGCGGACAACGTGCCACCGAGGTCGATCGAACAGTTTCCGGCGAGGTCCACGTAGTTCACGTGGTGGTGGATGAAACGCTCCGCGAGCGGTCGACCGATCGCAGGCGCAGCGACGAGCCAGGGCCCCGGTCGCGATCCGGCTCGTGAGACCAGCCACTCGGCGTGCTGCTTGCTCAGGTGACTCGTCATCCGCTCGACCGAGAACTCGAACGAACCGTGATCCGTCTCGAGGACGATCGACGCGTCCGTGTCCGTCGCGGCCTTCGGTCGGCTCGCTCGTACGTGCACATCGCGAACGAAGCGGAGCGAGCGAAGGTGCTCGAGATAGGGGTCGAGAGCCGCGTCGGTGCGTCGCGCCATGTCCGGTACGGTAGTCTGTCCATTAGTAATGGACAACCCCATCGGAGTGGACGTGGCTCGCCTCGTCTAGAGCGATTCGGCGTTCCAGTAGAAGCTCACGACGCGCGCCGCGGCGAGCTGCGCCGGTGTCGGCGTCTCGCTGAGATGGCTCAGGTCGCCTTGCAGATCCGGGGTCGTGAAGACGACGCGGACGTTCGGATGGCCGACGACGTCGCAGAAGAGACCGATGTCGTCGCCGAGGCCGATGATGCAGTCGGACTCCATCACCGCGGCGAGCTCTGGGTACGAGGCGCCGACGCGGATGCCCGCCGGGCCGACGAACGTCGGCGTCCGCACGGTGAGTCCGTGGAGGCGTCCGTCCGGCGTGAGGAAGAACTCGAGCCCGCAGCGCGCGCCGAGGTCCACGCAGAAGCTGTGGATCGGGAAGCCCGGATCGCTCTCGCCGTAGCTGATCCGCCGCCGAACCCGCGCGCCGCGGAATCGACGGCGGAGGCTCGCGAGCGTCGGCGGGCGATCGGTGGGGATCGGGAAGACCGCGGTCGGGGTCGAGGGAGTGGGCTGCGCAATCGCACTCGGATCCTCCCCCGCGCTCAGAGCGGCCGATAGGACGACGACGAAAAGAGCGAAGCGCATACCCCGCAGCCTACGCGGCCGAGGCGCTTCGAACCCCCCATGCGCGGGCCGCTCCCGCCCTCCGAGCCCGGACCGGGCGCGCGTGGGGAACTTCCTCCACTTCGTCCCCCCTCCTCCTACCGTCGGCGAGAAGCCGGCGAAGTCGGAGCAGCGTGTCGCGAGCCGACGCGTCGCATCGGCGCGACGTAGCTGGGGAATCGGGCGCGATCGCGCGCTCACTTGTGGAATGTCGAGGTCGACGACGGCGGATCGCGTGCGGTTCGGGGCGTCGTCGACGCCGGCGCCAGCGCAGTTTGGTACCGTGTCCCGATGAACTCGTCTTATGCCCATCTTCGTGGCCTCTTCCGAGGCATCCTCTCGACTGGACTGGTCGGCGCGACGGCTGCCACAGGCGCTGGCTGCCAGGAGCGAGTCCGGTCTCCGTATCCGGCCGAGGCGTTCGACACCGCGATCTGCGTGCCGCAGGGCGACGCGTGGATCGAGCAGCTCACCCCTGAGCCTCCGGTCGACGCGCTCCTTGTCCGCGACGGGTTCCGCTCGGGCGTTCTCGAGGACGGAGGCATCCCCGACTTCGCGTTCGAGCTCATCCACGGGACCCCGTGCGCGACCGCCGCCGACGAGGCCGCGTGCATCGCGGACGTGAACGCGCTCGCGACGTATCCGTCGCTCGTGCAGGGAACCGGCGACGGACCGACGGGAGGACCTCAGCTCGCGTTCACCCGCGGCGACGTCGTCGCGCTCGTCGACGGAGCCGAGTCGCTGCGCGGTCTCCTCGGCACGATCGATACCGCGGCGGAAGCGGTCCTGCTCGCCTCGGTCGATCGCACGAATTACCCGGTCTGCGACCGCACGAACCTGCGCGCGGTCGCGAACGGCTTCGAAGTCCTCGTCCGCGAGGGCACCGGATGCGGCGTGGACTCGGATCGCTACGAGGTCGTGATCCGCGTGCTCTCCGACGGAAGCGTGACCGAGGTCGGGCGACGGCTGATCCGACGCGGCGATCCGAACTGCGTCATCGGTCGCCTGACCGACGGCGTCGCGATCGGCGCGGGCCGCGCCGCGACCGTGGGCGAGCACTTCGCGCGGATGGCGGCGCTCGAGGCCGCGGCGGTGATCGCGTTCGATCGGCTGGCGGACGAGCTCGCGTCGTTCGGCGCGCCTTCCGAGCTCGTCGTCCGCGCGCGTCGCTCGGCGCGGGATGAGGCGCGGCACGTCGCGCTCGTCGATCTGCAGCGCGCGCGCTTCGGGGGCGCGCGCGTCGACGTCTCGGTGGCGCCGCACCGCGTCCGCTCCCGCGTCGCGATCGCGCGCGAGAACGCGACCGAGGGCATGGTGCGCGAGACCTACGGCGCGCTCGCGGCGAGCTACCACGCGGAGCACGCGGCCGACGCGGAGGTCGCGCGTCTCTTCCGCGCGCTGGCGATCGACGAGACGCGCCACGCGGCCCTCGCGCGCGACGTCGCAGCCTTCCTCGAGCCGACGCTCTCGGACGCCGAGCGCGCGGACGTCGCACGCGCACGCACGAACGCGGCCGCGACGCTCGCCGACGCGGTCGCGGTGGACCTCGGCGACGACGTGCACGTCATGCTCGGATGGCCGCGTCCGGACATCGCGCGGGCGATGATCGACGCGCTCTTCCCGGCGGCGTGGAGCTGACGCGCGGCTCAGTCGGCGAAGAACGCGCGGATCGCGGCCTCGGACGCCGCGGTCGCGGTCGGCATCACGCTCCGCTGTCCGTCGGGCCCGATCGAGAGCAGCCGCGTCGCGTCCGCGGGGATCGTCGCCCACGCTTCGTCGCCGTGCGTGACGAGCGCCTCGAGTCGGTCGGGCGCGCGGAGCACGTCGAGCCGGAGTTCGTCGCCGTCGCGTAGCCGCACGATCGAGACCCGCGAGAACGCGGAGCTGACGACGGCGAAGCCGCGGCCGAGCCAGCGGATCCGCGCCTCGCCCGAGGTCGATTCCAGCACGTCGTCGCTCGGGTCCGGCGCGAAGCGCGCGGAGTCGCCCTCGCAGGCCGCACATGCGTACCGGACGGACGTCTCCGGGGCGAACGGCGCGACCAGCGCGAGCTGACCGTCGATGCATGCGACGAGGCGCGCCCGGTCGCTCGCGTAGCGCCAGCCGGTGTTCGGCACGTGGACCACCCGCCGCGTCGCGTCCGGCGTCGGGAGCGGCGCGAGATCGATGATCGCGAGGTCGTTGCCGATGAGTACGACCTGGGAACCGTCGTCGGCGATCTCGAGGTTGCGCGGTCTCGTCACCTGGGGATCGACGTCGACGAGCGTCGCGCCCGTGCGTCCGTCGAGCACGAACACCCGCCGGTCCGCCATCACGGCGACGCGCGATCCGTCGGGCGTGGCGTCGATCGCGACGTACGCGGCGCCGAGCGGCCGTGCGGCGTCCCGATCGAGCCGGAGGCGCGTCGGGATGCAGGGCGCCCGTCCGTGGAGGGCGACCTCGACGTCGGAGATGAAGTCGAGGAAGGCGCAGCCCGAGCGACGAACGCGGGCCGGGATCGACCGCGGCGTGCCCACCGCGGCGCCGTCGGGTGCGAGGAGCTGGACGTGGTCGCCGTCGACGAACGCGAGTCCGTACGGGCTGCCGGGGAGAGGAAGCGCAACGTGGTCGGCCGAGACCGCTCGGTGACCGGGCGCGAGCTCCTCGAAGCGCTCTTGACGCCGCTCGTATCGATCCGGGCGCGACGCGGGGGCGTGATCGGCGCGCACGGCCGAGCTCGCGTCGCCGACTGAAAGGAGCAGGTCGCCGTGCGCGAGCGTCATGCCTCGCTCGCGAACGACGACCTCGACGCGCTCGTAGTCCGGCTCGAAGACGCCGATCGGCACGGACGTCGTGGCCGAGTCGTCCGGACCGAGGTGGACCAGACGGCCGGACGCGGCTCGGTCGACGAGGAAGACACCGCGCGCGTCGAGGCGCAGCTGCGCGTGTTCGTGGACCGCCTCGACCGGGACGGAGCGAAGCGTCTGACCCGATGCGTCGGCCCAGGTGAGCGACGTCGTGGCCAGGTAGGCGACCTGCTCCGCGCCGGCGTACGCGACCGCGTCCTCGGGCGGACTCACCGGCGTCGTCGCGAGCGTGCGTCGGTCGACGATCACCCATCCTTCGGCGGTCCGCGCGGTCGCGCGCGCGCCGAAGGGAACGTCGTGGACGAGGTCCGATCGGAGTCGCGCGACCTCGTGCAGATCGGGCGTGGCCGGATCGAGGAGCGCCCATCCGTCCGAACGGATCATGAGGAGATGCGGGCCGGTGAACTCGTAGCCGATCGCGTCGACGCCATGCGGGCTGGCCCGCCCGACGAAGGTGCGGCTCGCGATCGCGTACACCACCGCGAGCGAGACGATGGTGTCCGGCGGCGCGAACCGGAGCTGGAGCGCGAGGCGATCGCCGTCGATCGTCGCGTCGATGCGCGCGAGGTCGTACGCGATCTCGGACCCCGAACCGGGCGGCACCGGGAGCTCGAACGTGTCGAGGGGTTCGGGCGAATCCGGGGCGACGACGCGGACCGCGAAGCTCTCCGGGCGATCGTGCGAGACGACCACGCAGCGCGAGGCGTCGCGGGTGCATCCGGCGATCCGGCCGGCGCCCTCGATGCGCCGGACCTCGCCCGTGACGAGGTCGACGAACGCATGGCTGGTCGCCGCCCAGCGCCCTGCGGCGTCGACGCCGAGGAGCCGTCGTCTCGCCTCGTAGGGCAGCTCGATCCGCCGGACGATGCCGACGCCCGCGATCGCGACGTGGAGTCCGCGGGCGTCGGCGACGAGGAGCCGTCCGTCGTCGAGGACGCGGAGCGTGATCGCTCGCGGGCTCTCGATCTCCTGCGGCACGAGCTGCGCGCGCGGCGCGGGGAACGTCGCGCTCGCGACCGGCAGCGGTGGCGTGGGCGTCTCGCCGCCGTTCGCGATCGGGGCGTCGGCCGCAGGGTCGACGACGACGGCGTCGTGCGCGCAGCCTGCGGCGGCCCACACGAAGACGACCATGAG